>WPCG01025059.1_pt1 | contig 85463 bp, 91 predicted proteins | sample 5403311 | NCBI WGS metagenome assembly WPCG01 (sample SAMN12869467, study PRJNA574797) | sludge metagenome | isolation source: wastewater treatment of Control | place: China:Beijing | collected 2019-05-17 | reverse complement strand
CATCCTGCGCCGCGCTATTCCGCCCTCCACCTTCTGGCTGCGGCCACGCAGGCGGGATAATAAACAAACCCAAAGGCAAATCCCCCCAACCCCCCTTTATCAAGGGGGGCTCAATTCAACCCCCTTGATAAAGGGGGTGGCGAGCAAAGCGAGCCGGGGGATTTAGGGGTTATCCCCCTCTGGACTGCCTCGGTCGAGGACATGAATTGGGGGCTCTCGGCGAGGACTGTTTGAGCGCGAAGCGCGAGTTCCGCAGCCGCCCAATTCAAGTCCTCGACCGAGGTTTACTCCGCCAAGGTTTTAAGGCGGAGCAGCACAGCGGGGTCGCCTTTCTTTGGTTACTTTCTTTGGCGAAGCAAAGAAAGTGACTAGCGCCGGGCTACCCCCGGCCAAAAGAATTCGGGGAGTGGGAAAAAGGTTCATTAGGACAATGAACCCACCCTCACCACAAGGTTATTGGCCGAAAACAGCCATCAACGCGGTAAAATACGCTTCCAGCAAGCCAAGTAGTCAGGTAGGTGCATCAATGAGCGACGACAAAATCATTTCCGATTCCCCCTTCACCCCCAGCCCGGTGCTGCCCACCAGCTTCGAGGGCGACAAGGTCATCCAGTTTCAATGCAGAAAAGGCATTGACTGCTGGAATGCCTGCTGTTCCAACATCGACATCATGCTCACGCCCTACGACATCATTCGCCTGAAAAAGCGGCTGGGCATGACCTCGACCGAATTCCTCAAGGAATACACCTACCCGTTCGAGTTCGGCCGCAACGATATCGCGGGCGTCAAATACAAGCCGGTTGAAGGCGGCACCGCCTGCCAGTTCATGCGCCCCGAAGGATGCAGCGTGTACGAAGACCGGCCAACCGCCTGCCGGTATTACCCCATTGCACTGCTTTCGATACGACGCGCCGATGAATTCACCGACCGCGCCCAATACGCGCTGGTGCAAGAACCGCATTGCAAGGGCCACTTCGAGCCGCGTTCGCTGACAGTAGAGGAATACCGCAGCGAGCAGGGCCTGAACGAATACGACGAGCACGGCCGCGCCTGGCGCCAGCTCATCCTGAAGAAAAAGTCCGCCGGGCCGACAGTAGGCAACGCCTCGCAACGCAGCCTGCAGCTCTTCTTCATGGCCTGTTACGACGTCGACCAGTTCCGCGAATTTGTCCGCTCGGATTCGTTTCAGGACGTCTACGACATCCCCGCCGAAGAACAGGCCAAATGGGAAGACGATCTCGACATGATGCAGTTCGGCTTCCAGCTCGTCCGCCAGGTACTGTTCAATGAAATGACCATCGCCATGCGCCCCGATGCCATGGAACGGCGCCTTGCCCGCAAGAAGGAACGCGAAGAGATGCTGGACAAGATCGTGGAAAAGCTGCCGACCGAGGAATTCGTCAAGCCAATCCCGGAAGAAGAAAAATACGACAAGTACAAGTTTTCGGATTCCTGACCGTCAAGTTAACCCAGCTTGAGGACGTAGCAGGGATATGTTGAAAACCAGGTCTACACCAATGCGTACTTTGCCCCTTCTGTTCTGTTCGGCCGCCTGCTTCCTGTGCCTGCCCGCCCATGCCACGCTCTATAAATGCCAGGACGCGGCAGGCAAAGTGACCTACACCAACCTGGCTTGTGACAAGAGCGGATTGAAGGAAACTAGGATCATTCCTCCTGCGCCGCCGCCCGCCGAGCCCGTTGCCGGCATGCCTTCCGCCAAAAAGTCCGAAGTGGCTCACGAGTCCGTGTCCGATGAGAAACAGCCGGCAAAACCCGGGAAGAAACAGGGCGGCACCAGCCTGCAACTGATCAAGTCCCAGGAATCCAGCGACAAAAAATGCGCCAAACTCAATGACACCCTTGGCAAGACCATGGACGAGATGGATGCCGCGCGTCGCCAGGGTTACACCCCGAAACAGGAAGCCGAGTGGAATGCCAAGCTGAAAAAACTGCAGGCCGATAAAAACAAACTTGGATGTTTCTGATGCTGGCGCGTACACACGATCCGTCAACCTACCTCATCGAAGCGCAACCCTACTACGAACCCGTCGGCAACGAAGTTGAACTCTTCGAAGCCGCCTACGCCAACCATCTTCCCGTCCTGCTGAAAGGCCCCACCGGCTGTGGCAAGACCCGCTTCATGGAATACATGGCGTGGAAACTGAAGCGCCCGCTCATCACCGTTTCCTGCCATGACGACCTCACTACTTCCGATCTGGTCGGGCGCTATCTGGTCAAGGGCGGCGAAACGACCTGGGTGGACGGCCCTCTGACCCGCGCGGTGCGCGCCGGCGGCATCTGTTATCTGGATGAAATTGTCGAGGCGCGCAAGGACACCATGGTCGTCATCCACCCGCTCGCCGACGACCGCCGCATCATGCCCATCGAAAAACTCGGCCAGCTTGTCGAAGCGCCGGACGAGTTTTGTCTGACCGTTTCCTACAACCCCGGCTATCAAAGCGTGCTCAAGGAACTCAAGCAATCCACCCGCCAGCGCTTTGTCGCCATCGAATTCAACTATCCGCGGCCGGAGCTCGAACGCAAAATCATCATGCACGAAACCGGACTGGAGAGCGGCACGGCTGACAAGCTGCTCAAGCTTGCCGAAATGACCCGCAACCTCAAGGGCAACGGTCTGGAAGAAGGCGCCTCCACCCGTCTGCTGGTACACGCCGGCAAACTGATATCGAGTGGCGTCGCGCCACGCGCCGCCTGTCAGGGCGCGGTGTCGCTGGCACTTACCGACGACGGCGACATGATTTCCGCGGTTGATGAGTTAATAGCCGCGCTGTTTTGATTTGCTTTTCGTGGGCAAATCGGAAACTGCAATCCCCCCACCCCCTTTATCAAGGTGGCCGTTTCACCCCCTTGATAAAGGGGGTGGCGAGCAACGCGAGCCGGGGGATTTTTACCGGCGATGCCTGGGTAAATTCAAGGTAATGGAAATAAAGTCATCCCACTATTACAGCAACGGCGCCTATGGCCGAACCTGGGGCGTGCGCATGGTCATGACCATTCAACCCGACCCGGACACCGGCGAGGATATGGTGCATTTCAAGGGTGTGGCCGGCTCATCACGCAGGCAAACTGGCAGCCTCGCGATTGATGAATTTATGCGCTGGGCAAAATATGAAGTCCGGCTGGTCGAAAACGACTGGAAGCGCGTGGACGAACCTACGCCCGACTAACCGTGCAACCAGCCCATACACCGGAAGTCATAGCGCAAAGACTTGAGAAAGCCTTTGACGTCGAATTCACCTTCCACAAGGTCGACAAGCTCGTCGATATTCTTACCCCGCTCGACCGCGACACGCAGGATTTCATCCTCAACTGGGTGGACCGCATCGCCAGTACCAACATCCAGATCAGCTACGAATTCACCCGCCGCGTGGTGGAAGCGCTCGACCGTCTTGACCGGCGCGTGATCGAAACCTGGGCCATACACGCGATGGATACATACGACCGCGTGGGTCTGAGGCCCGCGCTGGAAGTGCTGTTCAAGGTCGATGACTTTCTTGAGCATGCCCATGCCCACGCGGCCGGCGCGTTTTTCAACGAAGTGAAATCCGTGCTCTCGACCTTTCTGTGCGGGCTTTCCGGAAGAAGATTGAAACTCGAACAGGGCGAACAGGTTTTCACCGACAGCGAGAAAATCTTCCTGCCCAATGTCACCGCACGCATGAGCCGTCAGGCAGACAACTTCCTGCTGTGTAAGGCGCAGGTTGCCTTCATGTGGGCGCAAACCCGCTTCGGCACCTTCCGGCTGGATTTCGACGAGGCGCTCGCGCCATTTGAAGACAAGACCGTCGCGCTGAATGCTCTTCACGCACTGGACACCCTGCGGCTGGAAAAGTATCTCGCCCGGGAACTGCCCGGCCTGTGGCGCGACATGCAACGCCTTTCAGTCGAGCACGGCGATCCGGAGTTGCCAGACGCATGGTCTGATCTGGCCACCTCGCTTGACCAACCCGAAGACGTGTTGACGCTGCTGGCAAAAGCGTATGCCTTGCCCCCGCCCGCGCCACGCATCTACCAAACGGCGCTTGACCCCATGGCCATCGCCGCCGTGCGCGATGCGCGCATGGCGCGGGAGAAAATTCTGCTTCGGGTGAAACTTGCGGACCTGGCAAGGGATCATGCTCAGGCAGACAGCCAACCGGACAAGCCTGCCCCAACCGGCGCCGCGCCCAAACAATTCGAAGCCCGCGAAAAACAGGATGGCCAGGGCTGGGAGCTCACGCTTGATGACCAGCCCATCGCTCCGCCCGATGACGTCAGGCAATTGCTGACTTCCGTTTCGCTGGACTGGGGCGATATCCCGCCCGAGATGCTGACCGCGGCAGGCGATGGCGAATACGACCCTTCACTATATGAAGAAAAAATCCGCGACCCCAACGACGTCTGGCAAGGCACCTACCACGAGGATGGCGCGCATTTGTATGACGAGTGGGATCACCAGCGCCTGCACTACCGCAAAAACTGGTGCGTGCTGCGCGAGGTCGACGTCAAACCCGGCGACCCGATCTATGTCGGCGAAGTGATCGAAAAACACCTGGGCCTGGTCAAACACCTGCGCCGCACCTTCGAAGCCATGCGAGACGAAAACCGGCTGGAAAAACGCCAGCCGCAGGGCGACGATGTAGACATCGATGCCTTGGTTGAAGCGCTGGCCGACAGCACCGACGGACGCGAAATGAGCGACAGGCTGTTCCAGCAGATCCACCGCACCGACCGCAGCATGGCCGTCATGTTCATGGTCGACATGAGCGGCTCGACCAAGGGCTGGATCAACGACGCCGAACGCGAAGCCCTCATCATGCTGTGCGAATCGCTGGAAACCCTCGGCGACCGCTACGCCATCTACGGTTTCTCCGGCACCACGCGCAAGCGCTGCGAAATCTTCCGCATCAAGCAATTCGACGAAGCCTACACGCTCGACGTCAAGGCCCGCATCGCCGGCATCGCCCCGCAGGAATACACCCGCATGGGCGCAGCCATCCGCCACCTTTCCAAACTGCTGAACGAAGTCGAAGCCAAAACCAAGCTGCTCATCACGCTATCCGACGGCAAACCCGACGACTACTTCGACATTTATCGCGGCCAGTACGGCATCGAAGACACGCGTCAGGCGCTGTTCGAAGCCCGCCGCAGTGGCATTCATCCTTTCTGCATCACCATCGACAAAGAAGGCAAGGACTACCTGCCCCACATGTACGGCCACGTGAACTGGGTGGAAATCGACGACGTGAAAAAACTGCCACTGAAAGTCGCGGACATCTATCGAAGGCTGACGACCTGAAACAGAATAATCTGCAAACCGTCTGATGAACACTCCGCCATCCTGACACCCCTGATAGAATGCCGGGCGCGAATTCCAGAAGTTTGTCCCCTAGATTAAAACCCAAAAATATCCATGAACAATGCCTCATCCCAAACCAACAACACAACTCAAGCATCCGGAGACAATCTGCCCATTACCCGCATGGTCGCCAGGACATGTTATTTCCTGTTTATCGTCGGTTTTTTTCTGCCGCCCGTGGCGCTTGTCGCCATCGTCATCAATCTGCTGCGCAAGCACAGGGCCAGGGGAACCTGGCTGGAATCACATTTCCGCTGGCAATTGCGCACTTATCTGATCAGCCTGGCGCTGGCCATTGCCTCTTTGCTGCCGGCTGTTTTGCTGACGGGACTTGCCTTCGTCTCTCCGGACTTGGCGGAGAGCTCGTTGATGATCCCGCTTGTCCTGATCATTTTCGTGGTGTTCTTTTTTCTCGTCCGAATGTTCCGTGGCCTGGGTGCGATGAGTCGCAGCCAGCCCGTCTAGCAGGCCGGCATTCTCGGGTGAATATTTCCAAATAATAAAGGGGGCCACGCCCCCTTTTCTGATTAAAACTTCCATCAAGCCAAAAATCTTGCTTTTGCCGCGCCGGAATCAATGGCCTTTCTGGCCATATCCGCGCCTGCCGAAAAACTATCCGCTTTTTTCAGGCCCCACAGCATGATGGCGGCACCCAGCACCAAGCTGTCATGGGTCGCGCCGGTCTGGCCGTTGAGCGCGGCCAGACCGGCCTCGGCCGCCTGGGTGGACACTCTGGCCGCATCAAATGCTTCGACGTGGGATTCAAGCTCGCTGGCATCGTCCATGCCGGGAATGAGCGGCGCTCGCACTTCCTGTTCGATGCCAATGGCCTGCGGCTTGAATTCGACAAGTTGTTCCGCGCCCTTGTCGTGCACGACGTACATGCGTGAATCCTGCCGCAGCGAGGGAATGACGCCGCCTTCGGTGCCGCGGATGACAAGGGTGTCGTCAAACCCGGCATGCCGCGCCAGCAGTGCATACACGCGCGGATAGGGTTTGTGCACATAGCCGGTGATGAAGTGGGTTTTCCTGGCGCCCTTGACTGGCGCGAGCAGGACTTCCACGGTGGTCAGCACGGGACGCTTGACGATGGTGGTGCGCAGGCTGGTCAGGTCGTACAGCCTGGGCGCGAAGCGGCTCTGGTCGCAATAGGCCCAGCCAGCGCCGCTCATGCGCGCGGCGGCCTCCTGCGGAGTCATATCGACATTGACACCCGCGGCGCGAAGAATTTTTTTGTGCGTGGCGCCATGCTTGGGGCCCATGTCTTCCACGCCGGTAGCCACTGTGGGCAAGCCACAGGCGGCCAGCACGGCGGGCAGAAACGGGGCGGCGGTCAGGCTGCGATTGTAGCCATCGTAGGGGTCGGCAAGGATGGCAACTTCATCCGTGCTGGCCGTGGCACTGATTTCAACTTCGCGGATGGCATCGAGCACGCCGATGTTTTCATCGTCGGTTTCGCGCTTCATGCGCAGTGCGATGAAGAAAATGCCCGCCTGAACGGGATCGGTCTGGTTGTGAAGAATGGCGCGCATGGCATCGCGTGCTTCCTCGGCGGAAATGTCCTTTGAGTATTCCGGGCCAGTGGCGATGCGGCCGATGACGGATCGCATGTGGGATTTGGGATCAATCGCGATGGCAACACTCATGGTTCATTTCTCCGAATCAAACTGGATGTAGACCTTATCGTTTTCCACCTTGACCGGATATACCTTGATCGGGCTATCCGCCGGCTCGTCGGTGGGCTCGCCGGTGCGCAGGGAAAAATAACTGCCGTGGTAGGAACACTTGATGCGGTCACCCTTGATGCAGCCCAGCGAAAGCGGCACATCCTCGTGGCTGCAACGGTCGATGACACAGAACACTTCGCCGTTGACACGGGTAAGAATCAGCGGTTCGCCTTTGAGCTTGAGTTTGTAGATGCCCGATTCCGCAATGTCGGAAAGCTTCGCGGCTTCGATAAATTCGGTTGTCACGTTTTTTCCTGCTGCGCTGTTTATTGTGCGGCGTCGTTCTCTGGCTGGGCAAACTCTTCAGTTTTCTTCACTTCATCCAGATATGCCTGGATGGCGTGCACCAGCGGCTGACATCCCTCGCCGTTGATGGCGGAAATGACAAACACAGGACCCGTCCAGCCGTAATCACGGACAAAGTCTTGCACAAGGGTTTCCCTGTTTTCAACCGGGATTAAATCCAGCTTGTTCAGCACCAGCCAGCGCGGCTTGTTGTAGAGCGATTCATCGTATTTGCGCAATTCCTCGACAATGGCCCGCGCGTCCTTCACCGGATCGGCGCCTTCCCAGTTGGGGGAAATATCCACCAGATGCAACAGCACGCGGGTGCGCGCAAGATGGCGCAAAAACTGGTGCCCAAGTCCGGCGCCTTCGGCCGCGCCCTCGATCAGGCCGGGGATGTCGGCGATGACGAAGCTCTTGTCCTGCCCGGCCCGCACCACGCCCAGATTGGGATGCAGCGTGGTGAAGGGATAATCCGCCACCTTGGGTTTGGCGGCGGAAACCGCGCGGATGAAAGTGGACTTGCCGGCGTTGGGCATGCCCAGCAGGCCCACATCCGCCAGCACTTTCAGTTCGAGATGAAGCATTCGCTCTTCGCCCGGCGTGCCCTTGGTGTGCTGGCGCGGCGCGCGGTTGACGCTGGACTTGAAATGCAGGTTGCCCAGGCCGCCCTTGCCGCCCTGGGCCAGCAGCGCGCGCGCGCCGTCACGGTCCAGATCGGCCAGAGGCTCGCCGCTTTCGGCATCGCTGATGACGGTTCCCACGGGAACGCGGATCAATACATCATCCGCGCTTTTGCCGTAGCACTGCGAACCGCGCCCCGGTTCGCCATTTTTGGCCTTGAAGATACGGGTATAGCGGAATTCGATCAGCGTGTTGATGTTGCGGTCGGCCACGGCGTAAATGCTGCCGCCATTGCCGCCGTCACCGCCATCCGGTCCGCCCTTGGGAATGAACTTCTCGCGCCGAAACGAAGCCGAGCCGTCCCCGCCCTTGCCGGCAAGGACTTCAATTTTTGCTTCGTCGACGAATTTCATTACAACGCACTCCACTTACACCGGAAAAGCTTACCGATGGCAAACTTCAATCTGTAGGTCGGCAATCCCTTGCCGTCATCATTCCCATTCGGCGGGAAAGTATTCCCGCCCTACGAAAACCAATCCCCCGGCTCGCGAAGCTCGCCACCCCCTTTATCAAGGGGGTTGATTTTGAGCCCCCCTTGAGAAAGGGGGGTTGGGGGAATTTACCCACAAAACAAAAAAGCCCCGCCGAAGCAGGGCCTTGTCCGGACAGTCCGCCGCTTACGCCGCGGAAGGCTCGATGCGAACCATGCGGCGCTTCAACGCGCCCTTGACCTCGAACTTCACCACGCCGTCCACCTTGGCGAACAGGGTGTGGTCCTTGCCCATGCCGACATTGTCTCCGGGGTGGTATTCGGTGCCGCGCTGGCGAACGATGATGTTGCCGGCGATGACTTCCTGACCGCCGTAGCGCTTCACGCCCAGTCGTTTGGATTCTGAATCGCGGCCGTTGCGTGAACTGCCGCCTGCTTTTTTGTGTGCCATGTCTTATCCCCTAACTCTTAAGCGGAAATGCCTGAAATCTGGACTTCCGTGAAATGCTGGCGGTGGCCCTGGGACTTGCGGTAATGCTTGCGGCGCTTCATCTTGAAGATGCGCACCTTGTCGCCGCGTCCATGGGACACCACCGTTGCCTTGACGGCCGCGCCAGACAGCATGGGCGCGCCAACCTTGACGTTGTCGCCATCGGCAACCATCAGCACCTGATCAAAGGTGATCTCGGCGCCAACATCGGCTTCCAGTTTTTCTACTTTGAATTTGTCGCCCGAGGCTACGCGATACTGCTTGCCACCGGTTTTAATGACCGCATACATCATGGTCTCCAGCACTGTTACGGAAAACGCGAAATTCTAATCAAAATGGGGACTTAGGTCAAACCCTATCTGCCTTTTGCCCAAAATGGCGCAAACCGGCATGGCCATTCTGGTAACATTGCCGCCTTTACAAAAGTTGAGTAGATCGTGTCTTTCGAGTCCCTGCAAGCCTTTCTGGCCGACGATATGCGCGAAGTGGACCAGGTCATCCGTGCCCGGCTGCATTCCGAAGTCGTCCTGGTCCGCCAGGTTTCCGAATACATCATCAACAGCGGCGGCAAGCGGCTGCGTCCGGTGCTGGTACTGCTGTCCGCAGGCTGTTTCGGCTATCAGGGCAAGGCGCATCATGAGCTGGCGGCGGTAGTCGAATTCATTCATACCGCCACCCTGCTGCACGACGACGTGGTGGACGAATCCGAACTGCGCCGGGGCAAGGAAACCGCCAACGCCCTGTTCGGCAACGCCGCAAGCGTGCTGGTGGGCGATTTCCTCTATTCGCGCGCCTTCCAGATGATGGTGTCGGTGGACAACATGCGCGTCATGCAAATCCTGTCGGACGCCACCAATACCATTGCCGAGGGTGAAGTACTGCAACTGTTGAATTGCCACGACGCCGACATCGACGAAGAAAATTACCTGCGCGTCATCCGCTACAAAACCGCCAAGCTGTTTGAAGCAGCCGGCCGCCTGGGCGCCGTCATCGGCGGGTCAAGCGCGGAGCAGGAAGAAGCCCTGGCTTTCTATGGCATGCATCTGGGCACGGCCTTCCAGCTGGTGGATGACGTGCTGGACTACTCCGGCAATTTTCTGGAAACCGGCAAGAACATCGGCGACGACCTGGCCGAAGGCAAACCCACACTGCCGCTGCTGTACGCCATGAGAAACGGCAACGCCGAACAGGCCGCCGCCATCCGCCAGGCCATTGAACACGGCGGCCTCACCGAATTCCAGACTGTGCTCAAGGCCATCCACGAAACCGGCGCGCTGCAATACACGCGAGAGCAGGCGCAGCGTGAAATCGATGTTGCCAAAGCGGCATTAAGTGTCATCCCGGATTCAAAACACAAGTCAGCTTTGCTACAATTGGCGGACTTTTCAGTCAGCAGGAGTTTTTAACAGGTTGTTGAAAAACGTCGCGAGGATGGCCAGATGCAAGGCGCGCGGCGCGCAGGAACCGGAGTGTATGCGGTATACATGAGGATTCCGAGCACCGCGCAACGCAGCAGATGGCCACCGCAGTAGTTTTTCAACAGCCTGTTCAAGCTGGCTGTTTTCATTTCGGGGTGTAGCTTAGCCTGGTAGAGCGCTACGTTCGGGACGTAGAGGCCGGAGGTTCGAATCCTCTCACCCCGACCAGAATTCCCAATCGGCAAGGCATGCCGACCCACGGCCCTTTCATCCAGTCACCCCGCAGGGGGAACCCTTTCCCGCAATCACCCGCCCGAATGGCGCAAAAAAAGCCCCCGGATTTCTCCGGAGGCCTTGTCATCCATCCTGAAAGTTCAGGCCTTGATCGCGTGCGTACCCCGCTGCTTGCGGCGCAGACGCAGGCCCACCAGACCAGCGCCCACCAGCATCATCGCCCAGGTTTCCACCTCCGGCACCGTTGCCGCATAGGCATACGCATAAATGCCGCCCGAACTCCCGATGGCATTGCCGCTGACCAGAATCGAATAATTGTTGCCCGCCGACAGGATCAGGCTGTCGCTCACATTGTCCGTGCCGCTTCCAGTCAGCGTTGCAATAAACGAGCCGGAAGCATTCGAGCCGTTATACAGACTCGCCGTCAGGCCAGAAATATCATAAAGATTGCTGCTGCCAAAGTTGATCTCGAAATCCGACAGCAAAGCGCTTAGCCCCGCGGTAGGCAGCGTAAAGTTGAACGTGTCGGTAAACGACTCAACAGAATGTGAAACAGTCCCGTTCAACACACCTGCCGGCGGCACAACCGGCAATGATCCCAGATTGATCGTGACATTAACGGCCTGCGCGCTCATGCCGCCGCACAACAGCAACATCCCCGCGCCAAGCTTCAACCCCATCGCATTCATCTCAACTCCTCGCACTCTTCTGGCAGACACGCCGCTTGAATCGCATTTTTATCATGTCCGCGGTTGCATCCTCATTCGGCATCCCAACCCCCGCGCAATTCAAGCACCGGCCACCACGCCCTGTCAAACGGAAATTCCTGATCGCCCGAGATTGATCAAAGCCCGCCAACCCAGCCCATCGCGCGGCACCAACAGGTCTGATTGAATCTTCCCAAAGCGTGAATCCACGCCCACACACCAGACAGAATCTACCGGCATTTAAAGTCTTGCGCACTGCCGTTCATCCGCCAAATGCCAAACTTTAATTCATTATTTTTATGCTCTGCCCCGCAATAACCCCACTCAAAAAGTCGATTTTCTTTACACAAACACCCAGCCAAATAAGCATTCATAAAATTAGCATTCGCTAATCAACCTTGATACGACTGGCCGTGCGCTACACATGCACCAATTTGGCCGGAAAATTGCTTTATCAGCAGGCGTTGGCACTATTACTTATGGCCTTCGTTGCGGATGGACAGGAAACGACTTGCGAGTGGGGTGACACATGTTTACTATCTGCCTCGGGTAGGAAACAACACAAACAAGTCCTACCTGAAACTTGAAAATTGAGATTGATCTCACTCAACAACTCTCTACTTAGGAGGAGACTGTATGTTTAAAAAATCCTTGATTGCGCTGGCCTTGGGCACTACTGCTTCTTTAGCGGCCGTTAATGCGCATGCCATCCCTACCGTAATGACCGTTACCAGCGGTTCTTTCGGCATGGGATTTTTTACAGGTGGTGGCTTTATTCCCGTCCAGTGGTTGGGTACCGGTGCCGCTGACATAACCGATGCATACAATGCGCCCGGTTGGAATACAAGCGCTGCTCAAGGCCCCAATGCTGGATCAGCTTCTCTGGGTTCTATTGTTTCTTTCAACTTTGGCGCTGCTGATGTCAACACTTATACCGCTGCAGTTGCTACCCAAGCTGGGGTAGCTGGTGGCGGCCCCGCTCCCGTATTTACTGGCACCCTGACCAATGGTGCATTCACCATGAACATGAGTTCGTTCTTTGCCAACTGGAACGGAACCGATTTCAACCAAGGTAATGCTGCTGCCGGTGGCACTTTGTCCGGATGTTCAGCCGCTGGCTGTAACTTCACCATGAGTTGGACTTCCCTGATATCGGGTGGCCCATTCAATGGCAACACGGGCTCCTGGATTCTGAACGGTACGATTGCAGCCGTGCCGGAAGCTTCCACTTACGGCATGATGATGGCTGGTCTGGGCTTGGTTGGTCTGGCCGCTCGTCGCCGCAAGAACAAGGCTGCCCGTTGAGCATTGCTCTTTAATCAGGTAACAATGCGTGTAAGAGGCGGCCCTTGGCCGCCTCTTTTTTCTTCTTGTTCCCCCCCGATATTTTTCTATAACGACCTTGCATTTGGTTGTCATATTTGCCAATCGTGAACAATCACATTCAGGAATTAACAGCAAAGGCTGATTCGTTGCTGGAAACGGGCAACCAGATTGAAGCATTGCAACTGTATTCACGCATTACCGATCTGGAGCCAAATGACATCGACGCCTGGTTCATGCAGGCAGCCATTACTGGTGAATTGGGTAATGTGGACAAGGCCATGTCTTGTTGCCAGAAAGTACTCAGCCTTGATCCTGAAGACACAGAAACAAAGATAATGTTAAGCCGCCTGATGGTAATTCAAGGCAAGTTTGATGAGGCTCTCAATCATCTCAATAGTGCTTTGGAGAATGATCCGGAATCTGGTGAAGCGTGGGCCACCCTTTCCGGTATTCACCTTGCTCAGGGCAACTACATTGATGCCAGAAATTATGCCGAAAAGGCAATTTTGTTCCTGCCTGATCAAGTCGACGGTTATCTCAATCTCGCAAATGCACTGATACAAATTGGGCAGATCGACGATGCGCTATTGGCCTCTTCCAAGGCGGCAGAACTAGCCCCTGACAGCGCTCAGGCTTTCGGATTGATGGGTTTGGCCTATGAAAGGCTGGCCAACTGGGAAAAATCCCTGAATGCCAATACGAAAGCAATTTCACTTGACCCTATGTTTTCGAGTGCCTATGCAGGACTGATACGAACGCATTGCGCAACAGGCAATCTGGTTGCTGCGGAGCAGATATTGAATCAAGCCTTGAAAAACCAGCCAGATGATGCTGGTTTGCATTGTGTGGCAGGGGCATTGCATGTACAGAAAAAGGACGCAACAACGGCCGAAACTTTTTACCGCGAGGCTTTGCGGCTAAAGCCCGAGCTAGTTCAGGCATGGGTCGATCTCGGTAATCTTTTGCAGAACCAGGGCCGACACGAAGAAGCAGAAAAATGTTATGCGGAAGCGATAAGGATTTCGCCCAGAAACCCGGAAGCACATTTCAACCTTGGCGTTACCTATCAACGACGGTCCCTTTTTGACCTGGCTTTAGCCAGCTTTGACAAAGCCATTGAAAGCCGTCCTGAATTTGTTGACGCGCACTGGTACAAGTCTTTCATCCATCTTTCTCAAGGTGACTATTCCCGAGGCTGGGATGAATATGAATGGCGGCTTCGTCAAAAGCAGAACATTCCAAGGTCATTTTCCCAGCCAGCCTGGAATGGTGAATCGCTGGTTGGCCGAACAATTCTTGTCCATGACGAACAGGGTTATGGCGATACTTTTCAATTTGCCCGTTATTTGCCTCTGGTTAAATCGATGGGTGGAAAAGTAATTTTTGAATGCCATCCAAAGCTGTCAGCAGTGCTTAAGGGTTGCCCAGGTTACGACGAAATTCTTGAGCGAACATATCCGCCTGCTATGGCGCCCACAGAATTTGACACCCAAATACACCTTCTAAGTCTGCCTCGAGTGTTAAAAACACGCATGGATTCCGTGCCGTGCAACATACCCTACATTAGACCCGATAGCGGCCGTGTAAATTACTGGCATGATCGCATTGCTTCAGATCCAAATTTCAAAATAGGCATAACATGGGCTGGAAGCGCCAATCACACGAACGAACTTAACCGCTCATGCAGGCTATTGGAATTTCAGGCGATCTCGGATATTCCCGGAGTAAGTTACTACAGCCTGCAAAAGGGACCTGGGCAAGAACAGGCTGACAACCCGCCCCCAGGCATGAACCTGATTCGTATTGACCGCGAATTGGACTTGACTGATCGATTTGTTGATACCGCCGCATTAATGACGAATCTTGACCTGATCATATCCATTGACACATCTATCGTGCATTTGGCAGGAGCTCTTGGCTGTCCAGTATGGACTCTCCTGTGCGCAACGCCTGATTGGAGATGGTTGCAGAAGGGCTCGGACTCACCTTGGTATCCGACAATGCGTCTTTTCCGTCAAGCAAAGCCAAGAGACTGGGCCGATGTATTTTCCCAGGTCCGTGATTCGCTTTCTCTTCTTCAGAAAAGGCCTGCCCGTTAATGTCAGTCTCTATTGATGTTTCTTTTGGCGAATTAATCGACAAAATCACCATATTGGAAATCAAGGTTTCCCATATGCAAAATGCTGCCAAATTGCACAATGTTCAGCATGAGTTAAATCTTTTAAAAAATGTGCTGGCAAATCATGTCCAATTTAACCAGCGGGTCGAGGATTTGACTGATCAGTTGCGCAATATCAATGGTCAGTTATGGGTAGTGGAAGATAAATTGCGCGAAAGGGAAAAGCTCAAGATTTTCGATGAGGAATTCATTACGCTTGCTCGGAGCGTCTACATAACCAATGACAGCCGTGCAAAGATTAAACGCGAATTGAATGAAATTTTGAAATCGGAAATAGTAGAAGAAAAAGATTACCAGCCCTATTAAGTGTTGTGATTGCGCAACGTCCTTAATTTATGTGCTTTGCAATTGATTGATAAAAGCTTAATTCATGCTTAAGGCAGAACAGGGAAATACCTTTGTTGGTAAAATTTCACACAAATACAGGCTGGTCAAACAAGTCAGGTTGTTTGTGGTTACTGCATAAATCGGAGGAGAAACTAGAAATGATGAAATTAAGAGTTCTGACTGGTGCAATCGCACTATCAATGTCAGCAGGAGTTTGGGCAACGAATGGCTATTTTCTGCCAGGTTCCGGTTTTCGTTCGCAAGGTATGGGCGGTGTTGGCATCGCTTATGGTCGCGATTCCTTATCAACAGCGGCAAACCCCGCAAATATCGTCAACACAGGTATGCGAGGCGACATGGGGTTTGCTGTTTTTAATCCCGAACGGCATGCCGCGGTAGGAACAGGAACAGGTCTCCCTGGGGGCGACGGAACTCCCGGAGGTGGAAGCGCTTTTGGTTTTACAGGTAATACCGAAAGTGATCTTAAATATTTCATCATGCCTGAAATGGGCTTCACCATGCCGCTGGACAGCCAACTATCTGCTGGTATTGCATTTGTTGGTAACGGCGGAATGAATACTACTTTCCCCCAAAACTTCTTTTCTTTCTTTGGCAACCCCCCAGCTGATAAAAAAGTGGGGGTCGATATGATGCAGCTTTTGGTTCCTGTAACTGTCGGATACAGAGTCAATGACGATCATTCCATTGGCGCATCAGTAGTACTTGCCGAAACTCGTTTCAGGGCTTATGGGCTGGAGGCATTTGCAAATTTTCCAGGCGTACCTAGTAATTCTGCTTTTGTAACAGGTAATGGTTTTGACTACAGTTATGGTGCAGGTATAAGACTGGGCTGGCTGGGTGAGTTTGTGGATGACAAAGTTACGCTTGGTCTGACATATGGCTCCAGAACGTACATGACCCAATTTAAGGATTACCGTAGTCTTTTTGCGGAAGGTGGAGATTTCGATATCCCCGAAAACTACGGCATCGGTATCGCTTTTAAACCCGTAAAAAATCTAGTTATCGCTGCCGATGTAATGCGCATCAACTATTCAGATATTGCTTCAATCGGTAACCGTGGGCCGGGCAATAACCCGGGGGGGCTTGGTACAGACGGTATTCCATCTCTAAATAGCGCTGATCCAAACCGAACAGACAAACAACTTGGCAAAGATCAGGGCATGGGATTTGGCTGGAAGGATCAAACTGTTTACAAGATCGGTGTTAACTATGGCGTTAACAGCCGACTGCAAGTACGAGTGGGGTTCAACTACGGCAAAACCCCGATTCCTGATGATCAAGTAACTTTCAACCTGCTTGCTCCCGCAACTGTAGAGAAGCATTATTCGATTGGTTTCACTTACAAGGCCAATGACAACCTGGAGCTGACCGGAACTTATATGTATGCAGCTCCAAATAGCCAAACGAATTGCAATCAAAATATTGTTGATTGCGCGTCTTTTAATATGCACCAGAACGTATTCGCCATCAGTGCCGGCTGGGTACTTGATCCAGGCGTAACGGAATACGGCGACACACCTTCCTCCGCCAAGGATTACGAATTTGGCAGCACGAATTTCTATGCCGGTCTGGGCATTGGGCGTTCACGCTATAGTGACTTCAATAAAAATTTCGGTGACATGGACAGCGAGGGCTGGAAGCTATACGGTGGCTATCAGTTCAACAAATACCTCGGAGTCGAAGGAGGTTACGTCAATCTGAACGACATGACTTCCGCTTTGGGGGCTGTCCGTACAAACATGGATACAGACGGCTGGGCGCTTGCTGCCGTGGCAAGCTATCCTGTGACCAAAAAACTCTCTGTAATGGGCAAGCTTGGGGGTGCCTATCTGCTCTCTGAAATCAATACCAAAAACGGTGCGGCGCTCACTGTAAGAACCGAGCATCAGGAGCTGGACCCCAATTACGGCATTGGCGCCAGTTATGCTGTGTATGACAACCTGAATTTACGCCTGGAGTGGGAGCGTTTTGACAGAGACGATTTCAATATCGACATGCTGACCGCCGGAGTGGCCGTCAGGTTCTAACCAGGTTGATCTGGAAAACTAAAGGCCGGGCTTGCCCGGCCTTTGTTTTTTTAGCCCATGGAAAATCATGGCAAAGCGGCGGGAAGGGATTCCCGCCCTGCATAATCTGCCACCTTGACCAATGCAGTAACGCGCATGGTTGTTAGCATGGCGCAATTTATCTATGATGGCCCTGTCTTGTTGAAAAGAACTTGCCATGAAGCCATCTGCCGCCCTTGACCTTAAACGTGATGCCGTGCGCGAGGTCACAAACCGTTTTCATGCAGCCAATCCACGTGTCTTTGGTTCTGCGCTGCATGGCATTGACGAGGAGGGGAGTGATCTCGATCTGCTGGTGGATGCCTTGCCCGGAGCAACCCTGTTCGACTTGGGTGGCCTGCAAGTGGAACTTGAAGAACTGCTTGGCGTATCTGTCGATCTGTTGACTCCGGGTGATCTGCCGCCAAAGTTCCGGGATCGTGTACTTGAAGAGGCACGTCCGGTTTGAGCGACGACCGTCTTCCTGATTATCTTGAACATATCAGGCAGGCGGCCTGGGATGCTTGCAGCTTTGTCGTAGGCTTAAACAAGGCGGACTTTCTTTCTGACAGACGTACACAGCAGGCAGTCATCATGAATCTCATCATCATCGGCGAAGCCGCGACCAAGGTAATGAGTCAGCATCCTGAATTTGTCGAGCGTCACCCGGAGATACCCTGGCGCAGCATGCGTGGCATGCGGAATCGTATTGCGCATGGTTACTTCGACATCAATCTCGATGTCGTTTGGGATACCGTTCAGACTGCTCTCCCCGGTTTGCTGAAGCAAATGCAAAACGCGCAGGGCATCTCTGACGCTTAATCCGGCATTACGGTGGGATGGTATTCCCTACGAATCGTGGCATCACTCAAGGCGTAGGCCGGCACAATACCTTGCCAGCGTCTTGTTTTGCCGGTTTGTCCTTATCTGGGCATAATTGCTGCCTATAACAAATCCGTAACTGATTATTCATAAAGTAAGCAGCTTGCCAAAACGGCTGACCTGCAACATTAAGGAGATTCCAAACATGACATTCACCGCACGCATTTGCGGACTGACTCTGGTTGCCGCCGCTCTGCTACTTGCCGGTTGCGGCGATAAAAAAGAGGGCGAAGGCGCGAGCAAATCCGAAACCCAGGTGGCCGCGCGCGTCAATAAGGACGAGATCACGGTGCATCAGGTCAACATGGCCATGCAGCGCCTGGGCAACAAGGTGCCCAAGGACAAGGTTCAGGAAGCCAGCAACGCCATCCTGAAAGGTCTGGTTGATCAGCAGCTGCTGGTGCAGAAAGCCATCGAGGACAAGCTCGATCGCGATCCGGTCGTCATGCAGGCCATCGAGGCGGCGCGCATGCAGATCCTGGCCCAGGGCTATTTGCAGCGCAAGGCGCAGGGCGCCGCCAAGCCAACCGAAACTGAAATCAACGATTACGTTGCCAAACACCCCGAGCTGTTTTCCCAGCGCCGGGTTTACCGTTTGCAGGAAATCAACATTCAGGGCGCGGCGGACAAGGCGGACCAGATTCGCGCGCAATTAACGTCGGCCAAAAATCTTGAAGAGTTTGCCCAGTGGCTCAAGTCGCAAAACATCCAGTTCCGCGCCTCGCAGGCGGAACGCGCGGCCGAGCAGCTGCCGGGCCAGCTTGCCACGCAGCTGGTGAACATCAAGCCCGGTCAGGCGGTCATGGCCAACAACAACGGTACGCTGCTGGTGATGCTGGTCGCTGCCGCCGTTAACCAGCCGGTTCCCGCCGAGCAGGCCAAACCGCTGGCCGAACGTATTCTGACCGCGCAGAAGCAGCGCGAGATTGCGCAGAACGAGGTCAAAACGCTGAAGGCCGCAGCCAAGATCGAGTACCTTGGCGCGTTTGCCGATGCCGGCAAGGAGCCCGCCGCGCAAGCCGCGCCCGCGCCGGCGGCTGCGGAGCAGCCAGCCCCCGCCCAGACGGCCACGGAAGAACCCGCCAAGCCAGCTGGAGCGGATGCCGCCGCCATGCAAAAGGGATTGTCGGGGCTGTAGAAACTTGAATCCCCCCAACCCCCCTTTATCAAGGGGGGCTCATTTTTACGCCCTTTGACAAAGGGGGGTTCATTTTTACCCCCTTGACAAAGGGGGTGGCGCGAAGCGCCGGGGGATTTTGTCGTAGGGCGGGAACCCCTTCCCGCCGAAATGATTGAATGACGTCGGCAAGGGGTTGCCGACCTACGGGCTGCGGCTTGTTGAAAACGAAAATGTAGGGCGGGAACCCTTTCCCGCCGAGCCGAAATAATTAACGCGGGCCCGCCAAAGCCCGCCCCCAATGACATGGACCTGACCAGACATCCGGGATTTATCCGCACCCTGCCCTTTGCCCTGTTCATTCTGCTGCTTGCGGTGGAACTGGCTTGGGGCACGCTGCAGCCGGCAATCCCCGCCCTGGCGGATGTGGACTCGCGCTGGCTGTATGCCATCAAGTCCGGCGTGGCGGCACTGGCGCTGTTGTGGCTTTGGCGGCATTACACCGAGCTGAAGCAGTGCCCCAGGCAGGCGGCTGGCTGGCTGATGGCGCTCGTGGCCGGCTTTGCCGTGTTCATTCTCTGGATCAATCTTGTCCAGCCGTGGATGCTGCTCTCCGAAATGGGCAGCGGTTTCGATCCGCGCAATGCCGATGGCTCGATGAACTGGGCGCTGGCCGGTATTCGTCTGGCCGGTTCCGCGCTGGTCGTACCTATCATCGAAGAGCTGTTCTGGCGCTCGTTCATCATGCGCTGGCTGGACCGGCAGGATTTCCTGTCGCTGGACCCGGCAAAAACCAGTCAAAAGGCCTTGCTGATTTCCAGCGCGCTGTTCGCGCTGGAGCACACGCAGTGGTTTGCGGGTTTCATCGCCGGCTACGCGTATGGCTGGCTGTACAAAAAAACCGGCAATCTGTGGCTGCCCATCGTCGCCCACGCCATCACCAATTGCGTGCTGGGTGTATGGGTGATGAATACCGGCAACTGGCAGTTCTGGTAATGGCATCACAAAAGCATTCCCGCTTTTTCCGCTTGTGCCGGATAGCGCCCTTGCTGGTCATGGCCGCTTGTGCAGGCGTGCAGGCCAGACCAGGAGACACGCTGCAATTTTTCACGACCTACAACGCAACCTACGACAGCAACATCTTCCGCGCGGCCAGCGGTGAGCAGAGCGACATCTATCACCAGCTTGGCGCCGGCCTGCTGCTGGACTGGAAGGAAAGCCGCCAGCAGGTCACCGGCCGCATCAGCGCCAATAAAACAAAATTTTCCGATCTGAGCGTGCTGGATTTCAACGGCTTCGATTTCCAGGGCCAGTGGAACTGGCAGCTGGGCAATCGTCTGTCTGGCCAGCTTGGCTATACCGCATCGCGCAGTCTGGGCACCTTTGTCGATTTTTCTGGCGGGCTGGCGCAGAACACCGTCGATCGCAGCCGCAAATTCGTGAATGGCAGCTACCAGTTTCATCCGCGCTGGCGCATCAACGCCGCGCTGGACAGCGACAAGCTGGAATACGGCGAGGTTTTACAGCAGGCCAGCGACCGCACGCTGGACACCGCCGAAATCGGCGCGGATTACCTCACGCCCAAAGGCAGCCGGCTCGGCCTGTTCGTGAAAGCGGTGGACGGCGAGTATCCCAACCGCCAGGTGCTGCTGCTCTCCACGGTGGACAACAGTTTCGAGCAGCAGGAAATTGGCCTGCGCGCATTCTGGGCCTACGACGGCAAGCTGGTCTTCAGCGGCCGCGCCGGCCAGACACGGCGCAAGCACGATGAAGTGCCCGCGCGCGACTTCACCGGACTCACCGGCCGCATCGACGCCACCTGGCAGGCCACCGGCAAGCTGCGCATCGGCAGCGCGATCTACCGGGACATTGGCGCGGTCGATGACATTTACGCCAGTTACTCCATCAACGACGGCATCCGCATCACGCCAAGCTGGCAGATCAGTTCCAAACTCGTTCTCGATGCGCAGGCCTATGTCGAGCGCCGCGGTTTCGATGGCGATCCCTTCTCGATTGGCATCAACCGTCAGGACGATGCCCACGGCTACGGACTCTCGCTCAACTACCAGCCCAGAAGCTGGGTCAGCCTGGGCGCAAGCTGGCAGGCCGGCAACCGCGAATCCAGCCTCGTCAACGACTTCTCGTACCAGGTTTTCAGCGTTTCCGCGCAGCTGGTGTTCTGATGGTTTCCAGCAACGAATCGCCCATGCTCTCGGTCATCAAGCGCCTGCTCGACCCCTTCATCATCCTGGGTACCCTGTATGCCACGGTCAGGACTCACGGCGAGGATTTTCATGGCCTGTACCTGCTGCTGGGAGTGGTGTCCTTCCTGATCTCGTCACAGGTGTTCGACGAATTCGAACTGGGTTCGCACCGGCAGTGGCGGCGCGGCACGCTGTTCATGCATGCGCGCAACATGGTGGTTGCCTGGCTGGTGGTGGCCGGACTGGTCGTGCTGCTGGGCCATGCAAGCGGGCTGGCGAAGGAATTTTCCGTTACCGTCTTCCGCGACTGGGTGCTGGTCACGCCGGTTGTCATGCTGATCGCGCACGCGCTGACGCGCTATTACATCCAGCGCACACATCTCAAGGGACGCACCCGGCGGGCAATCATCGTCGGCGCCGGCGATCTGGGCAAACGGCTGGGCATGCGCATCGCCGGCACGCGCAGCCTGATGATCAGCGTGGATGGCTACTTCGACGACCGCGGTCCGGAACGGCAGGCGCCGGAAATTGCCGGCCAGTGCCTTGGCAGGCTGGAAGATGTGGCCGCCTATATCAAGAACAACAATATCGATCTGGTGTACATCACCCTGCCCATGACCAAACAGCCGCGCATTCTGAATCTGGTCAACAGCCTGAGGGACTCGACCGCTTCCATCTACTTCGTGCCGGACGTGTTCATTTTCGATCTGGTGCAGGCCCGGCTGGATGACGTCAACGGCATACCCGTCATTGCCATCTTCGAAACGCCGCTCACCGGCATCAATGCCGTGCAGAAGGCGATTTTCGATACCGTCGTGGCCGGCGTGATCCTGCTGCTGATCTCGCCGCTGCTGATTGTCATCGCCATGGCCGTCAGACTCAGTTCGCCGGGACCGGTCATTTTCAAGCAGCGCCGCTACGGCATGGACGGCGATGAAATCATGATCTACAAATTCCGTTCGATGACGGTTTGCGAAGACGGCAACGCCATCCGGCAGGCCAGCAAGAACGATCAGCGCACCACGCGCCTGGGCGCCTTCCTGCGCAAGACTTCGCTGGACGAACTGCCGCAGTTCATCAACGTACTGCAGGGCCGCATGAGCATCGTCGGGCCGCGCCCGCATGCCGTGGCCCACAACGAGATGTATCGCACGCTCATTCCCGGCTACATGTGGCGCCACAAGGTCAAGCCCGGCATTACCGGCTGGGCCCAGGTCAACGGCTACCGAGGCGAAACCGAAACCCTGGACAAGATGGAAGGCCGCGTCCGCCACGACATCGACTACCTGCGCAACTGGTCGCTGAGCCTGGATTTCTACATCATCCTGCGCACCCTGATGGTCGTGTTCAAGGACAGAAACGCGTATTGAGTTTTCGCAGGGCGGGAACCCTTTCCCGCCAGTCCTGGCTTTCCACTTGATGCTTGTCGGTTTTTTTTACACACACAGCGTTAATCATTACAAAACAATTAATCTTGTTTATTCAAAACAGAGAGTTACCCGGCAGCCCATATCAGGGGCATGAATTGTGCATGCCAGCTTGAAAAATCCTTAACAGGGAAGCCGGTTTTATAGGATCATGAACACATGAAAAAGCATTCCATTTTCCGCGCAGCCGGTCTGGCTTTGGCTTCATTGCTGTTCATGACCCCTGCTCAGGCAACGCTCATTACCCTGAGCGGCACCAGCGTCAACTACACCTTCGACGACAGCCTGCTTGGATTGTTCGGTCCGGCCAGTGTCGCGGGCGATACGCTGTTCTTTACCCCCACCGATTTCAAGGTGACTGCCGCCGGAGGCACCGGGGCCGTTTCCGTTACGCAGAGCATCGATATCGAGGTCAGCCTCAAACCCGGTTACAAGTTTGTCGGCCTCAGCCTGCTTGAACGCGGCGACTACCTGCTTTTCGGACCAGGAACCAATACCGCGGATGTCGGCGGAATGCTCACGATCACCGACAGCACCCATACGCTCGACATCGTGCTGGATTCGACCGACCCCCTCGATGTTGTCGGACTCCCCACCCAAAACTGGCAAGTCGCCGTTGCGGACCTTGCCGGATGGGTTCCCACGCTGGACTTGACGCTGACCAATACCTTGACGGCATCAACCGACAACGCGAGAGGCATCGCCTTTGTCGAGAAGAAATTTGCCGGCATCACGGTGGCCACCGTGCCCGAGCCGGGCACCCTGGCAATCATGCTTCTGGGGCTGGGCTTGCTGGCCCTGGGATACCGTAGCCGCCCGGCATTGGCAAAAACGCGTTAACGCCAAACAGAATTCCCGGCATGTCTTTTTGCTGGTTATAATCGCTGAAAACAAGGGACAAATCCCGAAAAAAATCGTTGGAGGAGACCAACATGGGAAGCACAAAAATAGCAGGGAAATGCAAGCAGTTCGTCTTGTCCGCATTATTGATGGGCATGGCTTCTGTTTCCCATGCCATCACGCTGTCTGGCGCTACGGTTAACTTCACCTTTGACGAAACCAACCTGGGCCTGTTCACCGGCGGCTATTCCGTAAGCGGCGACACGCTGAGCATCACCCCTGCCGCATTCGTCAACAATGGCAGCCTTCCCTACCTGCTTGGCGAAACCATCAACGTCACGGTCACCCCCAAGGCGGGCTGGACATTTTCGTCGCTTGGCTTCGTGGAATCCGGGCTTTACACCCAAACCAAAACCCTTCCGGAAGACGATGTGGCCGTTGGCGGACAGTTGAGGATTTTTGATCCCATCAACCACACGTCTGAACTCACTCCGTCCATTCCCAACCCGACATTCCTGCCCACGGCAAGCAATCAAGCCTGGAGCGCGACCATCAGCCAGGATCTGGTTGCAATTGCCAGCGCATCCAGCCTGAATGTCACGATTGAGAACATCCTGATTGCCTATCCCACGGCTCAAATCAGCAAAAACCTGGTCGATCTGACCATCCACACCACCCCGGTGCCCGAAGTGGAAACCTGGGCCATGATGCTGGCAGGGCTGGGGCTGGTAGGCCTGCAACTCCGCCGTCGTACTGGCGGCAGCGCACGAGTCATTCGTTAAAAGCAAGCTTTGAATTCGTTGCGGCGGGAAGGATTCCCGCCCTGCGAGCACCAGCCTCCCTGGACGACATCTCGTCATGGCCGGCGCAATTGCCATCACTCCCGGACAACGCCCCTTTGCCATCCGCCAACTACGCGTAGAATAGCGCTGTCTTGAAGCCCTCCGCGACTTGCATGAAAATTGCTGGGCTTTGAGGAATAAACACGGGAGCATCCTGCTCGTAAGACAAGCAAAACAATAACAACATAAACTTGTCCGTTTCGACCGGGCATTACACACCAAAGGACACCATGCGCAATCTGTTTCTGGCATTCTGCTTTTCCATCATCGGCCTGTTCTCGGCTTCGGCAATCCAGGCCGCCGAAGGCGATTACACGCTGGCCAGCGGCGATGTCATCCGCATCAACGTGTACGACCACCCCGACCTGACGACCGAGACCCGCATCGGCGCCAACGGCGAAATCAACTACCCCCTGATCGGCGCCACCAAAATTGGCGGTCTGGGCCTGCGGCAGGCAGAAACAAAAATTGCCGACAGCCTGAAAAAAGGCGGCTTCGTGCGCGAGCCGCTGGTCAACATCAACGTCATCCAGTACCGTGGCCAGCAGGTCAGCGTGCTGGGCTTCGTCAACCGGCCCGGGCGCTTCCCGCTGGAAAAATCCTCCACTGTTTCGGACCTGCTTGCCACGGCATCCGGCATTGCCGTCACCGGCGCCGATCAGATCGTTCATATCCGCCGCGATGGCGGCAAGACCGTGCGCACCGAAATCGATGCGCTGGATTTGCTCGACAAGGGCGACCAGAAAGCCGACTTTGATCTGCGCGACGGCGACATCATTTATGTTCCGCGCGAGCCCCGCTACTACATCTACGGCGAAGTGCAGCGGCCCGGCTCCTTCCGGCTGGAACGCAACATGACTGTCGTCCAGGCCCTGTCCGTCGGCGGCGGCCTGACCCCGCGCGGCACCCAGAAAGGCATCCGCATCCTGCGCCGCGATGATTCCGGAAAGATGCATGAGATCGAAACCAGCCTTTCAACCTCCGTGCAAAAGGACGACGTGATCTACGTCAAGGAAAGCCTGTTCTAAGGCAAGGAACCCCGCATCATGAACATCACGCAATTCCTGCTGATCCTCAACGCGCGCAAGTGGATCATCCTCATCACCTGGGCGCTCATCGTTGCGCTGGCCGCCGGCGTCAGCCTGATGCTGCCCAAAAAATTCACCGCCACCACCGATCTGGTCGTCGACTTCAAGGCAACCAACCCCGTCACCGGCGTCATGCTGCCCTCGCAGCTGCTGCCCGGTTACCTTGCCACGCAGATGGACATCGTCAAGAGCCACAACGTCGCCGTGAAGGTGGTCAAGAACCTGCGCATGGTGGAAGACTCGCCCAACATCCAGCAATCATTCCAGGAAGCGACCAAAGGCCAGGGCACGCCGCACGACTGGCTTGCCGATCGCCTGCTGGGCGAACTGGACGTCGTGCCATCGCGCGAGTCCAGCATCATCACCATCAGCTTCAATTGGGGCGATCCGCAATTTGCCGCCATCGTCGCCAACGCCTTTGCCCAGGCCTACATCCAGACCAACCTGGAACTGAAAGTCGAGCCGGCCCGGCAGACCGCGCTGTGGTTTGACCAGCAGATCAGCCAGTTGCGCACCAATCTCGAAAATGCACAAGGCAAACTGTCCGCCTACCAGCGCGAAAAAGGCGTGGTGCTCTCCGATGAAAGACTGGACATCGAAACAGCAAAACTCGGCGAGCTTTCCGGACAGGTCGTCGCCGCGCAGTCCGCCGCATTCGACGCCTACTCGCGCAAGAGCCAGCAGGATACCAGCGCCGAAGTGGCCAACAACTCGCTGGTGCAGAATCTGAAAGTGCAGATGGCGCAAAGCGAAGCCCGCCTTGCCGAACTGGAAAAGAAAACCGGCAAAAACCATCCCGAATACCAGCGCGCGGTGGCGCAGCTCGATAGCATCAAACAAGACCTTGATGCCGCGATCCGAACCGCGACCCGAAGCGTGGCCACAACCGCAAGTGCCGCCCAGCAACGCCTGGACGGCCTGCGCTCCGCCGTGGCCTCGCAAAAATCCAGAGTGCTGGCACTCAAGAACCAGCGCGACGAAATCATGGTTCTGGTGCGCGACGTGGAAAACGCCCAGCGCATTTACGACACCGCCTTGCAGCGTGCCGGCCAGAGCAAGCTGGAATCCCAGACCAGCCAGACCGAAATCGCCGTGCTCAATCCCGCCACGCCGCCACTGTCGCCCTCCAGGCCCAGAACCTTTCTCAATATCCTGATTGCAACCTTCCTTGGCGGCCTGGTCGGTGTCGGCCTGGCTTTCCTGATCGAGCTTGTCAACCGCCGTGTCCGCTCCGCGGATGACATCACCGCGCTGCTGCAACTGCCCATCCTCAGCGTTACCGGACAAAAATCCGGAAGACGGCGCTGGTGGCCCATGCGCTTCCGCACTGCCTGATTGCGGGCACAGCCAACAAACAACTATGGACAATCCGACCATGACCCACCCGGCCACCGAAAAAGTCTCCGATATTTCTGGCGCCGCCAAGGCCGAACCCAACATCGGCAAGCTGCTCATCGCCGCCGGCAAGCTCAAGCCCGAGGACAGCGAGCGCATCCTCAAGCTGCAAAAGGAAGAAAACCTCCGCTTCGGCGAAGCCGCCATCAAGCTTGGCTTGCTCACCGAGTCCGACATCCAGCAGGCGCTTGCCAGCCAGTTTCACTACGCCTACCTCAGCCCGGGCGAACACAACTTCAGTCCGGAACTGGTTGCCGCCTACCAGCCCTTCACCCCGCAGGTTGAATCCTTCCGCACGCTTCGCACCCAGCTCAAGCTGCGCTGGTTCAGTCCGGAACACAGGCGGCTGGCCGTCATCGGCGCCGAACAGGGCGCGGGCTGCACCTTCCATGCCGCCAACCTGGCCGTGGTGTTTGGCCAGCTTGGCGAAAGGACCCTGCTCATCGATGCCAACCTGCGCAAGCCGCGCCTGCACCAGATATTCAACCTGGGCAACAACCGTCCGGGACTGGCGGAAATACTGGGCGGCCGTGTCGATCAGGCGCCCATCGTTTCGCTGTCGAAACTGGGCAACCTCAGCGTCCTGCCCGCCGGCGCCGTCCCGCCCAATCCCGGCGAACTGCTTTCGCGCGGAACCCTGCAGGCCGTGCTGTCTCAATTCGAACAGTACTTCGACGTCATCCTGCTCGACACGCCGGAAGCGCTGCCGTTTACCGACGCACAAACCATAGCTGCCCAATGCGGTGGCGCATTGCTGGTTGCGCGCCTGAATCATACGCGTCTGGATGACCTGGCCGCCGTCAAGGACAGCCTTGATGCGACCACGGCCGTGGTCGCGGGCGTTACCCTGAACAAGTACTGACTGCTTACCCCCAAACCGGAAAACAGCCCTACCCGCATCAGCGACCCAGACCACAACTCAGCGCTGTAAGGCGCAGCCGCATGCAAACAACCCAAACCATTCCACTTGCCAAAAATCCCGCTCAGGACATCCTGACCTGGTGGCCCGTGTTGCTGGGACTGGCCGCGATGTACGCCCCCACCTATTACGACCTGGCCAACGGCCTGTGGAATTCCGAAGAGCACGCCCACGGCCCCATCGTCCTCATCGTTGCGCTGTTTCTGGTCTGGAGAAGCCGCGCCGCGCTGCTTTCGCCGGCCACGGAAAAATCCAGCCCGGCCCTTGGCTGGGCCGTTCTGATTCCCGGCCTGCTGATCTATGCGCTGGGGCGCTCGCAGGACATCATCCTGTTTGAAGTCGGCTCGCAGATACCTGTCCTGATCGGCGCGCTGCTGATCACCACCGGCTTTCCGGCTGTGCGCGCCATGTGGTTTCCGCTGTTCTTCCTCATCTTCATGGTGCCGCTGCCGGGCTTCATCGTCGACGCCGCCACCGGACCGCTCAAGCAATACATCTCGGTCATCGCCGAAAACATTCTCTATGCCGTGGGTTATCCCATCGCCCGCAACGGCGTTGTACTCACCATCGGCCAGTACCAACTGCTGGTGGCCGACGCCTGCTCCGGCCTGCATTCCATGTTCAGCCTCTCTGCAATGGGCCTGCTGTACCTGTACCTGATGCAGCGCACCAGCGCGGCACGCAACATCATTCTCATCGCCTCCATCCTGCCCATCGCCTTTGCCGCCAACGTCGTCCGCGTCATGATCCTGGTGCTGGTGACCTACCACTTTGGCGACGAAGCCGGCCAGGGATTCGTACACGACTTTGCCGGCATCCTGTTATTTGTCGTCGGCCTGCTGTTCCTGTTTGCGCTGGACGGACTGCTTGGATTCATCTTCCCGGACAAATCCGCTGCACCTACCGGCGAGGAGACCTTACATGCCTAGCCTGAGCATCAAACACCTTGTCATCGGCCTGACCATGCTGGCCGCCGCCGGCCTGGCCTATGCGCTGACCCCGCGCGAACGGATCGCCGACCAGGGGCCAAAAATCGATCTCGAAACCATGATCCCCAAACAGTTCGGCCAATGGAAACTGGACGAGACCGTGCTGCCGCTCATCGCCGACCCCCAACAGCAGGCGCTCATCAACAAGATCTACAACCAGACACTGAGCCGCACCTACCTTAACCAGCAGGGCGACCGCGTCATGCTCTCCATTGCTTACGGCGGCAACCAGAGCGACGACATGGCCGTGCACAAGCCCGAAGTCTGCTACCCCGCCCAGGGATTTCAAGTGCTGAAGAACACGCGGGGCAACCTGCAAACCCCCGGCGGCGCCATTCCCGTCAAACGCCTGGTCGCCACGCACGGCGCGCGAGTCGAACTTATTACCTACTGGATCACGCTTGGCAACGAAGTGCCCGACGGCGGCGTCAAGTGGAAACTGGCCCAGCTCAAATACGGGCTGACGGGAAAAATCCCCGATGGCCTGCTGTTCCGTGTTTCCAGCGTCCAGCCAGACGATGCTGTCGCCTATGACTTGCAAAGCCGCTTCGTCAACGACCTTCTGCAAGCCGTGCCGGCCCAGCATCGCGTGAAGCTCGCCGGCGTGGCAAAACAATAGTTAAAGGCATGCCATCACTCTCTGCATATCATTACCACCTTACGGTTTGATCTGGCATGCTAAGAGGCTCTCATCGCAGACATTGCAGATCGTTTATCTGGCCGAATTCCTGCAAGGCAATGGCTATGAAATCCAAGGCATCAAGCCTCGCCACTCTTTATAAGACGTAAGTTGATGCTGCACATTAGCAACGATTACTGATACGTTCTCGCATGGCTCTCTTCATCACCATCTACGTACTCATCGCTATTTCGGCATCGATTGCCGGAGTGCTGGGCATGTTCATCGCCTCGCGAGGCATCAATAGATTTGGCTCAAAAGGCGTGCTGTCATTTTATATGTGGATGATTCTGCTTGGGCCGACGATTCGCTTGATGAGCGCGCCGCGCGAGTACCTGACCGAGTCTGATGCCACAATGGCTGGCTATACGGCAATCGCGGGTTGGGTAACTTGGGTTATGCGATTATCGAGCCTGTCCATCGTCGGCATCGCTGCCGTCGTGGTGATCGCCGCGCTGATCCGCCGGAAAAACCAGCAGGGTGCACTGTTCTTTGTCTTCGGACTGGGGGTAATCGTTGTTTCACTGTTGGCGAGCGCAACCCTTGGTGAAAAACCTGCCTTTATCCACCAGACCATTTATACCGTTCTGCTGCTCGTATCCCTGATGCTCATGCCGCGCCTCGCACCCGAACAGGTGGCCATACAGGCAAAGCATGTGCTGCTGGTGATCATGGTCGGCTCGCTTTTTCTTGGTGCCTTGTTCCCAAGTCGTTTTGCCGAAACCAACTATGCCGGCCTTATTCCAGGTTTTCACATCCGGCTTCATGGCCTCGCGCCGCACGCGAACTCGCTCGCACCATTGGCTCTGCTTTACCTGGTACTTGCCTCCTGGGTCCGTGGCAGAAATCCATGGCACTGGTTCGGTTTAGCTTCTGCCTTGCTTGTTCTGCTTCTGACACAATCCAAGACAGTATGGGGAGCTGGTTTGCTGATGCTATTCGTGATTACCATCGTCCGGCTTAACCGACAATTCGGTCAGGAAATTAGGGTCGCACAGGCAGGTTGGGCCACCGTTACATACATGGGATTGTTCTTTGTGTCCGTCGCCTTGGCTGGCTGGATATTCACCGATTCTGCAGCCGGCATCTTCAAGTCGCTTATCTCCGATAGCAATGTCGCCACGCTCACAGGACGCATCGACATCTGGCAGACCACCATCGATACCTGGAAAAGCAACCCGTGGTTTGGATATGGCCCCACGCTGTGGGATGTTGAGTTCAGACTTCAGCATGGTGCTGCCCTGGCAGCATGGCACGCGCACAATCAATTTCTACAAGCCCTCGGCGAGGCGGGAATTGTCGGATTGGTTGCCTATGTCATCTACACTGCGGCGTTCATCTACTACGGGTTCAAGTTTGCCGGCCGCACACGCGGTGTCAGCCTGGCTCTGTTGCTGCTGATCCTGGTGCGCATGGTGACCGAGATTCCACTGCGCTTTTCTGTTCTGCTCGACACTACCTTCTTTGTGCATGTCGTGGTGTTTGCCGTATTCCTCATGTTGTCGCGTCAGTATTCCGCCGAGGAAAGCAGCAATGTCCGATCGCCCGCGGGCCTGCCGGTCGCGCGAACGGCATGACCACCAGCGCGCAAGCGGGCCTGGGCGCGCGCAGCATCTCGGCATTTATGTGGGGCGGCGGCGGCGCATTTCTGCGTTTGTTCATGCAGATGGCTGCGCAAATCGTGCTGGCCCGGCTGCTCGGGCCGGAACAATACGGTCTCTTTGCCATCAGCGTCGTGGTGATGAGCTTTTCTGCCTTCTTTTCCGATATTGGCATGGCCTATGGTCTGATCCAGCGCAAGACGCTCGACGATTCCCACGTGCGCTTTGTGTTCGGCTGGCAACTGGTGCTGGGGGTGGCGGTTGCCGGACTGCTGGCTGTGCTGTCCCCGCTGCTTGCCGATTTCTTCCGCGAGCCACGCTTGCAGGCACTCATCCTCGCGCTGGCGCCGCTGGCCTTTGTGCAGGCGATCAGCGCCGTATCGCTCAACCTGCTCAAGCGCGAACTGGACTTCAAGGCGCTGCAAATCGCCCAGACCATTGCCTATTTCATCGGCTACGTCTGCCTTGGCGTCCCGCTGGCGCTGACGGGTGCTGGCGTATGGGCGCTGGTCGCCGCCTGGGGCGTTCAAAGCCTCATTTCGCTTGCGCTGATGTACCGTGCGGCACGTCATCCGCTGCGTCCGCAGCTTCGGCATCCGGATGCGCGCAGCATGGGCCAGTTCGGCGGCACGGTGCTGCTCACCAACCTCACCAACTGGCTCATCGGCAACGTGGATCGCACTGTTGTCGCGCGCACCCTGGACAGCGCTTCAATGGGCCTATATTCCAACGCCTACAACCTTGTGAACACGCCCTCCAGCACCATGCTTGGATTCATGCAGCCAGTTCTGTATTCAGCCTGTGCCAAGGTGCAGGACGACCCCCAGCGCATCCGCAAGGCCTACCTTCTGCTCATGGCTGGCATCGGCCTCGTGGTCATGCCAGTGTTCTTCGCCATGTCCGCCGTGGCCGACACCCTGGTTCTCGCGCTCTACGGTCAGCACTGGGCGCAGGCTTCCGAGGTGCTGCGCCCCATCGCGCTTGCCATGCCCATAGCCCTGTTGTGGGGGATTACCACGCCAGTGCTTTGGAACACCGGCCGCGCCACTCTGGAATTCAAAATGCAGTTGCCGCTTGCCGGACTGTGGCTGATCGGTGCCTGGTTCGCCGCGCAGGCTTCCCTTGCCGCGCTGGCGTGGACAGTGCTGGGCTTGTTCGTATTGCGCACGCTGCTCTTTACACAGCTTGCCATCCGGCAGATCGACGTGACGTGGGCCGATTGTGCGCGTGCCCTGCGCGGCGGACTCATGCTGGCTGCCTGCGTGGCCCTGGCGGGCTGGGGTGCCGACCATGCATTGATGGCGGTGCTGCCCGGCAATCCGTCCCGGTTTGCTGCCGTCATCCTCGCGTGTGCCCTGGCGGTAGTTATTGTCGTGCGCGTGTTGCCTAACCTGCTGACGCCTGATCTGGCCGATATCCTGCGTAGCGGACTCGCCCGCCTGCCGCGTCCCGCAGCGCGCGTAGCGGGTTGGTTGCTCGCGCCGCAACTGGGTGAGTCACATGGCCGCTGAACACATGCATACCCCAAGCTTCGACGTGGTGATGCCGCTCTACAACAAGTACGCTTATGTCGAGGAATCGATTCGCTCGGTCCTCGCGCAGACAGAATTGCACGAGCTCATCGTGGTGGACGATGGCTCCACTGACGGCAGTGTCGAGAGAGTAGAAGAACTCGCGCGTAAAGACGCACGCATCCGTCTGCTGCGCCAGCCCAATGCGGGCGTATCCGCCGCGCGCAATCGCGGCGTTCAGGCGAGCTCGGCGGACTACGTTGCTTTTCTTGATGCTGATGATCTGTACCTGCCCGGCTTTCTGGAACAGATTGCCATGCTTGCGGGGGGGTATCCGGAAGCGGGACTGCTGGGCACGGCCTACCGAAGATTCTCGGGGGAGGCCGCCTCGGCATTGGCCGCACATGCGCCAGATTCGGTAGCAGAACCAGGCCGGCTAGTGCCGGCCTTTTTCGAGGAATGGTCGCGCGGCAGCTTCATTTTCACCTCGTCCATCTGCGTGCGGAGGCAGGCCTTGCTCGATCTGGGGTCGCTCTTCCCCGATGGCGAACGCCTGGGCGAAGACCAGGATGTGTGGTTCCGGCTGGCCGAGCGATATCCGGTGGCGGCGAGCGCACGCGTGCTGGCGCTTTATCGCGTGGACGCAGCCGGCAGCCTCACTACCAATACTGCCTTAGTGGGCGTGTTGCCATGCTATGCGCGACTGGCCGAACGGCTGTCGCGCCCGGATTACCCGCCGCAGCATCGGCGCGGTGCACGTCGGGCGCTCGCCTCGCACTATCTGAATCTGGCTGTAATGCGCATCGAGGCTGGCGAGTTTGCGGCAGCCTCAATGCTCGTTGCACATCGTCACGCACGTGGGAATCTGTCCTATTGGTTGCGCGTGGCCATGCGCTTGACGCGCTGCACACTCATGGGCACGGCCCGGAAAACAGCGTGATGGTTTCGCTGATTCTTGCTACCTACGGTCGTGCAGAGGAAATGGGCCGATTGGTCGATTCCTTGTTGGCACAAACAGATCGAGGATTCGAACTGGTTGTTGTCGATCAGAATCCGGATGAACGCTTGGCCAACCATATCGAACGTGCGAGAAATGGCGGCCTGGATGTAACGCATGTCCGCATGGAAAAACCCGGTTTGTCCGAAGCGAGAAATCGCGGAATCACGTTGGCAAAATATCCGGTGATCGCATTCCCTGACGATGATTGCTGGTATGAGGCCGGGACAATCGCCGCAGTGCGCAAAGGATTAGATAGTGTCTCGGGTATGGGTGGGTTGATTGCATGCTGGGTCGAACAGAGTGCCGCTGTCTGCCCTGGCGAAGCTTATTGGCTGGATTACGAAGCATGGCACAACTTCCGCGGCGGCTATGCAAGCTCAATTTCATTGTTTCTAGAACGTGCGCTATTCGACACCATAGGCGGCTTTGACCAACGTTTCGGCGTGGGCAAGTGGTACGGGGCGGCAGAAGAAACTGATTTGATTCTTCGGGCACTTGCTGCCGGCGCACGCCTGCATTACAACCCGCTGGTGCGTGTGCACCACGCATGGAGCGATGTGCTTGTGGGTTCCTTCGCCGACTTGGCACGCAACGCGCGTCAACGCAGTCGCGGCACGGGTGCGATATACGCCAAACACAAAATGTCGTTTATGGTAGTACTGCGCGGATTCGTTTCTCCCGTATTAAAGGCGCTGGCCAGGCCGACTCGGCCTGCGCGACTGGTCCTGTCACTGTTCACAAGTCTTGGTCGTGTTGAAGGTTATTTACGATGGAAACGAGAATCCTGAGGCGCACATTTCGTCATAAGCTTGTCGTCTGGCTAGCTTTGGCCAGCGTGCCTTTGTCAGCTTGCGGCATACTGACCGAACGTATAGATGGAGCAGTTCCGTCAAGTTATTTCGGCATGCATATCCATCGTCTGGTTGAACGTCAGCCTTGGGTTCCGGATGGACATCAATTGACACCATGGCCTGATGTTCCATTCGGAAGCTTTCGCCTTTGGGATGCATACGTTGCCTGGCCGAGCCTCCAACCACAGAAAGCACGCTGGAATTTCGCCACCCTGGATAAGTACGTCGACATGGCGGATGATGCCGGAGTTGATGTTTTACTCCCGCTCGGTCTGTCTCCAACTTGGGCATCGGCACGGCCAGAAGAAAAATCGAGTTACAAACCAGGTAATGCAGCAGAGCCGGCCAACCTGGATGATTGGCGAATTTATGTACGCACTGTGGCGACACGCTACAAAGGTCGAATCCGGATTTATGAAATCTGGAACGAAATCAACCTGAAGGGATTCTACACGGGCGATCTGGATACCATGGTGACACTGGCACGAATCGCCTACGAAGAAATCAAGTCAGTCGATCCCGATGCACTGGTCGTTTCGCCCTCGATAACGGGCGATGGACGCAATCCGGAGTGGCTCGACCGCTATCTGACCCAAGGGGGCGGCAAGTATGCCGATGTGATCGGATATCACTTCTATGTTCCGAAACGCGCGCCGGAAGCCATATTGCCAGTGGTCAGGGATGTGCAGGCCATCATGAGCAAGCATGGCATCGCGAAAAAACCCTTGTGGAACACCGAGGCAGGGTGGTGGATCGACAACCTTAGCCCCACGGAAAGGTTAGGTGCGGCGGGAGCAGATTGGCTTCGTCTGGATCAGCAAACTGCTGCAGCCTATGTGTCGCGCGCATTGATACTTAATTGGGCAGCGGGTGTTTCACGCTTTTACTGGTATGCCTGGGATAACCGTGACATGGGGTTATATGACACCGGAGCACGTGAGCAGAAGCTGGCTGCGCACGCATACACCCGCACTGCCGCCTGGATGCACGGTGCCAAATTTCACAAGTGTGAAAACAAGATGCCTGTCTGGATATGTGAATTGGCTGACAGACATGGCACGAAAACCAGGATTGTCTGGCGCGAATCTGGTACGGATTCACCTTGGCGGGTGCCAGCCGAGTGGAAAGTAAGTGAATTTGAGACATTGTCAGGTGTGAGAAAGCAGGTCACAAATATGCTTCAGTTGGGACAACAACCTCTACTTCTCAGATAAGTTAGTCAGGAGGGAATTATGGCGCTCAATGACAAATACGACATGTTCTACAAATCTGACGGAAAAGCACATGTCATTGCCGACTATGCCTTGCGCAAATGGCCACGCAACAGGGTGGAGGCTATCGTCTCGGTCGAGGGCACGGGCGATACGGTGATGGATATAGGCTGCGGCGACGGTAGCCTGCTTTGGCAATTCCGCAATCGTTATCGCCATCTGATCGGGCTGGAGTATTCGGCGGAACGCCTGCGGCAGGCGGAGGCGAATCTGGCGGGGCTGAATTTCACGCCGGTGCGGGGCTCGGCGGAAGACATGGCGGCGCTGGCCGACAACAGCATCGACCGGATCGTGACGGCGGACGTGATCGAGCATATCCCGGATGTGTACGCGGCATCGCAGGAGATGTTCCGTGTGCTGAAACCGGGTGGTTGGCTGGTGATCAATACGCCGAATATCGCTTTCATCAAGAAACGCGTGGTACTTATGTTGGGCCGGTTTCCCTCGACTTCCCAGCCGAATGAGGGTTTGGGGAGTGATGTGCTGTTCGACGGCGGGCACCTGCACTATTTCACGTTCCGCTCGCTGCGTCTGGTGCTGGAGCGCGCGGGATTCGAGATGGTGCGGCCGATGGGCTTCGGCAGGTTCGGCGTTTTCCATAGCGTATGGCCTTCGCTCACCAGTGGTGGCGTGCAGTGGATCGCCCAAAAAACTGCTTGAACACAGACAACATGCGTGTTCTCTTCGTACACAATGCCTACCAACAACGGGGCGGCGAAGATTCGGTGGTGGACGATGAAATTCGGCTGCTGCGCGGCCATGGCATGGAAGTCGAGATTTATCGGCGCGACAACCACGATATCGACTCGATGGGAAAGCTGTTCGCCGCACGGGATACGCTGTGGTCGACACGTACCCGGCGCGAGGCAGAGGAACTGATGCGGCGCTTTGCGCCGGATGTGGTTCATGTTCACAACACCTTCCCGCTGATTTCGCCTTCACTGTATTGGGCTGCATCGGCGCGTCATGTGCCTGTCGTGCAGACGCTGCACAATTTCAGATTGCTGTGCCCGCAGGCAATGCTGCTGCGCGAAGGCAGGGTATGCGAGGACTGCGTGGGCAAGCTGCCCTGGCGCGGGGTGGCGCGACGGTGCTATCGGGATTCGTTGCCGCAGTCCGCGGTGCTGGTTTCGATGCTCGGCCTGCATCGTGCGCTGGGAACCTATGAACGCAAGGTGACGCGCTACATTGCGCTGAACGATTTCTGCCGGAACGTTTTTGTACGGGGCGGACTGCCGCGCGAGCGGCTGCGCGTAAAGCCGAATTTTGTTGCCGATCCGGGAACCGGATCGGACGTGCGCACCGGCTTTCTGTTTGTCGGCCGCCTTTCCGGGGAAAAAGGCCCAGCCGTGCTTGCGGACGCATTGAAAATCTCCACCGGCCTTGCCTGTGAAGTGATTGGAACAGGGCCGGATGAGGAATGCCTGCGCCAGGTTGCTGGCGTAAGCATGGCTGGCTGGCAGCAGGCGCCTTACATTGCAGGGCAGATGAAATCCGCGACAGCCCTTGTAATGCCCAGCCTGTGGTACGAGAATTTTCCGCGCACATTGGTTGAGGCCTTTGCATGCGGGCTGCCGGTAATAGCGAGCCGGCTGGGCGCGATGGCTGCATTGATCAAGGATGGTGAAACGGGATTGCTGTTCGAGCCTGGCAACGCAGCCGATCTGTCCGAGAAATTGAAATGGGCCGCAACCCACGCAAACGAAATGCAGAAGATGGGCAAGGCAGCACGCAAGGAGTATGAGGAAAAATACACGCCGCAGCGCAATCTGGAGATTCTGCTTGGCATCTATCGGGAGGCAATCAGAGAAAATGCGCCGGAATAATCGGGAAAACGGATGAAACGCGTTTTGTTCATCACCGACCGGGTGATGCATTACCAGAAGGAAACCTACAAGACGCTGGAATCTGAACTGGCGCCCAGGGGAATCGAACTGATGCTGTTGTCGGGGCAGGACGCCAAACGCTCGGTAGGGCGCGTTGGCATCAAGGATGCGGTCATCGCCAATGAGCACAAGTTCGATTTCCGGGAATACAGGATTGGCACGTACACCTTCCGGCGCTTGCATGGGGTTCTCGACAAGATCAGCGAAATCCGGCCTGACGTGGTGGTAAATGCGGCGCACGTGGGCAACTGGACGCATTGGAGAATCAGTGCATGCAAGAAACGACTCGGTTTCAGGCTCGTTTCCTGGTTGTGTGGCTATGAGTTTCATCCCGGCAGACTCAAGAGTTTTCTGCTCGACCGCTTCATCCGGCGTTACGACCATCACCTTGCCTACCACTCCAACGCGCGCGACTATGCGCTTGGCCATGGTGCGCGCGCGGACCAGATCACGGTGATGCACAACACGATCAACGAGGAGAAGATCGCCACGTTACAGAAGGATGAGGCAAGGGCGCTGGTGGCGGGCAAACACCCGGAAATCGGCGACCGCAAGATCATTCTTTTCGTGGGGGCGGTGCTGGCGGAAAAGCGCATCGAGGTGATATTGCAGACACTGGACAGGATGAAGCGCAATGACGCGGTGCTGGTGCTGGTAGGCGATGGCGAGCATCTGCCCGTAATCCGCCAGCTTTGCGCAGAGCGCGACGATGTGGTGATCACGGGTTCCATCGTTGAAGGCGTGGGGCCGTATTTCGATGCCGCCGAGTTGTATGTGCTGCCGGGCACGGGCGGGCTGGGCATCAACGAGGCGATGGTGCACAGACTGCCGATTGTGTCCGGCTTTGCCGACGGCAGCGCGGACGATCTGGTGGTGGATGGCGAAAACGGTTTTCGCCTGCGCGAGAACACGCCCGCGGAACTGGCGGAGAAGATGGCCGCGATTCTGGACAACCCGGAGCTTGCCCGGCGCATGGGCGAACGTTCGCGCGAGTTGATCACCGGCAAATTCGCTTTCCGCGAATTCATCAACCGCATCGTGACACAGCTGACGAGGCTGGTTGAAAAATGAGCGAAGCCGGCATGCGCACGACAGGTTCGGTGCTCGGCGCGCACATCGACGCGCTGTCGTGGAACGCCGCGCTGGACCGGCTGCTGGGCTGGGCGCGGGCGCGCGATTCGCGCTACGTTACGATCTGCAATGTGCATGTGGTGGTAAGCGCGTCGCGCGATGCAGCGTATCGCGACATCATCAACGGCTCGGACATGGCCACGCCGGACGGCGCGCCGGTGGCATGGATGCTGCGGCGGCAGGGCTTTGCAAACCAGCCGCGCATCAGCGGGCCGGATTTGATGTGGGCATTGTGCGAGCGGTGCGCGGCGGAAGGCTTGCCGGTTTATTGCTACGGCAGCACGGATGCCACGCTGGCCTTGCTTGAGCAGCGTTTGCGCGCGGCGTTTCCGGCACTGAAGTTGACGATGGAGTCGCCGCCGTTTCGTGCGCTGACGGCGGAAGAGGACGCGGCGGCCGTGGACCGCATCAATGCCAGCGGCGCGGGCATTGTGTTCGTGGGGCTGGGCTGCCCCAAGCAGGAAAACTGGATGGCGGAGCATCGCGGCAGGGATGCGTTTGACCAGAGTCCCTTGCGGGTCAGGGCGGTGATGATCGGCGTGGGCGCGGCGTTCGATTTCCATGCGGGCACGGTGAGGCGCGCGCCGGCCTGGATGCAGGACAACGGGCTGGAGTGGCTGCACCGTTTGCTGAGCGAGCCGCGCCGGTTGTGGAAGCGGTATCTGGTAACGAATACCTTGTTCATCGTCGGCGCGGCAAGGCAGTTGCTGGGAAGCAGGCGTTGATTTTGGCGGGAAGGTATTCCCGCCCTGCGAATTTGGGAGGTGAACTGGCAACACATGCTCCTCTCCCGCTGCCAGTTATGCTAGGCTTCCGCAATCGTTTCACCCCGATCAAAATTCATTGGGAGACACTTTGGGCAAGATACTGTTTCTGATCGGTCTGGGCCTGGTCATCTACCTGCTGCTTAAAAACTACAAGCGCAGCCTCAATCGCCCCGACAAGGACATGCCGGCCGAACGCGGGCCGGAAGACATGGTCAAGTGCGCGCATTGCGGGGTCAACCTGCCGCGCTCGGAAGCCATCTTTACGCAGGGAGAATTCTTCTGTACCCAGGAACATCAGCGTCTGGGACGGAAATAAGCCGTCTTTCGCATTCCGGCCTGACCGGATATTTCCCGTCGCACTGGCGGTCGCTGGATTATTTCAATCTTTACCGGCTGACGCTTGCCGCCGCGCTGTCGTTTCTTTCCCTGCTGCTTACATCCGAATGGCCGCTTGGCAGCCATAATCCCGCCCTGTTCAAGGCCGCCTCGTTCGGATACCTGCTCGCCACGGCCCTGTTTGTCATGGCCATACGCGCACGCTGGCCCTCGTTTCCGGTTCAGCTGTCTGCCCAGATTATTAGCGACGTACTTTTCATCACCCTGTTATCGAACGCCAGCGGTGGCGTAACCAGCGGGCTGGGCTTGCTGCTGCTGGTACCGCTTTCTTCGGCCGGTCTGATAGGCAAGGGCCGCCTCGCGCTGTTTTATGCCGCGCTCGCTTCGCTGTCGATGTTGTCCCTGCACAGCTATGGCGTGCTGCGCGCGCAGGCGTCCACGAATGATTACCTACAGGTGGCGCTGCTCAGCATGAGTTTTTTTGTCATTGCCTGGCTGGCGCACTTTCTGACCCAGCGCGCGCTGACTTACGAGCACGCCGCGCAGGAAAAAGCCGAGGAGATCTCGCACATCAATCGCATTCACGCAGTCGCGGCGGGCGACTCGCCCGACGGCGTGCTGGCCGTGGATGCCTCGGGCCACATCACCTACAGCAATCCCCAGGCCGCGAAGCTGCTGGGCTACGGGGAAATAAAATCCGGCACAAAATTGCAGGTTGCCGCGCCGGCCCTGTATGCGCCGTTCTCCGCCTGGCAGAAGCGCAAGGGCGCGCAATCCGCCAGCCTGCCGGAAGGACGCATCCGCGTGCGCTTCCTGCCTCTTGAAAGCAGCGGCGAAGGCGTGGTTCTTCTGGAAGACCCGACCCGGGCCGAAACCCTTGCGCAGCAGTTCAAGCTTGCGGCGCTGGGCCGGCTGACGCTGAGCATCGCGCACGAAATCCGCAATCCGCTGTCGGCGATCAGCCATGCCGCGCAACTCATGGGCGAGGAAAACCAGGACGATGGAACCAAAAGGCTGACCACCATCATCAGGAACAATGTTCACCGGCTGGACCACATGGTGCAGGACATTCTTACGCTGAACCGCCGCGACCGGCAGGAAAAGGAAAATCTGGAAATCGAACCTTTCATCCAGTCCTGGATGAAAGAATGGCGGCAGGCTGAAGAAATACCGGAAAGCGCCGTCATTATGGACATGAAAAGTACCGCCACGCTTTGTTTCGCGCCCCAGCACCTGCGCCAGATACTGTGGAACCTGTCGCGCAATGCCTGGCGCCATTGCCGCCAGCAGCCCGGCAGTCTGCGCTTCAGGCTGGAAGATCGTGACAAGGCCGTGGTGCTTGAAATTACCGATGACGGCCCGGGCGTGCCCGAGGACAACCAGTCGCGGCTGTTCGAGCCTTTTTACACCACCGCCGCCCAGGGCACCGGACTGGGACTTTATATCGCCCGCGAACTGGCGGATGCCAACGATGCGCGGCTGGAGTTCGCGGGCAATCAGCCCGGCGCGCGTTTCCGCCTGACCATGACCAATCACCCATGCTGACGACCCCACGCATCCTCATTGTCGACGACGAGCCCGATCTGCTCGATCTGATGGAACTGACCCTGGTAAAAATGGGCCTGGAAACACGCCGCGCGGACAGCGTCGCGCAGGCAAAGAAAGAACTGGCTGGCGGACACTTCGACCTGTGCCTGACGGACATGCGGCTGGGCGATGGCAGCGGCCTGGATGTGCTGCGCTGCATCGGAGAAAACTATCCGGCCACGCCGGTTGCCGTCATCACCGCTTATGGCAATACGCAAAACGCCGTCGAGGCGCTCAAGGCCGGCGCGTTTGATTATCTGTCGAAACCCGTCGCGCTCGACCAGCTTCGCACGCTGGTTAAAACGGCATTGAAAGTGCCGGAAAAATCGAGTGGCAACCAGTCTTCCGCACGGCCCGGCGAATTGCTGGGCGAGTCCGCCGCCATGCAGGAAATCCGCGCGCAGATCGACAAGCTTGCGCGCACACTGGCTCCCGTTCACATCACCGGCGAATCGGGCAGCGGCAAGGAGCTGGCGGCGCGGCGCATTCATGCGCTCGGTTCCCGCGCACCGGGGCCTTTCGTGCCGGTCAACTGCGGCGCGATTCCGGAAACGCTGATGGAAAGCGAGTTCTTCGGCTACAAGAAAGGCGCGTTCACCGGCGCCAACGAAGACCGCGAAGGCTTTTTTCAGGCAGCCAGCGGCGGCACGCTTTTTCTGGATGAAGTGGCCGACCTGCCGCTTTCCATGCAGGTAAAGCTGCTGCGCGCGATCCAGGAAAAAAAGGTGCGCAAGATCGGCGCCACGCAGGAAGAAGCCGTCGATATCCGCATCATCAGCGCCACCCACCGGAAACTTGCGCAGATGGTGGAATCCGGAAACTTCCGTCAGGATCTGTATTACCGGCTTAACGTCATCGAGCTCAACATGCCCAGCCTGCGCGAACGGCGCGACGACATCCCGCTGCTGGCCGATGCGCTGATTGCAAAAAATGGCGGCGGCCGCAAGATCAGGATCGCAGCCGATGCAAAGAAACTGCTGCAAACCTACGCCTACCCCGGCAATGTGCGCGAACTGGAAAACATTCTGGAGCGCGCGATGGCGCTGGCCGATGGCGACATGATAGAAGCCTCCGAACTGAATCTTTCTCCCGAACCGGATTTCAGTCCCGCTCCGGATTCATCCGGCAGCCTGCCGGGCAATTTGCAGGATCACCTCGACAGGATCGAGCGCGATGTTCTGACAAAATCCCTGGAGCAGACCCGCCACAACAAGACCGCCGCCGCCCGCCTGCTGGGCATTACCTTCCGCTCGCTGCGGTACCGGCTGGAGCGCCTGGGGATCGAATAACGAATCATGAGCGAGAATGCGGCAATCCAGAAACTGCTCGAGGAAATCCGCGACAACCAGCGGCTGCAGATCGAGCGCCAGGCAGAAAGCCTGAAAATCCAGCAGGAACAGTTTTCCATGGCGCTAAGGCAGTTTGAACGCGCGGAGAAACTCAATGAACAGGCAGAAAAAATCCAGGCAAAAAGCGTGCAGTTGATCGGCAGCGCTCGCAAGGTGCTGGTAATCGTACTGCCTGTACTGTTGCTGGCGTTGGTCTATCTCACCTGGCTGATGTTCCGGTAAAGCCTGCATCGAACCGTGGTCCGGCAATGCCTTGCGAACACCGCAGTCGGCTGCGGAATCAGTCGGAATTTTTTACACCGGCCCATTCATTCAAAACTTCAACCGTACTGTTTTCAATCAGTTACCATACGGGCTGGATTCTTGCTTGCAGTTCACGATCAGGTTTCCCAACGGTTTGCAGTTCCCCGCCAACAAAAACAATTCAGGATGGAGTTACGCCAAATGAAGCTGAAAAACCTCACCCTTCTGGTCTGTCTGGTCAGCGCCCAGCCCGCGCTCGCCAATATCGATATCCAGTTTGACTACACCTACGACTCGAACAGTTTCTTCGCGGATCAGGCCCGCAGGGATGTACTGGAAGCCGCCGCCTCGATTTTCGAATCGCGATTCACGGATACGCTGACGGCGATTGATTCTTCGGGGTCAAACAACTTCACCACGGTTTTCTTCAACCCTTCCGATCCTTTTGGCCTTGACATCACTCTCTCCTCTCAGGATATCGCGGCCAATGCCATTATTGTTTACGCGGGTGGCGCCAACATGGGTGGCGGCACGCTGGGGATCGGCGGCCCGGGCGGATACGGCTGTTCAGGCAGTTTTTCGTTTTGCAGCGATGCAAACCTTGACCGTGGACAGGGCGCCACATCCGGCGCCAACCCTGTTGATGTCGCGCCATGGGGCGGGGCCATCAGCTTCGATACCACGACCGCCTGGAATTTCAGTATTTCATCGGGGCCGGCTTTCTCTCAGTATGATTTCTACTCGGTCGCGGTTCATGAGCTGGGCCATCTTCTGGGTTTTGCCACGTCTGACTCGTTCTATGCCCTGGTATCGGGCGGCAATTTCAACGGGCCCACAACCGGCACGGTAGCTCTCTTTGGCGACGAAAGCCACTGGGCTCCTGGCACGATGAGCACGGTCAACGGCAATCCCCAGGAAGCCGCAATGGACCCGGATATCGCCAATGGCCAGCGCAAGCATTTCACCGATCTGGATTTTGCCGCCATGGATGACATCGGCTGGCAGGTTACAGCCGTACCCGAAGCCGATACCTGGGCGATGCTGCTCGCGGGTTTGGGCATGGTGGGATTTGCCGCGCGCCGCCGTGTGCGCCAGATCGCGTAGGGAAACGAACGACGAAAAAAAGCGGGCACAAGCCCGCTTTTTTATTTCCAGCCAATCCGGCGGCAAAGTGTTTCCGCCCTGCGACACCCAACCCATGCGACACCCAACCCATAGGTCGGCAATCCCTTGCCGGCCTCAAGCCGAACTTTCAGGCAAGCGCGATGACGAGATAAGTCACATACAGCGCGCCATTCAGCCACAGATGCCAGACACGCAGGCCGCCATGCAGCAGCTTCCAGCGCAGCCACATTGCCGCCAGCAAGGTGATCACCACGCCGGTCAGGACTTCCTTGACCGGCATCCAGGGCGTGAGAGAAATGCCGATGGCGGGCAACAGCGTGCCCTGGAATACCATCGCGCCGCTGATGTTGCCAAACGCCAGCGTGTCCTTGTGCTTGCGTATCCACAGAATCGAGTTCACCTTCTCGGGCAACTCGGTGGCGACTGGCACGATCATCAGCGACAGCACCAGCGCGGAAATGCCCAGTATCGGCGCGGCCTGCTCCACGCCATGAATGAAGCCCTTGGCGCCCGCCACCAGCAGAGCCAGCCCCAGGGCCAGCTGCACCAGGATCACCGGCATGTTTTCCGGCAGCCCCAGGCGCGAAAGCCACATTGGCGCCTCTGCTTCGGTCGCATGGCCGTCCGCGACCAGTTTTGACGACGCGCGCAAAGTCAGCATGATGTAGATGAAATAGATCATCACCATGACGAAGGCGATGACCGCCCGCACCCAACCCTGGGTGTGCGGAATGAACATCGCTACCAGTGACAGCGAGAAGGCCATCAGGAAAAAATCCAGATCGCGCTTCAGGCCCGTGCGTTCTGGCGTCAGGTGCCCGTCGCGGCCGCGCTTTTTCAGCACCGCCATGCTCATCAGGAACAGCGACAGCGTGGACAGCATGAGCGGCGCGCCAAGAATGGCGCCGACGCCGATTTCCTCATTGACCTTTGAGTTTGCCGTCCCGGCGAAAATCGCCAGCAGCGGCACCAGGGTCTCCGGCAGGGCCGTTCCCACGGCGGCGAATATCGAACCCGTCACACCTTCCGATATCTTGAGCTTTTCCCCCAGGTGTTCGAGCGCGTTGACAAACACTTCGGCCGCGACAAGTATCAAAATCAGATATCCAACTATTTCCAGAAACAGCATATGCATCGTCCTTGAATGAAGCGGCGATTTTAACAGTCTTGCGGCAAAACGCCGTTGCGGCTATGTTTCCCGGATGCTTATTGCCGAACTCAACGAATCCGATTTTTATCCGCGGCTTGCCGCATCCGGCGGCGTGGCGGTGGTCATGTTTTCCGGCCCGGATTGTGGCGCATGCAAACACCTGGAAAAACAGTTGCCCGGCTGGCTATCGGGACACGCGAATCATTTTTTCAAAGTGGATGCCCAGCGCAGCACTGCGCTGGCCCGCGCGTACGAAGTATTTCATCTGCCCGGCCTGTTCGTGTTCGTCAACGGACAATTCCATGGCCCGCTTCATGCGCCGTCAGCGCCCACGCCAATGATCGATGCCTTGATGAAACTGATCAGCGAACCCGCGCACGAGGAGCCGTGATGAAACTCGATGAAGCCGGCTGGCTGGACGAAGCCGTTCACATCCCCTCGCCCAATTTCGACGACCGGCCGGAAGACGAGCAGCCTTCTCTGGTCGTCATTCACAACATCAGCCTGCCGCCGGGAGAATTCACGGGCAACGCGGTCGAAGCGCTGTTCACCAACCAGCTCGACTGGGACGCGCATCCCTACTACCAGGCCATTCGCGGGCTGACGGTTTCCGCGCATTTCTTCATCCGCCGCGACGGCGAACTCATCCAGTTCGTGCCCTGCTCGATGCGCGCCTGGCACGCGGGCGCATCGCAATGGCGCGGCCGCGAAAAATGCAACGACTTTTCCATCGGCATCGAGCTGGAAGGCACTGATGAGCTTGCCTTCACGGAAAACCAGTACACGCGCCTGAACGCCCTGCTGTCCGCGCTAAAGGCGGCCTACCGCATACAAGGCGTCACCGGACACAGTCATATCGCACCCGGCCGCAAAACCGACCCAGGTCCTTGTTTTGACTGGGATCGCATCCATTGCGATCCCGGCATACACGCGACTGGTTCTTGATACGGCAATCCGTTAATCAAGAATTTTCAATTGTTCACACCGGGCTGTCACAGCAAGGCAGTCCGAACGTACTAAAATGAAAGCTCAGAATATCAACCCGACCTGAGGAGTTTTAAATGCGTATTACCCTGAATGCACTGAGTATTGCCCTTGTTGCCGTTGGAATCGGCAGCTTCGCATCGCAGGCCATGGCGGAAACCCGTTATTACGATCCGACCAATACCGCCAAGGGCAGCGACGCCAACAAGACCACGGGCTTCGAGCTTTACAAGACCATTGGCTGCCCGGGCCGCCAGTTGCTGGATCCGCCCTGCAAGGAAGACCAGCCCGCGCAAAAGCCGGCGCCGGTAGTGGCCAAACCTGCTCCTGCTCCTGCTCCCGCGCCGAAGCCTGCAACCAAGACCGAGTGCATGGCCAACGCCAAGCCGGGCGAATGCTATGTGATGATCGTCAAGGATCCGGTATACCGCACAGAAAAGATCAGGAAACTGGTCAAGGAAGCCAGCGACAAGATCGAGACCACGCCGCCCGTTTACAAGGCCGTGAAAGTGCAAGTCACCAGCGAGGAAGTTCAGGAAATCATTCCCGCCAAATATGAAACGGTCAAGGAGCGTGTCGAGGTCAAGCCCGCCACCACCCGCCTGGAAACCATACCTGCCGTGTTCGCTGAAGAAGATGTGCGCGTTGTTGCCAAGCCTGCAAGCAAGAAGGCCATCGAGGTACCCGCGGTTTACGAAGACGTCAGCGAAAAAGTGCTGGTTCGTGAAGCCTACACCACATGGAAAAAAGGCACCGAAACCAGTGTCCAGAAGATCGACACCAAAACCGGCGACATTTTCTGTCTGGTTGAAGTCCCCGCCGAATACAACACCGTTACCAAGCGCGTGATGAAAACCCCGGCTACCGTGCGTTACGAGGACATTCCTGCCGAGTACTCCACGATCAAGAAGGTTGTCATGAAGAGCCCGGAGACCACCCGTTCCGTGCCGGTGCCTGCCGAGTATGCCGAGCGCGAAGTCACCAAGCTGGTTACCCCGGCTAAAACCGTGACCAAGACCGTGCCGGTGGACTACATGCGCGAAATCATGACCCAGGTGCAACCAGCCGGTGAAAAGCGCGTGCCGGTACCGGCCGAATACGCCGAAGTCGAGCAGCAGGTTCTGGTCAGCGCGGGCCAGGAGTACTGCACCCAGGTGTTGTGCGATGTGAACGCCACGCCCGCCAAGGTGGGCCTGATCCAGAAAGCCCTGCAGGCTTCCGGCTTCAACGCCGGTTCCAGCGGTTCGCTGGACGCGCAAACCATGGAAGCCATCGCGGCCTTCCAGAAAGCCAAGGGCATTGGCGACAAGGGTTACATCACCATCGACACCCTCAACGCCATGGGCGTGCCCATCAAGTAATCCGGGTACCACCAAGACTGGCCCTTCCCATGTGGAAGGGCTTTTTTTCGCCTGTCATCAATGAAATGCCGCTGTGAATATTTTGGGCCATAATCCTAGAAACCGCAGTTGGACGCATTCGAGTGTGCGGTTTTCTGGCTGTCTGGCAAGGCGCGATGAGGCGCATGGCCGCTCCCTGCAACGAAGAGCAACGCAGTCCAGGCGGCCAGAAAACCGTGCAGTCGGGTGCGTAGCGCGTTCACCCAAAGGGGGTGACGGCCATCGAAGGCAGGAAGGTCAGAATCCATGCGGGATTCCTTACAGTGAAGAGCGGTCAACTGCGGTTTTTAGGATAATCCATCCATCACGGCGGACATGAGCAGGCATGACAAACCCGGACATTCTGGCTGGCAATCCCTTCAGGGCATGCGCCTTCATCGTTTGCTTGTCGAGCCTGTTTCTTGGCGGCTGCACGACGCTCAAGGACAAATACATCGATCAGCGCGTGCCCTCGCATGCATTTTCGCAGGATACGCCGACCCGGTTGAAGCAGCTGGCTTACACACCGCCGGAAGACCTGCCGGACGCTTCCGGATTCGTGCTGCTCGACTCGGGCATGGATGCCCTGTCCAGCCGTCTGTGGCTGGCCGATCAGGCGGAGAAAACACTCGACGTCCAGTACTACATTTTTCATGGCGACAAGACCGGCGCGGTCGTCGCCGATGCGCTGTTGCGCGCGGCCCAGCGCGGCGTGCGCGTCAGGGTGCTGCTGGACGACATCTACGTGTTCGAGAATGAATCCGGCATCCTCGCACTGGACTCTCAGCACAATATGGAAATCCGCGTGTTCAACGCCTTCCGCCATCGCGGCAGCAATCCGCTCGTGCGGCTCTCGCAGTTTTTCGTCGACGGCGGCCGCCTCAACCGCCGCATGCACAACAAGCTGTTCATCGCCGACAATCAATTCGGCATCACCGGCGGGCGCAACATCGGCGACGAGTATTTCCAGGCGCATGAGGAATTCGGTTTCGTCGATCTGGATGTGCTGACGTCCGGGCCGGTGGTTGCGGAAATGTCGCAGGCGTTTGACGATTTCTGGAACAGCAAGGCCGTGGTTCCCGTGCGCGCCATACCGGGTTACAACCAGGCACGCGAGCAATTGCCGGCGCTCGGCGAAGCCCTGTCGAACGCAAGAAAATCCATGGAGGCAACGCCGTACTGGAAAGAGCTCCAGGCAAGATCATTGTCCGCGCAAATGCAAAACGGCGAGTTTCACTGGCTTGATGGCGTCGCCCACACCGTGGTTGACCCGCCCGAGAAGATCGATGGCGATTCACACATCAGCGATCTGCTCCTGGGCCAGATGATCGGACTGCGCGTCGATCCCGAAGAAGAACTGCTGATCGTTTCACCCTACTTCGTGCCGGGAAAAATCGGCATGGACTGGTTTGCCTATCTGCGCGCGCGCAATGTGAAAATCAAAGTGCTGACCAATTCGCTGGCCGCCAACGATGTGCCGCTGGTGCACGCGGGCTATGCGCGCTACCGCGAACCGCTGCTTGGAATGGGCGTGGAACTGTTTGAACTCAAGCCGCTTCCCAACGCTTCGCCCAGGAAGAAAAATCTCGCCGGCAGCGGCTCTTCCCGCTCCAGCCTGCATGCCAAATCCTTCGTGTTCGACCGCAAACGGGTATTCATCGGCTCGTTCAACTTCGATCCGCGTTCCGCCCTGCTCAACACCGAACTGGGGCTGGTCATCGACAGCCCGCTCATCGCCGAAATCGTCGCCCTCATGTCGGAGCAGGGCATGTCTCCGCTCAATAGCCACCGGCTTTCATTGAGCAGCGGCAAGGACGGAGAAAGAAAAATCGTCTGGAGCAGCCGGACCGATCAGGGCGACGTAGGCACCGACGGCGAACCCAATGCCACGCGCTGGCAGCGCTTCATGATGGAAATGCTGATGTTGCTGCCGATCGAGGAAAATCTCTAATCGAAGACAACCGTCTTGTTCGCGTACACCAGCACGCGATTGTCGATATGCCAGCGCACCGCACGCGACAGCACGATCTTTTCCAGGTCGGCGCCCTTGCGGATCAGATCTTCCAGCGAATCGCGATGTGAAATCCGCGACACATCCTGTTCGATGATGGGCCCGTCATCCAGCACTTCGGTGACGTAATGCGAAGTTGCGCCGATCAGTTTCACGCCGCGCTCGAACGCACGGTGATACGGCTTGGCGCCGTGAAACGCCGGCAGAAAGGAATGATGGATGTTGATGATGCGGTTTTCGAAATGCTGGATGAAGGCCGGACTCAGCACCTGCATGTAGCGCGCCAGCACGATGAAATCGATCTGCTCGCGATGCAGGATCGCCATCTGCGTTTTCTCCGCTTCTTCCTTGGCATCCTTGTGCACGGCGATGTACTGGAAAGGGACGCGGTAGGTATCCGCCAGCCAGCGCGTGTCTTCGTGATTGCTGAGGATGATGGGAATTTCGCAATGCAGCTCGCCGCTCTGGTAGCGGTACAACAGGTCGGCCAGGCAGTGGTCGAACTTGGAAACGAAAATCGCCATGCGCGGCTTGCGGCCGGATTCGGACAATTTCCAGTCCATCTGGTGTTTCGCGGCAATCGGTGCGAAGGCCGCGGCAAAACTTTCCAGCGGCAGCGCAAACCCTTCCAGATCCCACTCCACGCGCATCAGGAACAGTTTCTTCTCCGCGTCCTGATGCTGGTCGGCGTGCAGGATGTTGGCGTTGTATGTCAGCAGGAAATTGGCGATCGCCGCGACCAGGCCCTTCTGGTCAGGACAGGACAGCAGCAGTACGGCTGAGTTTTTCATGATTGTTGTTGATGGTGACCGTGCAAGTTTTCAAACAATAGACATGATAGCTTTGAAACCCTGCCTGCGTCATGGTTGAGACGCTTACACGGGGTGGCGGTCGCGCCAGTCGGCCAGCCGCTTCAGGCTGTCGGGCAAGTCCAGTGTCCAGTACACGTTTGGCAGATCATGCTTCATCAGTGAACGGATCATGCCGCCGCCCGCCCAGATTTCCACTCCGTCGGGCAATCCGCTCCGCAACGCGCGCAATGCAGCCAGACCCTGCCTCGCCGGAAACGCCACGCTGAACGACAGGGCCAGCACCTGCGCCTTGCAGCCTGTTGCCGCCTTGAGAATGTCCTCCATCGGCGTCTGCGGCCCCAGGCTGATGCATTGCGCGCCCTCTGCCAGCAACAGGCTTTCCGCCATCAGCAGACCCAGCGCGTGCGATTCACCGCTGACCGTGGTCATCAGGATTCTGGGCGGCGTTTTCACCAGCGGCAGACCCGCCGTCGCCGCGCGCAGCGCGCGGCTGATTTCCTCGGTGTAGAGATGTTCCTGGTAGACGCTCAGACGGCCCGATGCCCAGCCTTCGCCCACCGCGCTGTTCAACTGCGGCGCGATATCGCGCACGAAATGATGCAGGCCGCGGCGGGCCAGCAAGCGGTTAATCGCGATGCGCAATCCCGCATGATCATTGGCCGCCACCATTTCCAGCACCTGTTCCGCATCATTCGCCGGCGGCTGCGCGGGCGTCATCGATTGACGGGCCATCGCCTCCAGTTCGTCTACCGGCATGGCCAGCACCTTGCCGGGACGATAGCCTTGATCGATCAGCCGCCTGACCAGCCGCAAGCGCGCCACCTGCTCCAGATCGTAGAGGCGGTCGCCATTGCCGTCCCGCCGGGGCACGGGGAACCCATACCGGCGCTCCCATACCCGCAGCACATCCTTGGACAGGCCGGTTTCCCGCTCGACTTGGGCAATGGTCAACATGCCGGCATTATCAGCACGCCGCAAAATCCTGTCCATGACAAACCATGACAGACCGCTACGGAAAAGTCCCCATCAGGGTCAACGCCATGCCGGAACAGAAAGGCTGAAAAAATAGCCTTTCCAAACAGGGCATTGGAAGGTTTCGCAGCGTGTTTTGCGGGGAACCGGGAAAGTCCCACCCCTATATAAGGAATTACAGTTTTACTTAATAAATTGTCTGCCAACGCATTCGGGGCAATTTCCCGCCAAACCCCGCGCCAGTACGTGGGCATGATGATTTTTTGAGCACGCGCCCCGCGCAATCCCTTGTCTTTTCTGGCACCTATCCACTCCCCTTTTACCCCCATCAGTTTTTTTACAAAAGAATGTTGACAGGGTGTTCCGCCCCACTAGAATTTGTACTCGCGTTCCGGCGAAACCACTATATGTTGTGAACAACCCTGTGGATAAGCTCTGGACAGTCTTTGGATATGAAGCCCCTTCCCGATAACGGGGCCCAATCGTTAATACAGCGCACGAGCTTCCCATCGATGCGCCCTGAGAGGAGAGGACATGCTGCAAACCGCCACCGAGCCCACCGAATCCCGTATTGCCGTCGACATGCCCGCCACCCCGCCCGCCGAAACCCCCTACGCCGATTACAAGATCATCCGCCGCAACGGCGCGGTGGTCGGCTTCGAGCCGGGCAAGATCGCCATTGCCATGACCAAGGCCTTCATCGCCGTGCAGGGCGGACAGGCCGCGGCCTCGGCGCGCATCCGCGAACTGGTCGAGGCCCTCACGCAGCAGGTGGTTTCGGCGCTCATCCGCCGCCAGCCGGCCGGCGGCACCTTCCATATCGAAGACATCCAGGATCAGGTCGAGCTTTCCCTCATGCGTTCCGGCGAACACGAAGTCGCCCGCGCCTACGTGCTGTACCGCGAAAAACGCAACGCCGAACGCGCAGCCCAGCGCGCCGCGCAAAAGGCCGCCGGCATTGCCGACCAGGTCATCCATGTATTTGAAGACGGCCAGAAAAAGCCGCTCGACCTCGCGCGCCTGTCCGCCATCATCACCGCCGCCTGCGAAGGCCTGGGCGAGGAAGTGAAGGCCGACCCCATCCTGCAAACCGTGGTGCGCGATCTGTATGACGGCGTTTCCATGGAAGAAGTCGAAAAGGCCCTGATCCTCGCCGCCCGCGCCGGCATCGAGCAGGACCCGGCCTACACTTTCGTCACCGCGCGGCTGCTGCTGAATTCCATCCGCCACGAAGTGCTGGGCCACAGCGTTTCGCAAGAACAGATGGGCGAGGAATACGCCGCCTACTTCAGCAGCTACATCAAGAAAGGCATCGAGGCCGAACTGCTGGACGAGCGCCTCGGCCAGTACGACCTGCATCGCCTGGGCCAGGCGCTGGACGCCAGCCGCGATCTGAAGTTCGGCTACCTCGGTTTGCAGACCCTGTACGACCGCTACTTCCTGCACATCGAAGACCGCCGCATCGAGCTGCCGCAGGCCTTCTTCATGCGCGTGGCCATGGGCCTGGCGCTGAACGAAGTCGACCGCGAAGCGCGCGCCATCGAGTTCTACAGCGTGCTGTCCAACTTCGACTTCATGTCGAGCACGCCCACGCTGTTCAATTCCGGCACGCGTCACAGCCAGCTTTCATCCTGCTACCTGACGACGGTGTCCGACGACCTGGATGGGATTTATCAAGCCATCAAGGAAAACGCGCTGCTGCAAAAATACGCCGGCGGCCTGGGCAACGACTGGACGCCCATCCGCGCGCTGGGTTCGCGCATCAAGGGCACCAACGGCAAATCGCAGGGCGTCGTGCCCTTCCTCAAAGTGGTCAACGACACGGCCGTCGCCGTCAACCAGGGCGGCAAGCGCAAGGGTGCGGTCTGCGCCTATCTGGAAACCTGGCACATGGACATCGAGGAGTTCTTCGAACTGCGCAAGAACACCGGCGACGACCGCCGCCGCACCCACGACATGAACACCGCCAACTGGATTCCCGACCTGTTCATGAAGCGCGTCATGGAAGCCGGCGACTGGACGCTGTTCTCGCCCAACGACTGTCCCGATTTGCACGACAAGTTCGGCAAGGCCTTCGAGGACGCCTACACCCGCTACGAAGAAAAAGCTTCGCGCGGCGAGATCAAGCACTACAAGAAGATTCCCGCCCTCAACATGTGGCGCAAGATGCTGTCGATGCTGTTCGAGACCGGTCATCCCTGGATCACTTTCAAGGACCCGTGCAACATCCGCAGCCCGCAGCAGCATGTCGGCGTCGTGCACTCGTCCAACCTGTGCACCGAGATCACGCTCAACACCTCCGACACCGAAATCGCCGTGTGCAACCTCGGTTCGGTCAACCTCGTCGCGCATCTTAAAAACGGCGCGCTGGATCTGGACAAGCTCAAGTCCACCATCCACACCGCCATGCGCATGCTGGACAACGTTGTCGACGTGAACTACTACGCCGTCGGCAAGGCGCGCAATTCAAACCTCAAGCACCGTCCCGTCGGCATGGGCATCATGGGCTTCCAGGACGCATTGCAGGAACTGCGCATTTCGTATGCGTCTGATTCCGCCGTCGAATTCGCCGACCGCAGCATGGAAGCCGTGGCCTACTACGCCTACTGGGCCTCCACCGAACTGGCAGCCGAGCGCGGCCGCTACTCCACGTATGAAGGCTCGCTGTGGAGCCAGGGCATCCTGCCGCACGACTCCATCAAGCTGCTCACCGAACAGCGCGGCGGCTATGTCGAGTGCGACATGTCTTCCACGCTGGACTGGGATGCATTGCGCGCCCGCATCAAGAATTTCGGCATGCGCAACTCCAACTGCCTGGCCATTGCGCCCACCGCCACGATTGCCAACATCGTCGGCGTGTCTGCTTCCATCGAGCCCACGTACCAGAACATGTATGTGAAATCCAAACTCTCCGGCGAATTCACCATGAGCAACAAGTATCTGGTGAAAGACCTGAAAGCGCTGAACCTGTGGGACGAAGTCATGGTTGCAGACATCAAGTACTTCGACGGCAGCCTGGCCAAGATCGACCGCATCCCCGCCGACCTGCGCGAACTCTACGCCACCGCGTTCGAAATCGAACCCGCCTGGCTGGTCGAGTGCGCCTCCCGCCGCCAGAAATGGATCGACCAGGCGCAGAGCCTCAACATCTATATGGCGGGTGCTTCCGGCAAGAAGCTCGATGACACCTACAAGCTCGCCTGGCTGCGCGGATTGAAGACCACCTACTACCTGCGCACGCTGGGTGCGACGAGCGCCGAGAAATCCACCGGCCGCGGCGGCGAGTTGAATGCCGTCTCCGCGCACGGCGCGGGCGGCGCGATGGGCGCAATGGCTGCTTCTGCTCCCAACCTGCCCGAGCCTGAGATCGTCGGCAAGGCCTGCACCCTGCGGCCCGGCGATCCGGGGTTTGAAGAATGCGAGGCGTGTCAGTAAAGGTACCCGATTGAACGGCCTCGGTCGCGGACTTGGATTGGGGATATCAGGTGCGGAATGTTTGGCTCGTCGCTGTGATGGCGGGCAAGTTCCAAACTGCCCCGATTCAAGTCCACGGCCGGGGCATGACAGTGAAAGGAGTATGAAATGGCGAAGTGTGAGAAAACCAGCAAACCCGTAGCTTCAAAAGCTAGCAAATTGCTGAGCAATCCCAAAACCCCAAAAGTGGTTAAGTCAGTTGCAGCCTCTGCACTTACACAAGCCGCTAACAAAAGGAAGAGCAAGTAAGTGGTTAACCTTGCCCCAAAAGAGTAATTCCATGCGCTGCAACTTCGGCATTGCCCAAAAGAACGAGAAGAACTTCTTCGAGAGCCGGGTGATGGGGTACCAGACTAGCGGGGCGTTGAACTGAGATTGAGGAAGCAACAGTTTAGCTAATGCAAAGAGCCATGCAGACCAACATGATTCCAGGGCCCGGCAACATCTTGGTGTTGCCCCCTGAGTCATACCTGACCGAGAGAGGTGTTGTTAGACAAAACAGCACCTCCCTTGTTCATGTTGCTGATTTGCATTCTCCAATTATGGGGACCGTTCAGGCGTTTATTAAGGCATTTCCTGATCGATTCTCGGGGAATGGCTTAGTGAACGAGATTATTGGGTACCTCATAGCTCAGGAAGCGGGCTTTCCCATTGCCGATGAGGCATATTTAATACCTCTGCCAAGCGAACTACTTTTTCAGATTCACCCTGAATACATCCAGGATCTCAGCAGTGAACATGGATTAGTCATCACGTGGGGGACCCGTGCTATTTCTGGCCCCCCATTGAGATATGTTCACTCGATCGATGATCCTGAAATTCAGAAACGCTTGCTCAAAAACTGGTCTGACCTGCCATCCCTGTTAGCCCTTGACGACTTTCTGGGCAACGAAGATCGCACAAGTGACAACCTAATCTCCATAAATAATGGGCGTTTTGCCTTAGTGGATCATGCGGACATCGCGGGTGGCATTTCGCGCGACAATGACCTGCTTAACCCGTTTTCATCCATAAAGAATGCGCTGCTCTTGGATTTATTCGATGGGAAGGTTCCTCATAATATTCAAAGCGGAATGTTGAAAGCCGCAGAAAGCCATCCACTCATATTCGAGCGCGCAAAACCAAAAATCCAATATTGGTTGAATACGTTACTACCTAACGAAAACAAACACACAAAGACTTTGCTTGAATATCTGCAAATAAGAGCAACCACTAGCTACACGCGTATTAAGCGTCAAGAAGGAATGTTGCTATGATGGTCAACCCTCATCATCTATTAGAAATAGCCCACAAAACACCCGCTCCTCAAATTGAGGGCCAATGGCAATCTATTCAGTTGCGACCAGATTTTGCAGAAGATGAACTGCTTAATATAGGTGTGTTATTTACCACTCATGAAAATAGACAATACAAACTCTTAGATACTTTCGATAAATTCTCGCATCTATACGGCGACGTGGCCGCAGATGAACTTCAATTCATCATTAAGGCGTTAAGAGCATCCCTTTCGAAAGGTGCAGATGCAGCGCCTTTCCCTTCTATAAACCTAGGAAATCCAAAATTCGCTCGCGGATCAAGCATAGACGATGTTGTAGAAAGATTATTTTCAACTTCAGTTACTCTTTCCGGCCCTGCGCACCAAAGAAAAAAGGCAAAAGGTAGATTCCTTTCAACAACTGACCTTCGCAATGAGGTCTTTAATATTATTAAGGTTCATGCATCGATTAATGCAGAGAGAATTATTGCATCTGATAGCGACCTACTTTTTTCAGACACAACTTCAGAGATAGCTCTCGATATCCCGCTCCAAACGAAGACCCAATTAGGAACAATTATTTCTGCTAGTTTTTCAACGCCAGAAAATGTTGAACGTGCTCTTCTAAAAGGTTATTTAGACCTTACTACTGCAATGATGATTAGAGGTACACGATCATCTGGTTTTTTTGTATTCAAGCCAGACAATTTATTACCTGGGGACAAGCAAATCAAAGTAGACAACGTGGTCGATATTATCGATTGGAAACTTAAGAAAGTTGGTATCCCCATGCATCTATTTGGCAACCCAGAGCAACTTGCTCAAGATGTTTTGAGCTGGGCACATATGTGAGCACCAATGGACTAGATAACCATACCGGTATTTCTTGAGGACTCGCATTCCTCAAATTGATTTAGGAATTAACACCGTCCGACTCATCGGACACACACAACAGGAGGCACAACACAATGCTGAGCTTTGAAGACGACTTTTCCGCCACCCCTGCCCTGCAGCCCCGCACCTCTTCCGGCGCGGGCAGCACCCCCATTCCTGCATCGCTCCTGAAGAATGCCGACGCCACCGTGCCCGCGCCTTCCTTCCGCCGCGTGCAGGCCGCGGACAAGCGCGTCATCAACGGCGCCACCGACGTCAACCAGCTCGTGCCCTTCAAGTACAAGTGGGCCTGGGAAAAATACCTGGCCGGCTGCGCCAACCACTGGATGCCGCAGGAAATCAACATGAGCCGCGACATCAGCCAGTGGAAAGACCCCACTGCACTGAGCGAAGACGAGCGCCGCCTCATCAAGCGCAACCTTGGCTTCTTCGTTACCGCCGATTCGCTGGCCGCCAACAACATCGTGCTCGGCACCTACCGCCACATCACCGCGCCCGAGTGCCGGCAATACCTGCTGCGCCAGGCGTTTGAAGAAGCCATCCACACCCACGCCTACCAGTACATCGTCGAAAGCCTGGGCCTGGACGAAGGCGAAATCTTCAACGCCTATCACGAAGTGCAGTCCATCCGCGACAAGGATGAATTCCTCATCCCCTTCATCGACACGCTGACCAACCCCAACTTCAAGACCGGCACGCCCGAGGCCGACCAGAAACTGCTGAAGTCGCTGATCGTCTTCGCCTGCATCATGGAAGGCCTGTTCTTCTACGTCGGCTTCGTGCAGATCCTGGCCCTGGGCCGGCAGAACAAGATGACCGGCGCGGCCGAGCAGTACCAGTACATCCTGCGCGACGAGTCCATGCACTGCAACTTCGGCATCGACCTCATCAACACCATCAAGCTGGAAAACCCCCACCTGTGGACCAGCGCGTTCAAGGAAGACCTCAAGGCGCTGTTCCAAAAGGGTGTGGAACTCGAATACCGCTACGCCGAAGACACCATGCCGCGCGGTGTGCTGGGATTGAATGCATCGCAGTTCAAGGAATACCTGCGCTTCATCGCCAACCGCCGCTGCCAGCAGATCGGCCTGGACGAACTCTTCCCCCACGCCACCAACCCCTTCCCCTGGATGGCGGAAATGATCGACCTGAAGAAGGAGAAGAATTTCTTCGAGACCCGGGTGACGGAGTATCAGACGGGTGGGGCGTTGAGCTGGGATTAAGTCGAATGTGCTAGAACAATCTAATGCCCGGCAAGAATAATACGCAGAATAAGAATAGAAATAGCTTCATCCCTACAGATGATGCAAAAAGAGTTCATGCTGATTTTGTGGCAGAAATTAGAAAGCGTGAATTATCCGGCATAGAAAACTTTGACAAATCAATCTTGGCTTATTCAACTGGTGGGCTCGCTTTGTCCCTTGGATTTCTCAAAGACTTTGTTCCCATCAAGATTGCCTTCGTGCCGTGGGCTTTATATGGCTCATGGCTATTGTTTGCAGTAGCAACCTCTAGCACAGTGATATCGTTTTTAATCAGTGGAAAAGCACTTCGATATCAAGAGCAGCTTAGCTACAAATATTACTGGGAGGGTGATGAGTCATCATTGACGACCAAGAACCCGTATAACATCGCCACATACAGCCTAAATTACTTGTCTGCTGGATGTTTCTTAGTTGGTATAACTCTTACTGTATTCTTCATTTCACTTAACCTGGAACAAGGAGGCAACATGTCCAGAAATATTCGTCCTATCGTATTCGATGGGGCCACCACTCCCACCATGCAAAAAATTCAGCAGACGACATCTCAAAAAGGTGCCACTAGCCCAACTATGCAAAAAGTTCCCTCTTCCACACCAACCCCAACTCAACAAACAAACACACAAAATCAGAAGTAAAGCCTAATGCTAATCACATCAAAACAACAAGGTCGTTTTGTTGTGCCGAGTTAATAGCTAAAGCTAATGACACAAACAGCCATCAAACAAATCGAATTGGGCTTACCCGAAGCGCCAGTTGTCGTACCTGGCGCCAAGAAGCATTACCAAGTCGATCCTGATGCCAACATGGCAGTGCTGGACAACCTGACATATCTGCATGATTTGTCAGACGGCAGCATGAAGCTGATCGTCACCTCTCCGCCATACAACATCGGCAAGGCATACGAACGTCGCACTTCGCTGGAACGTTATCTGGCCGAGCAGGCGAGTGTTATCGCGGAATGCGTGCGTGTGCTACATCCGCAGGGCAGTATTTGCTGGCAGGTGGGCAATCACATTACGCCGGATGGTGAAGTGGTACCGCTGGATATCGCGCTTTATCCACTGTTCAAGAATCATGGTTTGCGTCTGCGCAACCGAATCATCTGGCACTTCGAGCATGGCCTGCATTGCTCCAAGCGTCTTTCTGGACGTCACGAAACTATCCTGTGGTTCACTAAATCGGATAGTTATACCTTCAACCTTGATCCGATCCGCGTCCCATCCAAATATCCGAACAAGAAACATTTCAAGGGTCCCAAGGCAGGGCAATTGTCGTGCAATCCGCTCGGCAAGAATCCTGGGGATGTATGGGTCATTCCCAACGTCAAGGCAAACCATTGCGAGAAAACCGAGCACCCTTGCCAGTTCCCCGTGGAACTCGTCGAGCGGCTCGTTCTTTCGATGACCGAACCCGGTGATTCTGTGCTTGATCCTTATCTTGGCGTAGGCAGTTCCGTGATCGCCGCTGTTAAACATGGCCGCCGTGGTTTTGGTTGCGATATCGAGACGCGCTATGTGGAAATCGCGCGTGAGCGCCTTGCCCAGCTCCGAGCTGGGCAATTGAGGACCAGACCGATGAACAAACCGGTATACGACCCCAGGCAAAAAAATGGCGGCCATTGAATGAAGATCGTCGAAACCTACTCTCATCTGAACGGCCTCGAATACTTGCTGGTTCACCACCCCAAACTCTGGAAAGAGTTGCAAACCGTTGTAAGTTCGGTTGACGCTCAAGCTGCGAAAAACAAGGTTAGCAAAGAGAAGACCATGATGGGCAAGGTTCTCTATAGCCCTAAGGTCATGAACAGCCAGTTCAAGAAATTGCTCTCTGACCGGGACTGGTCCGAATCGCGCTACGACTATTGGGTGACCAAGGATGAGCAACTCATCCGAAAAACCATGGGATTACCCGCCAAGGAACAAAAGAAGCTCATTCAGGAAGCCGGTGGTGAACCAATCAAAAGTTATAACCAAACCGACTTCGTGAAACAGCGCGTGGCCGTTGAAGTTCAGTTCGGAAAATATTCCTTCATTGCATACGATCTGTTCGTCAAACACATGGCTTTTTATGTCGGCAACGAGATTGATGTCGGAGTCGAAATCCTGCCCATGAAAAGTCTGCAAGCCCAGATGTCATCCGGCCCCGGTTATTACGAAGGCGCGCTGTACGATCTGATTCGACAAGGTCGTGGTGTCCCAGCCGTACCACTCGTTTTAATAGGCGTGGCTGCTTAGTCATAGTCAAGGTCGAATAACTCCGCATATAAGCGAGACAAACCATGACCCACACCCACTGCATGACTTCCAACTGCGCCCTGGCCGAGACCTGCGCACGCTATGAAGACGATGCCGGCAAGCATCTGCTGACCCAGAATACCGGGGAGCAGTTCACTGTTTCCCCGTAAGCAATCGCACCTACACTTCTTTTCTTTTCACCACAACACTCAGGAGATAACAGCCATGATCAAGATGCCTTTCCCCCTTCGCGCATATCTGGCAGGTTTTGCGCTGGCCGCGCTTGGCACGTCCAGCGCTTTTGCGGGGCCAGTCACCCGTATCGATTTTGACAATGTGCGGGACAAGACCGATGTGCGTATACAGTATCAGTCATCGGGCGTGGTCTTCTCCTGCGAGGGCGCGCCTTGTGTATCCTTCAAGGGCAGGAATCGCGTCTTTGCCCGCGCCACGCCGAATACCGCTTCCAGTCCCAATTCCGTCACCCCCGTGTTACAAGGCGTGGCTGGGGTTAGCGACGCAAGCACGGGCCGGGTTGTTGCAACATTTGCCGTGCCGGTCATTTCCGTTTCAGTCGACGCGAAGTCCGTTCTGGTGCCCGAGCCGCTGAATCAGACGGGCTATGCCAACATGGTTGCCTTCGACAAGAACGGCGCGGTAGTGGGCACCGCCACGGGTACTCAACTCAATGCGTTCCAGACCCTTACGGTGAAAACCCAGGGCGCCGCGATTGCGAAGGTGTCGCTTGGCGTAACGAGCGCGGTGGCAGTGGCTGTTTTCGACAACCTTGTATTCGAGCAAGGCAAGAAGCCGCCTTTCGGGACGATACTGGACAGGTAACAGGGATCGGCCACGGCTCAAAGTAATGGCGCCTGAATTTTAGGCGCCAGGCTCGAATTTATCTGTCAGCGAGGAAACCATGACCCACACCTACTGCATGACTTCGAACTGCGCCCTGGCCGATGCTTGCGCGAGCTGGATTTCATCTCCGACACCAGCTTGCACCTGATGCTGACTACGCGGAAAATCCATTTCGTTTCTGAGGGCAGCCATAATTAATGCGAATCTTGATTGCTTTTTCGACGCTGGTGTTTTCTTGCCTTTGCCTTGGCACCAGTGCTGTCGCGCTGGATCTAAGCTTGCCCAAGGATGCCACTGAACCCCTACCTATTTATATTGTGGCAATTGATCTTCCTGGCACCTCCATGGTCGTAAAGTCTTATGCCAGAGAAATCTTGAGCAGAATCAATGCCCAATCTTCCAAAACGCCCTTGCTTGATGAACATGGCCAGCACTTGTGTGCTGACCAGACAATTGAGCTTCTTGTTGTTATTGACAAATCCGGACAGCTCAATGAAGTTCAGGTTGTAGGCCTGAGTGACCAGACACCTTCTTATACTGCTGGAAAAGTTGATCGATCCGGTCGAATACAGGCAGTGCTTCAACACAACCGCCTACCCTCTCCGGGCATGGGTAAGGCTGTCCATGACCACTTGACCCGGGCTATTCGGAGCATTTCGCCGCTCCCACCCTTTCCTGAGCCTGAATTATTGAACTCCCGGCTTGTTGGTATACCGCTTACACTACCCCTGCATTGCAAGCCACATTGGGTCGATATCCCGCCCTTGCCAGGCCGTCGCTGAATCTAAAAGAAACAACAGCAATTACAAGCTAAAGGGGCCAAGCTAAAGGGGCCAGGCTCGAAATTCATAACAGGCAAAGGCACGAACTGATCTGGAGCACTGCAAATGAGCGATGACATGAGCGCCATGACAATTCTTGGCCTAACCCCGAACTTGATTCTCAATGTGCTGCAATCGATCGCAATTCTCGCAGGGGGGGTATGGGTACTGATTACCTTCCGTAACAACAACCGCATTAAATCAATCGAGACCCTGATAACTCTTGAGGAAGAGTACCGAAAACATTTGCCAATATTGCTGGAAATTGAATGCGACTACGATGAAAAAGTGAAACCACTATTGGTGCAGGAGAAGAACAATGCCCTGGACAATGAGTACCGCAAGAAACTCAACTCCCTAGATGAAGCTCTGCGTCATTTTGTTATTTGTGCACAAATCAGGAACCTTGGGGTCGATCGTGGGTTGCTCGACATCACCTACGACTATTATCTGAAGACGATCTATTCCGACAAGCGGCCTGAATTACAAGCGTATATAGATACATACTGGGGAAACATTGCGAAGTGGGCAAAGGCCATACATGAACCTAAATGCAAATTTGAGCGCTTGAGGGCCTTGATCCAGTGAGAGCACTACTCACGTTCAAGAAACCAAGCTCAATATTTATTAGGAGACAAACCATCATGACCCATACCTACTGCATGACTTTGAGCTGCGCCCTGGCCGATGCCTGTGCTCGCTATGAGGACGATGCCGGCAAGCATCTGCTGACCCGTACTTATGCGGATTTCAGCGAGGAGCTGATCAGCAAACCAGTCATCATGAGCATGGTTATCCGCAGTGCACGCATGGTGGCAACGGTTCTTTCGGTTGCCTTCCTTGCGGGCTGCGCCTTCGGAACCCGTCAGCCAACGTTGATTTATCCGCCCGCCAGCGAGTCGGGCAACAAATCGGTCGCCCATGCTGCCATCACCCCGATACAGAAGAACGTTCAGATTGTGCTGAAGCCATTTGTCGACCAGCGTTCTGACAAGAAAACGGTAGGCACCGTGAGAAATGCACTGGGCATGCGTACGGCCGATGTCATTCCGACAAACGATGTTTCCGATTGGGTGGCACAGGCCGTTGCGACCGAATTGCGAAACAATGGCTATACCGTGATCAACTCGACCGGACAGGCGGGCAATACAGGCAAGGTCGTTTCCGGGGACATCCTGAACGTATTCTGTGACATGTATTTTTCTTACACAGGCCAGGTTTCGCTTGTTGTCAGGGTCAACGAGGATGGCAAGGAACTGCTCAACAAGCACTATGCCGGCGAGGGATCGGCAGGCATGGCAGTGGCAATGACAGCGGAATCCTACGCGCAGTCTCTGGCGCTGGCCTTGTCTTCAGCCCTGCAGCAGTTTGTTGCCGATCTGAACAAGAACATTCCAGCACAATAGCGCCAAGCCATTTCCCAGACAAACGAGACAACCATGACCCACACCTACTGCATGACTTCGAACTGCGCCCTGGCCGAGGCTTGTGCGCGCTATGAGGACGATGCCGGCAAGCATCTGCTGAACCGCACCTACGCGGATTTCAGCGAGGAGCTGGTTCGTAAATCTGACGGTACCGCGACCTGCCCGTTTTTCATGCCCAGTGACAACGCGCAGCAGACTGCGCATTAAGTATCATTAGGGGACTGATTTATTTTGGGCGCCGATATTAATGGCAAGCCGCACTCAACCTCCACCCGCTTTGGCAAGGGCCGACCATGACCGCGCCTGGACGCTGGTCTTTCTTGCCTGGCTGATCGCCGCGGCCTCGACGCTGGGCGCCCTGTTTTTCAGCGAGGTGATGAAGCTGGCGCCTTGCGAACTGTGCTGGTGGCAGCGCATTTTCATGTTCCCTCTGGTTCTGGTCCTGCCCGCAGGTCTGTTTCCGCTTGACCCCAGAGTGGTGCGGTATGCCATGCCGCTGGCGCTTGCGGGTTGGGGATTCGCGGTGTTCCATTGGCTGCTTGTCCTGGGCGTAATCCCGGAGAACATCGCCCCCTGTGTGAGGGGGGTGCCTTGCAGCGAGGTTACTTTCGAGTGGCTCGGCTTCATCAATATCCCCCTGCTTTCCGTACTGGCCTTTTCCGTCATCATCGTGCTGCTGGCGCTCTCCCACATCAAGGTATCGAAATGAAGCAAAAAACGCTATTCATCCTGTCCGCCGTCATCCTGTTGCTGATCTTCGCGGGAGCCACGCTGTTCTATACCAGCGACAAACAGGAGCAGGCCACCGAGGCCGTTGCCCTGAACCAGGCCAACCTGGTGCGCATGCATTCACCTACCCTGGGTTCCGCCGAGGCCAAAGTGCTGATCGTCGAATTCTTCGACCCCGCCTGCGAAACCTGCCGGGCCTTCTATCCCTTCATCAAGGAACTGATGGCCGCGCACCCGGACCGCGTGCGTCTTGCCATGCGCTACACGCCATTTCACGAAGGCTCCGACCATGCGGTCAAGGTTCTGGAGGCGGCACGCAGGCAGGGGAAATACTGGGAGACGCTGGAGGCGCTGTACGCCGCCCAGGAGACATGGGTGATCCACCACCGCGTGGAACCGGACCGGATGTGGGACGCGCTGTCTGGCGTAGGCCTGGATATGGAGCGTGTCCGGCAGGACATGAACGCACCGGAAATCGCGGCGCTTGTTGCCCATGACATGGCAGACGCCGAGACACTCAAGGTCACCAAGACCCCGGAATTCTTCGTCAACGGACGCCCCATGCCCAGCTTCGGCTATGAGCAGTTGCAGACCCTGGTGGAAGAAGCTGTCGCCAACAACTACCCCAACTAAGGGCTGCGGGCCTGGCTCACCAATTAATTAGCAAGCGGGCCTCGAATTAATTGGAGAAAAACCATGGCCCGCACCTATGTGGATTTCAGCGAGGCATTAATTTGCGAACTGTACAACTAACGAGCCGTGATTTCTCATCAACACTAACAACACGCAATTGGCAGCTCACTGAAAAATGCTCTACAAATCTGGCAGTAATTTCCCCATGATTCATCCGGCTGGTTATCTCAAACACCTTGCCTGCGTCGCGCTGTTCGCACTGTCGGGCCAGGTTTTTGCCGAAGTGGTGCCTTATGCCGATTTTGAAATCCGCTACGACGAAAAGCCTTTCTCGATGGAAGGCGGCACGATGACCTGGCGGGGCAAGGCCGTGATTCCGCTGACGCGTGACACGAACACCCAGGCCATCAAGGGTACGGGCAAATTTCCCTTCAGCTACGAGGCACGGGTGGCTGGCTGCATCGCAAAGTGCACGGCCAGCGTGTCGATGAGCATCGACGGCAAGGCGGGCATCGATCTGGTTGATCTGTCGGTTACGGACAAGGCGACCTCGGCTTCGTGCGTGGCAACCTGCCCCGGCGGGGTGCGACAGGCTTACAACGAGCATCGCGATGTTTACACCGACAAGGTCAGGATGAATCCTTCCTCGCCTGATCCGCTGACCCGCAAGGTGGGCACGCCCGGCCCCACGCTTTACTACACCCTGCTTCAGGATTGCGCGCCGCAGCGCGATACGCCGGGGCCGATTGATGTGAGCGTGAAGCCTGGAACCGGCGCGTGGGCGGTCGAGATAATGCCAAACCTGACGCTGGATGATATCCGCGGCAGGGTGCCGCCGAATCCGAAACGTCTGGCGCTGACGGTGCACAGCTTTTCCGGAAAGATGGATGCCGTCATCAAGACCATGCCGGCGAAAAACGGCCAGGTTTGCTACTGGGTGGAAAAGGTCAGCCAGACCATGGACCCGATCCAGGTATGGATACCGGGCATAAACTGGCCGCAGGGCAGTTGTGAATACAAGGCAATCGACACGCATGAGCAAAAGCACGTGACCGAGGCCAGGCTCAAGCTGAGCGATTTCAGCCGCGACTGGATCAGGGCGGTGCAGACTGCGGGGCTGCCACGCGCCAGCAAGCCGGCCAAGGCCGCCTCGGCGGATGCGGCGCGCGCGGCGACGATGGCGCGCATCGAGGAACTGACGGCGCCCCTGGTTTCAACCTGGAAAGACAAATTCAACGCAAGCCGGGCGCGCATCGATACCGATGCGGAATACGCGCATGTTTTTGGCCAGTGCCCGAGGGGCTGGCGTTGAATCAGACGGGGTTGGCCTGAAATAATTTTTTGCGCAGGCAAGCAGTCGTCATCAAAATTCATTCAATAAAAGGAATCGTCCCTGTGAACATCATGAAATCTTTTGTCGCGATGGCGGCTGTTGTCAGTATCGGCGCGCAGGCAAAGCCATTGGGCGCGGATAAATTGCCGTCAGGCGTGGTGGTGACGCATCTCAAGCAAGGCAGCGGTTCGGCCCCTTCGGCCAGCGACACGGTGAAGGTGCATTACCGCGGCACGCTGGTAAACGGCACGGAGTTCGACAGTTCATACCGGCGCAACCAGCCCGCGTCTTTCCCGTTGAATCGCGTCATCCCTTGCTGGACACAGGGCATGCAGAAAATGAAACCAGGCGGCAAGGCCAGACTCTTCTGTCCCTCGCAGACCGCATATGGCGCGCGGGGCATTCCCGGCACCATCCCGCCCGACAGCGTGCTGATTTTTGACGTGGAGTTGCTGGGCATTGAATGAGTTCAAGGGACCGGTTTGTGTGAGCCAGGCCCAAAAATTAGTGAAGGGGACAGACGTGTTTGAAGAATCATTTCCGGCCATGCAGGACAACGTCTGCCATGATTATCGGCACAATTGCATATCCAATCACCATCAACCAGCCGTCGCATGAAAACCTTCTTCGCTCTCGCCGAATCCCCGTTTGCTCCTCATTTCCCTGACTTGTATCAGGAGCTGGGCATTGTGGCGGAGCGGTTCGACTCTGCCCGCAATCTCCACCGCGCCCTGCAAAAGCAGGCACCGGAGTTTTTTCTTGGTGAGTTCATCTACGGCTGGGGCAACGACTACGCGGGAAACACCGTCTCGAACCTGGACGTTACCCTGCGCACCCTGCAATCCAGGGCGCCCGGGGCGAAGACGATCGTGTTCATGCAGCCTTCAGAGGAAGCTCACATCGACAAGCTGCTGGAGCTGTTTCCCATCCACGCCGTGCTGAAATATCCGGTCAGCGAGGGTGACATGAGGACTGTATTGCAAGACCCGGCATAAGCCAAGGCATTATCTTGACCGACAGCGTCAGGCGCACGGCTTCGTCGGAACCGACTAATTGCTTTTCAATAGCGACCTTCATATCGGCCAAGGGACCTTTGATCTTTGCCTATATAATCCTTAACATTGGTTAAACTGTTGTGCAGGATGCCGGCTTGGCCGGATTTCCAACAGCACAACTTCCTGAATCGCGGAAAGGACTTCATGCCCCCAGTCGTCCAACAACCACGTACCGCTTTTCCCATCCGCCTGTTCCTGCTTTTTTTCCTTCCGCTTGCGCTGCTGGTTATGGCGTGTGCCTGGTATGTGGGGCATGACCGCATTAAAGGGGAACTTGGTCTTATCCAGGCTGACGAGATCAACAGCATCGTACTGGCCGTCCGCCGGCTGGATAGCGAATTGCAGGTGCCGATTGCACAATTGCGCGTGCTGGCAAACGAGCCCGTACTGAGCCAGGCCATTGATGGTACAAAAGGCGGGCTAGAGCAGCTTGGGTTAAAGTTCATGGACCTGATGGCCTATAACCCGGTCTATGACCAGATACGCTGGATCGATGAAAACGGCAAGGAACAGGTGCGGGTCAACAATGTGGAAGGCCGCCCAGCAAGAATAGCCAGGGAAGGCCTGCAGAATAAAGCGTCCAGATACTACTTCAAGAATTCCATGCTGCTCAAACCCGGTGAGATTTATGTTTCACCGCTGGATCTGAATATTGAAAATGATGTAATTGAAGTTCCCTACAAGCCCATGCTTCGCCTGGCCAGCACAGTACAGTCCAGTGATAGGCGTCCGCATGGAATTCTGGTTCTGAGCGTGGCTGCCAGACATCTGCTGGATGACTTCACGGAAAGCATCGGCAACAAACGCGATCACGTCATGCTGCTCAACAAACAAGGCTTTTGGCTGAGTTCCCCTCTTGCCGCTGATGAATGGGGATTCATGTTCAATCGTTACATCACTCTGGGGCAGCGTTACCCGGATGCCTGGAAAATCATTTCCAGCAGATCCGCGGACCAGGTGGAACTGGCTGATGGTCTGTGGACCTGGAGCAGCATTTACCCGCTCAAGGTGGCGGATGACAGCCGAATCAAGGACATTCCAGAATGGCTGGTTGTTTCACATCTCCCGGCCAGTCAGCTGGCCATGATTCGAAGCAACGTGTGGAAACCCGTCATCACTGTCTCTTCAATTGTCATTGCTGTATTTGGAATCCTCTCTGCCTTGCTGGCTCTAGCCATAAACGGGCGACACCAGGCCAAAATAGATGCTGCAAAAGCACAGACCGAAGCTGAAGCGGCCAAAGCACTAAGCAATGAAAAGGAACGCTATCGCATGGTGGTGAAGGCCAATGTCAACGGCCTGCTGGTAGTGGATGCGGAAGGCAGGATTGTTTTGACAAACCCCGCGCTGGACAAGATGTTCGGTTACAACCCTGATGAACTGCTGGGCAAGCCGCTTGAAATTCTGGTACCAGAAGCGGTACACGTTGATCACAAGACGTTGAGAACGAACTTCATGAGCAAGCCCTCGGCCAGGCCAATGGGAACAGGGCGTGTATTGACTGGACAGCGCAAGGGCGGGGAACATTTTCCGCTCGAGGTCAGCCTGAGTCCCTTTAAAGAGGGAAACAGGCAATATGTCGGTGCTGTTGTCTGCGACATTTCAAAACAACAAACAACACCAGTTCCTGTGTGATCAGGCGCTTTCTCTCGCCGCCCGCTTGCGCTCGTGCTCCTGCAAATGACGCTTGCGGATGCGGATGGACTTGGGCGTGATCTCGACCAGTTCGTCGTCGTCGATGAATTCGACGGCGGATTCCAGTGTGAGCTTGATCGGCGGGGTGAGGCGCACGGCTTCGTCGGTGCCTGAGGCGCGGACGTTGGTGAGCTTCTTGCCCTTGATGGGATTGACGACCAGGTCGTTGTCGCGGCTGTGAATGCCGATGATCATGCCTTCGTACAGCCTGTCGCCGGGGTTAACGAACATGCGGCCGCGGTCTTCCAGGTTCCACAAGGCGTAGGCGACGGCCTCGCCGTTTTCCTGTGACACCAGCACGCCGTTGTGGCGGCCGGGCAGATCGGCCTTGACGGGGCCGTATTCGTCGAACACGTGGCTCATCAGGCCGGTGCCGCGCGTCATGGTCAGAAAGTCGCTCTGGAAACCGATGAGTCCGCGCGCGGGAATGCGGTATTCGAGCCGCGTGCGGCCGTGCCCATCCGATTCCATGTTGGTGAGCTCGCCGCGGCGGCGGCCGATTTCTTCCATGACCACGCCCTGGGTGTCGTCTTCCAGGTCGATGGACAGGTTTTCGTAAGGCTCGCATTTTTCGCCGTCGATGTCCTTGTACACGACACGCGGCTTGGCCACGGCCAGCTCGAAACCTTCGCGGCGCATGTTTTCCAGAAGAATCGTCAGGTGCAGTTCGCCGCGCCCGGAAACACGGAACACGTCGGCGTCTTCGGTATCTTCCACTTTCAGCGCAACGTTGGTGAGCAGTTCTCGCGTAAGCCGGTCGCGTATCTGGCGGCTGGTGACGAACTTGCCCTCGGTGCCGGCTAGCGGTGACGAGTTGACCATGAAGTCCATGGTCAGCGTGGGCTCGTCCACTTTCAGCATGGGCAGCGGCTGGGGATTGTCCTTGTCGGTAATCGTCACGCCAATGCCGATATCCTCGATGCCGTTGATGAGCACAATGTCGCCCGCCTCGGCTTCGTCGACCAGAATGCGGTCCAGGCCCTGGAAGCCCAGCACCTGGTTGATCTTGCCGGTTTTGACTTCGCCGCCCTCGCCCCAGGCCACGGCAACCATCTGGCCGGGTTTGATGCGGCCGTTGCGGATGCGGCCCACGCCGATGCGTCCGACATAGGAAGAGTAGTCCAGCGCGGCAATCTGGAATTGCAGCGGCGCATCGGGGCTGCCCACGGGTTCGGGCACGTGATCCAGAATGACCTCGAACAGCGGCTTCATGTCGGCCGCCGAACCGCCGGAAGACGGTGCGTCCTTGAGGTCCATGCAGGCCCAGCCGTTGAGGCCGGAAGCGTACACAATGGGGAAATCGAGCTGCTCGTCCGTTGCGCCCAGCTTGTCGAACAGATCAAACGTGGCGTTGATGGCGTAGTCCGAGCGCGCGCCGGGACGATCGACCTTGTTGACCACGACGATGGGACGCAGGCCCAGCGCCAGCGCCTTCTTGGTGACGAAGCGGGTTTGCGGCATGGGTCCTTCCACCGCATCCACCAGCAGCAGCACGCCATCGACCATGCCCAGCACCCGTTCCACTTCGCCGCCAAAATCCGCGTGCCCGGGGGTGTCGACGATGTTGATATGGTCGTCGCCGTAATTGATTGCGGTATTTTTGGCCAGGATGGTGATGCCGCGTTCCTTTTCCAGGTCGTTGGAATCCATGATGCGCTCGTCCATCTGCTGGTTGTCGCGGAAGGTGCCGGACTGTTTCAGCAGTTGATCGACGAGCGTGGTCTTGCCGTGGTCGACGTGGGCGATGATGGCGATGTTGCGAAGCTTGCGGGACATAGGATTTCTGGCTGGAGCCGGGCCGGTAAGGGAAAAGCCCGCCATTTTAGCAGATTTGCATATACCGCCCGTTATTGTCTGTATAACGGATGCCCGGCCAGACGCCGGTCGATTTCCTCGATCTGATCCAGATAGGCCGGGCTGCCGGGCTTGTCGAAACGGCGGACGAATTCATGGTGCGGCAGGAATTCCGGCAGGTCGGCAAAGCTGGGGGAAAGGGCCGCATCGTCCGGCAACTGTCGCAACCCCGCCTGCACTGATGCGGCAGCCGAGCCGGTAGCCAGTTCGCCCAGGCGCGCGCCCGCGCGGTCATAAGCCAGATCGGTAAAACTGAAACCCGAGCCGGACTCGATGTCTTCCTCCTCCTTGGCCAGGCCGATGGCATTGGCCAGACGGCTGCCGCCAGCCGCCGAGATCGCACTGGCGATCAGCAGGTGTTCCGCCGCATCACGCCGTCCATGCAGCTTCAACAATACGGGCGGCGCACGGCGGGTGGTGCGCCCCTTTCCTTCCAGCAACTGCGGCAGGCTGACGCCGGCGACATAGGCGCCCAGTGCGGTAAGGGCAGCGCGGTTTTCCGCAGCGGCTTCACCACCTCGCTGCTCCGCGAAACGGAACACTGATTCAACCAGTTCGCGTGCAGGCTGCTGGCTGTGGCCGGGATACCGGTTCGCGGTTTTTCTTACAAAGCTGGCATACGCCAGAAGGCGCTCTTTCTCTTCAGGGCCGATCAGCACCTCGGCACCCTTGCGCTCCAGCATGGTCAGCAATTTCGGGTGCCACTGGTAATCCATGCTAAGCCGGTCTTCGTGCATGTCCACTCGATGCACTGCCTTCAACAACGCGTCGAGAGAAACATCCTGTTGCAGCCAGTTTCGCGCAACCCACCACACACCGCGCCCCAGAAATGCGGGCAGCGGCAGGCTGCCCAGGCGCATGCGCGAGATGGCAAGCCGGCTGTCGAGACTTGAAATATCGGCAGAAAAATTGAGGTAATTGCCAAAAGGATTCTGGCGCACGCGCAGCGTCACGTTGATCTCGGCCTTGCCGGGTTCGAGATTGGCCGCCACACCGCTGACGGGTTTGACCACCACGGCGTAATTCAGCAGCCGGTTGACTTCTTCTTCCGACAAATCCAGGGTTTGCAGGGTGTTGGCCGCGCGCGTGGGCGGAACATTACGCTCGAACAACTGCTTGGCCCAGACCAGATCAGCACGACGGATTCGGTCGCCTGGCTCCACGCGCGGCTGGTTGTCCAGCACCAGCCAGGCCAGTGTTGTCAGGCTGGCCGCGAGCAACGATACAAGAACCAGCAGCTTGCGCATCAAGCCTCTTTGTTGCGCATGAAATCCGCCGTCTTGAAAAACGCGGCAGTCAATTCGGCTTTCAGTTTCTCGTCGAGATCGACGTCATTCATCGCGCGCTTCATGCAGGTCATCCACTGGTCGCGTTCGGATTCGCCGATCTCGAACGGCATGTGGCGCTTGCGCAAAAAGGGATGGCCGAAGCGGTCCGTGTACATCGGCGGGCCGCCGGTCCAGCCGGAAAGAAACCAGTAAAGCTTGTTGCGCGATTCGGTGAGATCGGCAGGATGCAGCTTGCGAATGCCGTAGTAATCCGGGTCTTCGTCCATCAGGTCGTAGAAGCGGTCGACCAGTTTTCTGATGGCTTCGTCGCCGCCGATGCGGTTGTAATGCGTTTCCATGTTTTCTCGAATATCAGTCATGTGGTGCCACGGGTTTGACACGGAAAGCCGCTTCTTTTGCGCGGCGGCGCGCTTCGTCCACGGTATCGGCATTGGCCAGCGCCACGCCCATTCGCCGGCGCGGAAAGGCCTCGGGCTTGCCGAACAGCCGGATGTCGGATTCGGGCACCCGCAGCGCTTCATCCACGCCTTCAAATGCAATGCCTGCCGCGTTCATGCCGCCGTATATCACGGCCGACGCGCCCGGCCGGCGCAAGCCAACATCCACCGGAAGCCCCAGAATCGCGCGGGCATGCAGTTCGAATTCATTCTGCCTTTGCGTGCACATCGTCACCATGCCGGTATCGTGCGGGCGCGGGCTGACTTCTGAAAACCACACCTGATCGCCGCGAATGAACAGTTCCACGCCAAAGATGCCAAGTCCGCCGAGGTTGTCGGTGACGGTTCTGGCCATGTCACGCGCGGTTTTCAACGCGGCGGGCGACATGGGCTGCGGCTGCCAGGACTCCACATAATCACCCTTGACCTGCACATGGCCGATGGGTTCGCAGAAATATGTATCGATTTCACCCTTTTCATTTCGGGCGCGCACAGTCAGTTGCGTGATTTCGTAGTCGAAGCGGATGAAACCTTCGACGATGACTCGGCCCTGATCCACCCGTCCGCCACTGGCCGCGTAGTTCCAGGCGGCTTCCAGCTCGTCCGGTCCGTTGACCTTGCTCTGGCCCTTGCCGGACGACGACATCACCGGCTTGACGATGCAGGGATAACCGATGCCGTCATCGATCGCCGCGCGCAACGCTACAAGTGAATCGGCAAAAGCATAGGGTGAAGTCGGCAGACCCAGCTCTTCCGCAGCCAGCCGCCGGATGCCTTCGCGGTTCATGGTCAGCCAGGCCGCGCGCGCGGTGGGAATGACCGCCGCGATGCCATCTTCCTCAATATCAACGAGCTCATCCGTCGCGATGGCCTCGATTTCCGGCACGATGAAATGCGGCTTTTCCTGCTCGACCAGCGCGCGCAGCGCCCGGTGATCGGCCATGTTGATGACATGATGGCGATGCGCCACCTGATGCCCCGGCGCGTTGGGATAGCGGTCCACCGCGATGACTTCCACGCCCAGGCGTTGCAGCGCGATGATGACTTCCTTGCCGAGTTCGCCCGAACCCAGCAACATGATTTTGGTGGCGGAAGGGGAAAGGGGCGTACCTAATTTCATGATTAACACATCGGGAAAATATTGGCTGATTGTAACGCAGCCGTATTGCCTGCTCTGCCGCCGAGCATCTATTGAAGAGGCTCGACTATTGCCTGAATACTGAACTGCACCTGTTCGGTGGCGCCGATCATCTGCTGATTGCTGACGCCCGCGAAGCCGATGCGCACGCGGTGGTAGCCGTTTTTTTCAACCTGTAAGGAAGTTGTCGTTTCAGCACCATCGGCGGCGATGACAAAGTCGTGTTTGCCTGGCGGCAGCGTTGCCGTCAGTCCGCGCCGGGCCTCACTAAGCTTGCTCCACTTGCGCGTCATGCCCAGAAACTCGCGCTCGCCACCCAGCACATGAAATATCTGCACATCGCGGTGCAGGCTTTCAGCTCCTTCCGATTCAGGCAGGTAGAACTCGACATAGCCCTTGGGGCCATCGTCAAACGCCGCCTCCGGTTCGGGTTTGCCGCAGGCGGTCAGGCCAATCAGCACGGTCAGCCAAAGCCAGGCCGCTGCCCTTGTCATGTCTTCTGGCCCCTGGGCTTGGTGTCCGCGCCGTAAACGCCCTTGTGCTCGAATGGCATCCAGTCCGTCCTGTCGGTTTTCACCCGACCCTTCACTTTGTAGGGCACGCCTTCCTTGAGCATTTCAAACGGCATGGTTTTGACTTGCGAAATGATGTTCTTGGATTCGGTGATGGCTTCGACATGAATGATCGTGCTGGACGCCGCCGGAATCATGGCCGCGGCGCTGGAAAGTCCCTTGGCGAATGGCCGGCCGTTCACTTCCAGATCAAAATCCAGGCCCTCGATTTTCAGATCGAAGTCGTTGGGGTTGGTCACGCGCAAGCCCAGATCGAAACGCTGTTCGAATACGCCCAGGCTTTTGACATCGATATCCGCCACGCTGACCTTGGGCGCCACCGCGCCCATGGGCAGGCTTGAACATCCGGCCAGCAGCAGACAGGCAAGCCAGGTATTGAATCTGTTCATTTACAATCCTCTCAAATCATTTCACATGCCATTATCCCAAAAGTCACGTTCACCCTATTCCAGAGTAAAATAGTCAACTTTAAAGAAGGCTTTTCGATTTATGCGTCCCGCCCAGCTTATCCCCATTCTTGAACGCGAGTTTTTGAGCGCCGCCGAGGGCCACCATACCCCGGTGATGATGTGGGGCCCGCCCGGCGTGGGCAAATCGCAGATGGTGAGCGAAGTGGCCGCCAAGCATGGCGTGCCGGTCATCGACATCCGCCTGTCGCAGATGGAGCCTTCCGATCTGCGCGGCATTCCGTTCCGCACCGGAGAAAGCGTGGACTGGGCCGTTCCGGCCATTCTGCCCAATGCAACACGCCACGGCGAAAAAGGCATTTTGTTTCTGGACGAAATCACTTCCGCGCCGCCTTCGGTGTCGGCCGCGGCGTACCAGCTGATTCTTGACCGCCGCCTGGGCGCATACGAAGTACCGCCTGGCTGGGCGATTTTTGCCGCCGGCAACCGCCAGGGTGATCGCGGCGTGACCTACGCCATGCCCGCACCGCTGGCCAACCGATTTTCGCACTTCGAAGTCGAAGCCAATCTCGACGACTGGTCGCAATGGGCATACGAAAACAATATCGACGACCGCCTGATCGGCTTTCTGCGCTTCCGCCCCGAACTGCTGTTCGACTTTGATCCGTCGCGCAACCCCACGGCTTTTCCCACGCCGCGTTCGTGGGAATTTGCCCACCGCGCATTGCAGAAATTTGGCGATCAGCCCGATCTGCTCGGCCCGGCGCTGGCTGCCTGCGTCGGCCAGGCGGCGGGTATTGAATTTTCGGCTTACCTCGCCAATCTGTCCCGCATGCCCGATCTGGATGCGATTGTCGAAGGCCGCCCTGCCGACGTGCCGCGCGATACCGACCTGCAATATGCCGTGGCCGCCGCGCTGGTGGCGCGCGCCATCCGCAACAAGAATGGCGGCAACCTCAAGGAAATGCTCGGCCACATCCTCGACTACGCGGCGAAGTTTCCGCTCAAGGAAATGGGCGTCATGCTGGTCTCCGACATCCATCGCAACATCGGCCAGAATCTGTTTGCCGTGCCGCAGTTCGCCAACTGGGCGAATCAGGTCGCGGATATTGTTTTGTATGAGTGATTAAAACCCTATATATCCGCGAAGGACACGAAGAGACACAAAGGCAAAGGCAGATCAGTTCAAAGGTTATCTTTGTGCGTCTTCGTGATCTTCGTGGATAAAGAGTCTTTCAGAATGTCCAGCATCAATCCAATCACCTTCGCCAACGACCCCGCCACAAAACTCGCGGCGGCGCGCACACGGCTGATTCTGGACAAGCCGTTTCTGGGCGCGCTGGTGTTGCGGCTGCCGATGATCGAAGCCGGGCCGTGGTGCAAGACCACGGCCACGGACATGAAGAGTTTCTATTACAACCCGGCCTACATCGACAAGCTGTCCTTGTCGCAGGTCGAGTTCGTGCTGGCGCACGAGGCGCTGCATTGCGCGCTCACCCATTTCGTGCGGCGCGGCCACCGCATCCAGCGCAAATGGGATCTGGCCTGCGATTTCGCCATCAATCCCATCCTCATGAACGATGGTCTCCAGCCGCCGCCCGAAGCCATCGTGCTGAACCAGTTCGACAACATGAGCGCGGAGGAAATCTATCCCTGCCTGGACGATAACCTCGACAGCGAAACGCTCGACCAGCACCTGTACGACAACGATGCGGACGGCGCGCAAAACGGCCAGAGCCAGGAGCCGCCGCCGGAAGATGCGCAGCCGGACAAAAAGGACAAACCCACCGACAGCGGCGGCGCACAACCCAAGGATCAGCCTCAACAGGGCAAAGGCAGCGGCGCAAAGCCAAATCCACAACAAGGCCAGTCTGGACAGAAAGCCGGCGAAGACGAACAGAACGGCGATCTGCCCGTGCCGCTCACATCACAAGAGCGCGAGGAACTGGCGCAGAAATGGCAGCAATACCTTGCCAGCGCCGCGCAACAGGCGCAACAGGCCGGCAAGCTCGGCGGCGCCATGGCGCGCATGGTCGATGCATGGCTGGAACCGAAACTGCCGTGGCGTTCGCTGCTGGCGCATTACTTTTTCGACCAGGCACGCAACGATTACAACTACATGCGCCCCTCCCGGCGTGAAGGCGACATGATACTGCCTTCGCTGAAAAGCTCGCAGTGCGATCTGATCGTGGCCATCGATACCTCCGGCTCCATCGGCGAGGAAGAATTGTCGGAATTTCTTTCCGAAATCAACGCCATCAAGGGCGCGCTGACTGTCCGCATCACCCTGCTGGCCTGCGATGCCAACCTCGCCGATGACGGCCCCTGGGTGTTCGAGCCCTGGGAGGAATTCCGCCTGCCGCGCGCATTCCAGGGCGGCGGCGGCACCGATTTCGCGCCCGTGTTCGAATGGGTGGAACAGGAAAACCTGCGCCCGGATGCGCTGGTGTACTTTACCGATGCCGACGCGGATTTCCCGCCCGTTGCGCCACCTTACCCGGTCATTTGGCTGGTAAAAGGCAAACGCCCCGTGCCGTGGGGCCGGCGCATCCAGCTGAATTGAAACTGTCGAGCTGATGCAAGCCGACCTCTCCACCGAAGACAGCCTGCGCCTGAATGTGCTGATGATGGCCAACCCGGTGCAGGCCGTGCGCATTGATGAAAGCGCCATGACGCTGTATGCGCTGACGGAAAACGGCGAGGCGAAAATCCAGCTGCATCCCAACTGCCGGTCTGATCAATACCTCAGCCGGGTCAAGGAATTTCTCGGCGGGCATGCGCTGGGTTCGCCGGGCGGTTATCCGGTTTATCTGCAACGCTGGACACGCATGGGCCAGACCTCGGACAAGAATCTGGAGGCATTATTGCTGCTGGGCGAACCGGAAGCCGTGGTGGCCGTCGCCCACGCGCCCAGCCTGACCGACGAACTCGCGCGCCGCGCCTGGTGGTGCCAGCCCTCCATGGAAATTGCCCGCTGGATGCTGGAAAAAGATGCCGTCGTGCACGGGAAAATGGGCAAGGTGCTGGCCGACTTTCTCATCGAGCATCTGCCATTTGAAGAAAGTCCGGACGCGCGCATGCACACCATCAGGCTGGTTCTGTACGGCAAGCTCACGGACGAACAGACCACGGCCAAGCTTTGGCGCATGGCCAAGGGCGTGCCCTATTACTTCATCGGCTTTCTGGAGTTTCTGCCGCACGAACTGCCCGCCGACCAGCCGCCGCGCGCTGACGAGATGGAAGCCTCGCGCCTGCTCAAGCCATTGGCCGAACGCGGCAATGTTTTTGCCGGAAGTTTTCTTTCCCTGCTTTCCGCCAACGGACAAACCTGGCTGAAGGCAATATCGGAGGTGCTGGCACGACCATCCACCTCTCTGGTGGTTTATGCGCTGCTGGATGCCATCAGCCGCTACTTCCATGCCACGGGATATCCCGTTAAATCGGAAAGTCTGGAAGTGCTGTTCGCCGAAGCCAGGGCCATGGCGTCAGGCGAACACGCCGCGCCGCAAGCCCTGTTGGAGGTTCTGCACGCCGCGCCGCAATACCGGCAGAACATCGAAGCCATGCTGGCCCTGTCCGGCCTGACCAGCAAGACCGCCGATCCCTGGCTATTGCGCAATACCGCCGTGGGCGCGCTGATGCGGCGTAAAATCGAGCCGTTGGTCGCGCCCATCGACCAGGCCGTGCAAATACTGCGAACGCCACTGAAAAACGCATGAAACTTTATCTCGATCCCGCCCAGTCAAAAGAAGTGCCTGCGCTGATCCGCAGTCCGAACAAAACGCGCAAGCGTTATCCGGAAGGGGTGGTGGAAACCGTCGCGAGCGAGGCGGAAGCGCTTGAGCGGGCCGGGGAAAATCTGCACCCGGCAATCGTCATCGGCCCGTCCCGGTCATCGGAGGGATTCAGAATCTATTATTTGGCAAGGTGGCTTTAATGGACTTCAAACGCAAACCCGTCAACATTCCCATTGTCACGGCGGACCAGCCCCAGGACGGGGCGCTCAGCGCCTGCTCGGAAGCCGAGCCGTTCGCTCTGATGGTGCTGGGCGACAGCATGGAACCGGAATTCCTGGATCGCGAGATCATCGTCATCGAGCCGGAAGGCCTGGCGAAGGATGGCTCGTACGTCATTGCCTTCCACAACGAGGAATACACCTTCCGGCAACTCATCAAACGCGACGCGGGCTGGGCGCTGCACGCGCTCAACCCGGCCTACCCCGATCACCCCATTGCCGACCTGTCCTGCATCAAGGGCGTGGTGATCTTGAAAAAGCAGCCGGGACGCCGCAAATCAGTCAAATACTATGTTGATCAGGAGAAGCATTGATGCCGTACTTCGTTTACGAAATCCATCCCATGCACATCGTCAAGAAACTGGCACAGTTCGATAAATTCAAGGACGCATCGGCCAATGCCAAGGAACTGCGCAACAAACTCACCGGCGCGGACAACTATTCGATCAAGGTGATCTTCGCCGAGAACGAACTGCACGCCGAGGAAATGCTGGGCGAAGTGCGCGAGAAGCCGCCGACCACCGGCGAGGATTATTGATTACCACGCTATGGGCGCCCTCAGAAATCGTAGCGAGCAGGCTCGGCTGCAAGGCGCACGGCGCGCAGCAACCGGAATGTACGTAGGGTACATGAGGATTGCGGGGCGACTGCGGAGAGCGGAGCAGGGGCCCCACGCCGTGGGGATGCGACCTCGGAGCAGGATGCAGTTGGCGCAACACATCGCCCGGCATCCCTGCGGCGGCCCGATCCCCTTCGGGGGCCCTCGTGCAACGCCTCCGGGCGCCACCGTGCAACGCAGCAGACGAACCGCGCAGTAGATTTATGAGGGTGCGCACATGAGTGAGTACAACGAAGATGCGTACCGCGACGCCCGCAATTCGGTGAATCCGACGCCCTGCGCGTTCGAGAAAGCCATGCTGGCCCGTTGCATCGAGTGCAGCAAAGCCGAGAAGCATCTGCTGGCGGAACGGGAGACCATCAATTGCGCCGATACAGCCGCCCAGGCACGTTGCACGGAATTGAAAACGCTGCTTCGCGGCCAGTCCGCATTTGCCTTGCGCATCACGTCCGCCAACTCGCCCTTGCCTCACGCCAAGGAACTCCGGATTCAGTGCGGCGGGCTGAAGGGTCTGCAAAAGTCCCTGACCGGCTCGGATGATGTCGCCGACGTGACGGGCCTGATTGACGCTTCGCTGGCCCGGCACGGCAGCCTGGAAGCTTTTCCTTATTCTGAAATCGTGCAGAGCGTCGTGCATTTCGAAGCGCGGCGGCGCGGGTAAAAATCCCCCCCACCCCCCTTTATCAAGGGGGGCTCCATTCAACCCCCTTGATAAAGGGGGTCGCCAAAGGCGGGGGGATTTAACCCCCTTGATAAAGAGGGAGTGGCGAGCAAGGCGAGCCGGGGGATTTCCTTCCCCGCGACAACCGCTAGAATGAAATCAGGTTACCCAGGCAGGAGAAGCCCATGCGCAATTTTCACGAACTGGTCGATGCGGTGCAGAAAAACTGCCACATCGCGGATGCCAATCACGCCCGCAACATGACCCTGTGCACCTACCTGCTGGAAATGCGCGAGTTCTACCGCTGGGAAAACGAGTTGCCGCTGAGCCAGCAACCGCCCCGTTCCGACATTGGCGAATGGATGACGCACCGGGAATCGCTTTGGGAAAGCCTGGAAGAGGATGACTTCGCCGACCTGCCGGTCAAGGATCAGCGTCTTGATCCCTTCGAGAGCAAGGCAGTCAACGCCGCGCTGGAACCCGAGGGCTATGTGTATGGCGCGGGCATCGGCCGTTATCGCAAGCCGCATTTCTTTCTGGGCGAACTCAAGCGCAAGGAAGAACGCGAGGGGCTCACCATCTACGTCACCGGCTGCGAATACGCGCGCGATCTTTCCACCCTCCCCGCCGCCTATCAGGACGGCGCCATTTATCTGCGCACCGACGCGCTGAAAAGAGCCTTGTGGGAAAAAGTCGAATTGTGGGGCCAGAAAAAACCGGAAGGCGCGATGAAAGCCGCGCTGGAATGTTACGGGTTTGACCGTGAGCCCGATGCCGCGCTCGCACGCATGACGGAAAACGAGAGCGAGACCGTCATCCTGCACGAAGTCGGCGAGGCGCGCGCCGACCGGCTGCTCGGGCCTGACTGGAAAGCCATGATCGGCGGCTTCACGCACCGGCACCCTGAGCTGCTGGCCCGCTCCATCCGCGACAATCTGGCGGACTGTCTCTCCACCCTGCCCGGCCTGATCGAGCGCGAAGCTTGGTGTTCGCTGCATTACCACCTGGCGGAGTTTGATGGCTTGCGTCTGGTGCTGTTCCCCAGCCTGACCAGGGCCTATGAATCATGGCGCGATTCCGGCCGCCCGGATGCGCTGATCCGCACGATCGAAGCCGGCAAAACCCATTGGGCGGAACAGGCAAACAGGCTGCTGACTATCTTCCGTGAAGATCCCGGAACAGCCCAGACCAGAATTCAGGCTTTGAGAAAAGCCGAACCCAGCCCGTTTATTCTTTGATCCCCGCCGCGGTGGCGATGGGAACGCCTGTTCCCTGCTGAAGCGTGCCCGACGGCGAGCGGATATCGCCAAAGTGAAAGCCGAAACCGCCATTGGCCCGGTCCCTGAAATAGAGCTCCAGCGAGGCTTTTACCGTGCGGAAGGCAATCTGGTCCCAGGGGATTTCGTGTTCGGCAAACAGCCGGACTTCCAGACTTTCAATGCCGGGCTGGTAATCCAGATCCAGCAATCTGGCCCGGAACATGAAGTACACCTGATCGATGTGCGGCAGGTTGAACAGCGTATACAGCGGCCCGAGTTCCACCCGCGCGCCGGCCTCTTCCCAGGTTTCGCGCAGCGCACCCTCGGCCGTGGTCTCGCCGTTTTCCATAAAGCCGGCGGGCAGCGTCCACAAACCATACTTGGGTTCGATGGCGCGCTTGCACAGCAGCACCTTGTCCTCCCATTCCGGGATGCAGCCCACGACCATCTTCGGGTTTTGATAGTGAATGGTTCCGCAGGATGGGCAAACAAAACGCGGCAGGCTGTCGCCTTCCGGAATGCGAAACTCAAGGGGGGAACCGCAATGGCTGCAAAAATTCATGGTGATCGCTGACTTTGAATGCAAGGTAACAAATTTCTAAACTCTCTGCCACCAGTGCATAATTAAGCTGATTAAAGCCCCATATCAAGCATGTCCATTCCACGAAAACACCCCGAAGACGCATACGCCCCCCAGTTGGGCGGGGATTACCAGAAAAACCCCGAACTGCAGGTACTGGCCGACATTTCCTCGTCGCTTTCCATGGATGTGGATGTCGAGCATTTGCTCGACAGTTTTCTCGGCACCATGGTGCGGCTCTCCAATGCGCACGCCGGCATTGTTCGCGTACTGACATCCGACGGCAAGGGGTTGCGCATTATCGGGGCGGAAGGCCTGCCTCAGGAGGCGCTGGCCGCGCACAGCATCATGCCGCTGGAAACCGCCTTGTGCGGGCAGCCGATTGGCTCTTCCATCAAGAACCTGCCTTATCTGTTCGAGTGCAAGGGCAACATTGCCGAAGCCTTTGGCATCGAGGACGGCTGGGTCGTCGCCCTGCCCTTGCGCTACAAGAACACGCTGCTCGGCGTCTACAACCTGTTCCTGAAAAAAAACCAGGCCATTCCTGAAGATGTCAGCCTGCTGTTCGCCTCCATCAGCGAACACCTGGGCATGGCATTGGAGAACGCCCGTCTTACCCGCGAAAACCTGCGCATCACCCTGATGAACGAGCGCCAGATGCTGGCCAATGAAATCCACGATTCGCTGGCGCAAACTCTCGCCTACATGAAGATGCGCCTCGCCATGCTGCGCGAAGTGGTCGATGGCGACAAGCCCGAGCTCACCGAAAAATATCTGACCGACGTCGACCACGCCCTGGAATCGGCCTATTCCGGCCTGCGCGAGCTGATCAGCCAGTTCCGCCATCGCATGGACCCTCGCGGCATCGTTCCCGCCCTGCAGGAACTGCTGGAGAGCGTCACCAAGAAAATCGATGCGCAGGTGAAACTCGACAACCAGGTCAGGGACCTGGCCCTGACGGCCGATCAGGAAGTGCAGGTCTATCGCATCGCGCAGGAAGCGCTGGCCAATATCTGCAAGCATTCCTATGCGCGCAAGGTGCAGATCGTGCTGGAAGATACCGGCACGCATTACCGCGTCAGCATCATCGACGATGGCATCGGCCTCTATGCCGCCGGCCACACCGGCCCCGGCATGCACTTCGGCATGAACATCATGCGCGAACGCGCCGAACGCATCAAAGGCATGGTGGAGATCCGCAGCCGCGTGGGCGGCGGCACCCGCGTCACCCTCGTCTTCCCGCACGCCCAGCAAGGAATCGCCGCATGACAGAAAAAACCCGCGTGATACTGGTGGATGACCACACGCTGTTCCGCGAAGGACTGGCCGAACTGCTCGAGCACTACGGCACGGTTCACGTCTGCGGCATCGCCGGCGATCCAGACATCGCCAAACGGCTGATCCGTGAACACCAGCCCGATGTGGCCCTCATCGACCTGCACCTGCCGCCGACCGACGGCGTCACCCTGCTGACCGAACTGCGCGAGGAAGGCATCAACACGCCGGTGCTGATCCTCACTGTCAGCGATGAGGAAGAAGACATGGCCAGCGCCCTGCGCGCCGGCGCGCGCGGCTACCTGCTTAAAAACATGGAGCCTTCCGAAGTCGTCGACGCCATCCAGCGCGCCGCCAGAGGCGAAACCGTCGTCGCCTCGCAGATGACCGCCAAACTCGTCACCCTGCTCGACGCCAAGAAAGGCAAGGCCAGCTCACTCATCAACCAGCTTACCCAGCGCGAGCGGCAAATCCTGCAATACCTGGCCAAGGGCGAAAGCAACAAGGCCATCGCCAAGGAACTCGGCATCAGCCACGACACGGTGAAGCTGCATGTGCGGAATATATTGTCGAAGCTGAATTTGACGTCGAGGGTGGAAGCAGCGGTGTTTGCGGTGGAGCAGAAGTTGACGCCGCCGAGGCATTCGTAGCATGGATTGGATTACTGCTCTATGGCAGAAATACAAAGCCCGGACCCAACAGGCTTGAATTACATGCACGCTATTCGCTATGCATTTTCAACTAAAGGAAATGCCAATTTCTTTCGAGCTGTTGCCGATGCGACGGAGATAGTTTTAGACAATTCTCTATCCGAGCCAGATTGGCTTTACGACCAAGGATACTTCAAGGACATCCCTATACTTAGGCAAAAACAACGCGTCCTTGCACATTGCGATTTCGAAATACTTGGTATGGTCGCCATGTTTATGGCTGGTTATTTTTCCGAGAAAATCCTCGACGAAATTTACGACAGGTTGATGAAACGACCAATTGCAGAGTTTATTGATGCCTTGCTAAAAAATATAAAGATTCAAGATGGAAAAATAATCGAGTACCGTGATGTTATTCATTTTGAGAACCTTGGATTAACAATTGTAATAAGGGTATATGTAGGTCCGGACAACAACTTAAATATTCAAGATTTACTTTTGCATGCGCATCGCACTGCGTACGAAGACATAAAGACGAATGGTGTGCGTGCACCCATTCACTGCTTTGAAATTAAAAATGGCCTGCTAACTCTCGAACCCTCTTTATTTAACGGCCTAGAAGAAATTAATCAGAACGATTTACAAAACACGAAACTTTATTCAGTTACCACTCGCAAGTTGCTGAACTCATAGGGTGCAATAAGCGCAGCACATTGCACCAGGCAGTATCGTTTTTTCAACCCGCTTTTGGCCGGGGGTTGCCCGGCGGCAAGTTCCTTTCTTTGCTTCGTCAAAGAAAGGAACCAAAGAAAGACGACCCGGCTATACCGGCCTTCGGCTTCCCTTAGCCTGAAGCTTCCAAGCGGGCGGCACGCACGCAGTGCAGAATTAGTTTTGCACTCGCTCCGCTTTTATTTGTTTGGAAACGTGAGCGGGGCTCAAACAGGCTGCGCCGCGTTGTTCCGCCCGCAAGCTTCAGGCTGCGGCGGCATAGACGGGATAAATTCAAAAGCAAAAACCAAAGGCAAATCCCCCCAACCCCCCTTTATCAAGGGGGGCTCAATTCAACCCCCTTGATAAAGGGGGTGGCGAGCAAAGCGAGTCGGGGGATTTCCCCTCTCCCCCTGCGGGAGAGGGTGGCCCGAAGGGCCGGGTGAGGGGGCATCCCCCTCTGGGCTGCCTCGGTCGAGAACTTGAATTGGGGGATGTTGAGGTGAGCATGTTTGAGCACGTGGCCGCCCAGATGATTTTCCTGGGCGGATCGTGCGAGTTTGCGAACCGCCCAATTCAAGTCCTCGACCGAGGTTTACTCCGAAGGAGCAGCACAGCGGGGTCGCCTTTCTTTGGTTACTTTCTTTGGCGAAGCAAAGAAAGTGACTTGCTGTCGGGCAACCCCCGGCCAAGTAGCGCCGGAATATGGAAACAGTGGTGGATGAGCAGAAATTTCTCCC
>WPCG01116281.1_pt1 | contig 86843 bp, 84 predicted proteins | sample 5403311 | NCBI WGS metagenome assembly WPCG01 (sample SAMN12869467, study PRJNA574797) | sludge metagenome | isolation source: wastewater treatment of Control | place: China:Beijing | collected 2019-05-17 | reverse complement strand
TATGGTTACACTAATTTTGAACGTTTTCGGAAACGTGTTATGCTCATTATTACCTATAAGAAAAAGCCGTGATTTTGACGTCACGGCTTGTCCACGCTCTATTTAACAGTTTTTGGGGGTCAATTCGCTTTTTCCACGATTGTCCACGTTCTATTTAACAGAGCCAACTTTTACAAAAAAACGAACCACTTGCGTGATTCGCTTCATTTTGTGGATGGTGCCAACGATACACATAAAGGCGTGGGTTTTTTAGCCAAAAACGTTAATTACTATATTTATGACCTAACTGGGCGTATCTGGGCGTATCTGGGCGTTTGTGGGTAAATCTCGCACTTTCGTTAATTGGTAAGAAATTGACCTAACTGGGCGTATCTGGGCGTTTCTGGGCGTCTGTATACCCATTTTAAGTTCGTGTCTGGTAGGGGACTGTTTAATTACACATAATTGGTTAGACCCTACAAAATCAATGTTTTTTAGAAAGAATCACTATAGTTTTTAACGCCATAGTGATTCTTCCGCTATATAGTTGCGGTTCACTGTACTCTTCCTTTTAACGTGTCCCAAGGTACCCAGCACGCACCTATCCCTTACGGATGATGATCGCCCCGGTGAGGCGGGTCGAAGGTATTCATGACAACCTACTTATAAATACAACAGAATTCTAATTTATTACTCATTTTTTAATAAATTTATTGTTGCCTCAATTTGTGAGGTAATAAATGTATTGACGTCACCGTACGTTTCTTTAATGAAAGATGCGGTTTCGTTACTTAGTTGTTTTGTTACTTCACTCCGTGCGAGTTCAAGAGCTTTTACCTGTGCTTCTTTATCAAAGCTGTTGTTCTTCTTCAGAGCTTCAACATAAGTTTGGAATACACTCCGGACGGCTCTTTCGGTAATTGACGTTAACGCGGTAAGTAAGGCTCTTGTCTTTTCGTCCTTTATCTTTTGATTAAGGAACTGGATTAGTCTAGTCCCTCCTAATGTGATGAGCGGTAGCACAACACTTGTTACGACAATACTAATAACTGAAACGATAATATCATTCACTTTTCTTTCCTCCTGTTCTTTTATTAATATGTTCATCTAGTCTTTTATGAGCGGAAGCGACACTTTCTTCCACTCGAGCAAGTCTGGTTGAGAAGGCATCGAATTTTTGTTCCGAGTTATCGAGGCGCTTCTCAATTCTTTCTATGCTTGATTTTATGTACCCGAGGTCCGATATAACTGTTCCAGACTCTCGGCCAACTTCCTTTGTATCAGCGTGGCTATTACGTTTGAAAGCAAGGAAAGCAAAGAGAATGGAACTTATTGTCCCCAGCACAGAAATTACTGTTAATGTTATTTCACTATTCGTCATTGGTTCTTACTCCTTTCAAGTAATTTAGGATTCCTTTTAATTCCGCTAGGGTGTCAGCGTTGTTAGTGGCGAAGTAACTCTTTAGCACCATCATTTTTTCTAGGGTTTCTTCACTCACTCCCAGGGAGAATGTTTCTGTTTCGAAGTAACGCTTTACCTGTTCTTCGATTCGATAGAGATGGTACATATTCTTCCGGAGAATATTCATCTTTAGGAACGTTCCGTAATACGAGAGGATGGCTCCTATATATTCATTAATGAAAAAGCCGAATGGTCGAGAACGGATCTCGTTATAGGTCGATTCAAACGACTCGTCCAACACGATTGGTTCAATGTCCGCAAGGATGTCGTCATTAAAGATAAGTAAGTACGGTGCAATAGTTTTATCGAAATTCATTTTGTCGATAAAAGCATCTTTACCGAAAACAAAATATTCAATCCCTTTTTCGGGAACAGCGAGATGATCGTATCCGTCAAAGTTATCGAGTACAACAATCACGTCTTTATCAGAGTTCTCGTTGATGGTTTGGTAAGCGGTTGACCCACCGTAATAGGCGAGTAAGATTTTCTTCTTATTAAATTCTTGTAACATTATCTAAATACCTCCACTGCAGTTACTTTGTGTTCGGAATGACTCGAGTAGAGTGCTAGGAATCCGAGTTTAAATTCAATCGTCAAATAGTGTGTTGAACCATAATAGAAATAACTTAATGTTTGGACTGATGAAGCTTCGAGGTGGTTTCCCGAAATTGTGAAGACTGCTTTTCGGCCAAGACGAATGTGAACAAGGCAAGTTGTTATGTCTATGGATAGGTTTCCTATGTCATAAGCCATGATTGCTGCTTCGGGATCAAGGGGAGTGAGAACAAAGCAGTTATAGTTATCTTGAACCCAGTCATAAACTGCTTCATTCCTTGAATCCACTAATTCATTGATTGTTCTAATGAGTGGCCGACTATTTATGTAAGCCACATCGAGTGTTAAACTAGTCGCAGTCTTCTTATATCTTGCAATCGGGAACTGATAACGTCCCACCGTGGTGGAAAGGTTATTTTGGATTAACCCCGGCCACCCGGAAGAGACTTCTAGTTTTTCAAGTGATAATTCGTTAGAAGCCAAATTGAGGTCCACGATTACATACCCGTTCTTTGTTCCGTCTAGCGTTACCGCTACTTGGGTATTCGCTTCCATATAGATTCGTCTTCCGTAGATTTGGATGTAACCCGAACCAAATGTGATCGTGTTATTACCAGCTGATACCGAGACGCTATTTCCAAGCCCCTTGATAATTCCTGCTGGCAGTAAGTTAAAAAGATGATAGTTAACATCAGCGTCATCTTTACTTGAGACGGTTGCTCCGTCAAAGGTTATTCTTCGCAGTGCCATTTATTTGCCCTCCAATATTATTTTTAGTTTTTCTGTTAGTTTGCTACGTTCTTCTCCGAGTGTTACCTGGTAATCGGAGAGGGTTCCACTCATCACTATTTTTGTAAGAATGGTTGAGATACTTTTCCCCTTATAAATGAAGTTAATTTTGTCGCCCAACTCTATATTTTCCATCGGCACAAAGACCGAATTGTCCTTTTGAATTGAGAAGGTAATGCTATGCATAAAGTCTTCTTTTAAGAGTTCGTCACTTGCCATTGTCCGGAGTGTTTGTCCGTTACCTTCGACTGGTTGATATGAGACTTCAATGTTTGAAATGTAGACGGCTCCTGACTCTGCTTTGAGTGAAATTGCAATATCTCCAGCTGTTTCGTTTATTCGACCAGTCGTGTAAGTTTTATTTGAACTTGACTCGATCTTTTTAAATTCGCCACTTATGTTCCCAACCCGGATTTTGTATTCGCTTGTTGCACTTACCGCTGCGAGAGTTACTTTTACTTCAGTGACTTTAGCGCTGCTTTCAAGATTAGAGATTGGAGTAGAGAGGACGAATGGTGCTTGTTGTGGGTTAGGTCCCGAACCGATTTGTACACCTCTTGCGGTCGTTGTTCCGTCAAAGCCAATGTAAGTCGCTCCACTTTGGTACCAGGTAACTTCACTTAACACGACATTCCCGGAACTTGTTTTTATTTGGCCAGAAGCGAATTTATGAGTATAGACTTTCCCGGTTAAATCGCTATCTTTATAAATGAGTTTTTTCTCAACAACGTCTTCAATTCGTAAGGGTGAATCGCCATCGTCTGATACGCTTCCGTCAGTTAGAAGATAAAAGGTTTCGCTTGTTAAGTTGATCGTGTTTTTCACACTTGGTAAGAGTGTTATTTTGTTAACTGGAGTTGTGTTATTTTCACTAACAGTTAAAGTGCGAATCATTGGAAAGTTTGAAGAAAGTATTGTCTCTTTAGAAACGTCACGTGCCTCTATTTTTAGGTGAGTTATGTCGCCTCCAACAATTCGAAGACGAGCAATAAGACGGACTTTATGTTCTTTATAAATACTTGCGTAAAGGTCGCTAAATTTCGTTATTTTATCGTCTTGTCCTTTTATCTCCCCTTCTGTATCTGCAACGTTTACAAGCGTTAAAAAGGGTCTATTTTGCAGCGAATCAGTATTAGTTAAGTATTCTTCGCTAATATAGTTAAGTAACTCTTCTCCGATGTTTCCTGTGTAATTCCTAACCCGGATTTCAAAGTTTAGTGCCGAGATAAAATCAATTGCTGTAATCTTTAGTTGATTCGTTTCCACTAGCTCAATTAAGGTAACTACACCAATAAAGAAAAAGGAACGTTCGTGCAAAATAACGATGTCGCCAACTTCCCCTTTTGTGGATGTAGCGTTCGTTGTAAAATAGCTACTTTGATTAATAACAATATCAAGGGTGATGTGGTAATCACTCGTGATATCGAGTTCATCTTTTAACTCTAAAGTTTGTTTGTTGAAGATTAGAATTTTCATTTAGTTTGCCTCGTATTCTTCAAAGATTAAGAGTGTGCATGAGGTAGCCTCCAACACTCCACTTCTAAACTCAATTTTACATTCCCCAAGGGGGAGAGTTAAAAAGTTTGTACAGGTAAAATCTTGGCGGTGATAAATGTTATTCCCATTAAACTTGATGTATGCATCCGTGGAGAGTGAGGAAATTTCGAAGATGCCCTCATCTGCTAAATTAAGGCGGAGCGTTTGGATCACTTCGTCAAACTGACTAATCGTTACTTGTGGGTGGTCGACTTCACCAATTATCTTTATGATCATCTCTGCTTTGTTATGGCCATAATTTGTGAGGCGGATTTTACCATTGCTATTTTGACTGTAAGTATGAGGATAAGGGAACGGGTAGATTTTGCTTGTTGCAGACTCAGTGACGTCAATTTCTATTTCTCGTCTTTTCAACCAAGCGGAGAGTTTTTCAAGACGAAGTTCACTTTTGAGCACTCCAAATTCTATTTGCCCCTTGGTTAATTCCACGACTTCAACATGAGCGTACTTCTCATCCACCGCTTTGTAATAAAGATAGAGTTCTTTACTTCGTTTTATGAAGTCCACAAACGATAAATATCCGGAGTATCCATCCATAAAGATGAGTCCAAGGCTTATCTCACTAATAGGGTTCTTAGCACTAAACTTTTTCGATTTATTTCCATAGTTAAAGTAAGTGTTTTCTTTTATAATTCCTAGACCTTGGATTGACGAAATAAGCACTTCCTTATTAAGTGCAAAACTTTCGCCTACGCTATTTTTAAAGTAAAGCTCACGCATTAGTAAGCACCTCCTAACGCTTTGTCGATGGAATCAATATCAAAGGAGGATGAGGAAGTATTAACTATCACGCTGTTATTTGTGGTGTTATTGGTAGTGTTTCCGTTACTGTTCTTCTTAAAGAGATTACCTGAGAATAAGTCGCCAAAGAAATTTCCGACTTTACCAAGAGCGTCACCAACTTTACCGAAGACATTTTTAATGTTATCCATAATCCACTTAGCAGCGCCAATGATTTTTTCTAACACCCAAAGAATTGGTTCAAGTAATTTGAAAAGCACTTGCAGTATTGGACTTAGGACTGACCCAATTAGGTTCCCCACAGTTGAAATGAGAGGAGCGAGTGCTTCAAAGATAAAAGCGATCATGTCGAGTTGGCCAATAAGAGGAGCAAGGAGCGTATCAATCAGTGGAGTTAAGAGTTCCATGACACTTCCGATTAACTCAATGAAGACCATGATGATTGAAAGTATTGGGTTTAGTATCGAGATAACTATTTCTAAAACGGGGTTTAAAACTGCGACAATTAGATTTATAACTACTTCTAGTACGGCTGTAACTACGCCAATTACTGCAGCGATTACATCGATTATTGCCACAAGTGGATTGAGTATTGTATTTATTAAACTTCCAATTACCCCGATTATTGTCGAAACGAGCATGATCACAACATCAAGTATTTTCATAATTGGTGGTAAGACACTCGAAATAAGATTCATAACTTGGGTGATAATTGTGCTTATTAACCCGATTAAAACTTGAATGATAGGTTCAAGAGCTTTGATTATTGTTCCCACTGCTTGGAATAAAGTGATTAAAACCGGGAGTATTTCTTGAATTAACTTCAAAATGACACCGATTACTTCTCCCACTACGTCAACTAGGACTTCGATTATCGCTGTAATAGCGGGCATTATCGCTTCAATGATTGTAACTATTACTCCGATAACTTCGTTAAGAACTTCGATAATTACAGAAATAACTGGTTGGAGTTTATCCATCAGTGTTGAAACTAGGTTTCCGATAGGTTCTCCTAACTTACTGAACGCATCAAATATTTTTTGGAGTGAGGCTTTGAAGTTATCGTTTTGGAGGAGCATTACCGCTAGTGCAGCGATAAGTCCTACTATAGCAAGTTTACCTACAGAAAACCCTTGGAAGAATTTTAGGATTTGTCCGCCACTCATTACTGTCTTTAGCGTTTTAATCATCGGTATTACTTTTACGACAATTCCAATGACAGGACCAACAGCAGCGAGTACTCCTGTTAATATTCCAATAATCTTTTTTGTTTGTGCGCTTAAATTCGCCCACCAAGTGGTTAGGGTTCTTACAGCTGGTACTACTTTACTTTGGACTGTATCCACTACTTTTTGAAGAACAGGCACGACTTGGACACCGATTGTTACCGCTAGACTTTCCATACTTTGTTTTAAGTCAGTAACGGAATCATTGAATTTCTTTGCGGTTTCTGTTTCTTCAGTTGTTACTACTCCTAGTTCACTTGCTTGGTCACGGAGGGCTGCGATTTCTTCGCTTGTCGCACTTAATACCTGAGATAGTTCCGTACCGAGTTTCTCGCCAAAGATTTCGTTAGCGAGTGCTGTCCGGAGCGCTTGGTCTTCGACATTAGAAAGAGCAACCCGGATTATTTCGAAAGCTTCGTCTGTCGTTTTACCAACTAGACTGTCTTGACTGATTTCAAGTTGACTTAAGGTATCACTATATTTGGTTCCACCTGTAGCTATATCTCCGAGAATACTGGTTGTTCTCACTAATGCCTTTTGAAGACTGGCTTCGTCAGTAGCGAGCATCCGTGTAGCGTAACTCCACTCTTGATAGGCTTCAACTGATAGACCGACTTTAGAAGCATTGTCAGCCATCTCATTAGCGTTATTCATTGCCTTGATTGTAAGAGCAGTTAAGGCAGTCGCAGCAGCGACGATTGGACCAGTAACGTACTTAGTAAAATTAGTCCCAACCTTTTTGAGACTATCAGTATTCATTCCACCGATTTTCTTGATTTGGGCTTGGGTATTTCCAAGCTCTTGATTGAGTTTATTAATGTCGGCTTCAGTGTATTGGACAGATCGTTGAACTTGATTAAATTGTTCTTGCGAAATAGCCCCGACTTGCAGGGCTTTTTTGGCTTCTTCGAGACGCTTATTTTGAACTTCAAGACGTTCTTTTGTTTTCTCTAAAATTGAGTTAAGTTTGTTTTGTTTTTCACGCCATTTTTCAACGTTACTACTATCAAACTTTAAGGCAGTATTTATTGCCTTTAGGTCCTTTTGTTCTTCTTTTAAATCAGCGTTTAGTTCTTTAAGTTTTTGGTCAAGATCCGATGTATCTAAACCAAGTTTTATGTTTAGTCCTTTAATGGTTTCTGCCATCTTCCTGACCTCCTTTCTTAAAGTAAGAATTTGTCAATATCGCTTTGGTTTGCTCGTCTACTTCCACCGTCACGATCAAGCGACTTTATGTGTAGATCCACGATTTCAAAGTACGTCGCAATATCAATGTGTTTAGAGTCTTCGACACTGATACCAAGGGTTGCTAAATTTAGAATGATTGAAGCGGTAATGGGAGAAGCTTCTACCGGCGCTCGATGCTTCTCCCTAGTCCGTTTTTTGATGAATCAAAGAGTTCCGCTATTAGTTCGCTTAACTGCACAAGTTCGGCTTCGTTTGTTAAAACTTCGAAACCAAAATTATTTAAGAACTCGTTGTAACTTTCTTCAGTAAAAGGCTTATGCAGAATATAAAATATCCGGAATATGACGTCGATTACTTTTGAGATATCTGAAGTGTCAGCGCCAATCTTTTCAATCTTGGTTATGTCGCTAAAGAGTTCACTTCCGAATGTGCTGCGGTAAGAGATAATGGAGAAAAGGGAAGAGCGTAATTTAAATTCTTTCCCTTGGATGTTTATTTGTTTTTCCATTCGTTTTAACCACTAATTACCGGCAATTCCGGTTTAGTTGTAAGAAATGACGGATAATTGTCATCATTCTTATGAGCGACTACGTGGGTGATTAGGTAGTTGTTGACCGCAACTGGTTCTGCGACAATTGAGAGAGTTATACTATTAGCTTCAGCGGATTCGCCTTTTGTTTTTGTTGCTTCGTTAATTGGTGTAACGGAACACTTATAAAACCAGACACGACGGGACTCAACGTCGCCTTGGAATTCAAAGCCAAGTGCGAACTTTTGGATCTTCGAGTTAGTGACTTCAACCAGGTTTCCGTTAGATAGTTTTACATACCCTAAGATGTTTGTTTTGAAGTCGTCATCTAGTTCCGTAAGTTTGAGCGTAATGTTTCTTCCTGCGTTTTGGGAGAGGGTCGCAATCACGCTATCATCAGCGTAGATTCGTTCACTTCCACCAATTACTTCAGAGGAGAATTCTTGCGCTCCGAAGAGGCGAGACGGGACTTCATAAACGTCCACTCCTGAAGTATTTGTTATTTTTGAATAATAGACATTCGAGAGACCGAATGAGACTTTGTTTGCCATGGTTTAATAACCTCCTTTAGTGATTGTTTCTACTTGGTAAACACGATTTAGTGTATAGTTATCGTTTTGATAACTGCTTATAAGTTGTGGTGGGAATTCTTTGGAGTTTAAGCTCTCTTGGAGTCGCAGTGCGAGGGCTTCGCTTCGCTTCTTTGTAACCAGGGTGATTTGGTAAGTAACTTTATAAATTATGGCCGTGTTATCAGCGCTGATTGGCTTCTTACTTGTGACACTAAAAACGATGAAGGGAAGCTTGTTATTTAGGTCAACATTATCATCAATATTTTCGAGATAATAAACGTTACTTGTTACTCGCTTTAATACACGATATACCGGGTCATTTCTAAGTGCCATTCTTGATAATCCTCTTTAAGTCTTCAAGCATCTTCGGTGTGAAGATTTCGTAACTTGGAATAAGGAAGGGACGGCCCTTTACAAACTTTCCACTCGTGTGTTTGAACCCTAGTTCAATGAGGTGGACAATTCGTCCTTTTGTCTGTGACGAGATGTAAGTAGTGTCACCGACTTTCGTCTTAATAAACGAATCGGCAAGGTGCTCACTACCGTAACTACTTTTAGGAGCGTTCTTCTTAATGTAATCAAGGATTTCGTCAGCGGTTACGTCAATTCGCTTTTCGATACTTTCCACTACTGCTTCGGTGTATCTGTTAACAAGACTTCCGATTTCAAGCGCCACTTTATTCATAGAGAAACTCGTCCGCCGTGAGGGAAGTATTAGCAAGGTAGATTTCAATATACTGGCCAAGGTCGTAGGTTCTTTCTACTCTATAGTAGGTTTCGCCAATCTTCACAAACTTTTCGCCACTATAGAGGAAGGAGACAACGAGGACTTTCCGTTCGATCTTTAACTTCGTTTGAACATTTGATTCAAATTCATTCGTGGTAAGACTTCGTTCAATCCCGATTACTTCTTTCTTATTATGGATTTCGTACTTCTCCTTATACTTCTTAACTTTTAAGAGGGTTATTCTAATGTTGGCCATAACTACCCTCCTTTTGAGATTGCTAATTGGTTAAGGATCGTATAGAAGCTACTTGGTAATTCACGCACACTTCCGTCACTTTTAAATCCAAAGAACGTTTTCGTGTAAATAAGCACGAGCGTTAATGCGACTTCTGAAGATGCAATGGTTGCTTCACTTACTCCTGTTGAGGAGATTAGTTCTTTACAAGCGTTTATTAAGATACTAATCTCCCCATCAGCAAATGATTCTGACTCAGGAATAAGGAGACTCCGTTTAACCTTCGTTAAAAGTGAGTCACTCATCTAGACTAGTCTTTGTCTTCTTCTTCGACTGGTTCGCCCTTAACAACCCGGACGAAGCCTTTATAACCAATGACGTTGCCACCAACAAAGACACTGGCCTTATAGGAAATGATTCCTTGTTTAAACTTGTAGTCGTTTGATTTCGCAATTTCGACTGGAGAGAAGACCGCTACTTCGTAGTTCTTGAGGGAACCATAAGCAATAGCGTAAGTACCGACTGGAGTTTGTGCATTTGAAATCGCACTTGTATTGGAGTTAATGATGTAAGGAATTCCATCAATCGTATGGCTCACATAATCAATCGTGTGAACTTTACGTCCTTCTTTAGTCCGGAGACTTGCAAAGGCACGAAGGTCATTCTTATTGAGGATTAAAACGGCACCACCTTCGACATCTTCATTTCCGCCATAAGCGAAGATGATATCGTCAAGCGTGTTTTCGTTAATTTCACTAATTGGTAAATCAGTGGTGTCTGCAAGAGCGACTGCCTTGTCAGAGAAAAGCCCTGTAAAGTTATTAGCGGTACCAGCGCCTTTAAGGATTTCGTAACTAAGTTTCTTCTTAAGACTGGTTTTAATATTTTTGATTACTTCTGCTTGGTAATCGACACTTGGTAACTTTTCGAGTTCTTCAGTGATTTCGGTGTAAGCAGTAATCTTACATTTGGTAATGGTGACATAACCAAATTCAGGTTCTACTTCGTTGTAGTCAGCGCCTTCTGCACTAAACCCGGAAGTGGCGGATTCTTTTACAAAAGTCTTCTTGTAGGTTTCCCCACCGTTAAGGTTAACGAGGTTAATGTTATCCACTAACGAACTAACTTCACTAAAGGGGTAAGCCGCCAGAGTGTTATCAGTATGTTGTGGGAGTAAGATTTCGTCTTGACTAACTTGGACGGCTCTTTTTTCACGAAGATCCAATCCACGTTTTTCAAGGATTTCTTTCGAGACTGCACTTTTTTCTTCCGTGGTAACAGCGGAAGGAGTAAACTTGGACGCTAAAAGTAATTTCTTATCAATTACATTGCGTTCCTTAAGTAAATCGTCCAGTTCTTTATCAAGCGTTTCTAAAGCTTCTAATTCGGCTTCTTCAGCTTCACGTTTAATTGCTTGAATACGAACTTCGATTTCGTTTTTACGAACATTTAAATTCATTGTTAGAATTCTCCTTTGATTTTGATTTTTTTTCTTATGATTTTCTTTTGTTTTTCAAGTTCGAGGTTCTCCAACCTTCTTGTTTCACTATCCAGTAATTCAAGACTCCTTGCATAAACACTTGTTCCCTCATAAGCAGGAACATCCACTATTGAGACATCGTATAGTCGGTCTATCTCTTTAACGGTCCGCTTCGGTATCTCGCCACTCCTATCCCAGGACTGACTTTTTACCGTAAATGCAAAGCTCATCTTATCCAAGAGGCCATTTCGCACCATTAAGTAGATATCTCGATTAGACTGGGTGTCTAATAATTCAGCTTTTATCTTTAGGCCAACGTCATCAATTTCTAATTCGAGCGATTTATTGCGCGTTCTCGCTAACACTAAGAAATTATCTTGGTGGTTATATTTGAGGGGGACGTCACTCATCTTTGCCCCGGTTAAGGCACTGGCAGCGATTTCTTCCCGAAAGCCATAATCTTCACTGCCAATTAAGGTTTCTTCATTAAACTTAATGGCGTAGCCTTCAATAATCATTTTTTCTTCACTTGTTGCTCTTATTTCAGCAATTCTAGTTTCCTTGTTGTTCATCTTCTTTTTCCTTTCCTGTTTGGTATTCATCCGCTAGGTTAGCGTTGACGAAGTTTAGACTTTGTATTCGTTTATCACCGTCTTCAATTGGCGGGTATCCTAAGACTCCTCTACTTTCATTTATCGAGAAGATGCCGAGTCCCATGAGTTTCTCAATCGCTGTAATCTTACTTGCCCATGAAGCGTAATTTAAGCGTTCGCCATAGAACATTATTTGTTCTCCCTCTATGAGTTCCACTCGACTTAAGAGTGCTTTGCTAAAGGCATTTGAGAGGAATATTGTTAGAGGTTCAAGGGTGTTTTCATAGAAAGCGTTGTACTCGTTTTCGTCATAATTTGAATTAAGAATTCCCTCACTTACTCCGAAGTAATTTAGGATCTTATTTTGGATGAAGTTTAAGGTGTCTTTATCGATTAGTTTTGGGTCGGTAGAGAGTGGAACATAATCCGACTTTAAGTCAATTGGGACAATGCTTGATCCGTTCTTGGCAGTGCTTGTTTTAAGTCCCTCGTCGAATAACTCTTTTTGGCGCTGCTTGTCTTTTTCCGAAAGCATAGCATTCATTTTTAAGAGACCTTTTATCTGGAAGCTGGACTTTATCGCATTCTCCAACCCGGTCAATAGATTTTCATTAGTGTTAATGTTTTTAATGAGTTGTTTGTGGTTAGAAAGCGGTCCATCTCCACCAAAGATTTCGTGTCTTTTATAAAGTCTTTTTAGATGAATCATGGTTTCGTAAGGTAATGTGTAGGTCGCTCCGTCACCAAAGCTCATTTCAAGAAATAAAGCGTTACTTAAATCTTGTTTTACTTCTACTTTGACGGGATTAAGCGGGTATAATCCACTTATTTTTCCCTTTTTATCGTATGTAACGTAGATAAAACAGTTGTTATTGAGGAGTAAAAGGGAGATAACTTTGTAAATAAACTCGGAAGTCGTCATTAATTCGTTGGGATAATGAGTTAAACGGAAGTTTATTTCATCATTAAGCACTTCAACCGCTCCGCCTGGTGCATTTTTAATATGTTTTGGTCGCAATTTTGAAATGTGAGTAGCGATACGATCAATACAGATTTCCGCTAAATCGCTATCTTCAATTCGAGAAGCGTTTACACCAGTAAAGGCGATGTTAGACGAAAAGAGATTAAACTGTGTACTTTCAGTTTTTACTTTCTTTTTACTCTTGAAAAAATCAAAGATACTCATCGATTCATCCCCTCATATTCTTGTTTGTAACGGTTAAGCACTGCATAGGCAATAATGAGCGCTACTGCACCGTCAATTCGTTTAAATTTAGACCCTAATTTCGATGGTTGAATGTTGCCGTTTATATCAACTTTTGCTTGAGTATTAGCAAGGTTCCATTTCATCATTGGGTTGTTGTTATAGTTCACTAATTTACTTCTTAAATCAGCTTCTAGTTGTTTCATTGGTTCAGAGAGCGAGAAGATGCCTTGACGAACTTTTTCGAGGGTAAATCCGGCTTCTTCCATTTCCTTGACCCAGTAGAGCGAGTTCCAGGGGTCAAAGCCAACCCAGAGGGGGCGGATGCCGTATTCGTGAATCATCTTAATAAACCAGGCGGTAACGAGGGAGAAGTCATTTTGACTTCCTTCGCTTAAGGTGATAAGCCCGCGCTCGACCCATATATCGTAAGGAGCGTTATCTTCTTCTTTCCGTTTCGCAAGAACTTCGCTTGGCATAAAGTATTGAGCGAGAACAAACTTTTTATTGTTCTTCACAATAAGTAAAAGGGCGACTGTTAGGTCGGTTGTGTTTGATAGGTCCACCCCACCGATAGCGTACGTATCGCTCACTTCCTTAATATCGAATGTTTCCGGATTATTAACATCGTTAAATTCAAGCCACGCTCCTTGGTCCGTTTGCTTGATATTAAAGTCTTTACAAAGCATCGTCACTTTCATAGCGTGGTCGTGCTTTGATTTATTCATGATATCTTCCAAGTAATGAGGAAGTTTAACGGTTCCTAGACTTGGGTTTGACTTCTGCCAAGTCCGTTTGTCGTTATAGACTTCTTCGATGCTATCTTGAGTGTAAAGCCACGGCAAGATATGATCGTCTTTAATTTCACCCTTAATGAGTTTCCGGACATAAGCAAGTTTACTATCAAGGAATCCTTGAGTTACCACTCCCTCTGTCGTAATGATAAAGATTAGCGGTTCCAACTTAGTGGACTGACTTTGTTTAATGGCATCGTAGACTTTAGAGTTAGTCATTTCGTGGACTTCGTCAATACACCCAACTTCAATATTGAAGCCGTCTTTATTTCTGCTTTGAGCGGAAAGCTTCTTTATCTTGTTTTTGGATTTGGGGGAATAAATATAGAAAATGTTCTTATTCGAATATTTATCACTCCGCAGCACTTTGGATCCTTCACGCATATTATTGATTTCTTCAAAGAGAATGGATGCTTGGTCATTCGTGTTTGATGCACAAACAATGTCAGTTCCGCCACTACTCAAGAAAAATTCGGCAAGGTCAATTCCGGCAATGAATGTAGTTTTACCATTCTTACGAGCGACAAGAAGAATTACTTCATTGAATCTTCGGAGTCCAGTGTCTTTATATTTAAAGCCATAAGCGGTTTGGAGCAACGCTTTCTCCCAGAGTTCCAGGAGAAAGGGTTGTCCATTGAAGGGGGATTTTGTGTGTTTACAAAATGTTTCGATAAATTTTATTCTTGCTAACCCAGGTTTAGGATCAAAAATAAAACGGGGATTACTTAATTCGCCAATAAGAAAATCAAGTTCGGCCTTTAGTTCTTTGCCCACTAAGATATTGCCGTTCACGATTTCGTTATAATATGCGATTAGGTAATTTTCACTCATTTTATAAACCTTTCAAGAATTCTGCTAGTTCGTCTTCGCCATCGTCATTCCCTTTACCAATAATTGAATGGATGTTCTTCATCAATGAAGAAAAGGTTAAGACTGTGCGATTATAGTGTTTACTCGCTTCTGTATTCTTTTGTCGTCCGTTCTTATTGATTTGAATTGAACCGTAAGTTTCAATTTGTGCTTTTAAGATATCGAGTTCGACAATCAAAAAAGAAGCTTGTTTGGCGAGTTCATCCACCAAACATTGCTTACTTTCATCTAGCTTTGCTATTCCGAGTGAGGCATACAATTTGTTGTAAGTCTCACTCACGCACTTTACTTCATTCATTCATCATCTTCCTCTTCCGGTTTTTCGAATATTTCTTCGGGACACACAAGCACATTACCCACGAGTTGGATTTCGGAGTAAGCGAAGAAGATTTGGTTCTTTTTCAAGTTTAGAATCAGTCCTTCTTCGTTGCATACTAGAAGATGTCCGTTTATTCGTCTTGGGTATAATTCGATTAAACCCCCTACAAGCGCTTGTAACTCGTCAAGGGTGAAGTACTTGTCCTTTGGTTTAATCGACTGCACTGTGCCATCTGTTTTGAATAATACGGCACTTGTTTTGTTCTTGGTTATTTCGTAAATCCGCAGTGGAATCACGAACTTCTCGTTACACGAGTCGCAACAACGTTCCCCACTGAAGGGGGACGGATTGTTTCCGAACCCAGTGAAGTCTTGATTGCAGATTGAGCAAGTTTGTGTTTTATTCGTCATCATCGGTAATCCCAAGTGCTTTCTTTTTTTCTTCGTAGTTTAGTTGTGCTTGACTGACTTCGGTATAGGAGATTTTCACGACATTCCGTAGACCCTTGACATTGTCTTTTGTTAGTTCATTGACAACTTGTCCGAGTTCGAAGAAGTCTTCAACTCTCCCACTTTGGGTTTTGGTTTCCGTAGGAGTGAGAACCGTGATTGTGTAGTTGAGTGCCATTGTTATGCCTCCAGTGGGTAGTACTTCCGTGGGAAGTAGTTATCTCTGATTTCGAACTTCTCCACCTTTTTAATTCCGAACTCTTTGAGTTGGTCTTTGGTGGTTTGGGAGTTGATTTGTTCACGGACGACATTGATGTCTTCACTGAACCCTAAGTCGTAGATTCTTCCGTTTTCTTCGTGTGCGACTAGAATGTAGATTTTGGTTGGTTTCATTTTCTTTCTCTCCTTAACTTCCGAAGTGGATGGTGCCACTTTCGAGTTTTTCGCCATCGTGTAGAAGTTCGATGATTCTTGTGATTGTGCGATAGTCTCCGTAGTCGTCTCCGTTTAGGAAGTCCCACCACATTGACCGTAGTACTTCTCTCTCTTCTTTTTCTCCGATTGACCCGAGTCTACTTTGGTAGAGTGGGTTATCGTAGATTTTGGATTCTTCGTTGAACGCATCTTTTAGTTTCAACCAGAGTTCGTGTGCTTTCTTGTAGACTTCGTCACTAGCGTTGTCACTGACGTCACTGATGGTGGTTTCTCCCCATCCTGGGAACTCAAGTTTTGTGTCCTTGTTTTCAAGGATTTTTTCGATTGTGTTCCATTCGTAGTCGTATGTTTTCATCTTCTTTTCCTTTCCTTATATACCGTAGGTATATACTTACTTTCTCTAATCAAACAATACCGGATAAAAGAATTAAGTCTACCAATCAGCGAAAGAAAATTGATAATAATTTGAAGCTCTTACCAATCTGCGAAGAAACCTACATGAAACGGATTTGGAGTCCGGGACAGCGGTAGGGATGGGAGCTCAGGTAGATGTCTGTTTACCACGTGGGTATCTGTTATCTGTGGCCTCAATTACAGCTTCGGTGTCTAGATTATATATTTTTAAGAAGTGTCGTATGGGTTGTCTGACAGCATACAAATTAACAAAATTACAAAAAATTCATAACTGGAGTATAGGGGGTACAGTTATGATTTTTTTTGCCATGAAAAAAGACCCACTTTTAAGGGTGAGTCCGGTAAAGTTTTGAGTGATTTTGAATTTGAGTTTTTCAAAAAATTGAGGCCACGTATTTTAGATGTGGGGGGTTCGGTGGTAGGATTGTTTCGCCATTTTTTGAGGTGGGGGGTCTATAAACAAAAAAAGACCCTATAACTTAATAGGATCTCTATTATCAAGCACTGTGTATCTATTTTAAATTTTGTTTAGCTATATATTTGAGCATTTGAGTAGCCGGACGATCAATTATATTTTCTTTCATACGATCACCCCAATAGTCCCCTAAATTACCTTTAACTAAGTAGGCACCTTGTTCAAGCAAGTAATTAATAATACCCCAATAATTTTTGTTTGTTTCCAAAATTTCATAAAGAGCGGATGAAGAGTCACTTACATTTACTTCTTTATAGAAATTAATATCGGAAAGATGGAAAATATCTTTGAATTCTAGGTTTGGAATAGGCTTAACATTTAACCAATCATTAGAACTTCTATCCTTTGGTTCGGTTTCTCTTAATCCTCTGTCATCTCCAATTTGAGAAAGATAATAACGCATCTGTCCAAATGTTCTAGGATGATTTTTTAGTTTTGAATAAAGTTCATAATCATCCAAATCAATAAGAGCTTTAATGTCAATATAAGGCAAATAGACATTATTCCAATGATAATATTTTTCTTTATCACATAAGAAAACACCACCTTGAAATCCAATCAGACGTCTGTCTTGACCTGATCCCTGATATATTGCTTGAGGTACTAACTCTTTTATTCTAGATTTTAGACCCGCATCTATAATGACCTTTTCACACTTACTAATAAATTTTTCAATAATCTCTAATCCTGAAGGTTGAATTTTTTTAACGGTCTCTCTATCATATCCAACGGGAACACCTGTTGCAATTGTCTCAAGGCTTAGACCAAAATACTTACCTAAACTCATATACTCTTCAATTTCTAATTTTCCGTCTTTCTCTAAAAATAAAGTAAGTGATTTTCCATTTACCCCAGTTCTTTCAGAAAGTTTTTCAACCGTAAGATCGGTTTTACTCATAAGTTCTTTTAATAAATCTTTACTGCTCATTATCTGTCCTCCCTTATATATAAATATATTTTATCATCTTAGCGATTTATTAAGTAGATTATTTTGTAATTTGTTAGATGACATACTTATCTTTACAAATAAAGATTAAAAAACTTTTAAATTTTATTTTCGCTTTTTTCGTCGTTTTTATATGATAAAGATGTGGTTCTGCTTATGCTACGAAGGGAGGTAATGATGCATAAGCCCCAAACCTACAAACGATTATCGATTGAACAACGAATTAAACTCGTCGTTGAAATTAACACACAAAAAAGTTCAGCAATTAAATGTGCCCGCGTTTTACGTGTCTCACGCCAGGCAATTTACGATGAAATTAAAAACTATCGGACGTATCAAGCCCCGAAAAGCTATCACGATATCCCACCGTGTATGCATAGTCGGACATGTGATGATCATTCGCATAAACTTGCTCATTGTATAAAGGTTAATTGCCCGCGTTACGCACCGATGCTTTGTCCGCTTTTAAAAAGGTTCCCGTTTGTCTGTAACAAATGTCCAAAGCTTGCAACGTGTAAATTTGATAAATATTATTATGATCCCAATATTACACATGATGCCGCGCTGGACTTACGCATTACGGCAAGACTTAAAGATTATGAAAATGATCCCCATGTCAAACTTGTTAATACCTTGCTTTCCCCGATTATCAAAAATCGTAATTCGCTGCATCATGCGTTCGTCACGCATCACCAGAGCATGCCCGTCTGTGAACGCACGGTTCGCCGCTGGATCTATCGCCGCGCGCTTGACGTTAAAGCGCATGAACTGCCGATGTGGAACCGTTATAAGCGTAAACGCACGACAAATAAGCGCCCTACCCGCACGAAAGCGTATAATTACGCGACAATTGCCCATCGCATGTACAAAGATTATCGCGCGTACTTAAAACTTCATCCCGCGCTAGAAACATCGGAAACGGATTCGGTCATTGGCAAGAAAACCGACACAAAGGCCCTCTTGACGATTCATCTTCCCGCCTGCAACTTTATGTTTGGTTATGTCGTCCGCAAAGGCAGTCCCGTCGCCTTCCTCCGTGTCTTTCACAATTTACGTACCTTCCTCGGCGAACACACCTTCGCTACGTTATTCCCGATTATTCTGTGTGATAATGGCACGGAAACGGACAAACTTTGGCACCTTGAAACGCTCGCTAATGGCGATGATAGTCGCACGAAAGTGTTCTATTGTGATCCTTATTCCGCTTGGCAACGCCCCACTTCTGAACGTAATCATGCCTACGTTCGTCGTGTCCTGCTTAAAGGCCAATCACTGAATCATCTCACCGACCGCTTTGTCCAAAATATGTTCTCGCATATTAACAGCATCCCCCGCGAAAGTCTCCACAATAAAACTCCGTACCAACTCTTCAAAGCAAAGTACGGGGCCCGTGTCTTACAGCAGTTAGGTATTCGCTCCGTTCCGCTGCAAGATGTTAACTTATTTGAAGCTCGTTTCTTTCAATAACTTAGGCTTCAGCTTTAGCAGAACCACACAATCTTCTTTCTAAGAACGGATGTAAAGGTAAGTTAGTCACTACGATCCCTTTTATCCCTTTTTCTCGTGCCTCTTGCTACTTTTATCTTACCACTATAACTAGAAAAATTACTTCCACAATTATTTTAAGGCTTTTTTTCTTTCATATGTCCGTAATTAATAATGATATTTTGGACTTTTCTACCTTTAATCTTTATTTGTAAAGATAAGTATGTTATCTAACCTTTTTTTATTAATAATCGCTAACATCACGGTAAATTATTAAAATATTCATCGGCCTGGTGCACAATAATGGCGTTTAAGCGCTCCTTAAGCACAAATTCAATCGCTTGGGGATTAGCTAAAAACCGTATCGAACGCATTTCATTGCGCTTGGTCATGACTAAAAGTGTCCGCTTAGTTGTCCCAAATGACGTTAAATCGACATACGGTATCGTAATTGCTTTGCGTTTTGAATAAATAATTTCAATTACTTTATCGTCATAGCGTAACACGACTTGCGGACGTCGTAAAAAGGCGAAAATAAACGCAAGTTCGCCGCCGATTAACAGTGTAAAAAGTATTGCTAAAAGCCAAATATCACCGACTTCACTACCATTACTATTAACGAGTAAAATAATCCACGCCGCTAATAGGCCAAGCGTTAAGATTAACCCGGCAATATAGTAGAAAAGAAATTTTTGTGCTTTTTTAACTTCAATCATAAAGACTAGTAGCCACTACCAACCTTACCGGCCATGAGTGCCACACCGTTACTTGTGCCAATGCGTGTGGCCCCTGCCGCGACCATTTTATCGAGGTCTTCACTGGTGCGGACGCCGCCACTAGCTTTTACACCCATCTTCTCGCCAACTGTTTTACGCATTAAAGCGATGTCTTCAGCGGTTGCCCCGCCTTTATTAAAGCCAGTACTTGTTTTCACAAAATCAGCACCCGCTTTTTTTGCAAGTAAACATGCCCGGACTTTTTCTTCTTCAGTAAGTAAGCATGTTTCAATAATAACTTTTAAAATAATATCAGCGCCAATCGCCAGGCGAATATCTTTAATTTCTTGATAAACATCTAAGTCCATGTGCGCTTTAAGTTTGCCAACGTTAATAACCATGTCGACTTCGTTGGCCCCTTCTTCGACAGCAATGGTTGCTTCAAGCACTTTACTTTCGTGACTTGTCGCGCCAAGCGGGAAACCAATGACGGTACATACATCAACATCACTGTCGCTTAAAAGCATACTCGCAAGTGGGACGTAAGCAGGATTAATACACACACTTTTAAAATCATGGGCCAAAGCTTCCTGACAAAGTTTTGTAATGTCATCTGGTGTTGCTTCCGGTTTTAATAATGTATGATCGATTAATTTATTTATTTTCATAATATCCTCCGCCTTTATTTTACCACTAAATGGTGAAATTACTAACCGGTTTGTAAGTTAAGCGCAACAAAAAAAGGAACTATGTTCCTCGTTTTGTGAAGAAATTACTTTCCTTACTTTTTAGCTTTGCCTGCTTTTTTGGGGGCTTCTTTCGTAATGACGTCTTTACCACCGTAATAATGACATTTTGGGCAGACGTGGTGGGCACGAATTAAAGTACCGCAATTAGGGCAAGTTGTTAAGCCCGTTACTTCGAGTTTGAAATGCGTCCGGCGTAACCGTTTACGTGTTTTCGATCCTCGGCGTTGTTGAACAGCCATAAACTTTCCTCCTTGTTTACTAGTGGTATTATACCAAGATGAACCACTATGTCAAGAAGTTTAGACATTTTATAGTAATAATTTTATTATGATGATTATATGGGCTTAATTAATATGGATAAATTTAGACAGTGTCTATTTAATTTGGCTTTCTGGTTGCTGATAAACAATATCGATTACTTTCCGACTTATGTCTTTATCACTTTGAACATATACTTCAAGATAGTTTGACGTATGACCTACGTAAAGACCACGGGCTTCATCATAATGTTCGATAAGCGCCGGCATGGTGTGGCCGATGTAGTGCGCACTATACGCGCTTTTTAACTGCCGTGATAGTGCGATTAAAGTATGGACACGGGCCTTTTTAACAGATGGTTCAACATGATTTTTAAATGACGCAGCCGGTGTTTTTGAACGGACACTATACGGGAAGACATGCATTTCCATAAAGTTCACTTTTTCGATGAACGAGACTGTTTCTTTAAACAATTCATCAGTTTCCCCGGGAAACCCAACAATAACGTCAGTCGTAATGGCAATATCACCTACAATATTGCGAATTTTTTCGATTTTTTCAAGAAATGCGGCTGTTGTATAATGGCGATTCATTTTCCGCAGGATTTCGTCACTTCCTGCTTGGAGTGGAATATGTAAATGCCGAGCTAGCCGCTGATCTTCTTGCATTAAGTAAAGTAATTCGTCATCAATCTCATTTTCTTCAATGCTAGAGATGCGTAATTTAAAAAGCGTCGGACATGCATCTAGAATTTGTTTAACTAAGCCGGTAAAGGTAATTGTCTTTAAATCAACACCGTACGCGCCTGTATGAATGCCAGTTAAAACAATTTCTTGATACCCTTTACTTACGAGGTCTTGTGCTTCGCTAATGACATCTTTAGCGTCGCGTGAGCGTAATTTTCCGCGTGTCAAGGGGATAATACAAAATGTGCAAAATTGATCACATCCGTCCTGAATCTTTAAATAAGCACGTGCATGCGGCGTGAGGCTTGTTGTTTTAAGCTCTTCATACGTAAATTCCCGCGCATTGTCACTAACGGCAACAATTTGTTTCTTTGTTACGTAATATTCATTAATATATTCGACTATTTTACTGCGGTTACTTGTACCGACAACAATGCTAATTTCGGGAATAGCAGTTGCCAGTTCACGATTAATTTGCGCATAACACCCCATCACAACTAAAATTGCCTCCGGGAAACGTTTTGCTAATCGCCGAATTTGTTGGCGACTTTTTTGATCCGCACTACTTGTGACGCTGCACGTATTAATAATGGCTACGCCAACGCTTTCACCCGCCATCGCCTCGCTAAAACCAGCATTAATTAATTCATGCGTAATGCTATCACTTTCATACGCATTAACTTTACAGCCAAGCGTCACACTGACGAATGTCTTAACCATGGAGTTGCCGTTTCCTATGTTTTTGGATGTAACGTGAATATAAATGCGTACTAATTAGTTTCTCTTTATGTAAACTTTGAATAAATGCTGTTTGATTACCAGTGTAATACGCACTAATAACCGGTTTAATCCGTTCTAAAACATTACGAAAATCGGGTTTTGTGATAAAGCGATCAAAAAGACTTATACGTACATCGAGTCGACCTTGATTATTAATAATATATATCGTATGGAAGTCATAGTGATAATACGCCTTTGTCTGTTTATCACCACCCACATGGACTAGACTCGTTAAATTCGAATCAAAGAGGGCGAAATTATATGTTTCAAAAAGATCAATCGCATCATTTGTTAGAGAAAGCTTTGCCCCATGCCCATTAGCAATGAGTAAGTTATTACTCACACTAAAAAGTGGACAATAAATTGGAATTTCGTTAAACATAAAGAGTGGTTTAATTTCATCACCAACAACGGTCGTTTTATGTTCAGTAAAATATGTTTGGAGTGCGTTAAAGTTTAAGATAGCTTCGATCACAATATTAATCGAAATAAGGCGAAATTCATCACGAACGTTCACAAAAGGTAAGACATCTGGATAATGACTTAAGGCATTTTCGTGCTCCTGAAAGAAAATGTATTCACGACTTGGCGAAATTAAATGGGGTCGCCGGTTATTTAATAACAAATCGTAGATACGCATCACTACCCCTCCTCTTTTTCATATTGCAAAACACTTAGTGCGTAAAACACCGCCGTTTCACTTCTTAAAATATTAGCACCAAAACTGACAACCACAAAATCATGTTGTGCAGCAAGTGCGACTTCCGCATCGGAAAAGCCACCCTCAGGTCCGATTAACACACAGACATTTTTGCTTTTTTGATACTTGTTACGTAGTATATTACGAAACGGTATCGTTGCTTTTTCATGCGCAATTAATTTTAAATCAAATGGTAAGTTTACCGCTTCACGTAACGGGATTGGCCCGCTAATTTTTGGAATACTATTTTGTTTACTTTGCATGGCAGCGGCTTTAATAATTTTCATAAACCGTTCATGTTTTGCCGCTTGTTTATCAGTACTTATTTTGCCAACAGCGTGCGCAGTTTCGACTAAAATAATCGCATCAACGCCAAGTTCAGTCGCTTTTTGCACGACTAAATCGAGTTTATCACCTTTTGGTATCGCATAAAGGAGTGTTAGATATGGTCCGTTTCGCTGTGGAAGTTCACGCATTTCTTTAACAACGAATTTAAACGGTGAAAACGAAGCAACCGCACACAAAAAGAGCGTATTATCAACAACAACTTCAATTGTCTCCCCTGCCTTAATTCTTAATACTTTCGTCAAGTGGAAAACGTCTGTATCACTTAATACAGGCACTAAATTATCTAACTGTCCAAAAAACCGATAACTCATAAAATTAACCTTTACTATTTTACCATTTATTTACGCAATAAACATTATAATGAGTGCGGTTAAATGGCAGGGAAAATAAAAAACCTTCACGAGTGGTTGTAAGTGTGAAGGTGTTTTTTAAGATAACTAGCGTTTAAATTTCGCACGGAATTTTTCAAAGAAAGTATCTTTTTTCGGTTGCGCTGCTTGGAAGGTTTCGAGTGCTTCTTTTTGCGCCTTACTTAAGTTACTTGGTGTTTTAACTTCAACTTCGATGTATTGGTTACCGACATTGCCACGCACATCTTTAACGCCTTTACCACTAAGGCGCAGTGTTGTGCCAGGTTGTGTGCCCGCTGGGACATTTACTTCCACAAAGCCATACACTGTTGGTACTTCAATTTTAATGCCAAGCGCTGCGTCAACAAAGCTGATCGGTACAGTTAAATGAATATCATTGCCATTGCGTTTAAATGTATCATGTTCTTTAATGCGAATTTCTACGAATAAATCCCCGTTTGGCCCACCATTTGCGCCGCGTTCGCCTTTACCACTAACGCGAATCCGTTGACCTTCACCAATACCCGCAGGAATTTTAATTTCTTGGCGTTCTTTCACGCGATTATAGCCGTTACCACTACAGGTTGGGCATTTCTTCGCAATCGTTTTACCGCTGCCGCCACATTGGCTACAGGCGCGTTGACTTTGCACGCGGCCAAAAAGTGATTCCTGAACGAATGTTTCCACTCCACTGCCGTTACATTTGCTACATGTGTGTATATCGCGCTTATCAACAGCGCCAAGCCCACTACATGTTTCACAAACTTTATCGTAAGTATGGTTGAACTCAACTTCTTTACCGTTAATCGCAGCCATAAAATCAATACGGACACGTGTTAAAACATCGTTACCACGCACTGGACCGGTTGGGCGACCTTGACGGCGACTACCACCCCCAAAGAAACTGGAGAAGATATCCCCAAAATCCATATCGCCGAAGCCACCAAAGCCCCCGCCAAATGGATTACCACCGCCACCAGTTTGATCGAATGCTGCATGGCCAAATTGGTCATAAGTTGCGCGTTTTTGCTCGTCAAAAAGGATGTCATATGCTTCTTGCACTTCTTTAAATTTTTCTTCGGCGTCACTAGCTTTATTTACGTCAGGATGATATTTTTTTGCAAGTTTACGATAGGCACTTTTAATTTCATCACTCGTTGCGCTTTTACTAACACCTAATACTTCATAATAATCGCGTTTTGCCATGCATCCTCCTTTGGAAACGAAACCCCGGAAAACGGGGTTTCACTTTTTGTATATGTTATTCGTCTTTTTTATCGGTGAAATCAGCATCGATAATATCGTCATTACCACTTGATGTTGGCGCTTCACCATCAACTGGTGCATCACCACTTTGCATATTTTGCATCATTTGCGCCATTTGTTCAAGTTCGGTTAACCGTTTTTCGAGTGTTTCATAATCTTCTTTTTCAACCGCTTCTTTTAACTCAGCAAGGAGTTTTTCACTCGCTTCTTTTTGCGCAGCGTCAATACTATCGGCTTTTTCGGTTAAACTATTTTCAATTTCGTTAATGTATTGTTCCGCGCGGTTTTTCAGTTCGACGTTTGCTTTACGTTTTTCATCGGCTTCTTTATGTGCTTCAGCGTCTTTGACCATTTGATCAATTTCTTCCTTCGATAAACCGCTTGAGTTTGTAATCGTAATATGTTGTTCTTTTTGTGTATCTAAGTCTTTCGCGGTTACTTTCACGATACCGTTGACGTCGATGTCAAAGGTCACTTCAATACGTGGTTGACCACGTCGTGCCGGTTTAATACCGTCGAGGCGGAAGTGCCCGAGTAATTTATTATCGCGGGCCATTGGTCGTTCACCTTGATAGACGACGATGTCGACTGATGGTTGATTATCAGCGGCGGTTGAGAATATTTGTGATTTGGTTGTTGGAATTGTTGTATTACGCGTGATAAGCGGGGTTAATACTTCACCCATTGTTTCAATGCCTAATGTGAGTGGTGTAACGTCAAGTAACACTACGTCTTTTACGTCACCCGCAATGACTGCACCTTGGATCGCTGCCCCAATGGAGACTGCTTCGTCGGGGTTAACAGTTAAGTTTGGTGCTTTGCTCGTCATTTTCTTTACTAAGTCTTGGACGGCAGGCATTCTTGTACTACCACCAATTAAGATGACTTGGTTTAAAGCACTTGTGCTAATTTTGGCGTCCGCTAAAGCGCGGCGAATTGGTTCTTCAACGCGTGCTAATAAATGTTTTGTGAGATCTAAGAATTTTGCGCGGGTTAATTTACCTTCATAACTTATTGGCCCTGCCGCACCCATGCCAATAAACGGTAGGCTAATGGTTGTTTCTAGTAGTTGACTTAAGTCAATCTTTGCTTTTTCGGCGGCTTCACGGAACCGTTGGGTCGCCATTTTATCATTAAGTTTTAAGCCGTGTTCTCGTTCAATTTCTTGTTTAATCCATTCAACGATTTCACTATCCCAGTCATCGCCACCTAAATGGTTATCACCGGCCGTACTAATAACTTCAAAGGTGCCGTCACCAATTTCTAAGATCGAGACGTCAAATGTGCCACCACCTAAGTCAAACACAAGAATTTTTTCGTTATGTTCTTTATCTAAGCCGTAGGCTAGTGCCGCAGCTGTTGGTTCGTTAATAATGCGGACCACTTCTAATCCCGCAATTTCGCCGGCAACTTTTGTTGCTTGCCGTTGCGCGTCGTTAAAGTAGGCAGGAACGGTAATAACGGCCTTTTGAATCGATTGGCCTAAGTTCTTTTCAGCGTAATCTTTCATGTACGCTAAGATTTTTGCACTAATTTCTTCGGGCGTAAAGTCTTTCTTTAATGCCGCAATTTTAATTTTTTGTTTCGTCCCAATTAACCGTTTAATACTTAAAACAGTATCGGGGTTCGTGACTGCTTGCCGTTTCGCCGCTTCACCATTAATTTGTTCACCGTCTGGTTTAAATGCGACGACCGATGGGGTTGTTGGTTTCCCTTCCGGATTAGGGATAACTTTAATTTGTCCGTCCGCTTGGCGGTAACTGACGACTGAGTTCGTGGTACCTAAGTCGATACCAATAATAATTTCTTTTGCCATTTTCTATATACTCCTTTATTTTTTCTTTAATTCAAGGTTGATGGATCAACCGTTGTTTCCGTTTGTTCAGGTGTTTCTTCGACTGGTTCAACATTCGTTGCGACAATGACTTGTGCGGGACGAATGAGCCGGTCAAGAAACTTAAATGTGTTGTTGCGGACACTAACGATCGTATTTGGTTCAAGCTCGGGACGATATTCCGTTTCTAATGCATACATCGTTTGTTCATTGAATTTATCACCAACTTGGACGGTAATTTCTTCAAGCCCTTCACTCGTTAATGCCTCAACAATGTGACTATAGATGAATTTGAAGCCGACTAAGTAATTTTTTAATACTTCGTCTTCTGGTTCATTACGTAACACTTGGCCAAAGATGTCTAAGCTCGGTAATAGTTTTTCAATAAACGGTACCGCGCGGTATTTCATGTAATATTGCTGATCTTTGGCATTTTGCTTTTTGGCATTATCCATGTCCGCATGCGCACGCATGAACTTATTTTTCCAATCCGCAACTTCGGCTTTTAGGTCTGCAATTTGTTTGTCGAGTTTTTCGATTTGTTGTTGGTGCCGCTTTTTTGGCGGCAAGTCTTTTTCTAATTTTTTATTACTGTCTTCACTCATCGTTAATCTCTCTTTCTACTTCAAAATATTTTTCTAGTTCATCGGTGACGTATTCGAGTGCCATTAAGACGTTATTATAATCCATCCGTTTGGGGCCTAAGATCGCAATTTGTCCCGTTTTATCGCCGGGTAATTGGATATTTGTCGTAATGAGACTTAAGTCCTCGTCGTCTTCACCAATATTGATCGTTACTTCCCCTTCACCGGCCATTAGTTCGCGAATTTTATCGGGATCGTCAAGAATCGCAATAAGCTTACGGATTTTCTCACTATCATTAATGAATTCTGGTTGCTCGAGTAAACTTTCTTTGCCGTAAAGGGCGAGGCGATCACGGGCATAGCGTAAGAATGCATCCGTAAACGCATTAGCCAGCACTTCTTGTTCAACAACGTATTCCGTTAAGAGCGGACGTAAGAGTTCAATCTTGGCACCAACTTCACTAATTCGTGTACCGATGAGTCGTTCGTTGAAGATACCGCTCACTTTAATTAATTCCGTAATGGACGAGTTAGCGGGAATCATAAACGTTTTATGTTCAACATAACCGCGGTCGGTGACAAAGATGGCCGTGGCACTCTCGGCATTAAGTGGCACAATGTGCATTGCTTTAAGTGTTTCACCTGCCGTATTTGGCCCAAGGCCAACACTAACAAGGTTTGTCATTTGACTTAAGATTTCGCATGTTTGCTTAATGACTTCTTCGACACTTTTTGTCCGTTGATCAACAATTGCTTGGATTTGGTGGCGTATATTATCACTCACAACGCGTTCGCGTAAGTTCGCAACATAAAATTCATACCCTTTTTTACTAGGAACGCGACCCGCACTTGTATGTGGTTTTTCTAAAAAACCAGCGTGTTCAAGCGCATTCATTTCGGCACGAATCGTCGCACTGCTATAGTCGAGGTTAAAGTTTTCCATTAACGATTTCGACCCAACTGGTTGTGCCGTTTTAATGAATAATTCGACTGTATATTTTAAGATCAATTCCCGCCGACGATATCGCATAACCCCTCCTTTTAGCACTCTAAGCATTTCATTGCTAAAGTTATTATACTAAAGAAAATAGCACTGTCAAGTGGAAAGTGCTAAAATGTGCTAATTTTTTAAGTATTTTTTAGTTTTGACCGAATAAGATGCATTCTATACATAATATAGTGCACAATAAAATGATTATTCTTTATATTTCAAAAGTCGTAAACCATTCAAAATGACCAAAACTGTGCTGCCTTCGTGGATGGTAACAGCGATGGCCATTGGTAGTGTAAAGAAGAAATTAGTCATAATGAGGACAAACACAATAAACATCGAAAAGATAATGTTTTCGATGACAATCCGCTTAAGTTTAAGCGCTACTTTGTGCGTTAATTGCAGTTTGGAAAAATCGTTATTTACAAGCACTGCGTCTGCGGCATCAATGGCGACATCTGTGCCGTCACCCATCGCAATACCTAGTGTTGCTTCAACAAGCGCTGGCGCATCATTTATACCGTCTCCGACCATCGCAACAAGACCGTGCTCCGTTTTTAAATCATGAATTATTGTTTGTTTTTCTTCAGGTAAGACGTTTGCAAAGATTTGTTTAACTTCAAGTTGTTGGCCAATTGCTTGGGCAGTTAACACGTTATCACCGGTGATCATTACAGTGTTAATACCTTGCGCGTTAAAATAATGAATACCATCTTTCGCACTCGCTTTGGGAACATCTAAAAGCGCAATTAAAGCAAGTACTTGTTTATCCTTACTAAACGCAATAACTGTTTTACCAGCGGCCGCTAAATTTGCTCCGAGTTCCGTAAAAGTCGTATTCAGGTTAAACATTCCTGGCTTACCGATTAAATAGTCGGCACCATTATGCGTTGTCATAATCCCTTGACCAATACTATTTGTAACACCAAGATCAATCGCTTCGACATTCGTAAAATGTTGAATAAGTGCTTCCGCAAGTGGGTGATTTGATTTTTGCTCCATACTCACAATCATTTGTACAACTTCTGCTTGTTCGTCTTTACTTAATAATGGCGCATAAATAACATCCGTAACCGTTGGTTTACCCGCTGTTAGTGTGCCTGTTTTATCAAAGGCAATTATCGTTACGTCAGCAAATAGACTAAGTGGAGCGCCGCCTTTTAAAATGACGCCGCGCTTTGCTAAGAGTGATAAGGCACTTAACGTTGACGGAATATCACTAACAGCGAGCGCACATGGTGACGCCCCAATAAAGAGAATAATCATCCGGTTTAGCGCTAAGATACTATTCCAGCCGAGCACAAAATAGCCAAAGAGAAAAAATAATGGCGCAATAATAATGACGCTTGTGACGTAAATAGGTTCAAACTTTTTAATAAATGTTGCAGTTTTGGAGATGTTTGTTTTCGTTTCGCGCACAACTTGTAAAATTTTTGCTAAGACCGTTTCCGAACTATCTTTTAATACTTTCATTGTAAAGGTGGAGTTACCGTTAATACTCCCACCAAAGACATCAGCGCCTTCGCCTTTTTCTTGCGGAATACTTTCACCAGTAATCATCGCTTCATTAAGGGCAGCAACGCCACTAACAATGACACCATCCGTGGGTACTTGATCACCGTTTAATACTAAAAGTAAGTCGCCAATCACGAGCTCTTCAACATCAACAATCGTCGTTGATCCGTCCGCTTCGAGGCGACGCGCCGTTTTTGGCGTTAATTTTAATAAGTTTGTAATTTCTTTTTGGCTTTTTGCTTCCGCGTATTCTTCAAGAAAATGCGCCCCGGCAAAGATTAAGATTAATAGCGCCGCATCGCGGTAATCACCAATAATGATTGCCCCAATTGCCCCTAAGGTCATTAAAATATGGATATTTGGTTTAAATCGTTTCGTTCTGATTGTTTGCCGTACTGTATCAATAATACCGTCGACGACAACGTGATGACCGGCGAGTAAAAGTGCCGCAACATTTAAGACGATAATAACGGCAGGGGGAAATTGTAGAAAGGCCACGGGTATAAGCGGTAATAAACCAATTAAAAATAATAAGAGCCCGCTTCCATATAAATAAAGGGTGAGTTTTTGGTTATGTGTATGACTAGAATGGTCATGTTTTTGGTGTTTGTCCATAAATTACTCCGTTAAATGCGCGCTTGCCTGCGCGATGATTTCATATATGTGGTTATCAAGAATGGTATAAATTCGTTCTTTGCCGTGCCGTGTATATGTCACAAATCGTTCTTTGTAGAGAATCTTTAATTGGTGACTAATCGCACTTTGTTCCATCGCTAAATGAGTTGCAATATCAGTAACACTAAGCGGATTATCGCGTAAGAGTAAAATAATCCGGACTCGCGTTGTATCGCCTAATACTTTAAAGAATTCTTTCAATGTTTCGACTTCGTGTTGTTTGTTATGACTCATTAGCACTCCAACGTATGAATAGTTGTTCATCCGTTCATATATAAGTTTAATCAATTATAATAAATTTGTAAAGAAATATTATGTTAAAAGTGTGAGTAATACTTGATCATGGAGCATCAGCCCCTCATCGGTGCAATAAACCTGGCTATTTGTCACACGAATAAGTCCATTTTTTTTAAGTGTTGCTAGTTGCGAAGCGTACTTCTTTTTAAAGTCATGATGAAATTCTTTAGTGTAATTAATTAACTTAAACCCTGCTTTTAAGCGTAGATGTAACATCAAATATTCCGTTTCGTAAGTCGTCTCGTCAATCACATCTTCATCAAGCTTTCGTTCTCCGCGTAAGTATTTTGTTAAACTGCCACTTATCTTATAACGAACACCGTTACGATATCCGCTTGCGCCAATACCAATCGCATAAAATGATTTATTGTGCCAATATACTAAGTTATGTTTACTGGCCATACCTGGTTTTGCAAAGTTACTTATTTCGTAGCGCTCATATCCGTTTGTCGTTAAAGTTTGCAAGATTTCATCATAAAGTAGTCGACTTTCATCACTTGTGACGCGGGGCCAATTGTGAATGAATGCTTGGGTGTTTGGTAATATTTCTAATGCATACGTAGAAATATGCGGCGGATTCAACTTCAAGATATTTTTAATATCAAGCTTTAATTCATTGATGTCTTGATTTGGTAACCCATAAATTAAGTCGACACTGAAGTTTGTAAAGCCGCTTTGTTTAACAAGTCTAATCTTCCGTTTAATTTGTGCATATGTATGCTGACGATTAAGCGCTACTAACCGCTCATCATTCGTCGTTTGTACACCAATTGAAAGCCGATTAACGCCATACGATCGGAGTAGTTCTAACTTTTTCGGTGTGATACTTTCAATATTTGCTTCGACTGTATATTCAACAACTTCAGTTGCGTATGGTGTTAAAAGTTCCAAAAATGCTTTAAGTTCAACGTAACTTAGACGTGTCGGCGTACCACCGCCAATATAGATTGTTGTTAAATTATGCGGAACATGAAAAAAAGCCAAGTCAGACTTGAGCTCTTTTAAGTATTTAGTTGCCCATTTTTTGTTATAAATAAATTTTACAAAATCACAGTAGTGGCAAATCGCCCCACAAAACGGGATATGGACGTATAAACTATTACTCATCTTTTGGTTTTTGGGTTGTTTTTTCCATTTCCGCTAAAACTTTTTCATCAGTAATTGGTTCAAGTACACGGTCAAGTTCTTGTTGAACGGCAATTTCTTCGTTTACTTTACCGCTTTTTTCTTTGAGACCAGGAATTGCCCAGCGTAACAACAGTGTCACCCCTGCAATGAGTCCAAAAAAGAGGACGAGTAAAAGTAAAATCATTCCCGGGGAATCGATTTTTGCGAACATTGGTAATAATAACTGCATAAGTAGATCCTATTCTTTCTTTAATGGCGTATAAATAAATTTATTTTTAAATTTCTCTTTCCGATAATAGCCGCTATCGGCTAAATGTTCCATCGATGTGCGTGCGGTTTCATACGCACAACCTGTCACTTCTTTAAAATCATTAATCGTGTAGTACTTCCCAAGTGTACAATGGCGGGCATAAAAGTAAGCTTCAGCACGCGATAAACTTGGATCACTTTCGCGTAAATGGCGTTCGAGGCGGAAAATATCATTTTCACTTAATGTTGGTGGCAACTCACTAATACCTAACCCTGCTTCTTCAGCGGTTACTTTCATCCCGTAAGGTTCTTCTTTTGGGAGGACTGTTGCCCCGGGTTTCGGTTTATAAAGTGATTCGGGCCGTGCGGTTTCGCGGTGGGCTTCTTTTGCATAACCAAATAAGTCGGTTGGCGTTGCGTGCACTGTTTCCGGGTGGTCTTCATCACTCACAAACGCTTCCGCTTCAAGTTCATGTGTGGTAATGTACACAATATGTTCTTCAATCGTTGCGAGTGATTCGTTTAACACATTAATTAATAAATCAACAAAGTACGTAAGATCACTACTTTTCTTCACTTCATGGAAAATTTCGTCACGGGCCTCTTTATATTTTTCAAGGAGTAATTCAAAATTAATATACGGTGCAAGGTAGTAAAGTTCTTGCTGCGCTAAATATGTTTTTGCCATTAAAATGGCAATAAGCTCACTATGAATTTCAAATGGCTTAATATAATCAAGATAAAAGACAATCGCGGCACTTTCGACAATCGTTGTCAAATTACGATTTTGAATAAACCCAACAAAATCATTAATCGCTTCTTCGATTTGGTTTGTCGGCACATAATTAAATGTATGGTTAATAAGGGATTGCCGTCCCGTTTTTTCTTCGGTAGTCCGGTAAAGATAGTTATTAAGTGGCGGAACATTAAATAAACGACCAACCTCCGCTAACAGTTGCTTGTTAAAGGGCCGCTCTTTGACGTTAGTGATTAATTCTAAACCTCGGAAATAGTCATTTAAAAACATTTCTCGCGCTGAAAGGACACTTATACTGTCTCCAATGAGTTGATTGACAATTTGGTCATTAAAATCAATGTCATAACTATGCGCCACGGTCCGTAAAATATCGCGATATAGTAAAATCTTTAGATTTTCTTGATGCACTGGATTTAAACTTAGTTCATTAATTTTTACTTGAATACGGGACATCCGGCGGTCGAGTTGGTTCATCCGATCACTAATTTTTGGGGTTAAAACAACTTTTAAGCGGTGCCGTTCGACGGTGCGCAAGTTTAAGGTTGAAGTAAAAAGTGCACGATAATTGAGCACTTCTTTCCAAATATCATCAATGAGTGTCGTCCCTAAAGCCCGTGACACTTGATTCATTGTCAAATATTGTTCATTACTAAAGCGTTCACCTTGGTTACTACTCATTTTTTCCTCTTCTAAAGTTTACCATATTAATCATTTTTGCAAAGCATAAAACTATAAAACTACTAATTGTTTACTAATTTTCGTCATCAATACTTAGAACAGACATAAATGCTTCTTGTGGAATCTCAACACTACCGACAAGTTTCATCCGTTTTTTTCCTTCTTTTTGCTTTTCTAAGAGCTTTCGTTTCCGCGAGATATCGCCGCCATAACATTTAGCTAAAACGTCCTTACGTACAGCCTTAATATCCGTTCGCGCAATAATTTTCCCGTTAATCGCGGCTTGAATCGGTACTTCAAATTGTTGCCGTGGAATGATCTTTTTTAGCGCGCGACAAATGGCTTCACCACGTTTAAAGGCGTTAGGACGGAAGACAATAATACTTAATGCATCAACTGGTTGGCTATTAAGTAAAATGTCCATTTTCACAAGATTACTCGCTTTATAATCACTTAATGTGTAATCAAGGGTTGCATAGCCTTTCGAATAACTTTTTAGCCGATCAAAGAAATTATAAATAACTTCTGCAAGCGGAATTTCGTACGTTACTTCCATCCGTGTATCGTCTAAATACGCTAAATCGATATAAATACCGCGTCGTTCTTGGCATAATTCCATAATCGGCCCAATATATTCTTTCGGCGTCATAATTTTTGCTAAAACATATGGTTCTTCGATATGGTCAATTAATGTTTGTTTGGGTAATTTACTCGGGTTATCAATGCGGATCACACTTTTATCGAGAAGATGCACTTCATAAATAACACTGGGTGCCGTTAAAATTAAATCAATATTATGTTCACGTTCAAGCCGTTCTTGAATCACATCCATATGGAGAAGCCCTAAAAACCCACACCGGAAACCAAAGCCGAGTGCGACACTTGTTTCTGGTTCATATTTAAGCGCAGCGTCATTTAGTGAGAGCTTTTCTAACGCATCTTTTAAGTCATTATATTTTTTCGAATCACTTGGATATAAACCGCAATACACCATCGGTGTAATCTCACGATAACCCGGTAATGCTTCTTTCGCTGGTTTACTCGCTAAAGTGACCGTATCACCGGTACTTATATCTTTAATATCTTTAATTTGCGCCGCTAAGTACCCAACTTCACCAGCGCGTAATACGGCACGCTTTTGTTCTTGCGGGGTCCGAATACCAAGTTCGGTCACAAGGTATTTTTTACCGTTAGCCATCATCATGATTTCGTCCCCAATACGCACTTCACCAGCTTTTACACGGAGCATTATAATTACGCCGCGATAAATATCATAGTAACTATCAAAAATAAGCGCTTGGAGTGGTGACTTGATATCACCCGTTGGTGGCGGCACACGCTTTACCACCGCTTCAAGGACATCGCCAATGTTTAAGCCGGTCTTTGCGCTAATGCCAATAATATGATCACCGCCAACGCCAATACGTCGGTGAATTTCTTCTTCGACTTCACTAATGCGTGCACTTGGTAAATCGACTTTATTAATCACCGGAATGATTTCTAAATCGTTATCAACCGCTAAATAGACGTTCGCAAGCGTTTGTGCTTCAACACCTTGCGTCGCGTCGACAATTAAAACAGCGCCTTCACAGGCCGCAAGCGAGCGACTCACTTCATAAGTAAAGTCGACATGCCCTGGTGTGTCAATTAGGTTTAATTGGTATGTTTCACCATCTTTTGCTGTGTAATTTAAAGCGACGGCGTTTAATTTAATGGTAATACCACGTTCCCGTTCCAAATCTAAAGAATCAAGCACTTGGGCTTTCATTTCGCGCTTTTGTAATGTCCCAGTATATTCAATGAGCCGGTCAGCGAGTGTTGACTTACCGTGATCAATATGCGCAATGATCGAGAAGTTTCGAATTAATTTCGGGTTATATGTCATTTTCATTCCTATGCTAAAGCATTATACCAAAAAGCCGCCATTATTTTATAATGTGACGATAATATTTTCGCATTGTTCATCCTATTTACGGATTGGTAATTGCAAATTATAAGTGTCATTATAACGGTGGAGGGTTTGTAAAAATTGTGGTTCATTATCGACTGTTACAATAATTTCTTTTACCGGTACATTAAACGGTAGTACATAGCCAATCGTTATTTGCAAATTAGTAAATGTTATAGCTTCAACGTTCACCCAGGAAATATAGTGTGTTTTACGCCCATCACCGACGACTAAACGATCATAATAAAAAGCATACTTATACTTTAAAGCGCCGCGAAACACGCTTGAGGGTAACGCAACAAGTGCCGTGAGATTAACGATAAAAAGCGCAGCAAGGAACGGAATTGGTGTTTCATTCCCTTGGCCAACAAACCATGTTAGAATCGCCAGTGCACTAACTGTGGTTATTAAAAATATTGTAATCAGTATTGTTTTCGCGCGTTTTAATTTTGTATTAACGCCAATAATTGTTTCACTTTCTTTACTCGTTACCTGTAGCGGCGGAGGAAGTGGATATACTTCTTCTTCCCACTCAACATTTGTATTGTGGCGTAAGATGGCGGCGGAGTACGGCGAACACGGATATGTCACACCGTCATTTTGTTTACCCGGCGGATTTATACGTTTACTTACAAAAAACATCCACACTTTACCATCACGATATTTACGAATTTGTCTGATGTCACTATAACGGATGAAACCATTACTAAAATGAATGCCATCAGGCGCAAACCGTAATGTCCATGGCCCGCTACGTTGGCCGTTTTTGATCGTATGACAATCATCTTTAAACTTATAAAACCCCGCAAGTGCGCCGGGTATTTTTGCATCTTTACGAGATGCGTTAGCGACTTTAAAGCGTGTACCATTTTGAAAAAAGAAATAAAGATAACCAGCACCAAAAAGAAAACCAACAATCATAAAGAACGCAGTTACAATAGGTGGTACGCCATCTTCTGCGCGATTTAACATCACCGTATAAATAACAAAAGCCCCGATGAGCGCTAGAAAATAAAGCGCAGTATATAACCAATAAAGAATAACAAACTTACAATCGTCTGCGGTTTTTATTTTAAACATGGTCCCCTCCTAATTTAATTTAATAAGAAGTTTGCAAGTAAATTATTTATATCAGTAGAATCTTTGATTGAACTTATTTTACCATGATAATTACGTAAATGCGTGCGGTATGGGTCATAATTGTAGCGTTTATCCATTAAAAGCACGAACCCGTAATCAGTTTCGGTACGAATCACTCGGCCCATCGTTTGTAATATTTTGTTTAGTGCCGGGTATATATATGCATATTCCTGGCCAGCATTGAGGTTTTTGTCAAAATACGCTGCTTCAAGTTCTTTTTCAAAGCTTGGTGGCGGATAACCAACGCCTAAAATAATGACACCAGTGAGACGGTCACTCACAAGATCGACGCCTTCACTAAACGAACCACCTAACACGGCAAGACCAATTTGTGTTGTCGGGGGATTAAGCACGAACGTATCAAGAAACGAAATCTTGTCACTTTCACTCATGACGGGGCGTTGCACCGCTAAGTTGTATATCCCAGCGGCAAAGAGCTTTTGTTCGAGCTTTTCCAAATAATAGAAACTTGGTGTGTATACAAGATAATTACCTGTTTTGACACTAGTAGCGGCAATAATCTTTTGGGCAACAGTATCAATTGTTTGTTCCCGGTCTTTAAAATAGAGTGAGGTATTAGCATCAACCATAATTAAAAGTTGTTCTTTTGCAAACGGGTTGGGAACATGCATGATTTCTTCTTTAACACCGAGCATTGTTTTAAAGTATTGTTCAGGGGCAAGTGTTGCACTAAAAAAGATTGCATGATTAATCCCGCGCAGTGCCTCACGAATAAATCGTTCGGAATTCAAACATTTAATCGTGAATTTGGGGAAAAATCTGCGTTCTTCATCAATTTCCGTAAAAAGCGCAAAGTCGTCGTCGATAAACAAATGGATTTTCAAGAACTTATTCACACTAAAAAAGAAATCAGCAAATTCCTCAACGACTTCTTCACCGGCTTCTTGCATATATTCACTACCGGTTACCATTAGTTTCTCCAGTAATGTTAAAAGTGGAGCGGGAAATTCGTTAATTGTTTCAATAACTTCATTGATCCCGTTTTTATATTCATCAAGATATTTGGCGATTTTATTAATTAATAACCGCACACTTTTGTGGGTTGGGCCTTTTAATAACTTACGGAATGAATAAAAGACACTAAAATCAAGCGTTTTTGAATAATTATCCATGACCCGGCGCGGTAAGTTATGTGCTTCATCAATTAAGACAACATAATCATTATTTTTCGTTTCAAAAAAGCGCCGCAAATACACAAATGGGTCGAAGAGATAATTATAATCAGCAATAATCACATCGGCAAGTAAACTTAAGTCAAGTTGAAATTCAAACGGGCATAGTTCATGCTTTTTAGCAATATGCATTACCGTCTCGTAATTAAAGTCATCATAATTTGTGTAAATATCAAATAATGCATCTTTTAATTTACCGTAATAATTAACTGCAAACGGACATTGGTCCGGATTACAACTAATTTTATCGTTTAGGCACATTTTTTCTTTTGCATGTAAATTAATTCGTTTTAGTAACACTTCATTATCTAAAATATTTAATGCTTGCTCGGCCTGAAGTTTTCCACTCCCTTTAGCTGTTAAGTAAAAGATCTTTAAACCTTCTCTTTTCGCTAATTCTTTAATACTTGGAAAAAGTGCCGCCATCGTTTTACCACTTCCCGTTGGTGCATTAATATAGACGTGTTCATTTGTTTCTAGTGCCCGCTCAACTTCATCCATCATGATTTTTTGACTAAGCCGCACATTTGGGAACGGAAAATTAAGTTTTTCAATTTGCTTGTCACGACGCAGAGTGTAAGCTTCAACTTGATTATAAAACCGTAGATAAATTGCAAAATAACCCGCAACCTTTGCCATCAATTCATGGCGTGTATACATATAGTTTTTAAGCATTTTTGTAGCATCAACTTGCGAGATATATGTCAATTGAACACCGATTTTATCACGATTATTTTTTAAACAATACATGAGCGCATAACATTCTGCCTGCCCTAAGTGCCACGCTTTATGATTTGTCGCAAATGTATTTAAATCACTATTTGTCGTCTTTATTTCTTCAATAATTACATCATCACCATTAATAATAATGCCATCAACGCGGCCATGTAAGCGGACGGTCAAATCGTCAAAAGTAAAATCGGTATCTAAATATTGCTCCGCTAAGTATTGAGCATTCTGTTTAGCTTGATAATAAGCATGAATTTGTGTCCCGCGTGTCATTGTTTCTAAATTAAAAACGCGATTATCAATATCACCAGTCCGTAATACAAAGTCAACAAGACCATGGACACTAAGTGTTATTTTTTTAGTCATTAGCACTAAACCCTTGTAAAACGAACGGCAACTTGGTTTGTTCACCATTAATGAATGCACTACTATTAATACGCGTTTTACCACTCTTTTGCAGCGAAATAAGCGCTATTTGGCCATCTTTAAGTTGTAAACAAAGTATCTTTGCACTAACAAACAATGTACCGATGGCAAACTCTATTTTGTTATTTAAATGCTCTGCTTCATAAATCTTTAAGACATTATTATCGTAGCGCACACTTACACCAGGTTCGGGAGTGAAGGCTCGCACTTTCCCTAAAACATTCACTACTGTATCACTTTCAAAATCAATAAATTCATCACTTCTAGTTAAAAGTGGAGCGTAAGTAACGGCCTTTTCGTCTTGCTTAATTCCAACGTTTTTACCACTGATAATATGTGGTAATGCCTCGACTAAAAGTGGTAAGGACACTTCGGCCATCTTGTTAGCAACAGTTATAAAGTTATCCTCGTTCGTAAGAGTAAACTTACTCTTTGCATACATCCGACCAGCATCCATTACCATAATCATTTCCATTAGTGTGACACCCGTTTCTGCATCATTATTCATGAGTGCCCTTTGGATGGGAGAAGCACCACGATATTTCGGTAAAAGTGAACCATGTAAATTTAAGGCCCCATACTTTGGCGCTTTTAACACTGCTAACGGCACAATTTGTCCATACGCAAACGTTAAAATTAAATCCGGTTGTAATTGAATAATAAAGTCATGTTCTTCTTTGATTTTACGTGGTGTAAACACAGGGATATTATGCGTAAGCGCTACTTCTTTAACTGGACTTGGTGTTAAAACTCGCTTCCGGCCAACTAAGGCATCTTCTTGTGTTACAACACCAACTATATTAAAACCATCAGTTATTAGCGATTCTAAAAGCTTTGCGCTAAAGGGCGGTGTTCCCATATAAATGATTTTTAATTTCTTAATTTGTGCCATACATAATAATTATATATGAAAAGTCAACTTTCACAGGGAAAACAGCAAGAAAAGTTATGTTATTTTCCGCGCTTTTTACGGCGACTTTAGTTGCTAAATATATTCGAAACCTTTATAATATTAAAGATAATATTGAAAGAGGTGAAGTATGCCAAATATTAAATCACAAATTAAGCGAGTGAAAACAAACGAGAAAGCACGTAACCGGAATGCCCATTTTAAATCAATGGTGCGGACCCAAGTAAAAAAAGTGCGTAGCGCGATCAGTGCTAATGATGCCGCTTTAGCAAAGACTGAATACCAAAAAGCAGTTTCTTTACTTGATAAAGCCGCTCAACGTGGTGTTTTCCACCCCAATAAAGTTGCGCGTCACAAGAGTGATTTAGCGCGTGATATTAACGCACTAGCTTAATAGTTTAATAAAAATAGCTCAAATCCATAAAAACGGTCAATTTGGCCGCTTTTTATTTTATAGTCCAAATCACTTAAAACCGTTAATAATTTAAAGACATAATCTAAACTCGTTTTGCGCCGTTGATCCATCGCAAGTTTAACGCGGTATGGGTGAATTTTTAACGTAGTAGCAATTTCCTCATTTGTTTGTCCAAGTTCATGGAGAATAAATATTTGCGCATAAAGGCGGAATTGGTTGCCAACTTGGGCAATAAAAATAATTGGTTCTTGATTTTGCACTTTAAAATCGTTATAAATCTTAATTGCTTTTGCGCGATCGCCAGCAATGAAAGCATTAACAAGTGCATAACTATTTTCTTCTAAAAGTGGAGTAACAAGTTCTTCGACTAGTTCTAACGTGACGCGTTCCCCATAAAGCGCTAGTTTATCCGCTTCATTTAAAAAGGAACCAAGATCACGGACGCGATTAATGATTTCTTGGGCCGCGTCACTATCAAGTGGGATATTGCGCCGGTCAAAAAATGTATATACAAACGTTCGCCAATCCTTTTCATCGACATCTTGTTCAATATTTACCTTGCCGTTTTTCTCAATAAATTTAAAAAGTGCATTTTTTCGGTTAACTTTGGACGAACGGGCAACAAAAATAATATGGACATCTTCACTTAATGTACCTAAGACATTTATTTCGGCTTCGGTGATATCTTTATTCACAGTTTTTTCTGTACTTGTGGTCACAACACTCGTATGGTCAACAATAAGGACACGGACATCACTATCAAAGGCGTAAGTTAAAGCGTCCTCAACAATCGTCGTAAATGCGACCTCACGGAAATCGTAACGCACATAATTAAAAGGCGTTTTCACTTCTAAAAGACTATCCACGAGCTTGCGGATTGCTTTTTCCACAAGAGCATATTCGTTTGTCGCAAAAAGATATAACATACAGTTATATTATACTAGACTTCAACACAATTGTGCCCTCTAAGTCGGTGCGGCGAATGATGACGTTATGTTTTCGGAGAGTTGCCAAGACACTTTCGTGCGGATGACCGTAATAATTGTCGTACCCCGCACTAATAATGGCAACTTTTGGGGTGTAATGCTGAATAAAAGCCACACTTGTACTTGTATGCGAACCGTGATGGCCAACTTTTAAAACATCGACATGTAAAGTGGGATACTCCTGAATCAATACTTCTTCATTAAGAATACTAGCGTCACCCATTAATAAAAAACTTGCAAACGGTAACGTAAAATAAATAATGAGTGAATCTAAATTATCATCGCCGTAGTGACTATTATTTAAATTATAAAAAGTCGTATAGCGGGTAATAAGCGGAAACATCTGCCGCTCGGTAATGTATGTGCTGATACGAAAATCACGTAAAAGTGTTGGTGCAGCGCCATTATGGTCGAAGTCGTCATGAGTTGTGATTAAATAATCAAGCTTATAAATATTATGTTTTAAAAAATATGGGATAAGAATATCACTGCCTATATCCTTATAACGCAGTCCCCCGGTATCGATAAGGACATTCGTTCCCCGTGACTCAATTAAAATACTATCGCCTTGTCCCACATTAAGAAATGTAACTTTATACATTAAATAGTTTGTAATTGGCACAAAGCTAATTAAAAAAGCAAGAAAACCCCCACTACTTAAGATTTTTAGTATAAAGCGATTTTTGGTACTAAGCGCATAAAAGAACATAGTAAGTATTGTAACAATAAGCGGTCCAACAATAAGTGCTTGTTTTTTAAAATATAAAAGCAGCGTAAACGTATTAGCAAACTGCATAATTTGATAAATAACATGCAAAATTGTTAACGGACTATTATGTAAGAAAGGCAGCGGAATCGTTATAAAGTAGAGGATAAACCACGTACTTACAAGCGGTGTTAAAATAATTGGTAAAAATAAACCCGTTATATTGATAACACCATTGGTAATAATTTTATAGGGAATAATGACGACATAAACAACAATTAAACTTAAAACTTTTCCTGTTAATGACTTTGTGGGGCGAAATAAATTAAATAAAATAATAAGCGTAAACGCTAAATAATACGCCGGATCAAAAATTAAAAACGGATTAATTAATAAAAAGATAAACGCTAACAAAACATTTATTTCTAATGTTGTAAAATAACTAGCCAGCTTTTTCTTATTTATATAGCGGCATAACCCACTTGCAAAAATCCGATAAAACGCAAACTTTGTTATATTTAGTAAAAATAACGGTATGAGTAATAAATAACTAAATAACTCACTTGTGGTATCACTTATAAATAGTCCTAGTCCCTTTTTATAAGTACGCCGTAATAAGCTTAAATGGACACCACTTAAATTAATTAAAAAGAATAAATCTTGATGACGTAATTCTTTTGTGAAAGTATCTGTATTATCAACATCTTTAAAAAGCAAGAGGCGGCGTATTGGCTCAAACGGTGGTGGGTATGCCGGTAAACGTGTAGTGACGTCATTAATAAAAGTAAGTGGTGATTTAATCACCACACGGATTGTCTCGATCTCAACTCGCTTAAAAACTCCTTTACTAGCTAAATACGCATTGTAATTAAATTCACCTTCAAGCGTGCCAAAAAAATAATTCGTTGTCGACCCCTCGATGCGTACGACATCAAAGACGTTATATGGGTGATCTTTAGCGCTAACGAAGTAACGACGCCCAAACTGGCTAATAAGGAAACTATTATCACTAACTTTAATAACTACCGCTAATCCATTTGTAAATGGTAAGCGCAAATAAAAGTGCAAAACAGCCATAATAAGTACGCCACTCATAAAGAAACCTAAAGCGACATAACGCATGAGCTTGACGCGCCACAATTTATACATTAGTAATACATAGAGCAAAAGAAAAAGCGGGTATTTAAAAACGATTAGCCCGCTTACAAATGCTAAAAAAACAAATAAAATATTCATCGTAAAATAACGTAGTTTTTAATTTTCTCAAATGTTGCCTTGCCAATCCCGCGCACTTTTTGTAACTCCTCAAGATATGTAAAGTCGCCATGTTCGGCGCGATAAGCAATAATATCGCCAGCAATTGTGCCACCAATACCGTTTACTTCCATGAGCGTATCACGACCGTCCATATTGATATTTGCTTTAACAAGTGCTGTTTCACCGCAATAATCATCTAAATCATTAATCGGCGCAATATAATAGCTGACGCCTTTTTCAAGTACGGTATCTTCGAAATAGGCCCGCGCGTCCGCATTACTCGTTGGTCCACCCGCCGCCATCATTAAGTCGCCAATCGTATCATCCTTTTTCATTACATATGTGCCGGCTTTTGTCACTTGGCCCGTAATTGTTAATGTTAAATAATTGTCATCAACAACAGAGACCACGTTTGACGTCCCAATCGGCCCACCCGTATTATTGTTAAGAACGGTGAACACAAAAATAACGACTACAGTGGCAATCACAACACCAATCATTAGTTTTAACATTTAAAAAGCCTCCCTACTTATAAATAGCGAGGCATTTATTTTTTTAGTACGAAAAATTTATTTACGTAATTGGATCAGTGGAAATGTTCAAAATTTGGACTTCGTACGGGTTAATTGCTTTAACCATCACGCGGTCACCGACTTTACGGCCTAAAATTGCGGTTGCAATTGGTGCATCAATCGAAATCGTGCCATTGAGTGGTTTACCTTCAAATTGCCCTAAGATGCGAAATGAAAATGTTTCATCAAATGTTAAGTCGTGAACTTGGACATAATTACCAACGTTTACGGTTTTGCTTGTTTTTGAAAATTCAACGACATTTTTATTCGCTAAGATGCGTTCAATTTCAAAAATCCGGCTTTCAATATTGCCTTGTTTATTACGTGCTGCGTCATAGTCAGCGTTTTCACTTAAGTCGCCATAACCACGTGCTTCTTCAATTTCTTGTAAGACGAGCGGCCGCTCAACATTTATTAAATTACTTAGTTCAGTTTCTAATGCTTCAACCCCTTCTTGGGTTAATGTATATTTATCATTCATATAACTATTTCTCCTTCACCATGTGCGTGTGCGTTGCTATTATATCATAGAAATTAATGTTTGTATTAATTTTCGGATACGTCTTCCGCTAGTTCGGCTTCATACGTGGCAAACACTTCTTCAACTTCGGCAATTTCGTCTTCATCATCAATGTATTCAAGACTGCCATCTTCCTCATAATAACGTGCATACATTACTTCGTCATCATTATTTTCGTCATAGAAAAAAACATAGTTTGCATGGCGTTTTTCGTTTGTGTACGTAAACAGAATGACAAACGTTTCTTCCTTACCATCTTCAGTCGTAATCGTAATTAATTCATTTTCTTTCATCGTTATCCCTCCTTTGGGCTAAAAAAGTTTCTAAAATAAATTTTGCCGCGACTTCATCAATTTTTTGTTTGATTTGGTGCGGTTTATAGCCAAGCGCACGTAGTTCTTCAAATGCGGCAATTGTTGTATACGTTTCGTTTACTAAGACAACAGGCGGGGAACCGTCGGCCAGGAGATCATTTTTAAACCGTTCCGCAGATAACGCCCGCGGCCCGACGCTGCCATCAACATTAAGCGGGTAGCCTAAGACAATAAGTTCAATTGCTTCTTTTGTACATACACTTAACACGTGTTCCCGGGCTTTTTGGTAATAGTTAACCGGAAAGACAAAATTTTCATAGGCAACGGCAAATGTTTGCTGCGAATCAGTAATCGCAATGCCTAACGTTTTTGTCCCTAAATCAAGGCCAAGAATTTTACCCACGTAATTCATCCTGTAAAAGTTTAAGTATTTCTTCGGGGGAAGATAACCGTTCAATGACTCCGTTAGCGAAGTCACTGCGGCCGCCACCACGCCCACCATAGGCTTTCGTTAATGTTTTAACAATTTTATCCGCGCTTGTCGTCAGAGATAGGTGCTTACTAACACTTACAAGGAGGGCTTTTTCATTTAATAGCACAATAACCGCTTGTTGGTCTCGGCTACGAATATCATCACTAATAAGTGCTAAGTCGTCACGTGATTGGTCGTGTAAGATTGCTAAATAAACGTTTTTATCATTAATGACTTTTGGTTTTAGTGTGGTCGCAAGTGCTTGGAGTTTTTCCTTTGCATGCGCTTTATTTAGTGCTTCAAGGTCGTGGGACCGACTAATAAGTGCACGAAGCGCGGGAATTAGTTCTTTCCGTTCACTAACCTTTAAGGAATTTAACACGTGGTTAACCGTTAACATGTAGTTCTTTAAATATTCATACGCGGTAAAACCGCTAAGCGCAACAATGCGGCGCACACCACTAGCGACACTACCTTCACTTGTAATAACAAACGTTCCGATTTCACTACTATTGTTGACGTGCGTTCCACCACAAAGTTCAATCGAGATATCACTAAACATAACAACACGAACTAAGTCGCCATATTTTTCCATAAAGAGAGCTTTCGCACCAAGTGCTTTTGCTTCTTCGACACTCATAAACTTAATAGTAAGTGGAATAGCCGCACTGATATATTCGTTTACAAGGGTCTCAATCCGTGCTAATTCGTGGTCCGTTAATTTTTGATTATAGTTAAAATCAAACCGTAAATAATCGGGACCAACGTAACTACCAGCTTGACTCACATCATTACCAAGGACATCATTTAAAGCACGGTGCAAGAAATGGGTCGCACTATGGTTCAAGGTAACAAGGCGGCGATGCCGTTCATCAATAGCTAATGTTACTTTGTCACCAACTTTTAGTGTCCCGTAATTAAGATGGAGATGGTGTAAATGTTGGCCATGCGGCGCTTTACTCATTGCGTGGACATCGGCTTGCATCGTTTTGTTAAAGATTGTACCTAAATCACTAACTTGGCCACCACTTTCACTATAAAACGGCGTTACTTTGAAAATGGCACTCACTTCGCCATCACTTTCATTGACCGAGACGCCATCTTTAAAGAGCGCAACGACTTCACTTTTTAGTTCATAACTTTTTTCATTAAAGTCAGTTTTTGTGGTAAACGCTAAAAGGTCTGCACTTTGTAGGCCCATACTACTAATATTTTTACGGGCAGCACGCGCCCGCTCTCGTTGTGCCTCAAGTAATTCAAAAAACCGTGCTTTATCGATTTTACCGCCAACTTCGGTTGCGATTTCTTCAGTAATTTCAAGCGGAAAACCAAAAGTATCGTAAAGTTTAAAGACAATTTCCCCCGCAAGGGCTTTTTTTTCGCGTAACGCATTACGTAATAATTCTTCACCGTGTGATAGCGTATATAAGAAGCGTAATTCCTCAGCCTTAATTTGGTTAATGACATGTGTTTCTTTTGATTTTAAATACGGATAAAAGTCGGCCATAATCGTAACGACAGTTGGCGCGAGTTTATAAAGAAAGGCGCCATGAATACCGAGCTTTTTACCGTAGCGCACTGCACGACGGAGTAAACGGCGTAGCACATAACCGCGTCCTTCATTTGCAAAACTAGCACCGTCACTTAAAGCAAACACACTCGTCCGTAAATGATCAGCAATAACACGGAATGCTTCTTTATTATCAACATATTGTTTCCGCGAAAGTTTAGCAATTTCTTCTAATATTGGTAAAAAGAGATCGGTTTCAAAATTACTTTCCGTCTGTTGCATGACACTTGCAATCCGTTCAAGACCCGCACCGGTATCAATGTTTTTACTTGGTAATTCTTCATAATCTTCGCGTTTTACGCCGCTTTTTGCGTTATATTGACTAAAAACAATATTCCAAATTTCTAAAAAGCGATCATTATCAACGTCACTACTTAAAAGTGCTACCCCCGTATTAGTAGGGTCGAGTTCTTCACCAAGATCAAAGAATATTTCCGTATTTGGTCCACATGGTCCTTCACCAATTTCCCAATAGTTATCCGCATTAGCGATCACATGTGTTGCGTCAATACCGCATTTAATCCAAAAGTCTCTTGTTTCAAGGTCGCTTGGGTGATATGTGAAAAATAGTTTTGCTTTAGGTAAGCCCAGCCACTTTTCACTTGTTAAAAATTCATAGCCCCATGTAATTGCTTCTTTACGGAAATAGTCCCCAATTGAAAAGTTGCCAAGCATTTCAAAAAACGTGTGATGACGATTTGTTTTACCAACATTTTCAATATCATTCGTACGGATACTTTTTTGGACATTGACTAAGCGGCGATCATGACTTACTTTACTACCATCAAAATATTGTTTTAACGCCGCAACACCGGAGTTAATCCATAATAATGTTTTATCATTATGCGGAATTAAACTCGCACCATCAATTACTGTATGCTCTTTTGATTTAAAAAAAGATAGCCATAGCGTCCGAATTTCATTACTTGTTAGGTTTTTCATAATTACTCCTATTTAAAACTTTATCCAAGGAACGGCAAGGGCCGCGGTACCATCCTTCTTCATCATTATTGATGCACTCATTTCATTCATAACGGGAATAACCGGCGATGATTAGTCGCTCGAAGGAAGTGGCTTGTTTAATGAGTTGTGTTACTTACACCAAGACTAACACTCGCTAGAAAGATTAAACTTCTCTTCCTTATAGATTTCGTTAATATTATATCATAAGTTAATCTTTAATTAACTTGTGCACCTCTATAAAATACATCGTGAATTATTGCGCCCCCTAAACAGACGTCATCATCATAAAAAACGGCTGCTTGGCCTGGCGTAACCGCTAAGTAGGGCGTGGGGAAGAGTAAATAGTAGCCGCTATCATCTTTAATGTATGTGACATCATGATCACTTTGGCGATAGCGAAATTTTGCTTTTAGTTTTGTGCCACTTGGTAATTCGCCATTAATAAAGTTCACATTGGTGAGTGATATTTTATCACTTTTTAAATGGTCATCGTTTTCATCGTTTGCAACGTATAAAATATTGTTAAGCACATCCTTTTTACACACATACCATCGCTTATTTTCAGTGTAATCCTTAAGTCCACCAATGCCTAAACCACGGCGTTGCCCAAGTGTGTAGTAGTAAACACCAGTATGCATACCAATCGTTTGCCCGTTATTTATATCAACAATAATCCCGGCTTGTGCGGGGATATAGTTTTTAAGAAAATCACGAAAATGGCGTTCGCCAATAAAGCAAATGCCTGTACTATCTTTCTTTTCGGCAGGGGCTAGCGCTAACTTTTGGGCGATTGCTCGTACTTCTTTTTTCGTTATATCGCCAAGTGGAAATAGTGTCTTTTCGAGTTGCGCACTTGATAATTGGCTTAAAAAGTATGTTTGATCTTTAGCTTGGTCGTGACTTTTTAAAAGATATGATTTACCGTCTTTTACGACCTTTTTGGCATAATGTCCAGTTGCAATATAATCAAAGCCAAGGTCAGTTGCCCACTTTAAAAATGCGTCAAACTTAATATATTTATTACAAAAAATATCGGGATTTGGGGTCCGGCCTTTTTCGTATTCGGCTAAAAAGTATAAGAAGACTTCATCCCAATACTCTTTGATAAAGTCAACACGGTGGAGCGGTACGCCAAGCTTATTCGCAACTTTTAGTGCATCAGCATAATCGACTTCTTGCGCACATTCAGGGTCATTTAATGTTGGGTTACCGCTGATATCATTATTTGCTAATGAGTCCCAATTACGCATAAAACCAGCGTGGACATCATAACCTGCTTCAAGCAGTAAAGCAAGTGCCACAGCACTATCAACCCCGCCACTCAAGCCGACCATTACCTTAATTTTTTTATTATTATTATTATTCATTTTCACTCACTATATATGTTATGGGTCCAACATTCGTAAATGTTATGTCCATATGCGCGCCAAACACGCCTGTTTTCACACGGCAAAGTTTTGTAAGTTCCTCATTAAAAATGTCATAAAGCTTACTACTTTCTGCACCTTTTAAGACATTTGTAAACGACGGCCGTCGACTTTCAAACGTACCATAAAGCGTAAATTGACTTACACTCATGACTTCGCCCGCGACACTATTAACATCTAAATTAGTTTTTCCGTCAGCATCAGGGAAAATGCGTAAGTTTGCGACTTTTGCCGCCATTTTCCGCGCTATTTCAGCATTATCATTATTATTAAACGAAACAAAAATAAGCATGCCATAGTCAATAGCACTATGCATTTTTTCGGCAACGACTAACTTTGCGTCTTTAACAATTTGAATAACAAGCCGCATTATTTAATGTAATCGTGAATAATTGGTGGCAAAGTAAATTGCGTTTCAGTAAACGTAAATGCATCATGAATTTCCACTAAAATTGGTTGGGAAACAGCATCTTTTTTGTTCGTATAAACAAGCGCTAAGCGGTCACCAACTTCCACTTTATCTCCTACTTTTTTCGCTAAAACAATACCTGCGCTCATGTCGATAACGTCATCATACGTTTCGCGGCCACCGCCAAGTTTCATACTTGCAATACCAATCGCTAACGAATCAATATGTTTAACATAGCCGGCGTTTGTCGCTAGTACTTCAAATGTATGCCCGCTTACGACAAATTTTTCGGGCTGATAAATAAATGAATCATCGCCCCCTTGTGCTTTAACCATTTCTGCAAGCTTAACAAGTGCTTCCCCGCTTTTAATTTTAGCTTCAAGCGCCGGGTAAGCGTCTTTGGCGTCTTTAACAGCACCCGCTTGTTCAAGCATAATCGCACTTGCCTCTAAACAAAGTGTCGTTAAGTCACTTGGTCCTTCACCTTTAAGCGTCGCAATTGCTTCTTTTACTTCTAACGCGTTACCGACCGCTAAACCAAGTGGTTGATCCATATCCGTTAATATCGCCCGCGTATCACGGTTTAAACTTTTACCAATCTCGACCATCGCCGTTGCAAGCGCTTTTGCGTCTTCTTCTGTTTTCATAAATGCGCCGCTACCAAATTTAACGTCGAGCAGAATTGTGTCACTACCTGATGCGAGTTTTTTCGACATAATCGAACTAGCAATAAGCGGAATTGATTCAACAGTTGCGGTGACGTCACGTAGTGCGTAAAGTTTTTTATCCGCTGGCACTAAATGACCCGTTTGCCCAATAATCGCACAGCCAATTTCGTTTACTTGCCGCACAAAGTCATCACGTTCAATTGCAATTTTTGTGCCAGGGATTGCTTCAAGTTTATCAAGTGTTCCGCCCGTGTGCCCAAGGCCGCGTCCACTCATTTTCGCCACTTTAACACCAAAGCTTGCAACAAGTGGGCCGAGTACTAAACTCGTTTTATCACCAACGCCACCCGTACTATGTTTATCAACTTTAATGCCTTCAATCGCACTTAAATCAATAATGTCACCACTTTTCATCATCGCAAGGGTAAGATCAGCGGTTTCTTCTTTATTCATACCCTTTAATACAATCGCCATTAAGAGTGCACTCGTTTGGTAATCAGGAATTGTTCCGTCGCTTACACCTTTGACAAAATAATTGATTTCCGCCGTGGACAGTAGTAAACCGTCGCGTTTTTTTACAATAATATCATACATCCGCATACAATTTTTTCTCCTTTAATCGTCAATATTTTACCATAAATTAGTCATTATTAGCGTGCATTGCGTATATAAAAAGGAAGATAAGTGGATTATCTTCCCCATATTAGTTTGCTTACTTCTGCTTATTGTCAGGAATTACCACGAAGGCCATCATTTATAAGCATGGTTAGCGGGTACGCGGTTTAATAAATTCACGTCCGAATTTATTTAAGGGTTGCATTGTTGCGTATTCTTCTTTTAACGCTGTAATACGCGCATTACTCAATGCATAAATATGATCAGCGAGGTCATTCGTCGTCCCACTTGGGACAACGGGGGTAAGATAATCAAGCACGACATGATATTTTTTAGCACGCGTCTTCCGCGGTAAAATCAATTGATTACCTTGCATTAAAAACGGAATGATTGTTGTATTTGTTTGGAGTGCGGCTTTAAATGAGCCCGCTTTATATTCTAAAAGACTCCGGTGATAGTCACGATTGCGCGTCCCTTCCGGGAATAAGAGCCAACTTGATTCACCGTTCGCGAGTGATTCACGCATTAACTGCATCGCTTTAATTTCTTGCTTTAAGTTATCGCGTTCGATATATACACCACCAACAATCTTAAACATCGTATTGACGAATGGTAGTTCGCGATTTTCCTTTTTTGAAACATAACGCACTGGTAGCGGTAAGTAGGCAAGTGTCACAAGTGCATCCATCAGTGATGTATGATTGCCGACAAAGTAATAAACTTTATCGGGCGCAAACTCCGGTTCATTGCGAATTTCAACGACAACATTCATACGCCGTAACATTTTGCGGGCTAACTTTTTACCACGTGCAAAGCGCTCCGCTTGGGGATAGCGTTCGGGATGCCGTGCGTAACGGCGCATCCACGTAAAATATTCCCAAATAATCGCAACGCCAACTTTTACTATCCAAACAAAATATTTAATCATAATTTAACATGTACGAAATAGTTCGATAACGACAAACATTTCTCCTTTGTGTTCTTCAAGGCGACCTTTAATTGACACCATCGTTCCCGTTTTGATGCGATTGAGGATGCCGGGATGTTTTGACCACATCCGTACCTTTATCTTATCAAATCGATCGGCTTCATTTTCCGGTTCTACTTCTAGCTCCGGTACTTTATCAACGAGCACATAACGATAATCATCAACAATTTCGCCAAGTTTTCCAACAATGAATACTGCTGTGAGCATGGTTGCTTCTCCTTTCTGTTATTTTAGGCCTGGATCCTCCGCGCGAAGTCCAAGCACAATTACACTCTGCGGGGCAACCATCACCCGCTCAACATATTCACTAGATCGCGCCGCAATATAACCGGCGCGGTTTAAAATAATTTTTAAAGGGACATCGAGATCAACAAAGATTGCTTCCTTGTTCGGATTAACATAAACATTAAAGATGCGATACGGCGCTAAATCATGGTCAGCATTATAAATAATCGCCGCTCCGCCCGCATCGAGATTTTCAAATGTTACACGGTCTTTAATTACTTGTGGATCACTTTCATGTAAGAAAGTACATTCCCGGCGCATTTTTATTAAATCTTTAAAATATTCAACCATTTCTTTCCGTTTATAAGCAAGGGTGTAAGGGAATTGGTTAACTTTATCACTACTCTTATAGGAGTTTTGATCGCCATATTTTGATACGCCAATTTCTTGCCCACGATGGAAGAATGGTACGCCAAACGCGAGCATAACAATCGTATTCAAACTCATGAGGCGCGCTAAATGTGATTCAATACTTTCTTCGGGATTACTAATTGGTAGTTTATCAATAATGACACCGTTATCATGACATTCAACATAGTTGATACTTTGTCCGGCGTTTAAAAAGCGCGGCGCAAACGTTGTATTGAGGACACTGCCACTATAGGCAAAATAAAAGCCGTCGCGATAATTAAGGGCGCCTAAAAGATATCCGCGTTCATGGAGATGTTCGGGGAAGCTTGCCCCTTTAACGATTTCGCGAAACGAATCATTAAAGAAGCCCCAGTTTGGTGTTTTAAAGGCGTTGCCGTGATGGGCTAAATCTTTATGCGGGACGGTTGTTGCCATTTCCCACCCTTCGCCATAGAGGAGAAAATCATTTTTCACGGCTTTAACCGCAGTAACAATTTTATCCATCGTATTTATGTCAATTAACCCCATTAAATCAAAGCGGAAACCGTCGACACCGAGCGTTTTTGCATAATAGGTGGCCGCATCAACAATGAGCCGTGACACCATTGGTCGTTCGGTTGCAAAGTCGTTACCAACACCACTGCCGTTACTAATTACACCTTCGCCCGTTTTGCGGAAGAAATAATTGGGGACAATTTTTTCGAAAATACTCGTTTCATGGTCATAAACGTGATTAAAGACAACGTCCATGACAATGCGAATGCCATGTTCATGATAACGACCAACCATCTTTTTAAAATCAAGGATCCGGTTATACGGATCAAGTGGATCACGCGCATAACTGCCTTCTAAGACGAAATATTGCTGCGGGTCATAACCCCAGTTATATAGTTGCCATTTTTTTGTTTCATCGACCGTTTTAAAATCATAAACGGGTAAAAGTTGTAAATGGGTAATGCCTAACGCTTTTAAATAATCAAAGCCGGCCGGATAAACCCCTTTAACTTTCCGTCCTTCTTCAATCATCCCGGCAAATGTTGCACGATATTCAATATCTGTCCGTTCATCAACCGTTTGATCACGTACACTTGTTTCGTAAATAATCGCTTCTGTCGGTTTTGTAAAGGGCGGTAATTTATTATCATGTAAGGGTACATCAAGTTTGGCGTCATTAATAACGTAACTAAATGTTCCGTTTGGCCCACTACTTTTGGCATACGGATCAGTTACTTCCTCCTCCACGCCGTTATTTAATACTAAATACGTATATTGGAGCCCTTCATGATCACCAAGTAGCGTATATTCATACACCCCACGTTCACCACGTTTTAGTTTGCGGTAAAGATAATGGACATGACCAGGCACCGCATATTTTAAAATGACACGACTTGCAAGTGGGGCCCACAAACGAAATGTTGTACTCTCTTTTGTATAAAGTGGACCAAGTTCCCCACTAAAGAAATAATCCGCATCAAAATTCGGAAACGTCGTTGCTTCACTTACATTCAGCGGAACTTGTCCAAAGTTTTGTAAATAAACTTTATAATTTTGCCCAAGCACAAATGGTTGCTCAAGCGTTACTTCATATGTTGTAACTTTATATTGTTGGGACACACTCTTACTTGAAAACGGGATGAGTTTATCATTATCATCATAAATTGTTACTTTCGTTTTTTCGTAATGATATTTATCACTATATAAGACAACCCGAATTACTTTCGGGCTCATTAAATGCGCACTAAATTGACCAAATGCCATACTTACTCCTTAATTTCTACGACGGCCACCGCGTAATCACCGTCATGACTAATCGAGACAGGATAACGTTTATCGCCGTAAACTATTTCGGGGCGACCGTCTTTTTGATACACGATATCAATATGGTGAAACGCAATGCGTCCTACCCCTTCTTGCAATGCTTTAATAAATGCTTCTTTCGCGGCAAAGCGTCCTGCTAAAAATTCTTCTTTCCGCGGCCGGTTATGGTAAATTACCAGTTCGTTCGCGGACAAAATCCGATTTGCCAGTTTTTCTTTCCCACTAAAGCGGGGAATATAGACGATGTCAATGCCTACTGCCATAACCTACTCCTATCTGCCATGATTCCGTACGACAATCGCGCCACGTGAACTATTTGCTTCGTCTGGTGCCTCAATGACACCATTTGCCATGAGCATTTCATACAGTGTCCGCGCTCGTTGGAACCCAACTTGGAAATAATTTTGTATACGATTAATCGAAATTGTATCTTGTTCACTCACAAATTCAAGCACGGCGTCATAAATATCATCACTTTCCGGTAAGCCACCATAAAATGTTACTTTTTCTTTTAAATCTAAAAATTCTTCATAGAAGCTTGTCATATAATTTGTCCGTAAGTAATTAGTAATACGTAACACTTCTTTAATCGGGATAAATGGTGACTGAATACGGAGGAACCCGCGATTCGTAACCGCTAAACTATCAACAAGCATATCACCTAAGCCAAGGAGTGCTTCGGCACCACCTTGCCCTAAAATCGTCATACTATCGGTCACACTTGCGGTCATAAAGGCAACGCGACTTGGGATATTTGCTTTAATATTACCCGTAATAACTTGGACACTCGGCCGTTGCGTTGCAATTAACAGGTGAATGCCCGCTGCTCGTGATTTTTGTACAAGCCGTAACACGAGCGTCGATACTTCTTTTTCGCTTTCAAAAAGATCTGCAAATTCATCAACAATGGCGACAATAATGGATAATTTCTCATGGCCGGCATCAGCAGCAATATCGTTATAATCACTTACTTTACTAACGCCCGCAGCTTCAAATAGTTTATAGCGCCGCTCCATTTCATCAATGAGGCGATCAAGGGCGACTTTACTTTCGCTTGGTTCTTTAATAATTGGCGTAATTAAGTGTGGGATATTCGCATATTGCGCTAATTCTACGCGTTTTGGGTCAATAAGTAAGAGTCGTAATTCATCGGGTGTATGGCGCATAATAAGGGCGGTTAAAACCGTATGAATAAAAACACTTTTCCCGCTCCCCGTTGAACCAGCAACTAAAAGATGGGGGAAGTCATTAAATGAAGCACTAATGACATTACCGGCAACGTCTTTACCGAGCGGAATCATAAATTTTTCATTCCCGCGTTTCTTAATAATGTCTTCCATACATTCTTTAAAATTAACAATAGTGCGATGTGTATTCCCAACTTCTAAGCCACTTGTTGCTTTCCCGGGAATAATCGGTTCAAAGCGCACACTTGCCCCATTAAGGCGCAAGGAAATATCATTCATATGCGGCGTGATCGCTTTTAGGCTTTGCCGCGGATCAAGTTGAATTTCAAAGCGCGTAAAGGTTGAACCAATTGTCCATTGGGTAACATGCGCACCAATACCAAAATCGGAAAAGAATCCGTTTATTTTATGTTCGAATTCTGCCGCAATTAAGCGATTTGCTTCATCTTTACCACTTTCGACTGGTCCTTCAAGTAAGTCAATCGATGGTAAGCGGAAATTAGCATAACTACTGCGAATTTTAACGTTGCTAGGTTCATGTTCGTCACTAAATGCGACAGGAGTTGGTGCAACTTCGGGCTCTGGGGTTGTCACAGGTACAACTTCCTCCTTGGCTGCTTTTTCTGTTACTACTTCTGCCGCTTGTGGCATCGCTACTGCTTCAATCGATCCACTTGTATCAAGCGCGCGTTGTAAATTTTCAAAATTATCATCGGCAACTTTTTGCATCGGTTCGTCATGGAGTGGCGACGTTTGCACTGCTTCAATTTTTTCTTCAATATCAAGTGTTGGTAAGACAAATTGATCTTCTTTTGGCGTTGAAATTGGCACATTTTTAGGTGTGCTTTCAGTCACAGGTGTTTCAACCTTTTTCGTTGCAACTTTTTGTAAGAGCGGATTATCTGGAACAATGTCCTCTTTAGAAATAACGTCTTCGAGTGTCACTTGCGTTGGTGCTTCTTTAGGCGTTTCATTATGTAAGATGCCCGCTGCATGTAAAACTTTGCGCCGTTTTTTAAGGTCACGTAAATATTCTTTAATATGCGCAATAACCCATAAAATGAACGGCCAAAAAATTACTGTTAAAAGTAAAAGCGTCGTAATAATAATAAATGTAATAATAAACCCTTTACCTGTTGGCGCAAGTAGAACAACAATACCTTCACCAAAGATGCCGGCAAAGCTATACCAATAGTTATCTTTTGCGGCCGTAAATTTAAAGTTCTCACGCGCCAGCACAATCATTGCATTTAAATTATCGCGAAACAGTGAATTATCTTGCCCAAAGTCGCGTAAAATACTAGCGTAGAGGACAGCACTCACGGTGAGTAAACCTATGAGTGATAAAAAGACATATACATTACGTGCCCGTGTTTTTGGTAATGGGAAAAGCATTAAATAAAAAGCAAACATAATAAGCAGCGTAAAAAAGCCAATAAAAATATCCCCAAATAAGAGGGCGATTGGCACATTAACGACACCACCAATAGAAATTTTTAAAATGCCAATGGCCGCAAAGAGCGCAATGATGAGCCCTTTAAGGCCGCGGGTAACTTTTTTTTGGTCGTTAATACGTTTAGATGTTGGTTTATTCATATTTAATATTATACATAATATTAGTGCAAAACGGGTGAATATTCACCATTTTGTGCTTGCCATTTTTATAAATCACTTATTTATAACGCGGATGAGCGGTAAGATCATCGGATGACGCCGGGTTTCGCGGTAAATATATTTTTGGACGCGACTTTGTACTTCTTTAATCGTGCCGTCAATTTCAAAATTTTTACTTCCTAACGCTTCATTAACAGCTGTTACAAAAATTGTCCGAATGTGTTTAAGTAATTGTTCACTGTCCTTCACATACACAAAACCACGCATTTGGACATCGGGACCTGCCGTTATAACTCGTTCATAATTATTAACAGCAAGCGCCATAATAATAATGCCATCTTCACTTAACCGTTGGCGGTCTTCTAGGACTCCACGATTAATATCACCTATACCCGTACCGTCCACTAAAACGTCGCCATGCGGAATAATATCAATCGCATGTGCTTTGACGCGTGCAACGCCATCAACAAACTCAACACTTACACCGTTATCAAGTAAAAAGATATTATGGTGACTCAATTTTAAATCGCTATGGAGCGCAAGCTGCGCGTTTGCAATTTGTTGGCGGTAAAGTCCTTTAACAGGAATATAATATTTTGGTTTTAAAAGTGAAAGTAACATCCGTAAATCTTCTTCCTGGGCGTGCATATTACTAATAACTTTTCGTGTAATATTAATAACATTACATCCTGTTGTATAAAGACTATCGAGCGCTTCAGTCGCAATTACTTCTAATGTTGCGGGTGCTTGGAGTGCCATAATAAATGTGTCATTTGGTGTTAAGACAATTTTCTTGTCATGATTTTCACGATGCGCTAGCGCTAAGATTTTATGAAAAATCCGTTCACCGACACCAAGCATTAAAATACAAATGTCTTGATCACGAGCGCGCAATAAATCATCGTTACTAATAATATAGCGTTCATCCACAAGTGGTAAGCCCACACTTGCAAAGTCTTTAAAGTATTGTTCCGTCAGTGGATCATAAAAGGCAATTTTCCGTTTATATTGGAGACAAACCTGCACTAATTCTTCAATGTTATATGTTGATTGATCATATAATGCAATAAAGATCCGGCCTTTAATATCACGGAAAATAGGGTCAATTTGCGGCGTTAAACGGTGATTTGGCGAAGTATAGCCAACTTTTTCGGCAGCACTTGATTCACTTAACAGCGCTAAGACATTTTTCTCGGCAATTTTTGCAATACTATTTAAATCGAGTTTGTAGCGTGAACTATTTGTGTACTCGACAATAAAGTCGCCCGAATACACAATCGCCCCTTGTGACGTATCAATCGCGACACCAAAGCTTTGCATCGCGGAATGCGTTGTTTGGAAAAAAGTAAAACGCCGTCCACTAATTGTATGGGTGCTTGACGGGTCAACAATGATCATGTCATAGCTCATCTTCACGCCAAGGCGTTTAGTAAAGCGTTCAAGCATCATGGCTGAACTTTGTGTTGTATAAATTGGCGCCGGTGCTTGTTTATATAGAAAGGGTAGTGCGCCAAATTGGTCATCATGACCATGCGTAACAAAGTAGGCCCGAATCCGTTGTTTGTTTGTGACTAAATAGTCGTGACGCGGAATAATAAAGTCAATACCTGGTGAAGTTTTATCAGGATACTTTAACCCTGCTTCCACAATAAAAATATCGTTGTTAATTTCCACAACATACATGTTTTTGCCATGTTCATCAAGCCCACCTAAAGCGAAAATTTTAATTTTGTCGTTCATATTATACCTCGTCACTAACGTTTATTTTTGTTGTCTTGGTTATTATAGCAAAACCGCCCGCATTTAATCAACAAACGCGGGTAAATTTAGCTAATCTTTTTACTCGTAATGATATTTGCGCCACTTCCGAAAATATTTGCGACAATAACTTCGTTAAAAGCAAGTGGTGCATTAAATTCTAATGTGTTTAAATGTGCAACAACGTCGGGAATTAAATCTTTACTAATTGGCACATCGGTACGGACCGGTACTGGTTCTTTCACGCCGTTAACCTTAATGACATATGTTAAAGTTCGCTTCGGATTTGTTAGTTCTTGATGGGCATACGGAATACCACGTGCGCACATGTTGCCTGTGACGTTATTATGTTCGTCAACAGTTAAAAGACAACCGCGCGGACATACAAGGCATGTTAATGTGCGTTTCATAAAAGAACCTCCACAGTTATATCTTCTTCACTGTTTAATCCGTTCGTTGCGACATCAAGCATAATTAATTCACTTGGGAAGAGAAACTGAAAAAACTTTTTCACAAGCACGTTTTCGCCTTGGCGAATAATAATGCGTTTATTTTCATAATTATCATTAACGCGCAGTTTAACCGCAATTGTTGCAAGATTAAACGGATAACGAAGCAGATTAGGTAACACATAATTAATGCCTGGTCCAACTTTGACGTTAAGCGTACGAGTTTGTACCTTTAATTCGTCATTAATAAATAGACTTGCAGCGTAGCCACTTTGTTCCCCTTCAAAATAGGCGTCATCGGCAAGATCATGAATGTGTAAGGCATTGCCGGCCACAAAAAACCACGGAATTGATGTTTGACATAATTCATTCACAATTGGCCCGCGCGATTTGCTCGTTTTAATCCCCAGTTTATCGCTCAGTTGAATGTACGGAATAAGGCCCACCGCTAAGAGGAGCGTATCGACTTTTAACGTTTTTTCACTCCCCGGAATAACTGCCCCAGTTTTATCAATTTCACCAATCACAACTTCATTAACGCGTGTTTCGCCCCGGACATCGAGCACTTTATGCGATAAATAGAGCGGAATGTTAAAGTCATCTAAACATTGCACAATATTGCGTTTTAAACCACTTGAAAACGGCATTATTTCACTAACCGCATGCACTTTCAAACCGAGAAGACTTAGTCGCCGCGCCATAATTAGCCCAATATCACCCGACCCAACAATTAACACATCTTGACCAATCGTATACCCTTTTAAATTTAAATAATATTGCGCTTGACCCGCGGTATAAATACCGGAAATACGTTGCCCAGGTAAATTAATCGCGCCCGCCCCGCGTTCATACGAGCCACTTGTTAAAACAACAGCCGTTGTGTGGACACTCATGACAGCGTCATCCGCGACCAGGATCGTTACTTCACGCTCAGCACTTATATTTGTAACATTGGCGTTATATAAAATATCAATGCCTTGGTCTTGAAGCATTTCCGTTAAATAATGGGCGTATTCAGGTCCGGTTAATGTTTGTTTAAAAAGATGAACCCCAAACCCATCATGAATACATTGGTTAAGAATACCACCGAGTTCATGCGCTTTTTCGACGAGTAAAATCGACTTAATACCAGATGCTTTGGCTTTTAGTGCCGCACCGATGCCCGCACTCCCACCACCAACGACAACTAAATCATAATTATGCTTCATCTTTAACGACGTAACTTTCTTCTTCGTCATACGCTATTTCACTGACGGGAATATTATAATATTCGGCCATAATTTCAATAACTTTCGGGGTGCAAAATGACCCTTGGCATAACCCAAACCCCGCGCGTAACCGTTTCTTAATCGCTTTGACACTCCGAATCGGGATCGGCCGTGATAATAAATCAATAATTTCCGCTTTCGTCACATGCTCACAGTTACAAATAAGTTCAGCGTAACGTTTATCATCGTCCGCTAAAGCCTCAAGTTCGTCGTCCGGCATGTAAAAGGTGCGGACACGTGGCCGGACAATTGGATTAAAATTGTCTTTAGCTTCTAAAGGTCGCAGTTCCTTCACTAAATCTAAAACATAAAGCGCAATAGCGGGTGCACTTGCTAATCCGGGACTTTCGATCCCCGCGACATTAATGAGCCCTTTGACATATTTATCATGTTCAATGACAAAGTCACCCGTCGATGGCGTTGCCCGCAGGCCACTAAAAGTGCGGATTGTTTTATCAAACGGAATATTTTTTAATAAGCGATTCGCGCTTTCTTTAATTTTGGCAAGTGATGCATAATCCGTCCCAATATCTTCTTTCGACATAATTTCTTCACTTGTCGGCCCAATTAAAAAGTTTCCCGACGTTGTTGGTACGGCTAATATTCCTTTACTGTACGCATTTGGTAATGGGAATAATACCGTATTCACAAGCGGTTTTTCAAGTTTATCAATCACAAAATAGCTACCTTTGCGTGGTGTAATCGTAAAGTCTGCTTTACTTACCATATTAATAATATTATCAGCGTATACACCCGCGGCATTAATAAGCGTTTTTGTCGTAAATTCATGCTTTTTCGTTGTAACAACAAAATGGTCACTCTCTTTTTTAATCGCGACAACTTCTTCGTTTAACACGAGTTTTGCGCCGTTTTCGATTGCGTTTTCAATCGAATGCGCGGTTAGCTCAAACGGATTAATAATGCCGGCAGTGGGCGCAAAGAGGCCACCAACGACATCATCAGTAATATTTGGTTCTAAGTTAATAACTTCTTCACGGGTTAAAAGCCGCACTTCGACATTATTTGCTGTCGCTCGTGCTTTTAACACATCAAGCATGCCTAAATCATCAATATTTTGGCAAACGGTAATCGAGCCAATCCGTTTAAATTCCACATCAAGCTCTTCACAGAGTGTTTTAAACATCGGGACCGCTTGGACGTTGAGCCGGGCTTTTAGCGAACTTGATTTTGGATCATAGCCACTATGAATAATTGCACTATTGGCCGCACTTGTGCCATTACACACATCATTTTCCTTATCGACAATTAAAATACTTAACTTATAGCGGGAAAGTTCCCGGGCAATAAGCCCGCCAATAACGCCTGCACCAATGATTATGACATCATACATAATTAAAACCTCGCAATATTTTAGTCGCTACTATTCTTTTATATTATGATACTCTTTATTCGCCATAATGTCTATTTGAACCATTACAAAGTCCGTTAATTACCTAAAAAAATAGTCGCACAAGTGCGACTATCCTTTATTTAGTTATTATATTACTATTTACGGCGTGGGCCGGGTTTGCGTTCGACAAAGCCTTCGGGTTTTTCTTTAAAAACTTTATGACTTGCTTTCACTTTCCCTTTTTCGTCAACACCGACAACTTTAACTTTAAGTGTATCGCCAAGTTTAAAAAGTTTGGTTGCGTCTTCAACGTATGCCCAGTCAAGGTCACTAACGTGGACGAGTGCATCAACATTACCGAAGAGATTCACAAAGACACCATAAGGCTCAACACGGACGACACTGCCGTCGTAAACTTCGCCAACTTTGGCCTCTTTAACGATATTTTCAATCGTCGCGATAACGTTATTAATGACATCACGGTGCATATGATAGACAACGACTAAGCCTGTATCATCAATATCAATTTTCGCGTGATCATTTTCTTCAATAATTTTGTTAATGACTTTCCCGCCGGTCCCGATGACTTCACGAATTTTGTCAACTGGGACAAACATTTTCGCCATTTTTGGTGCGTAAGGGGCGACGTCTTCGCGTGGTTCACTAATGGCGGCCATTTGGTTGGCGCGAATTTCGTCGCGCGCTTTTTTCGCTTGCATGAGTGATTCGGCTAATACTTCACGGCTAATGCCTTTAACTTTTATATCCATTTGTAAGGCCGTAATCCCTTTACTTGTCCCAGCAACTTTAAAGTCCATATCGCCGAAGTGATCTTCTAAGCCTTGAATGTCCGTTAAAATCGTGTATGGATGTTTACCATCGAGTGGTCCACTCGTAATAAGCCCCATTGCAATACCGGTGACCATATCTTTAATGGGGACACCAGCGGCCATAAGCGCCATACTTGAGGCACACACACTTGCTTGCGAACTCGAACCGTTACTTTCTAACACTTCACTTACAACACGGATTGTGTATGGGAAGTCAACTTCATCAGGAATAATGGCGGCAAGTGCCCGTTCAACGAGTGCACCATGGCCAATTTCCCGCCGTGCTGGGCTACCTAAACGTTTAATTTCACCAACACTGTATGGGGGGAAATTATAGTGGTGCATAAAGCGCCGACTTTCTTCATCCGTTAAGTTATCAATAATTTGTTCATCGCTTTTTGGACCAAGTGTGACAACACTTAAGACTTGTGTTTGTCCGCGCGTGAATAATGCACTACCGTGGGTACGTGGTAAAAGATCAATCTTACTTTCTAATGGGCGAATTTCATCGACTTTACGGCCATCAGGGCGAATCTTTTCAATTGTAATGAGGCGGCGAATTTCTTCGGCAACCATCACTTCGTGTAACGCTTTAACATCATTAATTGTTTTCCGTTTGACGTCATCACTAGCGTATTCTTGATTTGCATAATGTTCAACCATATCGGCTTTAACTTGTTCAATCGCCGCACCGCGTTCAAGTTTATCAAAGACACTAATGGCGGCTTTTAATTTGTCATTAAATAAAGTTTTAAGTTCTTCGACAAGTGTTGCTTCGGGGACGAAGAGTGGGAATGCGCGTTTTTCGCGACCAATCGCTTGTTGAATCGTATCTTGGAATGCACATAATTCTTTAATCGCGTTATGGCCAAGTAAGAGCGCTTCAAGCATATCTTCTTCATTTACTTCAAAGGCGCCCGCTTCCACCATGTTAATCGCTGTTGCAGTTCCGGCAACGACGAGGTGGATATCGCTTTTACTTTGTTCTTCATTTGACGGATTAATAATAAATTTGCCCTCAACGCGGCCCACAAGAACACCAGCGACTGGGCCTTCAAACGGAATATCACTCACCGTTAATGCTAAGCTTGAGCCAAGCATTGCGGTCATTTCTGGACTTGCATCGAAGTCCGCACTTAAGACGGTATTAATAACTTGGACTTCGTTGCGGAATCCTTCCGCGAATAAGGGGCGGATGGGGCGGTCGATTAACCGTCCTGTTAATGTGGCGTGTTCGGTTTCGCGGCCTTCACGCCGTAAAAAGGAACCAGGAATTTTCCCGATTGCATATAGTTTTTCTTGGTATGTCGTTGATAGTGGAAAATAGTCGATATCTTTTGGACTATTCCCCGCAACAGCGGTGCTTAAGACAGCAGTGTCACCATAACGGACTAGGACAGCGCCATCAGCTTGTTTGGCAAGTTCGCCAACTTCCACGACGATTTTACGGCCATGGAACATCATTTCATAAATTTGTTTCATTTTTCTCCTCTTTCCAACAATTTAATGAAAAAACTGTCGCCGGACAGTTTTCTCTTTTTTGATACCTAGCGCCGGAGCCCTAGTTTTGCAATTAATGCTAAGTATGCTTCGCGGTCAACGCGGTTATAGTAATCTAATAACCCACGCCGTTGGCCGACGAGCTTAAGTAAGCCACGTTGTGAATGATAATCATGTTTGTGGACTTTCATATGTTCGGTTAGTTCACGAATTTGTTCAGTTAAAAGTGCAATTTGTACTGGTGTTGCACCCGTATCATTTTCATTTGCACCAAATTCTTTAACAATTTCGGCAATCCGTTCTTTTGTTAATGCCATTTTACGTTCCCCTTTCTTCGCTTCTTAACCTTAGCATCGCTCTAATTTAGGGGTAAATCATAGCAGCGCTAAAGTCGTGTTACTATAGTAACATTATTCCCGCACTTTGCCAAGTTAAAAGCGAGAATATCGTTGTAATTTTATTTACCAATTTCCGCTTTGACAAGATTTATGAAGTTACGTGCATATTCACGTGTTCCATCAAGTTCTTCGGTTGTTGGTTTTAAGCGAATACGGTGGCCTTCATCGACGGTTTTCATCCGTAATTCTTTAGCCCGATTTAAATAGTTACGTACCGCTTCACCACTCCAGCCGTAACTACCAAACGCACTGATAAATTTACCAATCGCAATAAATGGATTAAGGCTATTTAAGACATCATAAATTGGCTTAATCCCGTCACCTACAAACGTTGGCGACGCTAAAAGGAGCGCGTCACTTGCTTCAATTGCGGCCACAATCGGCGCGTGATCAGTAACGGGGACAAGAAATTCGTGCACAATTGCGCCACTTTGCCTAAGTTCGTCAACAACAACATCTTTCATCATTGTTGTATACCCGTAAGCACTGGCGTGCACAATGGTAACAACAAGTTTTGGACTAGTTGGCACTGTTGACCAACGAATATATTCACTAATGGCATGATCAACGTCTTTTTTGTCATCTAAAATATAGCCGTGGCTATTGAGCACCATACTAACATTGAGGCTTTCTAATGTTTTAACAGCCTTCAGACAATCTTTTTTAAATGGCGCCATAATCGAATCATAATATACCGTTAGTGCTTCTTGCGCCGAGGCTTTATCACTTACTTTACTTAGTAAAATTTCTTCTGGCGCAACGTGCATGCCAAGAAAGTCACAAGTATATGCTAAATCGTTAATTGGGTCATGTGTAATGATCGTATCCGGCCAATGGACGTTTGGCACGGGATGGAAAAACAAACTTTGGCGCTCACTTAGTTTTAATTCTTCGTTTGGTTTTACTGCTTGGCCGGTAAATGGTGCATTATTAATATCTTTAAAGTTTTGCATCGCCATGAAGGAACCAAATAATTTAATATGTGGATTCAACTTTAAAAGCGCCGGAATGGACCCGCTATGATCAGGTTCAGTATGTTGCGTCACGAGATATTTAATCTCCGCTAAATCAACTAATGACTTAATATTATTTAACCATTCTTCTGTAAATTGTTCTTTTACTCCATCAATAATCGTAATCCCACCTGGTTCGTTAATTAAATACGAATTGTATGTCGTCCCCTGTTTCGTCTCCATCATAATGTCAAAGACACGTAAGTGTGGGTCACTTACGCCTATGTAATAAACATTATTTTTCACGTTAAAAACTGCCATTTTAATAATTCCCTTCTTTTATAAGTTTAACGCATCTAGCACGATCTTCATCAATCTTTGTAACTAATGCTTCTATCGTAGCAAATTTTACCTCGGGTCGTAAGTAAACAAGAAACTCGACCGTAATAGCTTGATGATAAATATTTTCTGCAAAATCAAATATATTTACTTCAAGAAGTGGTAATTTTACTTCATTAACGGTCGGATGGAAGCCAAGTGAGGCCATGCCAAAATATTTAGTATCACCAATCCGGACACGAACAAAATATACACCGTGACGGGGCAAGAAATAGGCAGGATCAACACTTATATTTGCAGTGGGGTAGCCTAATTTATTACCAAGGCCGAACCCGCGCGTCACTAGCCCAGTTAGTGCATAGTAGTCGCCAAGGAGCGTACGTGCTTCTTTCGTTCGTCCTGCTATTAAATGGTCTTTAATTAGCTTCGTACTAATTTTTTCATTACCCGTAAAAAGCGGTTCAACAACAACAGTTTGAAAGGCTTTATAGTTAGTTAAATGAGCACTTGTGCCCTTAGCCATTTTGCCATAGCGGAAATCACTACCAACAACAACATATTGTGGGGCTAGTTTAACTAAGATTTCCTGTACAAATTCATCAGCAGTTAAAGCAAGTAAATCATCACCCAAATTTAATAAAATAACTTCATTAACTTTGTGTTTTCGAAAACGCTCAACCCGATCATCAAGCGTTGTTAACACACCACTAACTTGGTGGGCTTTTGTTACTTTCTTATTCGTATAAATAAGTAAAACACTAACATGTTTACTAAGGGTATGCGCTTTTGTTACTAATGTTAGGTGGCCAGTATGTAGACCATCGAAAGTACCTAAAAGGAGTGCACTATCTTTGGGTAGCGCACTAATATTGTTCATGTCTAAATGTGTAACTTTCATAAATTAAATCCTCGAAATGATTGGTATTTGTGGTTTATACGACGACATAATGCGTGTAAAACATTGTTTTCGTCAACAACTTGGACAATTTCTGCAGTTGTATTTAACTCGACCAACTGTCCGTTACGTACTGCCATTAATGTGTTTTCATCAGCCTCAACAATTGGAAACATGCTTAGCGCGACTGAAGGTGAAATAATATCCTCCACACTTACTTCACTTAATGGTTTAGCGTCCTTGACACTAAAATCACCATGCTTTGTGCGTTCGAGTTCGACCGTCGTCGCAACCGTGTTTAGCGCTTTAGCAATATCGGCACCAAGTGTACGAATATACGTTCCTTTACTTACCGTTGCTTCCACTTTAAAAAAAGGGTGAATGTAATCTAAAAGTCGTAATTTGTGCACAAATACTTGGCGCGGTGGAATTGCAACTTCACGGTTTTCGCGCGCGTATTTATACAGTCTTTTCCCATCGACTTTAATTGCACTAGTCATCGGTGGTATTTGTGTTATTTCGCCTACAAAAGTCTTTAATATTTCACTAATTTCTTGCAATGTAAAACTTGGAATTTCACTATCTTCTAATACTTCTCCTTCAGGATCAAGTGTTGATGTGAGATAACCTAATTTAAACGTGGCAACATATGTTTTTTCATCATCTTCAAGAAACGAGAATACTTTTGTTCCTTCATTGACCCCAATAATTAAAAGCCCTGTCGCAAATGGATCAAGCGTCCCTAAATGCCCAACTTTTTTAGTGTTAAAAGCTTTACTAATCGCATTAGAAATATACCGACTTGTCACATCTTTATGTTTGTTGATTAATAATATACCACTATTTACTGTTCTCATTGCCTTTTATATTATAATATAAAAAAGATGGTTTAGACAATGAAACATTATAGTGAATTACTCGCAAAAATTAAAAAAGCTGACACACTCTTTAATTTAATTAATGATAATGACATTATTGTTGTTGGTGTTAGTGGTGGCAAAGACTCTATTGTCCTTTTTGAGGCACTTCTTGATTATAAAAAGTATAGTAAAAAAACATATACACTTATTCCCGTTATCCTTGATTTAGGATTTCCAGCGTTTGACGCAGCAAGTTACGTTAAACATTTCAATGCTCGTGGCTATGACCTATACATAAGTGATAGTCAAGCAGTTGCCAAAATTTTAACGATCCAACAAGCTGAGCAACACCTACCCAAATTACCGTGTTCAATTTGTTCGAAAATGAAAAAAGCGGCAATTAATAGTGTAGCTGTAACCCTTGGTGCAAATAAAGTGGCGTTTGCCCATCACGTTGATGATGCCGTCGAAACGCTATTTATGAATATGATAAGCGGCGGGCGTCTTGCAACATTTAAACCCCAAATGTATTTAGATCGCGCTGGTATTACATTTATCCGGCCACTTATTCTTGTGGAAGAATCACTTATTACGAAAGTGCAACAGGCAAAGACATTGCCCCTTCTCCCATATACTTGCCCGAACAATAAAAAGACACGGCGTGAAGATATGAAACAATTACTTACCGCACTATATAACACTTACCCAAGCGCGAAACAGAACTTTCAATTAATGCTTATGAACGAAAATCAAACGAACTTATGGGATAAAAACTATGAAACTGTGCTTGCAGACAATCTCGTTATTAAAAAGGCAACAACAAAAAGTTTATTAAGTGATGTTTTCTTTATTCGCACTAGCGTCTTTATTATTGAACAACAAATTAGTGCTAATGATGAATATGACTCACATGAAGATGATTACACAAGTTATGTTCTTTATGTAAATAATAATCGTGCAGCGACCATTCGCTACACGTTTGATGTGAAAACACGAACAGTGACCATCGGCCGCATTGCTGTGTTAAAAGCTTACCGTGGCCACGGCTATGGCAAACTACTTATTAATTACATTGAAGCATTACTGAAAGGGAAATATCGCCCCTTCACACTCTATATTGGTGGGCAAGCGTATTTACGGACATATTATGAAAGCCTTGGGTACGTAACTGATGGTAAAACATACATCGATGCCGGCATTGAACACTTTCACTTTACAAAGGAAGTTAAGTAATAAGGGACCAAGGTCCCTTATTTTTTTGCTTTCTTGAGCAATTCATCAATCTTCTGCGCTTTTTCAAGTGTATCATCGTACATAAATCGCAGTTCAGGAATTTTGCGAATATTCATTCGTTGCGCAAGTTCATGGCGAATAAAACTGCCGGCACCACTTAAAATCGCTAATTTTGCTTGGGGATCACCGCTTCCTAAAAAACTAACATAAACTTTTGCATAACTATAATCATTAGTAATTTCAACTGCGGTAACTGTTGCAAGGCCAAGGGACGGGTCACCAACTTTGTAAGAAATAATCTCACTTAAATAGCGAAGCATGAGCGATTCATTACGTGATTTACTATGTTTAGCCATTTTTGACCTCCACCATCGCAAACCCTTCAATAATATCGCCTTCTTTAATATCGTTATAATTTAATAAAGTCATCCCGCATTCAAAGCCCGCACGACTTTCCTTCACATCGTTTTTCACATGTTTCATCGTTGCGATTTCGCCTTCATACACAATGACGCCATCACGAATAAGCCGTGCACTCTGATTCCGTTTTAAAATACCTGAAAGCACATACGAACCAGCGATCGTGCCAACTTTTGAAGCGTGCCAAATGGCCCGTACTTCGGCTTGACCCGTCACTTGTTCTTCAAATTCAGGTTTTAGCATTCCTTTGAGCGCTGCTTCCGTTTGTTCAAGTAAGGCGTAAATAACACGGTGTAAATGGATTTCAATCTTGTTACGTTCCGCTAAGTCGCGTACTTGTGCACTTGGACGAATATTAAAACCGAAGATAACGGCGTTACTTGCACTTGCTAATAGCACGTCACTTTCCGTAATTTGGCCGGCACTAGCGCGAATAACATTAAGCTTCACACCTTTGACATCAATCTTTTCTAAACTGGCGCGGACTGCTTCCGCTGAACCACTATTATCGGCTTTAATAATGACATTTAAGACGACAAGTTCACCTTCGGCAATTTTTTGGTGTAAGTCGCTTAAACGTAGACCATCACTACTGCCGCGCATTTCGTCAATTTTTGCTTGTTTACGGCGAAACGCGAGTTCTTTTGCTTCTTTCTCGGTTTCAAAGGCAATGAAATTATCGCCAGCTTCTGGTACTTCATCAAGGCCAATAATACTAACTGGCGTTGCCGGTCCGGCTTGTTTTAACACTTTATTATGTTCATTACTCATCCGGCGGATTTTACCAAAACTTGCACCAGCGACGACGAAATCTTTACTTAAGAGTGTGCCATTTTCAATAAGTAGGGTCGCTTTAGGCCCTTCGCCTCGTTCTAAGCGGGCTTCAAGCACCGTGCCATATGCATAACGGTGGGGGTTTGCCTGGAGTTCAAGCATTTCGGCAGTGACCGTAATTGCTTCTAAAAGTTCGGTAATCCCTAAAGCTTTTTTGGCCGAGACTTCTTGGAAAATAATATCGCCACCAAATTCTTCGGCAATAACGTTTTGCGCTAGCAGTTCGTTTTTAACTTTTTGCGTATCCGCACCGGGTTTGTCAATTTTATTCACGGCAACAATGATGGGCACATTTGCGGCACGCGCATGGTCAATTGCTTCAATTGTTTGGGGCATGACACCGTCATCCGCAGCAACAACTAAAATAACGATATCCGTTACTTTGGTACCACGACTCCGCATAGCGGTAAATGCTTCGTGCCCGGGTGTATCAATAAATGTAATTTTCTTGCCGTTAATTTCTTTTTGGTACGCCCCAATTGCTTGCGTAATCGAGCCCGCTTCACCGCCAGCAACGTTTGAACTACGAATCGTATCAATTAGTGTTGTTTTTCCATGGTCAACGTGGCCCATAATTGTAACGACTGGTGGGCGGCTGCGTAAATCTTTTGGGTTATCAACAACAGCGGCTAAATTTACATCAAGCGCATCTTCATCGGCTTCGACAAACTCAAAGTCAAAATTGAATTCTAAACAAATCTCGGCGACAGTATCTGTCGGTAACACATTGTTAATCGTGACCATTTGTCCTTTCAAAAAGAGATTTTTAATAATCTGTGACTCGGTTAGTTTTAATAGTTTGGCTAAATCGCTCACTTTAATTGGTCCATTATAAAATAATTTGCGCCCTTCCATATAGGGACCACTTTGTTTCTTACTTTGGGCCGTAAGATTGCTTATGCGCCTAATTTCACTCATAAGTATCACCTTCCTTTATTAGATTTGCGATTTTTTTCGCGCTTTGTGCGTTTGTCACACTCAGCACTTTTACTGTTTTACCAGCATATAAGTCGGTCAGGATGTTCGCAGGGACAACTGACGCGGTAATGTTATGGGTTTCGGCAAACCGGGTAACGACTGCCCGGCTTTGCGCACTTATATCGCTACTTAGCAGAATAAGGGCGATGCGTGGTGCGTTCCGTTCACTTAAGTACTCACTACCTAAGCGTAACGAACCACTTCGTTTAATAAGATGGAGGAAGCTTAAGAGTCTATGCACTCACTAACTCCAAGAGTTTTGTGTACACTTCAGCGGGTATATCAACTGCTAAAGCGCGATTTAAGGCTTTATTTTTTTGCGCAAGCATAATTGCTTCTTTTGTTTTAAGTAAATACGCACCCCGCCCATTTTGGCGGCCGGTTAGGTCAACAACAACACTCCCCTCTGGCGTCCGCACTATACGAAATAACAGCCGTTTTTCACTACTTTGGCCCGTTGCGACACATTTCCGTATAATGAGTTTTTTCATGTACCTATTTCCTTTACCTATTCGTCGTAATATTCATCGAAGTCTTCGTAATCAATATCATCGTCTTCATATACTTCGACATCTTGCTTTTCAAGTTCCGCAAGTTCTTCTTCCGTATAAATATCCATTTTTGGTCCACTAACTTGTGGTTCGGGGGTTGGTTCGGGTTTAACTTCAGGTGCTTGGCGACCTTTTGTACGCCGTTCTTCCCGTTTTGCCGCTGCTTTTTCTTTCGCTTCTTCTTCAGCTTTTTCTTTCGCAAGTTCTGCTTCTAAATCAGCAAGCGAAATTGTCGTTTTAACTTGTTGGATAACTGGTGTAACTTCTGGTGTGATTTCTTCATCAAGTTTAATGAGTTCTTCAGATTCCACACTGTCTTTATCGACAAAGTGTTCATCCGCAAGTGCCGCCATTTCATCGGCCATAAATTGTTTTTGTTCGGCAACTTTTTGCGCAGCTTCCTCACTTCGTGCAAGTTCACGCATAATCCGTTCCCGCGTTTTTTCTTGTTCAAGAATCCGTTCTTCGTATTCAAAGTCCGCTTTCGTTAAATAATTAATGCCCGCTTCATATGCTTCATTAACATCAAGAATTTTTAACTCAAAGCCCGTTAATTTTGCAGCAAGGCGAATGTTTGCACCCCGATGGCCAAATGCTTTACCTTTTTCTTCTTCATTAAAGATAACGTCAGCTGTTTTATTTTCTAGATCAATGGCTAACCCAAGTGGGGCAGCTGGTCGGAATGCTTCAAAAATATAAATGGCCGGGTTTTTTGTCCATGGAATAATATCAATTTTTTCTTTCCGCCCGTCTGGTCCAAGTTCAGCTGTAATCTTTTGGATTCGGTTGGCGTTCGGGCCAATGACACTACCAACAGGATCAACGTTTGGATCAAGACTTTCAACCGCAACTTTCACCCGTTCCCCTTCTTCACGGACAATGTCGTGAATTAGGATTGTACCATCATAAATTTCATGGACTTCGCGTTCCATGAGCCGTTTAACAAAGTTTGGATGGCTACGGGAAATAATAATGTTTGCGCCTTTTGCGCCACTTACGACGTCAACGATGTAGAAATTTAATTCTTGGCCGTTACGGAATACTTCACCAGGGATTGCTTGTTTCCCACGTTCATCAAAGAAGACATTCGTAATACCAAGTAAATTAATATATGTCGTCCGTTCGTTTTTTTCTACTGTCCCTTTAACGAGTTCACCAATTTTATCTTTAAAGAGATTGAACAGTTGTTCTTTTTCAAGTTCGATTAGTTGATGACGGAAGTTTTGCGCGACGTTACTTGAAAGTTTTGTCGAAAAGTCGCCTAAGAAACTACGTTCGACGACGACCAAGTCACCTACTTTTGCGTCCGCGTCATGTTTATGGGCAACATCGACACTAATTTCAAGCGCATCATCTTCAATATCATCATCAGTAGCGACGACAACTTTTTTAAGTTGCGCTTCAAAGTCGAGCATTTCTTCGTTGATAAACACTTCAACATGCACGTCATCGCCACCTTTTTGGCGGGCGAACACATTGCGGACCGCTTGTATAAATACATCGAGGACAATTTCCTCTTTTAAGTTATGCTTTTCGGCGACGGCTTTAAACATTTCCAACATGTCATTAAAGCGTGTTTGTTTGATTTTTTGGGGTTTACTAATTCTTGCCATTTTTTTCTTATCCTTATTTACATTTTAATTGCCCGGCGGATTTTTTTAATGTCCCCGTGGGCGATTGTTGTTTTTTGTTTGCGTCCTTTATTATTTACTACAATTGTGAGCTCATGCTCATTAACATCGACGAGCAAGCCTTCAATTGTCGGTGGGCATTTAATGCCATCATTTTTCGTGATATTAATATAAGTGTCGACATAATCTTTAATTTCCGTCAGCGGAATTTCTTTTTCCGCGCCGGTCGTTGTTACATCAAGAATATAACTTTCATTAATATCGAGTTCATCAAGCAGTGTGTTAATCTTTTCACTAATGGTGACAATTTCGTCTAGACTCACATTATGATGATACTTATCAACAACAACGCGTAAGTATTTTTCCTTATCTTCGGTGACAAAGCGCAGTGACATTAAGCGAAAACCACCGTCAACTAAGATTTGTGCAACCTGACCTTCTAATCCTTTTAAATCCATAAGCCTCCTGATAAATAAAGAGTGGGCGTACCCACTCCAGAGATTTTGAAGTTTACTTTGTAAATCATATTTACAGAAGTATTTTAGTCTATATTACAGTAAAGTGCAAGAAATAAGGAAAATAAAGGCACTAGTTATCGACTATTTAACGAAATGGTGATAATTCTAATAATTTTATGTTGGCTTTATATGGATGTTTTTCTGTAAACGCAAACTGCTTAAAGAGACTTTCACTAGCTTTTGAGATCGTTGTGGCGTAAATATTGCCGATGTGATAGTTTGCCTCTCTTTTCTTTCTTAATAGTTTGAACATGTTTTGCACTAAGGTAAAAGCAATGCCTTGCCTGCGATATTTTGGACTGACAACAAGCGAAATAATAAAAATATGGTTAATCATATCTTTCTTATAAGGTAAAACATCAGCAGCAGTAATATTGTCATCAAACATTACTTGTTCTTGGTCCAGTTTAGCGACTAACACGCCACTGATTGGGAAAAAACTTATATAACCACTCAATTCATTATTTTCATCGGTTGCAAAAATGAACATTTCCGGATTCTTTTTATAGCGATCGCTCACACTACTAAATGTCCCCGTAAACTTTTTAGCGTAAACCGTGCCATCAAGTGCGGGCACTTCGTTAAGTTTTTCTTCATCGTATATTTCACTGTACGTATAATTCATTTAATTGCCACTTTAAACATTTCATTTGTTGTAGTATATAACCTTTATTAATTCATTACATTAAAAAAACGTGTATTGCTTAGCTATCTTTTTAAGTAATTTTCCCATTGGGTAAGGTTAGTTATTTTTATGCCAAACTTGAATGCGTGGCAGCCCGTAATCAAACATAATCCCACCTATTTCTTCGTTAATTGCAATCGCGGGGTAGTCATGGATAGTAATTGCTAGCACAACGACGTAACTGCCATTATATTCACCGTAATAGCGCGTAAGGTCAATATGTTCATAGGCAATTGTTGATGTTCCACTACTTTCTCCGGTATGGATAATCGCTAAATAATCATTAATGATTAAATCTTCAATTATCTCGTCAATAACCAAAGCTTCATCTACCCCAACCATTTGATTCTTAATTGTTTGCAAATTTTTAATCATTAATAAGCCTTCGTCATACGCTTCACTAAAAACGTAAAATGTTCCTTGGTTGATGTGTGGCGCTATTTCATCAAGTTGGTTATAGGTGATGTTTGTTGCAAAGTTGTAATATTTTTTAATGTCTGCTTTAGTGACAGTTATTACAAACGCAGCAAAGCCCATTGCCTCTTCAAAAGCGTTACCATAATACTCACCAACAATATAGAGTCTAAGGTTTTCCCCATCTTTTCGGATATCTTTTAACACATAAGTTGGTGTTGTACTCGTCGTAATCATAAAATGTAAAATAAGCGTATTATCTATAAAGAATTCATTATCAAAGTCAGCCCATTTATTCGGCACTCCCGCTAATAGCCATTCATTTTCGGTAAGGGTTGCGTTTAACTCGGTAGGTGATTTTACAATCACTGATAAATCTTCCCCGCTAGCGTATGCCATTGGCACTTCGCTAAATGGAATACTGGTGCCAACAACGCTACTCGTGTTACTTGTAATATTACTAGATTGTTCGTGACTAGAACTAACTTGATCTGTGCCTGGAACACATGCAGATAACATAGTTATTGCAAGTAAAATAGTAATAAACGGTTTCTTATTCATAATTAAGGTACCTTTCTATCAAATTTTATTATTGATTTAATAATTTATTATTAATGTTACACAATACAAACTACGATTACTGCTATTTTGTGACAAATTTCAATAAGTCCCTTGTAAACACAAATTGTTATGCTTAAAAAACACATTAAGTCTTGATGTTTGCTAACTGTGGGTAATTTAAAAATCTAATATAACTTAATTGCTGGGCTGAAGTTATTTGTAAGATAGTCACTCACATATTCGACACCAAACCGTAATGTGCTAAAGACAAGTTCAAACCGCTGCATCATTTTTGAATAGTCAGCAACCTCGTGCTCGGGAAAGTTTGTTTCATAAATTACTTCCCGCCAGTCAAGGTGCTGTGGGCCATTGCCAAAGGTGAGGTGTGTAAATTCAATGTTATTAATAATGTATTCATTCGCATATTCATAATGTCCACCAAAGATCCCGTTTTGAAAGTCGCCCCAATAAAAATAAACATAACCAATGTAAAATAAATCTTCCGCACGATCAGTTTCGCGGATTTTTGTATAAATTTGAAAGACATCTTCATTAAAATAATACGCAAAACGATACTCAATCGTATATGTCAAAGTAAAAGTAAATCGTAACAGCGCATAAGCGTCAATTGTTACTTCTTCATAATCTCGAAGTTTTGTGGCCACTTTTTTCGCGTCACCTTTTAAATGACTTAGTGAATCACTTTCACTACTTGGTGTGACTACTTCGCTACTAATCGTTGACGGTGTTTCAGTTGAAATAGGTACTTCACTACTGAATGACGATTCAATATTACTCGGTGCTCCACTATTTGAACCCAGGGTTTCACTACACGAGAAAGATGTACTTATACTTTCTTCACTATGACCAGGCTTACAACTCGTCAGGAGCATTAAAAGCAAAAGAAACCATTTTTTCTTCATGTTGATAATCCTCCTTTGTTTTCAATTATAAGTGAAATAAATATAAAATACCTAAACTATTAGAAATATACTTTTATGAAGTGGAAAAAACTTTATTAAATATAATAGAAATGATATTTTCAAAATTAGTTGAGTTCATACGAAACCAAATAAATACGATTAAGTAAAAAAGCCACATTTTGTGTGACTGTTTTCATAAATGGTGCCCCCTGCCAGTTTATCGCAAGTCATCTTACCACATCTTACCACGTCTTACCACATCTTATTCTGGCTTAAAAACGCGTTTTTTAAAACATCATTTCTTACCACATCTTACGACATCTTACGGGATTTTGCTTTTTAGATTTTTATCTACGCCAAAAGAGAACTTTTATTCCAAAATAGATTGAAGGTTTAAAAGGCCGTTTTACAACTATTGAAAATTAGAACATTTATTAAAAATACTTTGAAAAAATAAACTTAAAAACACTTAATATATTTCAGCATTCTAAATTGTTAGAAGTTAATCTACTAACACTTGCTAAAACACTATAATGTCTGCTCTTATTCGTGTATTATTATTAATATGTATAAATATGATTTTGATAGTATGACCGATAAAGAGATTCTCTATGTCGGTGCCGCAAATAATTTGTTGACTTTCTTCCTTTGGTTAACTGCGATTTTATTTAATATCTTTGGTTTTGAGATCGGATTTACGGGAATAAATTATGTGTTTGGACTACCCTATTATTTCTATATCTTTAACGCGCTTGCGGCGATTATTTGCTTTGTATTTAAGCACGTTCAATACAAGAAACACAATTTTTTCGAGAACAAGAAAAAATACGTTCTTGACACTCTCCTTCACTTGCTCCTATTTTTAATGTTCTTTCTTAATGCCTTTTTCTTAATTACGGTCGAATCTGATAACGAAACATTTCTTGCAATTAATTGGGATTGGCGGATTTTAATTCCCGTGCTCCTCCCACTTTTAATCGCACTCATTATCTATATGGATTTAACCGCACACCGACCTGTCCGCAAAAAAGCACAAGCATATATAAAAGCAGCAAGACGAGAAAAAAAATTGAGGAAGTAAAAACAACATGTTATATAAATTCGCTTTAATCTTTCTCTTATTTATCAATCAGCGTTAAGTTGAACGACCTAATAGTAGCCAGCGGGCAATGTCAAATACCTTAATGCCATCAATATCATAATCATCGTGGCGCGTGTTGGCAATTAAAATTTTAGGATAAAAATCCTTTATTTGCCGTAACGGGTTTAGTTCACGCTCCAACGTTTCATCGCGTGTAATGTTATCGGCAACTTGGATATAAATTTTTTCCGTTCCTTTCATCGCCACAAAATCGATTTCTTTTTCATAAAGTTTTCCAACATAGAGTGAATAACCACGACGGATCAATTCAATTGCCACAATATTTTCATATAAGCGACCATAGTCAAAATATCTTTTGCCTAATTTCGCAAACCGAAAACCGTGATCGACTAAGTAATACTTTTCGTTCGTTTTTAAATAACCACTTCCCTTTATATCAAAACGCTTAATTTTATAAAAAACAAACCCCTCACATAAATATTTTAAATAGTTACCAACTGTTTTATGATCAATAGCCACACCGTCTTTAACTAAGTTTTTTGTAATCCCATAAGGAGATGTAATATTGGCAATATTATCAAGTAAAAAAGCCACAATGTTTTCCATCGCTACTTGGTCGGTAACATTGTTCTTTTTCATAATATCTTTTAAAATTACAACATCTAATACATTAGCGATATATTCGGTTTTTTGTTCCTCTAGTTCATAAAGATAACTACCAGCAAACCCACCTTCTAACGTATACTTTTCAAAAGCTTCATCAATGTTTTCATACTCAAAATAATCTAAGTATTCACTGAAAGAAAAAGGAAGGACTTTTATTTCAAAGTGGCGGCCGGTAAAAAGTGTTACTAGATCACTTGATAATAAAAAAGCATTTGACCCCGTTATATAAATATCAAATTTCTTTGATTCATAAATATCGTTAACCGCGATTTCAAACTTCTCACACATCTGTACTTCGTCAATAAAAAGATAGTTTTTAAATCCCTCTTTATATTTATCCCAAATATATGTATTTAATTTACGATAGTCCTTGATATCGTCAAACTCCATACGATTGTAATCAATTCTAATAATATTAATATTTCCAGGTTGTGTTTCAACTATTTTAATATATTCGTTAAGTAACATTGATTTACCGGACCGCCTAACGCCCGTGATGACCTTAATATCCGGTTTATCTTTAAAATTTAATAGCTTTTGTAAATAGTTATCTCTTTTTATTATTTTCATAATCGTTTAACTCCTATAACAATATTAACACTCGATTCCCAAAACTTCAAGTTTTTTCATTTTTTGGGAATGACATTTCCTTTATGTAAAACTTTTGGTTAGTAAACCACCGAAACTATTACGTCATTTAGTTATTGGCATTTTTTGTGATGTTCTGTTGGCACTATTTGTGATTATTGAATACGTAATATTGAGAGTATCCATAGTTGTAAACAACAAGTAAATTCCCAAAACTACAGATTGTTGCTTTTTTTGGGAATAAGTAGTAACATTTACAACATTATTAATACCATTACTATATTGTGAAAATATCTTGGTTGCATAATTATGTAATAAATAGGAAGCTAGTGCCTAATTATGTAACTTTTGATATTATTACGGGGCAATTCTAAAATGATTATTGTCCTGAATATTAACCATCTACGTCAAATCTACGTCAAATCTACGTCACGAAAATAAAAAAGGCACATATAATGCACCTTTTTTGAGATATGGTGCCCCCTGCCAGAATCGAACTAGCGACTGATCCTTACCATGGATCTGTTATGCCATTTAACTAAGGGGGCGTAATTGATAGTATATACCAGGTATAATCCAATTTCAAACTATATATATTTAAAAAGCTCCGGTGGGAGCTTTTAAGTTAATAGAGCCTTAATAATTAAAGTTATTTGTGCTTATTTGCCAGCGCAAAGTTTTTGGGTCCGGGAATTTTCATCGCCCCAAATGTAGCAACCTAAGTTTGGAAAATCAATAAACGGATTACGCATATTTTGATATTTTTCAAGTCCGGCTTGGCGTTGACCATCACGTTCGGCGTAAAGCGGAACATCATATGTCCATTGAATCATCGTTTCCACATTAAAGTTTTCGTTGATCCCACAATTATCGGGATACATTAAAACCATATACAGTTGTGAACGAGCCGTTTCGCCGCGTGATTGCCATGACGGTGAGAAAAAACCACGACGCAGAATATTATCGGTTAAGAGCCCTTCCGTATTCCGCGTTAAGTATGGGAAGTAAAATTCTGGATCATCGGTGTAGTTCCATTCGCCTAAGGATAAATTACTCTTTGTTTCGTTAACATCCCAGTCACACGCAAATAAGTTCGCAATATCACTAGAAATATTTACTTTGTTTGGACCAGCCCGTAAATCATCATCGCCATCGGCAAGTTTTGATTGGGGGAAGACGTGTTCACGGTTCCATTCAAAATATTTTGCATCAGAGCGTGAGCGTAAATCATAAATCGTTAAAACGCGATTGGGACGGAACGGGTCTCGATCCATTTCGACAACTGCATCACCAGCGACGTTATACGTCACACCTTTAAAGGTTGCACGAATATGCGCGCGGAGGGCATCGGCAAGCGCACTACCGCGTAGTGTTAAGTCAAGGCCGTTCCAATAATTACCATCATATGGTGTCATTGGTGTGAAATCCCAGTCGGGTACCCATACTTCTTCAGGGGCTTCCCAAACTTCTGATACGGGTGGTTCACTACTTGGATCAGCAGCACTTGATTCTTCATCACTTGAGACTACTTCGGATTCTTCCTCGCTTGGTAAAACACTCGTAATTTCACTAACCTGTTGTTCGGAACTAGCCGACGGAGTTTCACTTGCACTTGGTGTTGGATTACACCCTGAAAGGAGCATTAAACCAACAAGTCCGAAGACAATATTTTTAAGTTTCATAACTAAAAGCCTCTTCTTTCTCTTTATAAAGAGTATAACAAACTAACGAATATTTGTAAATGAAATATATCTTAAAAATGAAGATGTTATGAAATGGATTATCGCTAGGTTTTGCTTATGCAAATGCGGAAATTGATAAGATATTATTATTTATTGTCAGGCGATAAGTGACACGCGGATCAATATTACCTTTAATGATTTCCTCGGCAATATACGTTTCGAGACTTTTTTGAATAAAGCGTTTCAAGGGGCGCGCACCAAATTCAGGCGCAAAGGCACTATCTAAGACAAAATCAACAATTTTTTCATCATAAATGAGTGTAAAGTTGTTTTTCGCAACATGGACCATTAATTCATCAAGCATCTTCCGTGTAATCGCCCGTTGCGTTTCTTTATCAAGTGGGAGGAAGAAGACTGTTTCGTCGATACGGTTAAGAAACTCGGGTTTAAATGTTGCTTTAATTAATGCATCAATTTTCTCCGTTTCGTTTTTGAGGAAATATTCACTGCCTAAATTACTCGTCATAATAATGACAGTATTTTTAAAGTTAACAACACGGCCTTGCGCGTCCGTTAAATGCCCTTCGTCAAGCACTTGTAAGAGTAAGTTAAATACTTCCGGATGTGCTTTTTCGATTTCATCAAATAGGATGATTGAATACGGACTACGCCGTACAGCTTCCGTTAATTGGCCACCTTCATCGTACCCAACATAACCTGGTGGCGCACCAACGAGGCGTGAGACCGCAAATTTTTCCATATATTCACTCATATCAATACGGACAATGTGCCGTTCGTCATCAAAAAGACTAAATGCAAGACTCCGCGCTACTTCCGTTTTCCCAACCCCCGTTGGGCCTAAGAAGAGAAAACTACCAATCGGGCGATTTGGGTTATTTAAGCCCGCTCGTTGCCGTAAAATGGCGTCACTTACAAGGCGCAGTGCATTGTCTTGACCAAGCACGCGTTTTTGCAGTTCAGAGTAAAGCGCTAAAATCTTCATCTTCTCGCTTTCCATAATCCGTTTTAAGGGGATCCCTGTTTGTCGGGAAACAACTGCGGCGATTTCGTTCTCCGTGACGGTTTCTTTCAGCATCTTATTCGCCTTTGTCGCATTTGTTAATGTTTCAATTTGTTTTTCGAGTTCCGGAATAGTTTTATATTGCAAAGTTGACGCTTTTTCAAATTCACCACTATTAAAGGCCGATGTTAAATTAAAGCGTGCAGTATCTAATTCTTTTTTCGCTTTATTTAATGTTTCTAAATCCTTAAGTTCGAGTTTCCATTCACTCGAAAGTTTCTCATCATCAGCTTTAAGTGATTCAAGTTCGGTATTTGTTTTTTCGAGTCGCTTTTTACTTAATTCATCTTTTTCTTTATTTAAGGCCACACGTTCAATTTCGAGTTGGCGCATTTTCCTCCGAATTTCATCAAGTTCCGCGGGTAAGCTTTCGACTTCAACACGAATTGCGGCACATGCTTCGTCGACTAAGTCGAGCGCCTTATCCGGTAAGAAGCGCTCCGTGACATAGCGGTCACTAATAACGGCGGCACTAACGAGCGCATTATCACTAATTTTAATGCCATGATGCGCTTCATAACGTGCTTTTAAGCCACGTAAAATTGAAATCGTGTCTTCAACCGTTGGTTCTTGGACGATAAGTGGTTGAAAGCGCCGTTCAAGTGCGCGATCTTTTTCAATATGCGCGCGGTACTCATCTAGCGTCGTTGCCCCGATCGTATGAATTTCGCCTCGTGCAAGCATTGGTTTAAGCATGTTTCCAGCGTCAATTGCGCCTTCTGCTTTCCCCGCCCCAACAATGAGGTGAATTTCATCAATAAATAAAATGATTTTGTGGTCACTATCTTTAATACGTTTGAGGATTGCTTTGAGCCGTTCTTCAAATTCACCGCGGAATTTAGTCCCGGCAACAAGCGCCCCCATATCAAGTTCATAAATTAATTTATCGGCTAAGTTCGCAGGGACGTCCCCAGCGACAACACGTTGCGCTAAACCCTCAATTATTGCCGTTTTCCCGACACCCGGTTCACCAATTAAAATGACGTTATTTTTCGTTTTACGCGCTAAAATCTCGATAATACGACGGATTTCACTATCGCGACCAATGACGGGATCACTTTTATTCGCTTTGGCATCGTCATTTAAAAAACGGCCAAATTTTTCTAATATCTTTTCATCTTTCTCATAATCTTGGAAAGGATTAAAATTCATCATAATAACCTCCTTAGCACTTTAAAAGAATGAGTGCTAAAATTATTATATACCATTTTTAGCACTTGTCAACTAAGAGTGCTATATTAGTCGAGTTTTAATTTACTTACTTTTAAAATGCGCGCAATTTTATCATCATGCGGGCGGTGAATGACGTAATGTGTGGCGTAGCGTAACACATCGACATATGCCTCTTTATTGTAGTGATCAACAATTAAGCGTCGGATCGTATCAAACGCGGCTTCACTTGGAAAAGGCTTTGTCTGACTAAACGCAAACAGGTCTTTAATTTGTTTTCGGCTTAATTCATATGGCGCATCCTTTTTCAGCGCGGCTAAAATACTTGATATTTCTTCGTTTAATGATGGGGGAATTGATTCATCATAAACGATTGATTGATAATAGTAGGCGTAAGCTTCACTAAATTTACCCATCAGGTAATAAGCGTATCCACTATAACGAAGTGCGGCACTAATGTTTGGTAAGCTATAGACGACTTGTAAATACCAACCGGCCAGCCGTAATAAGTCTTCAGCCCGTCTATCATATTTCAGCGCTTCAAGAATTTTGACAATAGCTTTCGGGTTAAACGGATTCCACTGGTGCGCTTTTGAATACATGCGGAAGGCGTTTGCATAATCACGCAACTCTTCAAACACTAATCCGCGTTCATAATAAATTGTATAAAACGGAAATTTTTGTAAGACATCGGCGCTATTTTGTTGTGACAATTTACTGTAGAGTGCTTCTTCGTATTCGTTTGTAAAGTTGAAATTCGGTTTCTTCGTTTCTTTTTGACTAATAGCACGCGCATACGCATCTGTGTAGCGCACAAGCGCATTACTAATTTCCGCACGGCGATTAAGCGCAATTTTATGTTCTTTAATTAAATGAATACAAACTGGGACAAGCATATCGGGATTAATGCGAATTTCATTATGAATTTCCCGGCTATCTTTGCCTAAAAAAGTCGAGGCTAAAACGAGTACTTCCGCTTCTTTTTCATCATAGGAAAAATTTTCAATTATGTAATTGAAGATGTTATGGCGATCAAGTTCGTTGTCGCCCGTCAGATTAATTCCTAAATTTCCTTTACTTACCATATTTATGCTTATATTGTAACAAAAAGGGCTTGTTTTATCTATATTTAAGCCCTTAAAAATATTAACATATTACGCTTTTAAAAAGTCAATAAATGCCGTATTCCCTTGCTCATCATTTTTAAAGCAAGCGGTATTTTGTAAAACGTTTTGACAAACGGAAGTCATGTAATCACGAATGTATGTTTCGTATGCTGTTTCTTTCACTTCATCAATAAATAATTGGCGAATAAAGCTAGCGTGTTTTACGATTGTTGGGTAGTCCTTAACCATATTCTTTTCACTTGCGCCACCGTAGTAGAGATCTTTAATAAGCGCAAATTCACTCGTCAAGCGGGCTGGTAAAATAAAGGTGCCCATCTGTTCAATGAGGCCAATCCCTTCTTTTTTAATATTATGGTATTCGGGATGCGCATGGAATATACCGGTTGGATATTTTTCATCGGTGCGATTATTACGTAACACTAAATACATAATATAGTTGCGTTTATGTTTCATAACAATCGGGGTTACCGCAGCGTGACGTTCATCACCCGTGCGCGGGATGATCCCTAATGCTTTATTTTCGTAATCGAGCCAATTCTCACTAATTTTGTTTGCTTTATCAAGCAGTAAACTTTTCACACTACTTTCCAGTTTAATGACATTACTGTCCCACTCGACAATACTAATTTTAATTTTTCGGTCATACTTATGCTTTAAAACATATTTGTCCTTTGCCGCAAAAATCGGCATGACAAGTGCGCCACCTTGGAAATGTTCGTGATTTAAGATCGAACCACCAACAATGGGGATATCGCTATTACTACCGACAAAGAAATGCGGGAATTTATCAACAAAGGCAACAAGTTTTGCAAAAATACGCGAAGTAATCGTCATCGGTGTATGTTCTTTACTAATGACGATCACATGATCTTTATAATAAACAAACGGTGAAAATTGTAAATACCACTCTTCTTTATCTAAATTTATACGCACGGCCCGTAAGTTTTGGCGAGGTGGCGTGTCCGCATTACCGCCAAAGCCAACATTTTCTAAACACAATTGACAACTTGGGTATTTTTCACTTGGGTCTTCTTGCAGTAACTTGGCCGCGTCTTTATTATCTTTTTCTGGTTTTGCTAAATTAATCGTCATTTCAAAATAATTTGGTGCAACTTCTGCCCGCCAGCGAATGTTTTGTTCAATTTTTGCTTCTTGAATGTAGTTATTGGCAATACTCATATCGTAGAGATATTTAATAGCTTTTTCACTGTCTTTTTTCATGAGTTCATCAAAGTGTGCATTGACGACACTTGGGATCGGGGTCATCATCCCGAGAATATCCGTAATAATTTCTTCCGGCCGTTGAATACTTAAATGCGGTAATGAATGCTTTTCTAGTGCTGCTTCTAACTCACTTACAAGTGGGGCCGGATTTTTCATACTCGTAATTTCACTTATATTAATAACACCGCGATATGGTTTCTTTAAACCAAACTTAAAAAGTAGGACATTGCGGTAATAATTTATATCTTCAACGTTAAGGCCAAGCTTCAGCTCAGCGTACGCTAATATTTTTTCCACTAAGATTTCTAACATAACTCACCTCTATTCGTATTAATTATGACAAAAATTAGGTTTTTTTGGTAATGAAGTAAAGTACACTTGTAAAGTCTTGACTAATTCGTGTCGTTGGACTAATCCCACTTGCGGTCCATGCGGGGTATAAAGTTAATGCCCCAGCGCGTAAGGCTTCAGCGCTACTTTCATACGTTTCCACAACTTCATAACCCATTAATTCTTCGGCACTTTGCCGTTTATTAAGATAATTTACAATAACACCGTCATATTTAATAAACTTCGGCAAAACGCGCGTTAATAATGAACCAAACGCCGTAATATCGGTTGCTTGTTTTAATGTCGTGATTATATATTTTCCGTCTTTTAGCATCGGTATGGCGGGCAATTTACTTACTTCGGGTAAAGTTGAATTAACCCCTGTACTAATTAATACAAGCGCCCCATCGTTTGTCGCGTTAACAAGGCCAAACGCTTGTTTATCTTTTTGGGAGGAACTTTCAAGTTCATAATATGTTCCACTTGTCACAATGTGTTGAAAAAGTTTTGCAACGGCATTATATTCTTTAATCGCCCGTTTTTCTTTGGGTAATAAGTTTGTCACATCCAGTTCATAACCAAAGCCACCACTCATAAATGCATTATTAAATCGTGTTTGCAGCGGTATATTACGCAGCATTTGGTGATTAGGGATCGCACTAACATGACCCGACATGACACTTAAGGGGTATGCTTTGGCAAATGTTGTATGCATCCGGATTCGTTCAAAGGCATCACTGCAATCACTCATCCACACTTGATCAAAAAAGTGCAGAATACCTAAATCAAACCGGTTCCCGCCACTTGCACATCCTTCCCACAAAATCGTGGGAAACTTCGTCGTTAAGGTACGCATAATTTTATAAAGACCAACAGTATAATCAAAGAAAAACGTCGAAAATGTACCGTTTTGTGTGTAAAAATCACTTAAATTCCGATTGTAGTCCCATTTAACATATGTAATGTCCGCACTCTTTAAAGTGGCGCTCACATTTGCAATAATATAGTCTTGCACGGCAGGTAATGATAGATTAAGCGAATACTGAAAACGGCCAGGACTAGGAGCAATGCCCGGTATTTTCACCACCCACTCAGGATGTTCACTAAAGATCGGGTGATCTGCTGATACCATTTCCGGTTCAAACCAAAGGCCAAACTTAATACCCATTTTTCGGGCGTGGTCACTTAAGCCTTTAAGCCCACTTCGAAGTTTTTTACGGTTCACGGCATAATTGCCAAGACCGCCGGTATCATCATCACGATTAATAAACCAGCCGTCATCTAAGACAAAGAGTTCAATGCCAAGTTTACTTGCGGCGTTCATTAAGTTTTTAATTTTAGTCGTTGTAAAATCAAAATATGTTGCTTCCCAATTATTTAATAAAATGGGGCGCACTTTTTTTTGGAAAGTTTCGCGCACCACATGGTCGTTAACAAACGTGTGGAAGTTATGACT
>WPCG01092751.1_pt1 | contig 86905 bp, 70 predicted proteins | sample 5403311 | NCBI WGS metagenome assembly WPCG01 (sample SAMN12869467, study PRJNA574797) | sludge metagenome | isolation source: wastewater treatment of Control | place: China:Beijing | collected 2019-05-17 | reverse complement strand
GACTGAGCCGCCAGCCCTCCGGACGCGGCCCGGTGTCGGCCGCAGCCAGCGCGGCCAGCTCCTCGGCATGGCGCAGCTCGGCCGGCAGGCGCTGGGCGGCAGGGGCTGCCGGCCCCTGTGCCCTCGTGTCCCTCATTGCTCGCCCTCGTGAGACATCGCTTTCGCCTGCAAGGCGCGGATTTGCCCCATCAGCGTAGCCTGCAGCGGCACGGGCAGGTCGGCCGGTTTCAACCAGGCCCAGTACTGGCTGAGGTCGCGCACCCGGAAACTTTCGATGGCCACCGGATTGCCGATGTCCATCCACGGCGGGAAATAGCCATGATCCAGCTGGATGCCCATCTCGAGCGCGGGCAGGTGCCAGCAGTGTTCGTTGATGCTCGGGCCGTCGCCCACCGGGCCGGGGCGGTAGCCCCACTTCTTGAGCAGGCTGGCGAGGTGCTCCTGCGCCACCTCCAGCCCGGGCGGAATGACGAGCTGCTCGTCCTTGAACCACTCCGGCGGCGGCAGCTCGGCGCAGGCCCCGAGCTGATCGACCATCGGCTCCATCTCGTAATCGGCAAAATACGCCTGCCAGGCCGCCTGCTCACCGGCTTCGGCCGTGGCCGGGTGCCACAGGCTGATGTGGCAGCCATCGGGCAGCTTGAGCACATCGTCCTCGACATCGACCAGCGAGAAATCTTCGGCGATGCGAAAACTCGTACGCACCCGCCCCGGCGCCTCTTCGGCCCGCCAGATCAGGCTGCGCCCGACGATGCGCAGCAGCGGATGCTGCAGGAACAGGCGCTGCCAGCGCGCCAGTGACCAGCGCTTGCCGGTGACCAATGCCGCATGCATGCGCGGCGCCTGCTGCTTGACCACCGTCTTCAGGTTGCTCGCCATCCCCTTCAGCTTGGCGGTGGCGGCTTCCCATGCGGGCTTGAGCGCGGCATCCTTCACCGCCGGCACCGATTTGCTGGCCTTGCCCTTGTCGTTGATCACGCGCAACGACAGGTCGCCCTGCAACTCGACGCGGTACGCATTCGGCCCCACCGTCAGGGCCAGGCCGTTGCCCAGCCCGAAATCGGGCGTAAGCTCGTCGAACAGGTCTGACAGCGTGATCTGACGGCGCTGGGCAGCGGCGCGCAGGGCAACCCGTGCGCTGCCGAGCACCATGTCCTTCAGCTTGCGCGACTCGGAAATTTCCTGCACACGCAGCAGCGCATACTGGGTATCCACTTCGCCCAGCTGTTCGGTGGCCGCAGCGGCGCGCTGCAGGCGGGGTTTGTTCCAGGCGGTGATTGCGGCCACCAGTTGATCCACCACCCTGTCGTCGGCATTGCCCGGCAACAGGCGCAGCGCCCAGCGCAGCTTGGGCTCGCCATGGCTGGCGATCCAGGTTTCGACCAGCATGAGGGCGAAACGGGCACGCGCATCGGCCGGCACCGGTTCGAGCAATTGCCCCACCAGCGGCGGCAGGCTGTCTTCGGCCGTGGCCACCAGATGCAGCAGCGCGCGGGCGGCGTGTTCGGACAGGGGGGCGAGCAGAGCGAGGTTGTCCGGCGTGTCGAAAGCCTTCACCGTCGCAGCAATGCGCTTCACCCTGGCAGCCTGCGCTTCGAGGGCGGCGAGCCGGGCGGCGGGATCGTCGTCGAGCGTGTCCGCTGCGGCAGCCGTCCCGGGCGTGACAGCCTCGGCGGCCGCTTTGTCGACGGCCAGCCCGAGCTGCTGCAGGCGCGCCTCGACCATGCTGGCCGAAGCAACGTCGAGCTTGCCGCTCGCCAGCAACTCGGCCAGCAGCGGCCCGGCAGCGGGGTCGGGATGCTTGAGCAGCACGTCGCGGCAAGTGAGCAGCAGATTCTTCGGCGGCTTCTTCAGCCAGCCGGCGGCGACCAGATCGGCCGGTTCGAAGCGCTGCGCACCGGCGGCAAGCGCCTCGCGCAAGGCCTTGGAAGTGCTGCCGGCCACAACCTTGGTGAGCACCGGCAGCGCCCCCTTCAGGCTGCCGGCATCGAGCACCGGCAACAGGTTCACCAGCTCCTTCACCGGCACCGCTGCGAGGTCGTCCGGCCGGCTGCTCGCCAGCCTGCAGGCAATGTCACGATACGCCCGCCCTTCTTCCTCATATTCGCAACGCATTGCAATCAAGGGCAGCAGCAGCGGCAGCAGCGCCTCGTACTGGCCCTCGAACACCCATTGCGCCAGATTCACGCTGATGTCGTAACGCCCGCTCTCCTTCAGAAGGTCTGCAAACACCTCGACATCGTCACGCACCAGACGGTCGAACAGCCTGTGGATGTAGTCGCGCTCGACCTGCTGGTGGTAACTGATCTCGCTGAGCAGGATATTGGCCAGCACCTTCCGTTGCTTCCGGTTGCTGTCGGGCCAACGCAGCGCAACCAGGCCCGCATCCCACACCGGATCGGCGTCGTAGACCTCGGGGTGCGTCGCAAAGAACTCATGCCAAGGCGCCCAGCCTGCAGGGGTAGGCAGTTTCTCCTCCTGGATGCGGTGCTTCCAGTTTTCAAGCACGTTCTTGCACAACAGGCCACCATGCTGGGCCAGGGTGATCAGGTCGGTCACATCTTCCAGACCGTGAAGAAAGGGCTTCCAGGCGGTGAAATACTCGAAGTTCGGACCAATCCCCGCTTCCTTGCGCAAGGCCAGTGCCCATTCGACATGCTCGATGCAGGCGGCGGACGGCATGCCCGGATAGTGCATGAGCGGCAGCAGGCGCGCGATCACCACCCCCACCTGGTCGCGTCCGACGAAGCCATTCTTCCGGCAGTGCGCCAGCCACGCCTCTGCCAGTGCCCGCAACTCGGCAGCCAGTTCCGGACCACGTACCGGCACTCCCTCGCTCAAGGAAAGCAGGGCCACCCCCCGGGGAATCATCAGGCGTGCAACGCTGCGCCAGACATCCGCGTCCTGATGCCAGGGCGCCCCCTCGTCGCGCAACTGCGACAACTGCTGCAAATGCACCACCTCACACTCACGACAGAACGCCTCCACCTCTTCCGCCCGGCCATCGGACAGGCGCCCGACCAACACCCGCGCAAAGGCCGCATACTCCATCGGCCGCTGGCTGTTGGCATGCGCAGCCAGCACTGACAAGGCTTCATCCGCCCCCGGGGACATTTCCAGACTCATTGCAACCGTTCCTTTTCCGATCATCAAAACCTGAACTCCGGCGCTACCCCACCACACCGCCAAGCCAGAACAGTGGGCGACTATGGCATAGGCGAATGGAAAATGAAACGGAGAAATTGACCAGACGGTAAACGGACTTTCAGGCACCGGCCAACGGGGCTGGAACATGCCCCTGAAGGCCTCCCGAAGGCGTCTTTCAGCCGCCGTCCATCGTCAACGTCCAGGGAAGCGGCACCTGCGCCCCCTCGAAGCTGAAACGCGCCACGCCGATACCAAAGGCAGTGGCCAGTGCGGCGTCATTGAGTACATCGCATGGCGTGCCGCTGGCCAGTACGCGGCCCTCATGCAACAGCACCAGCCGGGTACAGAAGCGTGCGGCCAGAGGCAAGTCGTGCAGCACGATGCCCACCCCGAGCCCCTGCCGTGTCTGTTCGCGCAGCAACTGCATGATGCGCAGCTGGTGGGCAGGGTCGAGGGCCGCGAGCGGCTCGTCGGCCAGCAGGACCGCAGGGGTGACCGCCAGGGCACGCGCCAGCATGGTGCGGGCACGCTCGCCGCCGGACAGGGTAAGCACGTTGCGGTGCGCGAGATGCGCCAGATCGGTGGCCTGCAGCATCTGCTCGACGATGGCTTCGTCGCGCGCGCTGCGGACGTGCGGCAGACGGCCCAGCGTCACCACCTCACGCACGCTCAATGGCCAGTGCGCCGCATGCCCTTGCGCGAGGTAGGCAATGCGACGCGCGCGCGTGGTGGCATGCAGCGAGGCCAGTGGCTGGCCATCCACCGTGATCGTGCCGCAGTCGGCCGGCAGGATGCCGAGCAGCGCCTTGAACAGCGTGGACTTGCCAGCTCCATTGGCCCCCACGATCCCCACCAGCTCACCTGCGGCCACGCCGAAATCCAGCGCGTCAAGCAGTGTGCGTCCGGCCACCCGCACCCGCAGGCCTTCACAGTGCAGCGTGCTCATGTTTCCAGTCTCCGCGTCCGCAGGATCAACACCAGGAAGAACGGGGCCCCCACCAGCGCGGTCAGCACACCCAGCTTGAGCTCCGGCCCGCTGGCGTGCAGCAGGCGCACGGCCAGATCGGCTGCGGTCAGCAGGGCGGCACCGGCCAGCGCGGCCAGCGGCAACAGCCGCGACGGATCTCCGCCGGCCAACGGACGCATCAGGTGAGGTGCGACCAGTCCGATGAAACCAATGCTGCCGGACACCGACACCGCCGCCCCCACCGCCAGCGCACTGCCAACCAGCACCCTGACCCGCAGCCGGCCGAGATGGATACCCAGCGAGTGCGCGGTTTCCTCGCCCAGGGTCAGCGCCCGCAGCCCCTTGCCACATCCAAGCAGCAGGACAGCGCCGGCGCAGATGAAAGGCAGGGCCAGTTCAACATCCCGGTTGCTGCGGTCGGCCAGCGATCCCAGCATCCAGAACACGATCTCGCTCAGCGCGGTCGGATTTGGCGACCAGTTCAGGACCAGCGAGATCAGCGCACCGCACAGCGACGATACCGCCACCCCGGCCAGGATCAGCGTGGTGGTGCCGGTGTGGCGACCGGCGAGCATGAACACGAAGGCCGTGGCCAGCGCGGTGCCGGCAAACCCAGCCAGTGGCAGCGCAAGATAGAAGGCATTCGCCAGACCGGTGTAGAGCGCCAGCACGGCCCCCAGCGCCGCGCCACCGGACACGCCAAGCAGCCCCGGTTCGGCCAGCGGATTGCGCAGCAAGCCCTGCATCGCGGCCCCTGTGATGCCAAGCGCCGCACCTACCGCCAGGCACAGCACGGTGCGCGGCACACGAATGTCGAGCAGGATGCGCTGCGGGATCAGTTCGCCTGCGAGCGTGCCGCCGACGAGCCGGGCCGGGCTCATATCCACATAGCCGACGAACAGCGAGACAGCCCCCAGGGTCAGGGTGAGCGCCACCAGTGCCAGCACCCCGATCAGGCGTGTGCGCGCAGGGGTCATGGGCCGCTTGCCTCCTCATGATGTGCAGCCAGCCGGGCCGCTGCATCCAGATTCCACGGACCACCGCACACGGTTTCACGCGCGGGCAGAATGTGCTCATCTGCCCCCATGCGGGTGATCGCCGGGTGCTGCAACAAGCGATTGCCCAGGGTCGGCGTACCGCGCTTGTAGTCGCTGCTCACCAAGGTGTCCGGATGTTCGGCAACCAGCCGCTCCAGCGGCAGCATGCCGTAGCCGTCGAGCCCGGCCCGGGCCGCACCATTGTCATGACCGGCGGCCTCGAAAATGTCGTGATACAGGGTGTTGCGGCCAGCGCTGAAACCACCGGAACGGTACTGGGTGGCCACTGGCCGGGTGGCCCCATGGCCCGCCTGCATCTGTGCCAGGCGAGCCTCGAAGCGGGCAATGATGACCTCGCCCCGTCCCACCTCCCCCACTGCCCTCGCCACGGTGCGAATCTCCTCCTTCACCTCGGCAAAGCTCTGTGCCCCCGGCACCGCCACCACCGGAATACCGAAACGGCGCAGCAGCGCGGTGGTGTGGCGGGTGGTATAGGTGCCAACCAGCACCAGATCCGGCTCCAGGGTGAGCACTTCCTCGGCGCTGCCATAGGCAACCGGCAGCCCTTGTGCCTGTTCGTGCAGCACGCTGCTGAACGGGTCCTGGCTCAGGAAGGACAGCGCCACGATGCGCTCGCGCCCGACCAGCTGCAACAGGATTTGGTCGGTACACAAATTGAGCGACACAATGCGCTGCGGTGCGTCACGGCTGGGTGTGACGGCAGCCGACGGTCCGGCCACACTGAGTGCGACGGCACCGAGGATCGCGACCAGCCCCGGACGCCGCCACTGCGTGCACATCAGCCCATCCACGGATCAGCCCCCACACACCAACCCGCTGCCGGTGCGATCGAACGGATCGGGCGGAAGTTGCAGATACTGCTCCCGCAACACGTCCCAGGCCGCAAGACGGTTCCAGTCCGGTGTCTCCGCCAAATGTCCGGTGTCGTCCAGAAACGGATTGGGCAGGAACACCGTGAGCTGCTGTGCCCCGGCCACGGTGAACAGGCGCACCCCCCACGACTTGGGCGCCCCACTGCGTCCCAGCACACGGTAGAACTCGGCCCGGCCCGTGCGTCGTTGCGCAGCCTCTTCTGCAGGGGCGCCGGCAAAGTGGCCAATGCACAGGTGAAAGTGCCAAGCGCCAAAATCGATGGTGGCATAGCCATCCAGCAGGCCGACAAGCACGGGGGCATTGGGGGCGCGCACTTCCCACACCGCGCCGGGCACCATGGTGCCGAAGTGAATGTCCTTCCAGTACCCCTGGAACACGTCCTTGAGCAGCAGCCACAGCGTGTCCTCATCGGTGGGCAGTGGCCAGCATTGCACCTGCCCCAGGCCGGGTTCGTAGGTCACCGGCGGGTGGAGGCGCGCTTGGGTGTTATCGCATGTATGGCTCATGAGTGTTCCCTGATCAGAAAAAACGGTACTCAACGCCCACCACGCCGTAGCGACCGGGCTGTTCATAGCCCAGGCCTTCCGGTGCGTCGCTGTCGAAGAGGTTCTCGATGCGCGCATGCACGCTGACATCCCGGCTCAGCGCATAGCGGGCAGAGACATCGACACGCACATAGCTGTCGATCCAGTCGCGTCCAGTCCAGTCCACGCGCTTGTCGGTGTAATAAACATTCACCCCGCTGGCGAGCGGCCCGCTCGCATGGAACAGGCCCAGGTTGGCCTTGTGCGGAGCAATCTGCACCGTGCGGGCATAGTCCTTGCCAGCCTTGCGGGTTTCGGAGTCGGTGTAGGTGTAGTTGCCCTTCAGCGTCCAGGCTTCGTCCAGCGCCCAGGCAAAGCTCAGCTCGATGCCGCGGGTGCGCTGGCGATCGGCGTTGGCGTACTGACCATAACCCCCCCAGGTGTTGCGCGGGTTTTCAATGCTGCCATCGTAGATGATGACGTCCTTGACCTCGGCATGCCATGCCGTGGCCTCCCAGTTGAAACCGCCCTCCCCCGGCTGCCCGCGCACGCCGATCTCGCGTGTGCGACCACTTTCCGGGCGCAGCACGGTGCTGCCATAGGTGGGGTTGAACAGTTGTTGCAGGGTGGGCGCCCGATAGCTGGTGCCGTGGTTGGCAAACAGGAAGAGCCCGCCCAGCTGGTAATTCACACCCACGCTACCGGTGGCCTTGTCGCCCCACACATCGTAATCGTCATAGCGCACCCCTGCCGCCAGGGTCAGGCCCGAGGCGAGCGCATATTCGCCGTTCAGGTAAAGGGACTTCCGGTCCGCCTCTCCATCCAGTTCGCCGTAAGCGCCCCACTGGCGGGCGTCGGAGGTGTAGCGCTCAACGCCGCCCAGCGCCTTCAGGGTTTCCGTGAAATAGCGCAGGCTGTAGTCGAGCTGGGTGCTGCGGTCCTTGTAGTGGGCTGCCTCTGCGTTGCCCCGGTCATGGATTGGCACTTGGTCGCCCTGGTTGAAGAACGTGTTCCAGTCAATCGTGAAGCCGTCCCAGGGCGCCGTTGCATGGCCAAGCAGGCCATCGTCCAAGTCCTGGCTCTTGCGCTGCGAACGCGTCCAGCCGGCCTCCAGGCGCTGGCTCAGGCCATCGCTCAGGTGATGTTCGAGGTAAGCCCGGTATACCCCGGTGCGGGTATCATTGAAGGCATTCGGATCGGGCAGTTGCTTGGCCCAATAAGTCGGCCAGCCCGTGCTGCGGGTGACTTCGGTGAGGTTTGCAAAGCGTGAGCGACTGTCGGCATGCCACAGCGACAGCCCCACATCCAGGCGTTCGGTGCTGTAATCGAGCGCAAGCTGAAGCTGCTCGTCCTTGAACCCTTCATGCGTCAATACGCCATCGCTGTCCACGCTGGAAGCATGCACGCTGCTGCGCAACCGGCCTTCGCCCATCTCGACTGCCTGCTGCCAGGAAGCATTCGCCTTCTTCCAGCCCAGCGAGCCGAGCTCGGCACCCATGCTGGCGTGCGGCGTGTCGCCACGCCGGGTAGTGATGGCAATCACCCCGGCAGTGGCATTTGCCCCGTACAGCACGGTCTGCGGCCCCCGCAGCACTTCGATGCGTGAAATCGATGCAGGATCAAGTTGCCCGAGCAAATTACCGACATCCCCCGAGCCCGCCTGATTGAGCACCACGCCATCGACCACCACCAGCACATTGCCGGCACCAAACCCGCGCATCTTCAGATAGGTGTATTGTCCGGGCCCTCCCACCTGCTTGAACTCCACGCCGGCCAGGCCACGCAGCACCTCGACCACATCGGTATAGGCTCCACGCACAATTTCTTCCTGATCGATGACCGACACGGATTGCGTCATCGTCGCAGGCGATTTCTCGAGCTTGGTGGCCTCCACCAGCAGCCCGGGCAGGGAGGGGTCAGCCGCCTGCGCAGCAGGCAACAGGGCGAGCGCCACACAGGCGCCCATCAAGGGTTTGTTCATTCGGCAAAGCTCCAATGGAACTCGCCGCAAGAGAGTGTCCGCAAACGCAGGATGCAATGCGCGGCACGGCTTGCACAGCAGGGCTGCGCAGGCACGGCAGGATCGGATCAGGACAGGTGCGGATGGTTGACTGGCAAAGCTCCCGTTGCGGCGAAAACATTTAAAAACATATGTTTACGCTACTGCAACGGAGTTGCCGCCCACCCAGAGCCCTCGCTCGATGGCACAGTAACGACTCGCATTGGCAGGTCTCCTGGCTCGTGCTTCAACGCGGACCATCGCCTTCCCACCCGTGCAGGGCAGTGGCATGTTGATGATCGACTCAGCACTTACAGTTGCGAGGACAGCCACGGATTTTCACCGCGTTCCCTTGTTTCATCCCCCCGAACGCCTCCATCAGGCAGCAGGGGAAGCCCAATGCTGGGGGCGAATATCGGGGATGGACCGGGGGCGTGTCAAGCGGTGATCGCAGTGGTGATCGATTCTGTCAGGCAGCAAGGCTGCTGGCACATCTTGCGCAGAGCCCCCTTGGATACCATATATAGTAGATAAAACAACAATTCTTCATGCATTTAGTAGCCCATAGAAGAATTAAGGCTTGACGTCACACGCTCATGGCTCTAATGTTGCGCCCGTCGTTGTCGTCCGGCGTGAGCCGGACAAGGGAATCCGGTGACGTGATCTCGCACCCGCGAGTCACGGAATCCGGGGCTGCCCCCGCAACTGTAATCGGCGAGCTTCGCGCCCCTGCGTGCCACTGGATCCATTCCGGGAAGGCCGGCGCGAAACGACGACCCGAGAGCCAGGAGACCTGCAGCGACGCCCGGCCCGCCGCCCACCGCAGACGATGCGGATGCGTTGCGTGCCGGTTTCGTGAAACCTTTCAGGGCGGGGTGCCCCTGACGAGCGTACCGGCATGCCATGGCCCTCCCGGGTTTCAGGCGCGCCGGATCACTTGCGACACGCGTCGCCGAAACGCCGCTGACGGACCACCAACGGGTTTGACCCGAGGGCCTGCCGTTACCGGACATCGGTGCCGACGTAGCCGGTTCATCGGTGCCCCGCTGCAACGCCGCAAACAGCGAGGAACCGCGCCGATGGATCGCCCCCAGACCGACCTTTCCCTGTCCGCCGACAACACCGACGACCTCACCCGCCTGGCCTTTCAGGTGATCCGCCGCAACGGCGCCTGCGTGGAGTTCGACGCGCACAAGATCGCCACCGCGATGACCAAGGCCTTCGTCGCCGTAGAAGGCACTCAGGCCAGCGCCTCCGCGCGCATGCGCGATCTCGTCGCGCGACTTACGTGCAACGTGGTGCAGGCGCTGACCCGGCGCCTGCCCGATGGCGGCAGCGTGCACATCGAGGACATCCAGGACCAGGTCGAGCTCGCGCTGATGCGCGAAGGCTGCCACGACGTCGCCCGTGCCTATGTGCTCTATCGCGAGCGACGTGCGGCCGAACGCGCCGCCGCGCGCGCTGCCCAGGTCGAAAGCGGTGAAGCGCCGGTGCTGCACGTGGTCGACAACGGCGAACGCCGCCCGCTGGACCTCGCCGGTCTGCGCGCCCGCTGCGACGAAGCCTGCGCCGGATTGGTCGGGGCAAGCGCCGCCACGGTGTTCGATCATGCGCTGGCCAACCTGTACGACGGCGTGCCGATCGCAGCCGTGCGTCAGTCGCTGGTGCTGGCCGCGCGGTCGCTGATCGAGACCGAACCCGACTACGGCAAGGTCGCCGCCCGCCTGCTGCTCGACGCGCTGCGGGTCGAAACCCTCGGCTTCGACGCGAGCCAGGCCGACATGGCCACCGGCTACGCCGAGTACTTTCCGCGCGGCATCCAACGCGGCATCGAGGCCGGCCTGCTCGACCCGCGCCTGGGTGAGTACGACCTGCAACGGCTCGCCGCCACGCTCGACGCCGACAACGACCTGCGATTCGACTACCTCGGCCTGCAGACGCTGTATGACCGCTACTTCCTGCATGTCGACGAGGTCCGCATCGAGCTGCCGCAGACCTTCTTCATGCGCGTGGCGATGGGGCTGGCGCTCAACGAGATCGACCGGGAGGCCCGCGCCATCGAGTTCTACCGCCTGCTGTCGAGCTTCGACTTCATGAGCAGCACGCCGACGCTGTTCAACAGCGGCACCCGCCACTCGCAGCTGTCGTCGTGCTACCTCACCACCGTGGCCGACGACCTCGAAGGCATCTACCAGGCCATCAAGGAAAACGCCTTGCTGCAGAAGTTCGCCGGCGGCCTGGGCAACGACTGGACCCCGGTGCGTTCGCTCGGCAGCCTGATCCGCGGCACCAACGGCAAGAGCCAGGGCGTGATCCCCTTTCTCAAGGTGGTCAACGACACCGCGGTGGCGGTAAACCAGGGCGGCAAGCGCAAGGGCGCGGTGTGCGCCTACCTGGAGACCTGGCACCTCGACATCGAGGAGTTTCTCGAGCTGCGCAAGAACACCGGTGACGAGCGCCGCCGCACCCACGACATGAACACCGCCAACTGGATTCCGGACCTGTTCATGAAGCGGGTCATGCAGAACGCCGAATGGACGCTGTTCTCACCCTCCGACGTGCCCGACCTGCACGACCGCTTCGGCCGCGACTTCGAGGCCGCCTACGCGGCCTACGAGGACAAGGCCGCTGCCGGCGGCATCCGCCTGTTCAAGAAGATTCCCGCAGTGCAGCTGTGGCGCAAGATGCTCACCATGCTGTTCGAGACCGGCCACCCCTGGATCACCTTCAAGGACGCCTGCAACCTGCGCTCGCCGCAGCAACATGTCGGCGTGGTGCATAGCTCCAACCTGTGCACCGAGATCACGCTCAACACCTCGAACGACGAAACCGCGGTGTGCAACCTCGGCTCGGTGAACCTGCCCGCCCACCTGGTCCGCGACGCGCAAGGCGGCTGGCAACTCGACACCGACAAGCTGATGCGCACCGTGCGCACCGCGATGCGCATGCTCGACAACGTGGTCGACATCAACTACTACGCCACACCCAAGGCACGCGCCGCCAACCTGCGCCACCGTCCGGTGGGCCTCGGCATCATGGGTTTTTCCGACTGCCTGCATCTCATGGGCCTGCCCTATGCCGGCGACGAGGCGGTAACCTTCGCCGACACTTCCATGGAGCAGATCTGCCACGCCGCCTATTGGGCCTCGACTGAACTGGCCGAGGAGCGCGGCCGCTACTCCAGCTACACCGGCAGCCTGTGGGACCGCGGCATCCTGCCTCAGGACAGCCTTGCCCTGCTCGCCGAGGCGCGCGGCAAGCTCGACGGCCACGGTGCGCTACTCGAAGCCGACCGCTCCGCCGCGCTCGACTGGGCCCCGCTGCGCGAACGCATCGCCCGCTTCGGCATGCGCAACTCCAACTGCGTGGCCATCGCACCGACCGCCACCATCGCCAACATCGTCGGCGTGTCAGCCTCGATCGAGCCGGACTACCAGAACCTCTACGTCAAATCCAACCTCTCCGGCGAGTTCACCGTGGTCAACGCCCATCTGGTGCGCGAGCTCAAGACGCTCGACCTGTGGGACTCGGTCATGGTCGCCGACCTCAAGTACTTCGACGGCGCCCTCGGCCCGATCGACCGCATCCCCGAGGACATCAAGCGCCGCTACGCCACCGCCTTCGAGATCGACCCTCAGTGGCTGGTCGAAGCCGCCGCGCGACGCCAGAAGTGGATCGACCAGGCGCAGTCACTCAACCTCTATGTCGCCGCCCCCTCCGGCCGCAAGCTCGACGAGCTCTACCGCCTGGCCTGGCTGCGTGGCCTCAAGACCACCTACTACCTGCGCACCCTGGGCGCCACCGCAATGGAAAAGACCACCGCCCACGGCGCGGCTGCCGCGGATACCACACCGGCCGCCCCCAAGGCGTGCTCCATTCTCGACCCCGACTGCGAGGCCTGCCAATGACCGCCTTCTTCGACGACTGGGACACCCCCGCCCCCGCACGTAACCAGTCCGTGCCACCGCCCGTCGCCCGTGCGACGCCCACCCCGCCTGAGGCGGCAACCCGCTCGCTCGACGAGATCGCGCTCGACGGCATCGCAGTCGCCGAGTCGCCCGCGAGCCCGGCCAGAACGGCGACACTCACCGCCCTGCCCCCGGTGCGCGCGGCCGACAAGCGCATCGTCAACGGCAAGGCCGACATCAACCAGCTCGCCCCCTTCAAGTACCCGTGGGCGTGGGAGTTCTTCCTCAACGCCAACAAGAACCACTGGACGCCGCTGGAAATCTCCATGGCGCAGGACGTGCACGACTACCACCACAAGCTCACCCCGGCCGAACGCCATGTGTTCGAGAACGTGCTGTCCTACCTCACCACCTCGGACATCCTCGCCATGCGCAACATCGGCCTGGCGGTGATGGAAAAGATGAGCGCCCCCGAGCTGCAGATCTACCAGGCCCGCCAGGTCTACGAAGAGGCCCTGCACACCTGGACCTACCAGCATTGCATCGAGAGCCTGGGCCTGGACCAGCAGGAAATCTACAACCGCTACCGTGTAGTGCCGCAGATCCACGGCAAGATCGCGCTCGCCAACCGCCGGCTCGAGCGCATCATGCGCTCGGACTTCGATCTCACCGACCGCGACAACCTGCACGAATTCGCGCTCTCGTATCTCTTCTTCGCCGGCATCTTCGAGGGCTGCTGGTTCTACAACGGCTTCACCCCCATCTTCGCGCTGCAGCGCCGCGGGCTGATGAAGGGCACCGCCGAACAGCTGCAGTACATCATGCGCGACGAGGTGCTGCACTGCGCCTTCGGCATCCGCGTGGTGCGCACCCTCATCGCGGAGGAAAACCTGCAGCTCGACCCGCAGGCCATCGCCACCCTGTGGGCCGAAGCCGAAGCCGCCGAGGCGGCCTACGCCGAGTACCTGCTCGCCGACCCGGTACTCGGCTACTCCGCCACCCAGCACATGGCCCAGTTCCGCTTCGTCGCCAACCGCCGCGCCCGCCAGCTCGGCCTCGCCGAACCCTTCCCCGGCGCCGAGAACGTGCTGCCCTGGCTCGACGAACAGGCCAACCTGCGCAAGGAGAAGAACTTCTTCGAGACCCGGGTCACCGAGTATCAGACCGGTGGGGCCTTGAGCTGGGAGTGATGATTTCGGGGCTCGCTTTACCACTCGGCTCGCGATGATCGCGCATGCCCGGTAAGCAGCGAGGCGCATTCAAGCCCTCACATCGAATCGATTGCCTCGGTCGCGATCACGCAAATCAGATGAACCTGGCAATGAGCGAAACATGTCGTTGACACACTCTCTGTTCCTACCCCTCGACAACTACGTCGAACCCGCTCGCCCACCCCGGGAACGTCTTCGCGAAGCCCTCGCCGAAGGCGTTCTGGCGGAGGCGCTCGGGTTTCACGCAGTCTACTGCGCTGAACATCACCTGTCGGACTACGGACTTGTGCCGAATCCCGCCGTCTTCCTGGCCCATCTGGCAGCACAGACGACGCGCATACGGCTCGGCCCTGCCATCGCAAACCTCAATGCCCGAAACCCGCTGACGGTGGCCGAGGACTACGCCCTGCTCGACCAGCTTTCCGATGGCCGGCTAGTCTTCGGAATCGGGTCCGGCTACCTACCCGACGAACTGGCCACCTTTGGCGTAGACGACGAGCGCCGTGGCTCGCGTTTCGCTGAGCGGCTCACAACCGTCCGCAAGCTGCTAGCCGGGCGACTCGCCAGCCACGCCGAGCCGGACTGTTTGCTCAAACGCGATCAACTCCCGCTATATACGCATCAACCCTTCGGCCCCCAGCTTGCGGTGGCGACCTTCAACCCGGATTCAGCCCACCTGATCGGTTCGCAAGGCCTTGCGTTGTGGCTGATGCCCCATGCCACCTGCTGTGAGCGGCGCGACCTCATCGAAATCATCGACGCACATCGAGAAGGCTTCCTTGAACGACTTCGTCTCCAACCAGGGGTACTTGGAGAGTTTGTCCGACCCTTGGTCGCGGTTTGCCTGCCGGCACATGTATCCAACACGCTGCCCGACGCGCTGCGCCTGTGCGGCCCCTATCTCAGCGCCCATCTGGCACGCCGCCCCTACCCCAGAAGATCCGACGCAGAAACCTTGACGAAAGCCGGCCTGACACTGATCGGCGGCTCTGGCCAGGTTCGTCGCACGCTCGAGTGGCTGGCGAGCATCGGGGTGACCGAAGTCATGAGCATGCACGCCTTCGGCGGCATGCCGACCGCGCATGTCCAAGCCTCGCTGCGCGCTTTCGCCGAGCGCGTCGCTGGGCTTCAAGCGGCGGAAGCGCTTGAGAATGCTTGAAGCCCTGTGCACGCGCGTCCTGCTGGACACATAAGATGAGCGTCGCATTCAGACGGGGCTGCGCAGCCTCTGCGCCGCCGCCACCATGTTTCGCAGCGCCGGAATCACCTCCGCCCACTGACGGGTCTTGAGTCCGCAATCCGGATTCACCCACAGACGCTCGGGCGGAATGCGCTCGGCGGCCTTTTGCATCAGCTGCACGATGTGCGCCTCGTTCGGGATGTTGGGCGAGTGGATGTCGTAGACGCCGGGCCCGATCTCGTTGGGGTAGTTGAAGTCGTCGAAGGCGTCTAGCAGCTCCATGTCCGAGCGCGAGGTCTCGATGGTGATCACGTCGGCGTCCATGCCGGCGATTGCCTCGATGATGTCGTTGAACTCCGAATAGCACATGTGGGTGTGGATCTGGGTCTCGTCGCGCACACCGTTGGCAGTGATGCGGAAGCTCTCCACCGCCCAGTCGAGGTAGTCCTGCCATTGTGACTTGCGCAGGGGCAGGCCTTCGCGCAGCGCGGCCTCGTCGATCTGGATGATGCCCACACCGGCCTTCTCCAGGTCCAGCACCTCCTCACGGATCGCCAGGGCGAGTTGCTTGCAGCTCAGCGAACGGGGCTGGTCGTCGCGCACGAAGGACCAGTTGAGGATGGTGACCGGGCCAGTGAGCATGCCCTTCATCGGCTTGTCGGTGAGCGATTGGGCGTAGGTGATCCACTCCACGGTCATCGGATTGGGGCGGCTGATGTCGCCAAACAGAATGGGCGGCTTGACGCAGCGCGAGCCATAGGACTGCACCCAGCCGAACTGGCTGAAGGCATAGCCGTCGAGCTGTTCGCCGAAGTACTCGACCATGTCGTTGCGCTCGGCTTCACCGTGCACCAGCACGTCCAGCCCCAAGGTCTCCTGCTCGCGCACCGCTCGGGCGATCTCGGCCTGCATTGCGGCCTTGTAGGCGGCGACATCGAGCCGGCCGGCCTTGAAGTCGGCGCGTGCCTGACGGATCTCGGCGGTCTGCGGGAACGAACCGATGGTGGTGGTCGGGTAGGCCGGCAGCCGCAGGTGTTCGGCCTGCTTGGGCGCGCGCTTGGTGTAGTGGCTTTCGCGCATGCCGAGACCAGCGTCGATGCGCGCCACCGCAGCCTGTACCCTGGGGTTGTGCACGCGCGGCGAGGCACGGCGGGCGGCCAGCGCGGCCTGGTTGGCGGCGAGCGGCTCGGCCACGGCGGCGCGGCCCTGGTTCAGGGCGGTGGCGAGCACTGCGAGTTCGTCGAGCTTCTGCCGCGCGAAGGCGAGCCAGGACTTCAGCTCCGGGTCCAGCTTCTGTTCGCTGGCGAGATCCACCGGAACGTGCAGCAGCGAGCACGACGGCGCGATCCACAAACGGTCGCCCAGGCGTTCGGCCAGCGGCTCCAGCCAGTCGAGCACGGCGGTGAGGTCGGTCTTCCAGATGTTGCGGCCGTTGATCACGCCCAGCGACAGCACCTTGTGCGCCGGCAACAGGCCGATCAGCGGCAACACGTCGTCGCGGCCGTTGATCGCATCCACGTGCAGCCCGGCCACTGGCAGATTGGCGGCGAGGTACTGGTTTTCCGCGAGCTGGCCGAAATAGGTCGCCAGCAGCAACTTGACGCGGCAACTCTTCAACTGGTGATAGGCGGTCTCGAAGGCGTGGCGCCAGTCGGCATCGAGCTCGGTGACCAGAATGGGCTCGTCGATCTGCACCCACTCCACCCCCTCGGCCGCCAGGGCTTCCAGCAGCTCGGCATACACCGTGAGTAGCTGCGGCAGCAGCGCGAGGCGCTCGCAGCCATCCTTGGCCTTGCCGAGGGCGAGATAGGTCACCGGCCCGACGATCACCGGCTTGGCGCGGACCCCCTGTGTCTGTGACTCGGCCAGTTGCGCGAGCAGGCGTGAAGCATCCAGGCGGAACACGGTGTCGGCGGTGAACTCCGGCACGATGTAGTGGTAATTGGTATCAAACCACTTGGTCATCTCGCCCGCGGCCACGCCGCCGCAGCAATCCGCATGCGCTTCGGCGGACGCCGCCGAACGCCCCCGGGCGACGCGGAAGACGTTGTCGAGCACGTCGCCTTCGAAACCTTGCACGCGCTCGGGCAGGTTGCCTAGCGTGAAGCTCATGTCGAGCACCTGGTCGTAGAACGAGAAGTCGCCTACCGGCACGAGATCGAGGCCGGCCTGTTCCTGCCAGTGGCGCTGACGCAGCGCGGCGCCGGTGGCCTTGAGTGCGTCGAGCGAGGATTGGCCCCGCCAGTAGGATTCGAGGGCGAACTTCAGTTCGCGCCTGGCGCCGATGCGCGGAAAGCCGAGGTTGTGCGTAAAAGCCATGATGAATACCCAGGGATGAACAATCGTGCTGCCATCCTAGGCGGCTTAACCCATGAAGAAAAATGGTATTCTTTCATTTATCCATGAATGTATCTCACGCAACACAAACATGAGCATCCTCGAGCGTACCCACCTGGAAATCATCCACGCGGTCGACCAGCACGGCTCGCTGACCGCCGCGGCGGATACCCTGCACGTCACGCAGTCGGCCCTCAGCCACACCGTGCGCAAGCTGGAAGACCAGCTCGGCACCGCGATCTGGTATCGCGAGGGGCGCAGCCTGCGCCCCACCCAGGCCGGCGAGTATCTGCTGGCGGTGGCGCAGCGCCTGCTGCCGCAACTGGCGCAGGCCGAAGAACGCCTGCGCCAGTTCGCCCAGGGCGAACGCGGCGCGCTGCGCATCGGCATGGAATGCCACCCCTGCTACCAGTGGCTGCTCAAGATCGTCTCGCCCTACCTCGCCGCATGGCCGGTAGTGGATGTCGATGTGAAGCAGAAATTCCAGTTTGGTGGCATCGGCGCGCTGTTCGGCTACGAGATCGATCTGCTGGTCACGCCCGACCCCTTGCACAAGCGCGGCCTCGTCTTCGAGCCGGTGTTCGACTACGAGCAGGTGTTGGTCGTGAGCCGCCAGCATGCGTTGAACCAGGCCAGCCACGTGCGCCCCGAGCAACTCGCGGACGAAACCCTGATCACCTATCCGGTGAGCCTCGACCGACTCGACATCTACACCCGCTTTCTCACCCCGGCCGGAATCACGCCCAAGCGCCACAAACCCATCGAGACCACCGACATCATGCTGCAAATGGTCTCCAGCGGCCGCGGCGTGGCCGCGCTGCCACGCTGGCTGGTGGAGGAAAACGCCGAACGCTTCGGCGTGGTGCCCGTGAGGCTGGGGCCGCAGGGCGTGGCCAAGCAGATCTTCCTCGGCTACCGCGAGACCGACGGCGGCATCGACTACCTGCGCGCCTTCGTCGACATGGCGCGGGCGTATCGTGCAGCCACAGGATCAGGCGTTTCCACTGCAGCGGAGCAGGTGTAGCCTCATCTGCACGCAGCTGATGCGCCGCGCCCGAACGCCTGAACAGCGCCACGACGCGGAGTCGACCGCAGAAAGCGGTGATAATGGCGGCCATTTTTCGCGTTCAGCGCCATTTCAGGATTCCCGCATGGAAATCAAAGTCAATTTTCTCGACAAGCTTCGCCTCGAAGCCCGCTTCGATGATTTCGCGGTAATCGCCGATCAGCCCATCCGCTACAAGGGCGACGGCTCGGCGCCGGGACCGTTCGACTACTTCCTCGCCTCATCGGCCCTGTGCGCGGCCTATTTCGTCAAGCTGTACTGCGAAACGCGCAATATCCCGACCGACAACATCCGCCTGTCGCAGAACAATATCGTCGACCCGGAAAACCGATACAAGCAGGTCTTCAAGATCCAGATCGAGCTGCCGGAGGATATCTCCGCCTCGGACCGCCAGGGCATCCTGCGCTCGGTCGAGCGGTGCACAGTGAAGAAGGTGGTGCAGACGGGGCCGGAGTTCGTGATCGAGGAAGTCGCCAACCTTGATGCCGACGCCCAGTCCCTGCTGACACTGCAGCCGGATGCGCAGGCCAGCACCTGGATCGCCGGTAAGGATCTGCCGCTGGAGCAGACCATCGCCAACATGTCGCGGGTTCTGGCCGATCTGGGCATCAAGATCGAGATCGCCTCGTGGCGCAATCTGGTACCCAATGTGTGGTCACTGCACATCCGCGATGCGCATTCGCCGATGTGCTTCACCAACGGCAAGGGCGCAAGCAAGGAAAGCGCCCTGGCCTCGGCGCTGGGCGAATATATCGAGCGCCTGAACTGCAACCATTTCTACAACGACCAGTTCTGGGGCGAGGACATCGCCAGCGCCCCCTTCGTGCATTACCCGGATGAGCGCTGGTTCAAACCCGGCAAGAAGGACGCGTTGCCCAAGGGCCTGCTCGACGACCACACGCTGGAGATCTACAACCCCGACGGCGAATTGCGCGCCTCGCACCTCTACGACACCAACTCCGGCAACACCGAACGCGGCATCTGCGCACTGCCCTATGTGCGCCAGTCGGACGGCGCGGTGGTGTATTTCCCCTCCAACCTGATCGACAACCTCTATCTGAGCAATGGTATGAGCGCCGGCAATACGCTGGCCGAAGCGCAGGTACAGTGCCTGTCGGAAATCTTCGAGCGCGCGGTGAAGCGCGAGATTCTGGAACACGAGCTCGCCCTGCCCGACGTACCGCCCGAAGTGCTGGCAAAGTACCCAGGCATCGTCGCCGGCATCGAGGCGCTGGAGCAGCAGGGCTTTCCGGTGCTAGTAAAGGACGCCTCGCTCGGCGGCGTGTATCCGGTGATGTGCGTAACGCTGATGAACCCGCGCACTGGCGGCGTCTTCGCCTCCTTCGGCGCGCACCCGAGCCTTGAGGTGGCGCTGGAACGCAGCCTCACCGAACTGCTGCAGGGGCGCAGCTTCGAAGGCCTCAACGACCTGCCCCAGCCCACCTTCGAAAGCAATGCAGTAACCGAGCCGAACAACTTCGTCGAACACTTCATCGATTCCAGCGGCGTCGTATCGTGGCGCTTCTTCAGCGCCAGGGCCGATCACGAATTCGTCGAGTGGGATTTCTCCGGCCACGGCGAAAACTCCAACGCCGACGAGGCCGCCACTCTGTTCGGCATCCTCGAAGACATGGGCAAGGAAGTGTACATGGCTGTGTACGACCAGCTCGGCGCCATCGCCTGCCGCATCCTCGTACCCGGCTATTCCGAGATCTATCCGGTCGAAGACCTGATCTGGGACAACACCAACAAGGCGCTGCAGTTCCGCACCGACATCCTCAACCTGCACCGACTCGACAACTCCGCCCTCGCGGCCCTGCTGGCACGGCTCGAAGACAGCGAACTTGATGACTACACCGACATCATCACCCTGATCGGCATCGAGTTCGACGAAAACACCGTGTGGGGCCAGCTCACCATCCTGGAACTGAAGCTGCTCATCCACCTCGCCCTGCGCCAGTTCGAAGCAGCCAAGGAACGGGTGGAGACCTTCCTGCAGTACAACGAGAACACCGTCGAGCGCGGGCTGTTCTATCAAGCCCTCAACGTCGTGCTGGAGGTACTGCTGGACGACGAACTGGAGCTGGCCGACTACGAGCCCAACTTCCGCCGCATGTTCGGCAACCCGCGCATGGATGCGGTGCTGGGCTCGCTGGACGGCAGCGTGCGCTTCTTCGGCCTGACGCCGACGAGCATGAAGCTGGAAGGGCTGGACAGGCACCAGCGCCTGATCGACAGCCACCGCAAGCTACACAAGGCACGGGCCAGGGCCTACATGAACTGACACAGTTATCGGGCGCCTCGGAACGGGCGGCACCGCCTTCAAAACGCCCGAAGCAGCAATGCCCGTAGCTCAACTCCCCCTTCGCTCCAACAGTCTGATCACACTGGAGAAATCCAGCCCACCCTTACCCGCCGCGCTGTGGGCGGCATAGATCGATTCGGCCAGTCCCCCCAGCGGCACTGGCGCGCGGGTGGCGATGGCGGCCTCGAGGGCCAGGCCGAGGTCCTTCAACATGAGGTCGGTGCCGAAACCGCCGCTGTAGCCACGCGAGGCCGGTACGCCTTCCATGACGCCAGGCACCGGGTTGTACTTCTCCAGCACCCAGTTGCCGCCCGAGCTGACCTTCATGATGCCGGCGAGCACGGTGGGATCGAGGCCGAGCGACTGGCCGAGGTTGAGTGCCTCACTGGTGCCGATCATCAGGATGGCGAGCAACATATTGTTGCACAGCTTGGCTGCCTGGCCGGCTCCGGCATCACCGGCGTGGAAGATGTTCTTGCCCATGCTTTCGAGGACGGTCCGGGCGCGACCGAGAGCATCATTCTCCCCGCCGACCATGAAGGTCAGCGTACCGGCGGCAGCCCCGGCAGTACCACCGGAGACCGGCGCATCGAGCACCTCCAGGCTGTGCAGCTTGCCTGCGGCGGCGAGCCTTTGCGCGCTGCTGGGGGCGATGGTACTGCAGTCGATGACCAGGGTGCCGGCGGGCAGGCCGTCGAACAAGCCAGGGGCGGTGTCACTGCCCAGATAAAGGGCTTCGACGTGGCGGCTTGCCGGCAGCATGCTGATGACGATCTCCGCGCCTTCGACCGCGGCGCGGGCAGAATCGGCAACATGTGCGCCTTGTTCGGTCACACGAGCGCAAGCGCTGGCGTCGAGGTCGAAGGCCTGTACGCGGAAGCCAGCCTTGACGAGGTTGATGGCCATCGGGCCACCCATGTTGCCAAGGCCGATGAAGGCAATGGATTTGTCGGTCATGCGGGAAACTCCTTTGTCTCGAAATGTGGTCTCTGGCGGCTTCAAACAAGGTCGGACAGGGGATGCGGGCCGTCGTAGCGCGGCATGAAGTGGTTTTCGATGACTTCCTTCGGCACCTCCGCCAGGCTGGCGTATTGCCAGCGCGGCTTGCGGTCCTTGTCGATGAGCAGGGCGCGCACGCCTTCGGCGAAGTCGCCATGGGCGGTGCAGGCGACCGAGACGTGAAACTCGGTGCGCAACACGTCGGCCAGAGAGAGATGGCGGGTGCGTTGCCACAAGGCCCAGGACAGTTGCGCCGAGCTGGGCGCGCCGCGCACATAGGTCTTGCCGGCGCTCGCCAGCCAAGGGTCGGCGTCTTCGGCAAGCGCGGTCAGCCGGCGGGCGATGTCCGCCAGCCCGTCGTGGCCAATCACGGCCTCGATGCGGTCGAAGTGTTCGCACAGCGGCGAAGCGGGCACCGCGCATGTCGCACCCAGGCGGTCGAGCAGCGCGCCAAGGCGGGCGTGGTTGGCCGGGTTGGCGTCGCTGCCCGGCGCGTCCCAGCGGGTATCGGCAATCAATGCGGTCAAGCGCTCACGCTCTTCATCGGCAACAATGAAGTCGGCCAGGCCGGCAAAGCGTGCATCCGCAGCGTTGAGCGACGCGCCGGAGAGCGCGAGGAACAGGCCGGTGCGCCCCGGCATGCGGCGCAGGAACCAGCTGCCGCCGACGTCCGGGTACAGACCGATGCTGATTTCCGGCATGGCCATGCGGGTGGTTGGTGTAACCACGCGGTGCGAGGCACCGGCGAGCAAGCCGATGCCGCCGCCCATGACGATTCCGTGGCCCCAGCACACGATGGGCTTGGGGTAGGTGTGGATGCGGTAGTCGAGGCGGTATTCACGCTCGAAGAAAGCCTTCGCTTCCGCTGGTGCCTCGCCGGGTGCTGCGGCCTGGATCGCATGGTAGAGCGCGGCGACGTCGCCGCCAGCGCAGAAAGCCCTGTCGCCGCTGCCGTCGAGCAGCACCCCGACGATGGCAGGGTCGGCCGCCCAGGCATCGAGCTGCGGGGCGAGGCGGTCGATCATCGCCAGAGACAAGGCGTTGAGGCTCTTGGGTGCGTTCAGCGTGGCGTGGCCGAAGCGCCGCCCGCAGGCGGTGGCGAGTTCGCGCAGGATCACGCAATCATCCATGGCGCTGCTCCTCAAGCGTTGCGCCACATCGGCGCACGTTTTTCGAGGAAGGCGGTGACGCCCTCACGCTGGTCGGCGGTGTCGAACAGCTTGACGAATGCGGCACGCTCGCTCGCCAGCGCTTCGCCCGGCGGCATGTGGCGCGCGGCCTGGATCATGCGTTTGCAGGCGGCGACGCTGGTGGGGCTCTGGCGTTCTACACCCTGGGCGATCTCCAGCGCGCGCTTAAGTGCTTCGCCGCGCTCGGTAACCTCTTCGACAAGGCGGATGCGCAGCGCGGTGGCGGCGTCGAGCCGCTCGCCGCACAAGATCAGGCGCTTGGCCCAGCCTTCACCGACCATCCACGACAGCCACTGGGTCCCACCGGCGCAGGGCAGCAGGCCTACGGCAGCTTCGGGCAGGGCGAGCACGGCCTGTTCCTCGACTACACGCAAGTCGCAGGCCAGTGCGCATTCCAGCCCGCCCCCCATCGCGTAGCCGTTGATCGCCGCGATGGACACGCCGCGAAACGCCGCCAGGGCCTCGAAGGCGCGGCCAAAGTGGTGCGCCATGGCCGACGCTACCGTCTTGTCACCGTCGGCAAAAACCTTGAGGTCGGCACCGGCCGAGAAAAACTTGTCGCCCAGGCCGGTCACCACCAGACTGTAGATCTCGCGATCGGCGTTAAGCGCCTCGACCACCTCGACCAGCGCGGCGAGGCTGTCCTGCGTCCAGGTGTTGGCCGGTGGGTTGGCCAGTGTGAGGATGGCGATGTGGCCGCGCTTTTCGAGTTCGAGACCGGGGTAGCTGTGTTTGCTCATTGGAGAGTCTCCGGGTGGATTTGCGCGAGCACGCGGCGAGCGATGATCACGCGCATGATTTCGTTGGTGCCTTCGAGGATCTGGTGCACCCGCGCGTCGCGCAGGTAGCGTTCCAGCGGGTATTCGCGGATGTAGCCGTAGCCGCCATGGATTTGCAGCGCCTCGTTGCAGATCGCAAAGCCCAGATCGGTGGCCATGCGTTTCGCCATGGCGCAATACAGCGTGGCGTCGTCGGCTTCGGCGTCCAGCCGGCTGGCGGCCAGGCGCACCATCTGGCGCGCCGCGACCAGTTCGGTAGCCATGTCGGCAAGCTTGAACTGCAGGGCCTGGAAGTCCGCCAGCGGACGGCCGAACTGGCGACGCTCGTGCACATAGGCAAGCGCAGCGTTCAGCGCCCCTTGTGCGGCGCCGACCGAGCAGGTGGCGATGTTGATGCGCCCGCCATCGAGCCCCTTCATCGCGATGGCGAAGCCTTCGCCCTCCGCTCCCAGGCGCTGGCTGGCCGGTACGCGCACGGCGTCGAAGGCGATGCTGCGCGTGGGCTGGCTGTTCCAGCCCATCTTGTGCTCCTTCTTGCCATACTCGATGCCCGGGCTGTCGGCCGCCACCAGGAAGGCCGAGATGCCCTTATGTCCCGCCTCACCCGTGCGTGCCATGACCACCAGCGCATCTGTGGCGCCGGCGCCGGAGATGAATGCCTTGGTGCCGTCGAGCACGTAGTCTTCACCTTGCCGCCTGGCGCGGGTAGTGAGCGCAGCGGCGTCCGAGCCGGCGCCTGGTTCAGTCAGGCAGTACGACGCCAGCCATTCGCCGGAGGCCAGTCGCGCACCCCACTCGGCGGCCACCGCCGGTTGTGCGAAGCGGGTGACCATCCAGGTCGCCATGTTGTGGATGGTGAGATAGGCGGTGGTCGACGGGCAGGCGGCGGCGAGCTCCTCGAACACGATGCTGGCGTCCAGCCGCGGCAGGCCCAGGCCACCGTAAGCCTCCAGTGCGTAGAGCCCGCAGAAACCGAGTTCCCCCGCATGGCGCAGGGCTTCACGCGGAAACTCGGCTTCGGCGTCCCAGCGCGCCGCGTGGGGCGCGAACTCGCGTTGGGCGAATTCGCGCGCGGTGTCGCGGAAGGCGCGCTGGTCTTCGGAAAGTTCGAAGTCCATGGCGATGCTCCGTCAGGTCTTACTTGAGGCTGATCGTGGTGTTGACCGGGGCCACCACGTCGTCGTCGAACCAGCGCGCGGTAACGGTCTTGGTCTGGGTGTAGAACAGGATCACCTGCTGGCCGTAGGGCCCCAGGTCCCCCAGCTTGGACCCGCGCGAACCGGTGAAGGAGAACAACGGCACAGGCACCGGAATGGGCACGTTGATGCCCACCTGGCCAACGTCGATCTCTTCCTGGAACTTGCGTGCCGCCGCGCCGGACTGGGTGAACACGCCGGTGCCGTTGCCATTGGGGTTGGCATTGATCAGCGCGATCGCATCGTCGAGAGTGTCGACCGCCATCGTGCACAGCACCGGCCCGAAGATCTCCTCGTCGTAAATGCGCATGCCGGGCCTGACCCCCGAGAACAGCGTCGGCGCGATGAAATTGCCGCGGGGATAGCCAGCGACATCCGGGGTGCGGCCGTCCAGTTCGAGGGTCGCACCCTCTTCCACGCCCGACTCGATCAGTTCGAGGATGCGCGCCTTTGCGGAAGGCGAGATCACCGGCCCGAGATCGGCCCCCGGCTCGTGTCCGGCGTTGACCTTGAGCGCACGGGCGCGCCCGACCAGTTCCGGCAGCCACCGCGCCGACTCGCCGACGAACACCACCACCGACGACGCCATGCAACGCTGACCGGCAGCGCCGAAGCCGGCGCCCGCCAGTGCGTTGAGGGTCTGCTCCTTGTGCGCGTCGGGCAGCACCACAACGTGGTTCTTGGCGCCCATCATGCACTGCGCGCGCTTGCCGGCTAGGCTGGCACGGTTGTACACATGCGTGCCGACGCGGGTGGAGCCCACGAAGGACACCGCCTTGATGTCCGGATGGTCGCAAATGCCGTTGACCACGTCGACCGCGCCATGCACCACGTTGAGCACGCCGGGCGGAATCCCGGCCTCGACCGCAAGCTCCACCAGCTTCATCGTGGACATCGGGTCCTGCTCCGAAGGCTTGAGCACAAAGGTGTTGCCGCAGGCAATTGCCATCGGGAACATCCACAACGGGATCATCGCCGGAAAGTTGAACGGCGTGATGCCCGCACACACGCCGATCGGCTGCAGCAGGGTGTAGGTGTCGACACCGCTGGCCACGTTGTTGGCCAGCCCGCCGAGTTGCAGTGTGCCGATGTTGGCCGCGTGCTCGACCACTTCGAGCCCGCGGAAGACGTCGCCCTCGGCGTCAGGCAGCGTCTTGCCCTGCTCCGCGGTGAGGATCGCTGCGACCTCCTTCATGTTCTCGCGGATCAACTGCTGGTATTTGAGGAAGATGCGTGCGCGGGCGCCGATGGGTGTCTTCTTCCAGCTTTCAAACGCACGCTTGGCCGCGGCGACGGCGGCGTTCAATTCTTCCGCGGTCGCCATCGGCACGCGCGCCAACACTTCCTGGGTAGCCGGGTTGACTACGTCGCGCCATTCGCTGGTACGCGATTCGACGAATTCGCCGTTGATCAGCAACTTGACAGTGGGCACAGTATGGGACGCTTGAGTCATATGAGTTCTCCTCCTCGTTGGCGGCTATGAGTCGGCACGCCTGTTCGCGCCGTCATGTCAGATCGTATTTACACATTCACCAATCATCAATAAGCTATTGATGTAACAGCGAAACCTTGCGAATCAATTCGCAAGACAAAGCGCGATTTTGTTAATTTTGTGAATGGTCGGAGGGGACCGCGTGAGTCGCAAGCTTTTCATAGGCGCCCGCCTGCGCCGCTTGCGGGAGCAGGCCAGGTTGAACCAAGGCGCGATGGCCAGTCGACTGGGCATTTCGCTGAGCTATGTCTGCCAGCTGGAGAACAATCAGCGCCCGGTCACCGCCGCGGTGCTGCTGAAGCTCGTCGAGGTGTTCGACTGCGACATCGCAGAATTCTCCGAGGAGCAGGACAAGCGCCTGCTCGGCGAACTGATGGCACTGTGCCGTGACCGCGAGCTGATCGGCGAGAACATTGCCCCGGCACAACTCGCCCGCATTGTCGAGCAGACACCGGAGGCGGCGAGCGCACTGGTCAACCTGGCCGAGCGCCATCACCGGCTGCAGGAGGAATACGCGCAGTTGCTCGATCGCGTCTACGGCGACCAGCTCGCCACCCCACTCGCGGTGCTGCCGCACGAGGCGGTGCGCGATTACTTCAACCGCCGCAACAACTACATCGATGCGCTCGACGTCGCCGCCGAGGCACTCGCCACCGAACTCGGCTTGCGCCCCGGCGAGCGCAGCGCGGTGTTGCGCGCAGCTCTGCTCGACCGCCAGCGCGTCGCAGTACGCGTTGTCGATGCGGGGGCCGAAGGCATACTGCGCCGCTTCGACCCGCGTCGAATGCAGTTGGAGATTGCCGCCGGGCTCTCGGACGCGCAGCAGGCCTTCCAGTTGGCGACCCAGTGGGCATTGATCGAACACGGGGAGATGATCGATGCCGAAATCACCGCAGCCGGTCTCGACGACGAGCAATGCAGCGGACTCGCCCGCCAGGGCCTGGCGCACTATTTTGCCGGTGCGGTGCTCCTGCCCTACGGTGACTTCCTCGCCGCTGCAAACGCAAGCCGCTACGACCTCGAAAGCCTGCAACGGCGCTTCGCCGTGGGCTTCGAGACCGTCTGCCATCGCCTGTCAACGCTGCAAAGGAGTGGCGCGCGCGGCGTGCCGTTTTACCTGGTGCGGGTGGACCAGGCCGGCAACATCTCCAAGCGCCAGAGCGCCACCGCCTTTCACTTCGCCCGCCACGGCGGCGCCTGCCCGCTATGGCATGTGCACGAAGCCTTCACCCGCCCCGGCGAGATACTCACCCAGCTTGCGGAAATGCCCGACGGCACGCGCTTCTTCGGCATTGCGCGCACCATCTCACGCGGCGGCGGCGCCTTCCGCGCACCGCGCAAGTTGTTCGCCATCGGCCTGGGCTGCGATCTCTCTCACGCGCAGCAACTCGTCTATGCCGACGGCCACGACCTCGCGGCACCACGCGACGTCGCACTGATTGGCCCCGGCTGCCGCGTCTGCCCCCGCAACGATTGCGTCCAGCGCGCCTTCCCGCCCGCCGGCCGGCCGTTGAACACGGGTGTTGATGTCGAGTCGCTGGTGTCCTACCGGTTTGAGAGCGACGCGCTGTAAGGGGTGGGGGCAGCTGATCGGCCTTTGCGGACGTTCGTTAGCGGGCCCCTACGTCGAACTGCAGAACAAGCGACTGCTGCGTAGGTCTGCGGACTTCCCCGTCGTTTGCCGCTGGCATCACAGCACCAACTGAGATAGCATTAAGCTACAGCTACGCGATTTGATGGCCCTGCCATCTGTGTCCGACGCTTCGTCGGATCGAGCTTGAGTGGATTGCATCAACGGCACGAAATACAGTGTCGCTGGCGCGCCACTGTATTTCGTGCCTTTCAAAGGTAGCTGAGTTTTGACCAACAAGAATCCACTGGAACTTTTTTCGGAATCGGTTTTGCCGGAATCGACGCGTCTGAGATCAGGTCTTGGACGCGTTTTTATTTTTGGCGGTCCGATGGAGGATGAGTTCAACTCCCCACCGAAATCCCTCCGAGATGCGTTCTACCGAACTGCCTTTGAGCGGAAAGCACCTTTTTCCGACTTGTTGTCGCGCCCCGAGGACTACCATGAATGGCACCTGATAACAGGATATCCAGACCTACTCTCGTTTGAACGCGACGCGTGCCACTTAGCACGCCTCGTCGTGCTGTTTTCTGAGTCAGCGGGCGCGCATGCGGAGCTCGGTGCCTATGCGACGGACTCCGAACTCTCAAGAAAAATTCTTGTTGTTATCGACTCGAAGTTTCGCTCCGTAGATCACAAAAACTCGTTTATCAATCTCGGACCTATTCGCAGGCTTGAGAACGCCCGCTCAAAAGCTGACGACGTGCTTTGCGTGATATCGCCAAAATCCAAAACTGAATTCGGCGAAGATGATTACGATCTAATATGCGAGGCAATAAATGAAAGGCTCGCATCCGAAACAGCAAAGACGTCAAAGTTGAGCGCCGCCAGCATTAAAGATCGACTCTTAGTCTTGATTGAATTGGCGAACCTATTTCACGTTCTCGAACTCCCCGATGCGCTAGAGGCCTTGAATCATTTAGGGCTCGGATGCTCGAAAGAAGAGATTCGCGGATACTTTAATCTTTTTCACACCTTGGATATATGCCGATTGGTCGAGCGAGGAAATCGTAGATTTCTTGTATCGCACAAGAAAGACAGCGAAAGAGTAGTGGAGTTCTCGGGAGTCCACGGCAATCCATTTGATCCGATAAAATTTAAATTATTAACCTGGAAAAGAGTCTCAGAAACGCAACTCTTAAAAAGCACTTATGAAATGGGGTGTTCGCAATGAGAGGGGGTCTTTTCGAACGTTTGCTTTCGAATCTGCCATTATCTCCCAGAGAGTTGCGTGTTCTTGTCGATACTGCACCTCATCGCTACAAGGATCACTACATAGAAAAGCGCAACGGAAGAGGGCTGCGCCTTATATCACAGCCAACTGCAGAGCTAAAGCTCGTCCAGCGACTGTTGGTCTCCTCTGAGCTGTCTGAGTTTCCCGTAAGTAAGCAAGCGATGGCATACGTTCGCGAAAGAAGTATCTACTCTCATGCCAAGCTTCACTCCGGGAATCACTTTCTCTTGAAAATGGATTTCCGAGATTTCTTCCCATCAATTACGCCGAGACTGCTGCAAAGCGCTGCTGAACAATTAAATCGATTCAATGAAACCGATTTGTCTGTGCTATCGAATTTGCTGTTCAGGTTTGACCGAACCAGCAACTCCCTACGACTTTCCATAGGAGCACCCAGTTCGCCCCATTTGTCGAATGTTGTAATGCTGCGATTTGATGAAGCGATCAGCGAATACTGCCACGCTCAGGGCGTAATATATAGTCGCTACGCCGACGATTTGGCGTTTTCTACAGATAAACCGCGCACCCTTGATGAGATCGCAAAGTATGTTGAAAATGCTGGGCATACACTGCTGAACATGCAGATAAATAGCAATAAGACAATTAATGTCTCGAGAAAGCATCAAAGAACACTCACAGGGCTTGTTCTAGGAAATGACGGTTCGGTTTCCATCTCTAGAGCAGAGCGCCGAAAACTTAGAGCGAGAGTGCATAGGATTTCGTTAGGGCACGATGAGAGAGACATTGCCGGTTTGTGTGGAAAATTGTCTTTCGTTTACTCGATTGACTCGGACTTTGTTGAAAATACTCTTTCGCGATTCGGCTTCAAAAGCATTAAGGATCTGCGCGGACGACTAGACAATTGAGGTGAATTAAGGAGGCGAGTGCACGTCAGTACGGACTTCTACGACGGTCTTGAACGTCTGAAAAGGCCGACTGCCGGACGTCGGCCAGTGCTGCCGTCAGCCCGGCCGGCGAAGTCTTGCAGCAATATGCCCGTTACCAGACCTTCAACCGCCAGAGATTGAAGCTCGGAGTGAGACTGCAGGCGGTTCTGCCGATCGATGGCTTGGGCGTGGCGACCGACACTACCGCAAGCCTCAAGAATGGACTGGTGTTGCGGAGATCTTCACGCCCAGGGCGTGAAGCAGCTTGAGCACGGTGTCATAGCGTGGCTTGGCACCGGGCGCAAGTGCCTTATAGAGGCTCTCTCGGCCAAGACCCGCATCTTTGGCGAGTTGCGCCATGCCGCGGGCGCGCGCTACATCACGAACGGCAGCGAGGAACACTTCAGGGTTTGGGTCTTCCAAGGCCGCCGTCAGATACTCCGCGATGGTTTCCTCATCGTTCAGGTAGTCGGCAGCATCAAAGGTGGCAGTTTTGACCATCGGTTCACTCCTTGTCCAAGGCTCGCGCCATCTCGATCGCACGTTGGATGTCGCGCTATCGCGACGACTGTCCCCACCCAGCAGAAGCAGATAAATCGCTGCCCCACGTCGCGTGTATTAACGCGATACCCGGGACCTACATGGATGCGCATTTCCGAAACGCCTTCGCCAACCGGCTCGCAGTGGTCGAAATTTCCATGTTCAGCAGACCGGATGCGATGGACGATGCGAGCGCGTGCCGCATTGTCTTTCAAGCCGACAAGCCAAGCGTCGAAATCGTCCGTACGCAGGAAGGCGTTCATGGCGGCAGTGTATCCGTACGGATACGTTCGCGCAAGCGAGAAGCGGTGGCGAAGACCAAGAGCCCACCCTTGCACATCGGGCGGCAGTCGTTGACCGATCGCACGATTTGGGCATCTTCATCGATGGCTGCCGTACGACAAACGCTGAAGAATCAAACTTCGATCAACAGCAAGGAGTCTGTCATGGAAACCCGTGATCATCTGCATCTGGAAGCTTGGAACAAGGGGAAGCTGGTTGACCAGAAGGCACCACTGAAACCCAAAGACATCTGGGCCATCCGAATCCACCTCCAGAACGCCCACGAGGTGCGAGACCTCGCGATCGACAGCAAGCTACGTGGCGGCGAACGAAGGCAACATTGATCTACAAGCGCACGAAAAACCTGAGGGCCGTTCAGCTCCTGCTGGGTCACTCAAACAGTGCGGTACCTGGGTATCGAGGTCGATGATGCCTTGGAGATCTCTGAGCAGATCGAGATCTGAGCCAATAGCGGCTGTCCGCCAGCACCCTTGAGGAGGCGGGCGGCTGCTTACGGCGATGATTCCGGGAGGGTACTATCGGCCATCAGGAGACTCTCGCCTGCAATACCTGTCCGGCAGCAACAGACTGAAAGTTGCCCGATACGATACTCGCAGAGTCCTTGCCAATCTGGCGAAGATAGTGCGATCGAAACGTCAACTGTTTGCTGCCGCTTCTCAAATCTTCCGATCGCGCCAGTATTCCGGTTTGCGGCGGCAGTGCATGACTGCTACGACAAGGATATGATCGAGTTCGATCGAGTAGAGCACCGCGTAGGGAAAAACTCTCGTCAGGTAGCGACGGATGTCTCCCTCGATGACACGGCAAGACGTGGGAGCATCAGCGACATGGGCAACAGCCATTTCGACGGCGTTGACGAAACGCTCTCCCAGTGCGGTCTGCTGTTGTTCGTAGTACTCGGCTGCAGCGCGGAATTCGGCTAAGGCTTCCGGGTGAAACTCGACCCTCATCGGGCGATGACTTGCCGAACTTCTTTGAATGCTGACTCAGCGGAAACCGTCTTGACCGCACCGCTGCGCACTTCAGCTACGCGCCGATTCGCTTCCCGCAACCATAGATCGCGGATACAACCGTCTTCGGCAGGGTCGAGGCTTTCAACGAGCCGGTCAGCCAAGAGCGCACGCGCCTCGCTGGGTAGTGCGAGGGCCTCGTCGGCGATTTGTTCGAGAGTCATGCGCATGGCTGAATCCGAATTTTGTGATGATTGCTTTATTGTAGCCGCGACAAACCTGAAGAAGAAGTCGGCGTTCTGAGCGTTACTGTGAAATGCCTCAGTAAGCCGACGCTCAGAGCCGAGCCAATGCATGCAAGCCAATGGCTCCTTCACGCCACATTACTGTCGTTGGCTGAAAAGACCTGAACGACTCTTGAGGGTCGGAAGTTCTCGTTCGCGCGACGGGGAAGCTGACGCACGCCTCACCCGAGCACGAGAACGACGGGTAACCGGCGGATTGCGGCCGCACAGGGGGCCGCTGGCGGATGACCGCTGAGGCCGCACGGTCTCCACGACGTTCGAACGTTCCGGATGCTACGGGGAAATCCTTCATCGGCTTCGAGAAATACCCATCCCCGGCTTGTACGGACCAGTCCCGCTGCCGACCTGTGGTGTGGCGTGCAATGCGACGTAGCCAGCTGCCAACTGACGTCGGGCTTGCGCGAACGCGGTCCACAGCTGTTCCGCGTGGACTTGCTGCCGTGCCGACAGGGAGGCGGCAAGCGCAGGCATTGCAGCGGCCAGCAATGCGACGTCGGCGGCGTCGAACTGCGGCCCGCAAGCGAGCCTGACCTTGTCGTTGAGGCGCAGCACCGCGCCGGTCAGATGGCGGTTGCTGGCGCAGTCGAACAGTTGGGCGAAGCCCGCCGGTTCGGCCGGCGCAACGCCATTGCGCGCGGCCTCGCGCACGGTATGCTGACCGAGCATTTCGATCAGGCCGAGCAGCGAGTCGACATCGTGGGCGGACAGTTCGGCGACGCAGCAGCCGCGGCGGGGCTCGAGCTCCACCAGCCCCTCCCGCCCCAGCACCTTCAAGGCCTCGCGCACCGGGGTACGGCTCACGCCGTAGCTGCGCGCGAGTTCCGCTTCGTCCAGCGGGCAGCCCGGCGCAAACTCGTGCGAAAAGATACGCGCGCGCACAGATTCGGCCACACCTTCATAGAGCGCACGTGGGCGCATCCAGTCCTGGTTTTCGCTATTCATGTCTTTTTCGCTCCTGCCGTCATGCATCCGCTTCGAACTCGATCAGCAAGTCCTTGGCCTCGACCTGATCGCCCGGCGCCACCCAGACCCGGGCGACGGTCGCGTCGCGCTCGGCGCTGAGCACGCTTTCCATCTTCATCGCCTCGATCGACAGCAATGGCATGCCCTTGCCGACCTTCTGCCCGGCCGATACCGCGACCATGGCTACTGCGCCGGGCATCGGCGCCGGCAAATGGGCGAGGTTGCCCTCGGTCGCCTTGGGGTGCTTGCGCTGTGGCATACCCTGGCCGGCCATCGCCACCTTGAGCGGACGCGGCTGGCCGTTGAGTTCGAAGAAGAGCTTGACCATGCCTTCGTCGTCGGGCCCCGAGCGGCCCATCTGGCGCAGCAACAGTGTCTTGCCAGCATCGATGGTCACCGCCACTTCCTCGCGCTCGGGCAGGCCGTTGAAGAACACCGGCGTAGGCAGCACCGAGACGTCGCCATATTGGCTCTGGTGCCGGGCGAAGTCGGCAAACACCTTGGGATACATCAGCCAGGAGGCGAGATCGTTGTCGTCGATGTCGCGCCCGCAGGCCTCGCCTGCGCGCTGGCGCTCGGCCTCGAAGTCGGCCGGCGGCAGGACCGCACCGGGTCGCTCGGTGAGCGGCGGCTGGCCCTTGAGCACCTTGCGCTGCAAGTCGGCGGGAAAGCCGTCCGGCGGCAGACCGAGCTCGCCGCGCATCAGTTGCACCACCGATTCGGGAAAGGCGATCTCGCGCGCGGGGTCGAGCACGTCGGCCGGGGTGAGTTCGTTGGCGACCATGAAGATCGCCATATCGCCGACAACCTTGGAGGTCGGGGTGACCTTGACGATGTCGCCGAACAGCCGGTTCACGTCGGCATAAGCCTGGGCGATGGCCTCCCAGCGGTGCTCCAGCCCCATCGCGCGAGCCTGCTCACGCAGGTTGGTGTATTGCCCGCCGGGCATCTCGTGGCGATAGACGTCTGCCGTGCCGGCGCGCATGTCGGCCTCGAAGGGCGCGTAGTGACGGCGCACGCCTTCCCAGTAGTGGGAGAACGGGCGCAGCGCATCGAGGCTAAGTGCGGGTGCGCGTTCGCTCCCCTCCAGGGCGGCGACAATGGCACCCAGCGAGGGCTGGGAGGTGAGCCCGCTCATCGCGTCCATGGCACCGTCCACCGCATCCACACCCGCCTCGATGGCGGCCAGCACACTGGCGGCCGACGCTCCGCTGGTGTCATGGGTGTGGAAATGCACCGGCAGGCCAGTCTCTTCGCGCAGCGCCTTGACCAGCGCGCGCACCGCGCGCGGGCGGCAGATGCCAGCCATGTCCTTGATGGCGAGGATGTGGGCTCCGGCGCGCTCGAACTGCCTGGCCAGATCGACGTAGTACTTCAGCGAATACTTGTCGCGCCGGGCATCGAAGACGTCGCCGGTGTAGCACAGCGCGGCTTCGCACAACGCGCCGGCCTCGTTGACCGCGTCCATCGCCACGCGCATGTTGCCCGGGTTGTTGAGCGAATCGAAGACGCGGAACAGGTCGATGCCCCCCGCTGCGGCACGCTGCACGAAGAAGCGCACCACGTTGTCGGGGTAGTTCGTGTAGCCCACCGCGTTGGAGGCGCGCAGCAGCATCTGGAAGAGAATATTGGGCACGCGCTCGCGCAGCTGCGCCAGACGCTGCCAGGGGTCTTCCTTGAGAAAGCGCATCGCCACGTCAAAGGTCGCCCCGCCCCAGCATTCGAGCGACAGCAGGCCGGGAAGCTCGCGCGCATAGTGCGGCGCCACCGGCAGCATGTCGGCGGTGCGCATACGGGTGGCGAACAGCGATTGATGGGCGTCGCGCATCGTGGTATCGGTGAGCAGCACCCCCTGCTGCGCGCGCATCCACGCGGCAAAGCCCCTGGGGCCGAGCTCGCGCAGCCGATCGCGACTGCCGACGGGAACGGGCGCATCCGGGCTGACAGCGGGCCAGAGGGTGCGGGTGTCGCCATGCACGACGTGGCCGGCACTCGGGGCCGGAATACGGCCTTTCATTTCCGGGTTGCCGTTGACCGCCACCTCGCCAAGGAACTCGAGCAGGCGGCTGGCGCGGTCCTGACGTGGCACGGTGGCAAAGAGCTCCGGCGTGTCATCGATGAAACGGGTGGTACACGACCCGTCGCGGAAAGCGGGATGGCCGACCACGTTCTCCAGGAACGCCAGGTTGGTGCTTACCCCGCGGATGCGGAATTCGCGCAGCGCGCGATCCATGCGCTGAGCCGCCTCGTCGGGGTCGCGCCCCCAGGCGGTGACCTTGACCAGCAGCGAGTCGTAGTAAGGCGTGATCACCGCGCCGGTATACGCAGTACCGGCATCGAGGCGGATACCGAAGCCTGCTGCGCTGCGATAGGCTGCGAGCTTGCCATAGTCGGGCGCGAAGCCCTTGTCAGGGTCCTCGGTGGTGACGCGGCATTGCAGCGCATGGCCGTTGAGGCGGATGTCGCCCTGCGCCGGCACGCCGGAGGCCGCATCGCCAATGCGCTCGCCTTCCTGGATGCGGATCTGTGCCTTGACGATATCGATGCCGGTGACTTCCTCGGTGACGGTGTGCTCGACCTGAATGCGCGGGTTGACCTCGATGAAATAGAAGCGCCCGCTGTCCGCATCGAACAGGAACTCCACCGTCCCCGCGTGGGTGTAGCCCACCGAACGGCACAGGCGCAGCGCGGCCTCACACAGCTCGGCACGCCGGGCATCATCCAGATAAGGCGCAGGCGCACGCTCGACCACCTTCTGGTTGCGCCGCTGCACCGAGCAGTCGCGCTCGAACAGGTGCACGAGCTCGCCGTGGGTGTCGCCCAGCACCTGTACTTCGACGTGGCGGGCGCGCACGATACGCTTTTCGAGATAGACCTCGTCATTGCCGAAGGCAGCTTTCGCTTCACGTCGCGCGGCGGCAACCGCAGCGGCCAGCTCGTCTTCGCGGTCGATGGCACGCATACCTCGCCCGCCCCCACCCCAGCTCGCCTTGAGCATCAGCGGGTAGCCGATTGCGGCGGCTTGCGCCTTCACCGCGTCGATGTCATCGGGCAGCGCGCCGGTGGCCGGAATCACCGGCACGTCGGCGGCAATGGCGGCAGCGCGGGCGGCCACCTTGTTGCCCAGCGTGCGCATGACCGCAGGCGAGGGACCGATGAAGGCAATGCCTGCCGCGACGCAGGCCTCGGCGAAGTCGGGGTTCTCGGAGAGAAAACCGTAGCCTGGGTGGATGGCATCGACGCCCGCCGCGCGCGCGATGCGCAGGATGTCGTCGATGTCCAGATAGGCCTGGATCGGTGTCTTGCCGGCGCCGACGAGGTAGCTCTCATCGGCCTTGAAGCGGTGCAGCGCGAAGCGGTCTTCGCGTGCGTAGATGGCGACCGTTCGGATACCCAGCTCGGCAGCGGCGCGCATCACACGGATGGCAATCTCGCTGCGGTTGGCAACCAGTAGTTTTCTTATCTTGCTCATATCTCGGGCCTGTAGCGGCGCAAACGCGCCCACCCGCCGCCCAATGGAGGCAGGTAAAGCAGGGAAAGGAGGCAAATCTCGGTGACCAGACCAGGGCGCATCGGATCCTCGCGCCCTGCGTTCTCAGCGGTAGCGCTGCTCCAGCGCATCCCAGTGGTCCTTGCCGACCAGGCGCTGGCGTTCGGCGAAGGGGGTGACCAGGCCGCTGGACTCCTTGACCTCCTTTTGGTCACGCAGCACCGTGAGCGCCTTCTGCATGCCCATCACCGCGCCCTGCAGCGCGGCGTTGGCGTACAGCACGATGCCGAAGCCGAGCTCGCCCAGTTCGGTGGCGTTGAAGATCGGCGTCTTGCCACCGATGACCATGTTCATCAGCTGCGGCTTGGCGAGGCGTTGCGGCAACGCGCGAACCTCCTCTTCCCTGGTCACGGCTTCGACGAACAGAATGTCGGCGCCGGCTTCGGCAAACTTCTGCGCACGCTCGACAGCGGCCTCGAAGCCGTGCACGGCGGCGGCGTCGGTGCGGGCCATGATGAGCAGGTCGGGGTCGCGGCGGGCGTCGGCTGCGGCCTTGATCTTGGCGACCGCCTCTTCGGTGCCGATCACGTCCTTGCCACTGAAGTGGCCGCAGCGCTTGGGCATGACCTGGTCTTCGAGCTGGATGCAGTCGGCGCCGGCGCGCTCGAGCGTGCGCACGGCGTGATAGACGTTCACCGCGTTACCGAAGCCGGTGTCGGCATCGACGATCAGCGGCACCTCCACCGCGTCGCGGATGCGCGCGGTGTGGTCGGCAATCTCGGCCAGACCCATGAAGCCCTGGTCAGGCATGCCGAACCACATGTTGGTGACGCCGGCGCCGGTGACATAGATCGCCTCGAAGCCGAGGTCGGCGACGACCCTGGCCGACAGCGCGTTGAAGGCGCCCGGGACGATCACGCCGCGACGGGCTTCGACGAGGGTTTTCAGTTGCTTGCGAGTGGACATGGGGTTTCCTGGGGAAAATTGGTTCGAGTTGGTTCGAGTTGGTTCGAGTCCGTTCGCCCTGAGTCGGCATAGACAGCTTGAGCCTGAACGGTCGAGCAGAAATCAAAAAACATCGCCGGGCACGCGTACCCAGCCTTCCATGAGGATGCGGGCCGAGCGCGACATGATGGCTTTGGTGATGGTCCATTGACCGTCGACCCGCCGCGCTTCGGCGCCGACGCGCAGGGTGCCGGAGGGGTGACCGAAGCGCACCGCTTTGCGCTCGCCGCCCCCTGCTGCGAGGTTGACCAGCGTGCCGGGAATGGCCGCGGCGGTGGCGATGGCGACTGCCCCGGTACCCATCATCGCGTGGTGCAATTTGCCCATCGACAGCGCACGCACCAGAAGGTCGACGTCGCCGGTGGCGACCACCCTGCCGCTGGACGCCGCGTAATCCCTCGGCGGGGCGACGAAGGCGATCTTGGGGGTGTGCTGGCGGGTGGCGGCGTCCTCGGGTTTGGCGATCAGGCCCATGCGCAGCGCGGCGGCGACGCGGATCTGCTCGAAGCGCGCCAGCGCCTGTGCGTCGCCGTTGATGTGCTCGCGCAACTCGGTGCCGGTGTAGCCGATGTCTGCAGCGTTGACGAACACCGTCGGGATGCCGGCGCTGATCATCGTGGCCTTGAGCACCCCGCCCTTGACCACGCCTTCCGGCACGGCGAGGTCGTCGACCAGATTGCCAGTGGGGAACAGCGCGCTGCCCGCCTCCCCCTCGTCGGACGGGTCGAGAAACTCGAGCACGATCTCGGCCGCCGGAAAGGTCACGCCGTCGAGCTCGAAGTCGCCGGTCTCCTGCACCTGGCCGTGGGTGATGGGCACGTGCGCGACGATGGTCTTGCCGATGTTGGCCTGCCAGATACGCACTGCACACACGCCGTTTTCCGGCACCCGCGATGGATCGACCAGCCCCGCATGGATGGCGAAAGCACCCGCGGCGGTCGACAGGTTGCCGCAGTTGCCCGACCAGTCGACGAAAGGCTTGTCGATGGACACCTGACCGTAGAGATAATCCACATCATGGTCCGGCCGGCAGCTCTTCGACAGGATCACGCATTTGCTGGTGCTCGAGGTCGCCCCGCCCATGCCGTCGATATGCGCGGCATAGGGGTCCGGGCTGCCGATGACGCGCTGGAACAAGCGGTCGCGCGCCTCACCGGGCACCCGGCAGCGCTCGGGCAGGTCTTCGAGGCGGAAGAACACGCCCTTGCTGGTGCCGCCACGCATGTAGGTGGCGGGGATTCTGGTTTGTGGGGGATGCGTCATCGAAGTGTCGTCCTGTGGTTGCGGTATCCGGCCTCAAGCCTTTTCTTCCAAAAAATCCATGGCAAAGCGCTGCAGCACGCCACCGGCCTCGTACACCAGCACGTCCTCGTCAGAGTCCAGGCGGCTGGTCACCGGCACCTCGATGGTCTCACCGTTGCGGCGGTGGATGATCAGCGTGAGGTCGGCACGCGGCCGGCGCTGGCCGGTCACGTCATAGGTTTCGGTACCGTCGAGCCCCAGCGTCTTGCGCGTGGTGCCGGGCTTGAACTCCAGCGGCAGCACACCCATGCCGATCAGGTTGGTGCGATGGATGCGTTCGAAGCCTTCGGCCACCACGGTCTCCACACCGGCCAGGCGCACGCCCTTGGCGGCCCAGTCACGGCTGGAGCCCTGGCCGTAGTCGGCGCCGGCGATGATGATCAGTGGCTGGCGACGGTTCAGGTAGGTCTCGATCGCCTCCCACATGCGCATGACTTGACCGTCAGGTTCGACGCGGGCCAGCGAGCCGCGCTTGAGCTGCCCGTCGACCACGACCATTTCATTGATCAACTGCGGATTGGCGAAGGTGGCACGCATCGCGGTAAGGTGGTCGCCCCGGTGGGTGGCGTAGGCGTTGAAGTCTTCCTCGGGCAGGCCCATCTTTGCCAGATACTCGCCCGCTGCCGAATCCGGCAGGATGGCGTTGGACGGCGACAGGTGGTCGGTGGTGATGTTGTCCGGCAGGATGGCGAGCGGACGCATGCCCTTCAGCGTACGCGGATTGGCCGCCAGCGCACCAACACCCTCGGTATCCCAGTAGGGCGGGCGGCGGATGTAGGTTGACAGTGGACGCCAGTCATACTGAGGCGAAACCTGCTCGCCGTCGTCGCTACGAATTGCAAACATCGGCTCATACACGGCACGGAACTGCTCGGGTTTGACGGCCTGAGCGACAATCGCGTCGATTTCAGCGTCACTCGGCCAGATATCCTTCAGACGGATTTCTTTTCCATCAACCACCCCAAGCACGTCCTGCTCAATGTCGAAGCGGATGGTGCCGGCGATGGCGTAGGCCACCACCAGCGGCGGACTGGCGAGGAAGGCCTGCTTGGCATACGGATGAATGCGGCCGTCGAAGTTGCGGTTGCCAGACAGCACCGCAGTGGTGTAGAGGTCGCGATCGATGATCTCCTGCTGGATCTTCGGGTCCAGCGCACCGCTCATGCCGTTACAGGTGGTGCAGGCAAAGGCGACGATGCCAAAGCCAAGCTTCTCCAGTTCGCCCAGCAGCCCGGCCTCCTTCAGATACAGTTCGACGACCTTCGAGCCGGGAGCGAGCGAAGACTTGACCCAGGGTTTGCGCACGAGACCCAGCGTGTTGGCATTGCGCGCCAATAACGCGGCGGCAATCACGTTGCGCGGGTTGCTGGTGTTGGTGCAGGAGGTAATGGCGGCGATGATTACGGCGCCGTCAGGCATCAATCCCCTGGCCTCCTCTTCCTTGCCAGAAGCCAGCTTGACGGGGTCGGCAATGCCGCACTCCTGCAGCGCCACCACCGGCAGGCGGCGGTGCGGGTTCGACGGACCCGCCATGTTGCGCACCACCGTAGACAGGTCGAACGTCAAGACACGCTGGTACTGCGCAGTCTGCAGGCTGCTGCTCCAGATGCCCGCCTGCCTGGCATAGGTTTCCACCAGGGCGACCTGCTCAGGGCTGCGGCCGGTCAGCTTGAGATAGTCGATCGTCTGCTCGTCGATGAAAAACAGCGCAGCCGTGGCGCCGTATTCAGGGCACATGTTGGAAATGGTGGCCCGGTCGCCGATCGACAGGCTGTCTGCGCCTTCCCCAAAGAATTCGATGTACGCGCCCACGACTTTCGCCTTGCGCAAGAATTCGGTCAGCGCCAGCGCAATGTCGGTGGCGGTGATGCCGGGCTGGCGCTTGCCGGTCAGCCTGACACCGACGATGTCGGGCAAGCGCATCCACGACGCACGACCAAGCATCACATTCTCGGCTTCCAGTCCGCCGACGCCGACGGCGATCACGCCCAATGCATCGACGTGCGGTGTATGGCTGTCAGTGCCCACACAGGTATCGGGAAAGGCCACACCGTCTTGCACGTACACCACGGGCGACATTTTCTCCAGATTGATCTGATGCATGATGCCGTTGCCTGCCGGAATCACATCCACATTGGCAAAAGCCTTCTTCGACCACTCGATGAAGTGGAAGCGGTCTTCGTTACGGCGTTCCTCGATCTCGCGGTTCTTGCGCAAGGCATCGGGATCATAGCCCCCACACTCCACAGCCAGTGAGTGGTCCACAATCAGTTGTACCGGCACGACCGGGTTGACCGCCGCCGGGTCACCGCCCGCCGAAGCAATGGCATCGCGCAAACCCGCCAGGTCCACCAGTGCGGTCTGGCCGAGAATGTCATGGCAGACCACGCGCACCGGGAACCAAGGAAAGTCAATCTCGCGCTTGCGCTCGATCAGTTGCAAAAGACAGGTTTCGATGATGGCCGGATCAGCCTTTCGAACGATGTTCTCGGCGTGGATGCGTGCGGTATAGGGCAGCCCTTCCCAAGCGCCGGACTGGATTGCGTCGACTGCTTCACGCGCATCGAAGTAATCGAGGGCAGTACCGGGCAGGGGTTTGCGATAAGCTGTATTCATGGGATGACAGACAATGGGTAGCAGAAAAAATGGGCCTGAGAGACGCGGCGGCCGTGGTTCCGGGGGGAGGCGCCCACGGCCGCCCCGGCGCTCAATGGCGCTCGTCGATCGGCACGAAGGCCAGATCGTCCGGACCAACGTAATTGGCGCTCGGACGGATGATCTTGTTGTCGATGCGCTGCTCGATGATGTGCGCCGCCCAACCGCTGGTGCGCGCAATGACGAATAGCGGGGTGAACATCGCGGTGGGCACGCCCATCATGTGATAACTCACTGCGCTGAACCAGTCGAGGTTGGGGAACATCTTCTTGACCTCCCACATGACCTTCTCCAGGCGCTCGGCGATGTCGTACATCTTGGTCGAACCCGCTTCGTCGGACAGGCGCCTGGCGACATCCTTGATGACCACGTTGCGCGGGTCGCTCACCGTATACACCGGATGCCCGAAGCCGATCACCACCTCCTTGGCCTCAACGCGGCGGCGGATGTCGGCTTCCGCCTCGTCCGGAGTGTCGTAGCGCTTCTGGATCTCGAAGGCGACCTCATTGGCACCGCCATGCTTGGGTCCGCGCAGGGCGCCAATGGCGCCGGCGATGGCCGAATACACATCGCTGCCGGTGCCGGCGATCACCCGCGCGGTAAAGGTGGAGGCGTTGAACTCGTGCTCGGCGTACAGGTTGAGCGAGGCATGCATCGCCCGCACCCAGGTTTCGGCGGGTTTTTCGCCGTGCAGCAGGTGCAGGAAGTGGCCGCCGATGGAGTCGTCGTCCGTTTCCACCTCGATGCGCTGGCCCTTGGTGGACCAGTGATACCAGTACAGCAGCATCGAGCCGAGCGAGGCCATCAGGCGGTCGGCGATGTCGCGCGCACCAGGGATGTTGTGATCATCCTTTTCCGGCAGCACACAGCCCAGCGCCGACACACCGGTACGCATCACGTCCATCGGATGCGCGGAAGCCGGCAGGCGCTCCAGCGCCTCCTTGACGCTGGCGGGCAGGCCGCGCATCGACTTCAGACGGGTCTTGTAGGCGCGCAGCTCGGCCTTGTTGGGTAGCTTGCCATGCACCAGCAGATGGGCCACCTCCTCGAATTCGCAACGCTCGGCCAGGTCGAGGATGTCGTAGCCGCGGTAGTGCAGGTCGTTGCCGGTCTTGCCGACGGTGCACAAGGCGGTGTTTCCGGCGGTGACCCCCGACAGCGAGACGGATTTCTTCGGTTTGAATGGGGTTTCAGTGGTTTGTGTACTCATGCTGCGCTCCAGACGAACAGGGATGAGGGGTTTGCATTCACCTTCATTTGTTCGCAATATACGCACTCCAGAAAATACTTAAACTACTGAATTAGCGTTATTTTGCAAATACGTTCAGTGTTTTTTGCGAAGTTTGCGAAGATTTCAAAACCCCACCTTCCGGAGCTGCGATGAAAAAGGTATTTACCGGCGTGCGCCTGCGACGCCTGCGAGAGGAACGCGGCCTGACCCAGGCCGCTCTCGCTCGCCTGCTGGAAATCTCTCCCAGTTACCTCAACCAGATCGAAAAGAACCAGCGCCCGCTGACCGTACCGGTGTTGTTGCGCATCAGCGCCACGCTGGGCGTAGATGTGCAACGTTTCTCGGACGACGACGAAGGCCGGTTGGTGGCCGAGTTGCGCGAGGTGCTCGGCGACGCCGGTCGCGCCGCACCGGGCGGCGAGAATGTCTCGCTGGCCGAGATCCGCGAGCTCGCCAGCCAGATGCCGGCCGTCGCGCGCGCGCTGCTGGCACTTGACCGCCGTTGCCGCGAGGCCAACGATCGCCTCGCCACCTATGCCCTGCGTCTCGGCGAGGCACGCGGTGCGGCGCAGCCCACCGCACCGATGCCCTACGAGGAAGTGCGCGATTTCTTCTACGCCCGCCACAACCACATTGCCAACCTGGATGCCCTGGCCGAACGCTGCTTTGCCGACTGGTCGCTGGCTGCAGGGCGAGTCGATGAAGGGCTGACGGAGCGGCTCTCCGCCGAACACGGTATCGTGGTGCGCGGCGCCGCCGGTGGCGACGCCTGGTCGGCGGAGGCCGAGTTCGCGCCCTTGCGCGAGTTCGACACACAGCGGCGCATCCTCTACCTGTCGCCGCTGCTCGACGCCGGCCAACGCGCCTTCCAGATGGCCACCCAACTGGCCTTGCTGGAAGCCGGCGAAGCCATCGAGCAACTGGTCGCCGAAGGCGCCTTCCTCGGCGAGGAGGCCCGGGTGCTGGCGCGCATCGGCCTGGCCAACTACTTCGCCGGCGCACTGATCCTGCCCTACGGGCAATTTCTCGCCTCAGCCGAAGCGCTCGCCTACGATATCGACCGCCTTGCGCGCCGCTTCGGCGTCGGCTTCGAGACCGTCTGCCACCGCCTGTCCACGCTGCAGCGTCCACAGGCGCGTGGCGTGCCCTTCATCTTTGTGCGTGTGGACCGCGCCGGTAACATCTCCAAACGCCAGTCGGCCACCGACTTTCACTTCTCACGCATCGGCGGCACCTGTCCGCTATGGAACGTGTATGAAGCATTCGCCCACCCTGGCCAGATTCACACCCAGCTCGCGGCCATGCCCGACGGCCGCGCCTACCTGTGGATCGCCCGCAGCGTCACCCACCGGCGCAGCGGCTGGGGTACCCCGGCCAAGACCTTCGCCATCGGCCTGGGCTGCGACCTGCGCCATGCCGGTCGCCTGATCTACTCGCGCGGCCTGCCGCTCGACGACCCGGACGCGCGCACCCCGATTGGTGCCGGCTGCAAGATCTGCGACCGGCCCGCCTGCCCGCAACGCGCCTTCCCCTCAATCGCCACGCCCCTGCAGGCGGATCCCGACAGAAGGCGGTTCGAGCCGTATGCCGCCAACCTGCTCTCGATGTCGGCAGGCGTGCATCTGGGCAGCTGAACAGCCATTGCATGTTCGTGGTGCAAACCAGTGGCTGAATGCCCCAGGACAATGCACATTCAGGCACCAGCCTGCTCGTGCATCACCTGTTCGCATGAACATTCTCATGCTCCGCACGTCTGGCACCAAATCTGCTTTGGAATTCTCACTTGTATACAAGGAGAGTCCTCATGTCATGGCAATCCCCCGCCCCTTCGGCACCCATCCCCCCCATCCCGGCACTCACCTTGCCGCTCACCTTGTCCGAGTGGCAAGCGTGCTACGCCAATGGCGTGACGGTTGCCGAGGCGCTGTCGGCCTACCTCGAGCTGCCGGCGGACGATCCGGCGTGGATTGCACGCCTCGATGCCGAACGCCTCGATGCTCAATTGGCCGCGCTGGCAGCGCGTCTGGCGGAGGTCGGAGGGGAGCGCCGTCACCTGCCCCTTTATGGCATTCCCTTCGCCGTGAAGGACAACATCGACGTAGAGGGTTGGCCCACCACCGCGGCCTGCCCGGCATTCAGCTATGTTGCCGAGCGTGACGCCGGTGTGGTCGCGCGCCTGCGCGCGGCCGGTGCGATCGTGGTGGGCAAGACCAACCTCGACCAGTTCGCGACCGGTCTGGTTGGTGTGCGTTCGCCATACGGCGCGGTGCCCAACAGTTTCGACCCGCGCTATGTGTCAGGCGGCTCCAGCTCGGGCTCGGCATCGGTGGTGGCACGCGGCCTGGTGCCGTTCTCTCTCGGTACCGACACTGCGGGCTCGGGGCGGGTGCCGGCGGCGTTCAACAACATTGTCGGGCTCAAGCCGACCTGCGGCTGGTTGTCCACCGCCGGGGTGGTGCCGGCCTGCCGCACACTGGATTGCGTGTCGATTTTTGCGTTGACGGTCGAGGATGCCGCCAGCGTGGCAGAAGCGGCAGGCAGCCCGGATGTGGCCGATCCTTACGCGCGCGCCCGTCCGTCCGACGCGCCGGCTGGCCTGCCCGGCGTGCCGCGGGTGGGCGTACCGAAACAGCTGGCGTTCTTCGGCGACGCGCAGGCCGCTGCGGCCTTCGAACACGCCCTCGCCAGCTTGCGCAGGCTCGGGGTGGAACAGGTGGAGATCGACTTCAGTCCGTTTACCGAACTGGCGGCGCTGCTCTACCAGGGGCCGTGGGTCACCGAGCGCCTGGTAGCGATAGAGGACATTCTGGCCCGTGACCCGGATGCAGTGCATCCGGTGGTGCGCGGCATCGTCGAAGGCGGTCGTGACTATTCCGCTGCCGACGCCTTCCGCGCCGAATACCAGCGCGCCGAACTCGCTGCGCGCATCCACGCGGTGCTGGCCGATATCGATCTGCTGGTGGTGCCAAGCACGCCGTCGATCTACACCATCGCCGAGGTCGAGGCCGATCCGGTCCGCCTCAACTCCCGCCTGGGCACCTACACCAACTTCGCCAACCTCGCCGACCTGTCGGCGCTGGCCGTGCCCGCCGGCTTCCGTGACGATGGCCTGCCTGCAGGCATCACGCTGATCGCCCCGGCCTGGCACGACCGCCTGCTGGCGGCCTTCGGCCGCGAGTGGGCAGCCGAGCTGGCGTTGCCGCTGGGTGCCACCGGACAGCCGGCGCCGACTGCGGAGGCTGCGCCCGGCGCACCTGCCGAGGGGACGCTGCGCCTCGCCGTGGTCGGTGCGCACCTGCGCGGCATGCCGCTCAATCATCAATTGACCAGCCGCCGCGCCGCCTTCGTCGAGGCCACCCGCACTGCGGCTGAGTACCGCCTGTTCGCACTCGCCGGCACGGTGCCGCCCAAGCCGGGACTGGTACATGTCGCCCGCGACGGCGCCGCCATCGAGGTCGAGTTGTGGGATGTGCCGCTGGCCGGTTTCGCCAGCTTCGTCGGCGAAATTCCGCCACCGCTGGGCATCGGCACGCTGACACTGGCCGACGGCCGCGCGGTGAAGGGCTTCATCTGCGAGCCCTGCGGTCTCGACGATGCGAAGGACATCACCGCCTTCGGCGGCTGGCGGGCTTATCTGGCCAGCCTCAACGCGGCCCACTGATTCGGGAGCGAACATGTCCGACAACGCCCCGCCCACCCGGCCGGACAGCCTGGCCGACCAGGTGTATGCCCGCATCCGGGCGGATATCTTCGATTTCCGCCTGTTGCCGGGCGAGCGCTTCACCGAGAGCGAAATCGCCATCCGTACCGGTGCCAGCCGCACCCCGGTGCGCCAGGCGCTTTACCGACTGGAGCGCGAGGGCGTTCTGGCGGTGCATTTTCGCAACGGCTGGCAGGTGCGGCCGATCGACTTCGCCCGCATCGACGCCTGCTACGAACTGCGCATCGTCCTCGAATGCGAGGCGGTGCGCTGGCTGTGCGCCGGGCGCGGCGACCCGGCCTGCGTCGCGCGCCTGGAGACGGTCTGGTCCGTACCGAGCGCCGAACGGCTGGACGACGGCCACACCGTCTCCGCCCTCGACGAGGCCTTCCACATCGGCCTGGTCGAGGCTGCCGGCAACCCCGAGATGGCGCGCGTGCATCGCGAGCTGACCGACCGCATCCGCATCGTCCGCCGTCTCGACTTCACCGAGCCCGCGCGCATCACGGCCACTTACGACGAACACGCGGCCATCCTCGCTGCCCTGCGCACCAGCAACGCACAAGCTTGTGAGATGCGCCTGCGCGACCACATCGAAACCAGCCGTCGCGAGGTGCGCCAGATCACGCTGCTGCGCCTGGCGCAGATGCGGGATTTGAACGAAATCCCGCCCCCCGGCCCCCAACCTCAGACGTGCTATTCACCCGGCCCTTGAGCATGCTGTCTCCGTTCGCCCTGAGCTTGTCGAAGGGTGCTGCCGGGACTGGGCTTCGACAGCGCCTGTCCTGAACTCGACGAAGGGCTCAGCCCGAACGGTTGTCAGTGACTTTAAGGGCCGGGTTAATAGGCGAAAGGGGCGGGCCTGTCGTTTCCGCCCCCGGCGCAATACATCCGCACCGCACCGCCGCCCACGGCCTTGGCCTGGTACATGGCGATGTCGGCATGCTGCGTCAAAGAGAGGTCATCGTCGCCATGCTCGGGATACAGGGCCACGCCAATGCTGGCGCTGACCTCGAGGCGATGCTCACCGGCATGCACCGGCTCTGCGAGGACACACCGTATCTTGTCCGCCACCGACACGGCGGCGTCCTCTCCGGTGACCGTGCGCAGCAGAACCACGAACTCATCGCCGCCAATGCGGGCCACGGTGTCGGACTCGCGCACGCAGGCCCGGATGCGTCTGGCAATCTCGCTCAGCAGCACGTCGCCCACCGCGTGCCCAAGGCTGTCATTGATCGGCTTGAACCGGTCGAGATCGATGAACATCAGCGCCAGCGAATGACCATCACGCCGGGATGCGGCCATGGCCTGCTGCAAACGGTCGGACAGCAGCGCACGGTTGGGCAGCCCGGTGAGCGGGTCGTGCCGGGCCAGATGCAGCATCTGCGCCTCGGCCTGTTTGCGCTCGCTGATGTTGCGAGTCACGCCCAGCAGGCCGACAAAGGCACCGCTTTCATTGCGGATGCCGGTCACCGTCACCTCGGTCCACACCGTGCTGCCATCCTTGCAGGGCTGCTCAAGCTCGGCCCGAAAATCGGGTACCGCCTGCCCCGCACTGACCGCTGCAATCGCCCGGCTCAAGCCGTCGATGGCAATCGGGGCCGACTCGGGCGTCAGCGCTTCGTGAATCGACTGCTGCATCACCTCGACCACGGTGTAGCCACGCAGCTTCTCCACCGAGGGGCTGACATAGATGAAGCGCCCTTCCAGATCCATCATCCAGATCACATCCGACGCATGATCCGCCAGCAGCCTGTGGCGCTCCTCGGACAACTTCAGCGCCTCATGCACCTCGCGGCTTTCCACCAACGCCAGCCTGAGCTGCCGATTCACCCGATGAATGTAGAGCGCAACCACACTCACCAACCCCAGCAACGCCAGAACGGCATACAACCCCTTCAGATCGGCTTTGTGATCGACCGCATACAGAAAGCCCTTGAGTGAAAAATCTTCCGGCATCAGCCCCATGCGGGCATAGGTGTCAGCAATATGGCGCCAGCGCCCGGGGTTCATGTAGCCAATCTCGATCAGATCGGGCAGCAGCAGCGGCTGCATGTGACGCAACTCGAACCGGTAGAAGTCGCGCGGGTGGTCCCGTGAATACTTCTCCATGATCAGGTCGATGACCTCTTCGGGGTTGTCCATCGCATAGCGCCAGCCACGCAGGCTGGCCTCGCGCATGGCACGCACCCGCCCGGGATGGGCCTTCAGCGTGCGCTCGGTGGTAAACAGGTTGTCGCCGTAGAAATCGATGCCCACCGAACGGGGGGTATACACATGAAACGGCACCCCTGCCCGCTCCAGGTGATACGGCTCATTGGTGACGTAGGCGGTGATCGCATCCACCCTGCCCTCGATCAGGTCCTGCGGATCGAAACTGTGCGGCACCTGCTCGATGCGCCCGAGCGGCACCCCGGCCTGGTCGAGGTATGCCAGCAATTCATCCGACTGCGGCTCGATCATCAACCGCTTGCCGATCAGGCTGTGAATGCCCTGCGTCGCCGTCTGCTCACGCGCCAGCACAACCTGCGGCGAATGCTGGAAGATCACCGCCAGCGCGACCACCGGCTGTCCCGCGCTGCGGGCCAGCAGCAGGCTGCTGGTGCCCACACCATATTCGGCCCGCCCTGCAAGCACTTCGCTCAGCGGATCGAGGCCCGGCTGTGCCTCGCGTATCTCGACATCCAGCCCGACCTCGCGATAAAAGCCTTTCTCCAGCGCAGCGTAATAGCCTGCGAACTGGAACGCGTGCGTCCATTTGAGCTGCAGCACCACCTTGTCGGCGGCCTGCGCAGACTGTCCGAAAATTGCCACTGCAGCCAGGGCCATGGCGATCAGGAAAAAGATTCGACGTGCCAATTGCCATCCACGATCTGGGGGGTGAGAGCTGCCAGGCTCGACCTGACGGTATCGTGCCACTGCGGGCACGCTCAGACAGGCACGCTCATTTTCGTATCGCCCGCACCAGCCCCACCAGAATGCAGGCGCCAAGAACGCCGGAGATCAGATACCCCATCCAGCCCCCGAAAGAAATGCCGACAATGCCGAACAGGAAGCTCGCCACCCCGGCCCCGATGATGCCCAGCACAATGTTCAGCAACACCCCGGTATTGGTCTTCATCAACCCCGACGCAATCCAGCCCGCAAGCCCCCCAATGATGATGGCAGCCAACCAACCCACGCCCATTTCATTCACCTCGTATCTCCTGCGATCAATCAAAACACCCCACTGCCGGGTAGCAACGGGGCACGGCCCATTATGCCGGAGGCGAGTGTTTTTCGGGGGGAACCGGGCGCCTGGGGCAGCAGTCTGAGCTCTTTCAGAACCCTAAATTGTGCAAAAATCAACCCACTAAAGGATAATCTACAAAAAAATGTAGGAATTTTCCGAGTAAATAAAATGCTACACACTCTTCGCTTCTCGAACTTCTTTTCGTTTTCAGACGAAACCGAAGTCTCTTTCATCCTCGACGCACGCTCGAACAGCACGGACAGCAGTTTCACGTCTATCGCCACCAACCGACGCCTGAGCAAGCTGCTCGCGGTCGTCGGAGCCAATGGCGCGGGCAAGACAAACGTAATCAAAGCACTGGATTTTGTCTGCTGGTTCGTGACCAAGTCGTTTTTCCTGGAGCCCGGTCAAAGCCTTGCACTGCAGCCGCACATGTTTGAAACCAGTAGCGTAAGCCGCTTCGAACTGGAGTTCGAAGCCCACGGCCAACTCTACCGCCATAGACTGACCCTGAACCGGGAACGCGTGCTGTCCGAGTCCTTGCAGCGCAAGACCAGCCGTACGTTCAGCACCCTGTTCAAACGACAGTGGAACGAAGCGACGGGTGCCGAATCGATCCAGCAGCGCGGTTTCGGCCTTCCGCAGAAGCAGGCAGAGAAGGTCAAGCCGCTCGCGTCCCTGATTTCCACAGCCGAGCAATTTGGCGTGGAAACAGCAGCGGACATCATCGAGGTGTTGGGTCGTCGTCAGAGCAATGTGGGCGCAATTGGCCGACAGGCGTTTCGTGGTGCCCCCGGTGTGCTCGGCGCAGCACAGTTCTTTGCCGACAACGAATCACACCGGGCTCGGATGGCTGGTTTGCTGAAGCAATGGGACTTCGGACTGCAAGACGTACGACTCGAAACACTGCAAAGCATCAGAGAGGGCAAGGAAGAAGGCATTCTTGTACCTTTTGGCATCCACAGCGATGGCACGCGTGAGTTCAAATTGCCGATGTTCGCCGAGTCCAGCGGTACGCAGGCCGCGTTTGTACTGCTTGCCGACCTGCTGCCCATCCTCGCTGTCGGTGGCACGGTGATTTTTGACGAGTTGGAGTCCGACCTTCATCCGCTGATGCTGGAGCCGGTCCTGAACCTCTTCATCAACCCCAAGACCAACCCGCACAACGCACAGTTGATCTTTACCTGCCATTCGGTGGAAATCCTGAACCTGCTCAGGAAGGGCCAAATCATGCTAGTAGAGAAGAATGAACGCTGCCGCAGTGACGCCTGGCGCCTGTCAGACATGGAGGGCGTACGTTCGGACGATAATTTTTACGCCAAGTACATGGCCGGTGCCTATGGCGCCGTGCCCATGCTGTGAGGTGCGCACATGGCGAAGCGTTCGCTGCGCAAGACCAACCGGACAGTGTTGGTCGTGGTTGAGGGCGAAACGGAGGAGGCTTTCCTCGAGCACATCAAACGCCTCTATTACCGCAGGGGCACGCACCTGATTGTCAGCATCAAGAACGCGCATGGACACGGCCCGCAAGGCGTCATCGAAAAACTGAAGTCTGTCGCCAAGACGGCTGATTTCGACCGCCGAATCGCTGTGCTGGATGCCGACATTCCGCTCAAGGCAACAGAAGAAAAGTGGCTGCGGAAGGAAAAAGTCGAAACGCTCATTTCCATACCCGCAATCGAAGCAAGCTTGCTGACGATTCTCGGTCGCCATCCACCGAACGTCACGCATGCATGCAAGAGCACGCTACAAAAGCATGCACCCGGAGACCCGACAGACGCACGCTACTACGCAAGGCACTTCCCGCTTGCAGTGCTTGAACAAGCGCGGAGCACGTTTCCGCTGCTTGATGCCTTGGTTGCAGCGGTCAGCACGGGATAAACTGAATTCGGATATTTTGGCAGTCTCGAAAACGACCCGCCCCACGTTGTCGCACCCGGGAAATCATACGCCCCCGCGGAAAACGGCGATAATGGCGCCCAAATTCATTTTGCACGCCATTTCAGGATTCCCCCATGGAAATCAAGGTCAATTTTCTTGACAAACTTCGTCTCGAGGCCAAATTCGATGACTTCACGGTGATTGCCGACCAACCGGTTCGCTACAAGGGCGATGGTTCGGCCCCCGGGCCTTTTGATTATTTTCTGGCTTCATCGGCGTTGTGCGCGGCGTATTTTGTGAAGCTGTACTGCGACACACGCAATATTCCGACCGACAACATCCGCTTGTCACAAAACAATATTGTTGACCCGGAAAACCGCTACAAGCAGATTTTCAAGATTCAGATCGAGTTGCCCGAGGATATTTCCGCCAAGGACCGTCAGGGTATCCTGCGCTCGGTCGAGCGCTGCACGGTCAAAAAAGTGGTGCAGACCGGGCCGGAATTCGTGATTGAGGAAGTCGAGAACCTGGATGCCGATGCGCAAGCCTTGCTGACGCTGAATCCGGACGCCCAGGCCAGCACCTACATCCTGGGCAAGGATCTGCCACTCGAGCAGACCATCGCCAACATGTCGGGAGTGCTCGCGGACTTGGGCATCAAGATCGAGATCGCCTCGTGGCGCAATCTGGTACCCAATGTCTGGTCGCTGCACATTCGCGATGCCCACTCACCAATGTGCTTCACGAATGGCAAGGGCGCGACCAAAGAAAGTGCCCTGGCGTCGGCGCTGGGCGAATATATCGAGCGCCTGAATTGCAACCATTTCTACAACGACCAGTTCTGGGGAGAAGACATCGCCCGCGCGGCGTTTGTACATTACCCGAATGAACGCTGGTTCAAACCGGGTCCGGACGATGCACTGCCGGATGGCATTCTCGATGAATACTGCCTTGAAATTTACGACCCGGACGGCGAATTGCGTGGCTCGCACCTGTACGACACCAATTCCGGCAATGTGTCGCGCGGCATTTGTTCGCTGCCCTATGTGCGCCAGTCGGACGGGGCGGTGGTGTATTTCCCCTCCAACCTGATCGACAACCTGTATCTGAGCAATGGCATGAGTGCCGGCAACACGCTGGCCGAAGCGCAAGTGCAATGCCTGTCCGAGATCTTCGAGCGGGCGGTGAAGCGTGAAATTCTGGAAAGCGAAATCGCCCTGCCCGATGTGCCGTCCGAAGTGCTGGCGAAATACCCTGGCATTGTGGCCGGCATCGAGGCGCTGGAAGGCCAGGGCTTTCCGGTGCTGGTGAAAGATGCCTCGCTCGGCGGGGTGTTTCCGGTCATGTGCGTGACGCTGATGAACCCGCGCACCGGCGGCGTGTTTGCCTCCTTCGGGGCGCACCCGAGCCTTGAAGTGGCGCTCGAGCGCAGCCTCACCGAATTGCTGCAGGGGCGCAGCTTTGAGGGTCTGAACGACTTGCCTCAACCCACTTTTGAAAGCGGCGCAGTCACCGAACCGAACAATTTCGTCGAACACTTCATCGACTCCAGCGGCGTGGTGTCGTGGCGCTTTTTCAGCGCCAGAGCCGATCACGCATTTGTCGAATGGGACTTCTCCGGCCAGGGCGAGAACTCCAACGCAGATGAGGCCGCCAGCCTGCTGGGCATCCTCCAGGACATGGGCAAGGAGGTGTACATGGCCGTGTACGACCAGCTCGGCGCCATCGCCTGCCGCATTCTGGTGCCGGGGTATTCCGAAATCTATCCGGTCGAGGACCTGATCTGGGACAACACCAACAAGGCGCTGGCTTTCCGGGAAGACATCCTGAACCTGCACCGCCTCGACGATGCCGCACTGGACAGTTTGCTGGCGCGCCTGGAGGCCAGCGAACTCGATGACTACACCGACATCATCACCCTGATCGGCATCGAGTTCGACGAAAACACGGCATGGGGCCAACTCACCATCCTGGAGTTGAAGCTACTGATCAACCTTGCCTTGCGGCAGTTCGAATCCGCAAAGGAACGGGTCGAAACCTTCCTGCAGTACAACGAGAACACCGTCGACCGCGTACTCTTTTACCAGGCCCTGAATGTGGTGCTGGAAGTTGTGCTGGACGACGAGCTGGAACTGGACGACTACGTGGCCAATTTCCGCCGCATGTTCGGCAACCCGCGCATGGATGCGGTGCTGGGCTCGGTGGACGGCAGCGTGCGCTTCTACGGCCTGACGCCCACGAGCATGAAGCTCGAAGGCCTCGACCGCCACCAGCGCCTGATCGACAGCTACCGCAAACTGCACACGGCACGCGCCAGGGTGGCGAGCTGATACATCGGATCAGCGCAGCGGTGGCGGAAAAAACAGCCCCCCGTCACGCCACAGTGCGTTGGCGCCGCGCTCCAGCCCGAGCGGGCTGCCCGCGCCGACCGAGTCAGCGAAAATCTCGGCGTAATTGCCTACCTGGGTGATGACATTGCGTGCCCAGGCATCGTCCAGCCCCAGGCCGGCCCCGGCCCCTTCTATGAGGCCGGCCAGCAGGCGCTGCTCCGCACCGGAGTTCGCCCCCACCCGCTCCAGCGTGGTGGCGTTGAGGCCATGGAGCTCGGCAACCAGGGTGGCGTGGATGACCCAGCGCACGATGCCGAACCAGCGTTCATCGTTGGCGCGAACATAGGGGCCGAGCGGCTCGCGCGACAGGGTGTCGTCGAGCATCCGCCAGCGGTTCGGCTCAGGGGTACGGGTGGCCCTCAGCGCAGCCAACTCGGCGCGATCGCCGCTGATCATGTCGCAATCGCGGCGCAGAAAGCGCTGCAGGCGCTCTTCGGTGCTGGCCGACTCGAGCAGTTCCAGCTTGAGGTTGCGCATCTGCGACAGGTCGGCGAGATTCGCTGCCGAGGTCGTGCCACTCTGCACGCACACCTTCCGGCCCGTGGCGCCCGCCAGCGAGCGGATGCGGGAGTCGTCCCAGACCATCAGCGACTGGCCGTCATGGAAGGTCGGGGTGACGAAGCGCACGTCCAGCGTGGTATCACGCCCATAAGTATGAGTCACCATCCCCAGCGCAATGTCCACCTCGTTGTCGACCAGGGCCTGAAACTTGTTGGCGGTATTGATCCGTTCGATGCGCACCGCCTCGGCCGAACCCAGCACGGCGGCAGCCACGGCACAAGAGGTGCTTCGCGCCCAGCGCTACCGACGCCCGCTGTCGTTGTTGCTGATCGACATCGATCATTTCAAGCACATCAATGATCGTCTGGGCCATGCGGCAGGCGATCAGGTCTTGCACGCGCTGGTCGAGGAGCTGAGTCGCAACACCCGCCACAGCGACCTGCTCGCTCGCTACGGTGGCGAGGAGTTCGTGCTACTGCTGCCGGAGTCCGGCGAGGACGCTGCGCGGCAGCTTGCAGAGTTGCTGCGCCAGCGTACCGCCGAACTGCAGATCGAAATCGATGGCCAGCCCTGTCCGATCACCATCTCGGTAGGCTGCGCGTCCCTGCTCGATGACGAAACCCCCGCGAGATTGATCGAGCGCGCAGATCAGGCGATGTATCGCGCCAAGCGCGGCGGACGCGACCAGGTGGTGAGCGCCTGAGCGCAGGCAGGCTCTCCAGGTGGACCGTGCCCGCAAAAGTCAGCCTCGTGTGCACGTTCACCCGGAAACATGAACCTTCCACCCCTCCCCCACCGGCTGCGCCACAGTCACCCACGTCAATGCCTGACGTTCGGTAATGTCCACCTTCACCGGCAGAAAACGCGCGATCACCTCGGCATTGGTCCTGAGATGCGACGACGCATGCTCTGGCATCGAGACAGCCCGTTTGAAATAGGATTCGGTTCATTGCAATGGTTGCCATCCCGCACTGTTTGAGGCGTTAATGAATTACGATGACATACACAAGATCGATCTTGGCTTTTCCGCCGCCTGATTGATTGAGAGCGGCCATGGCGACACGTGTGAAGCAAGACGAAACTCCGAGCAAACCGAAGTACCGCTACCGGGTAATGAACTGGGCCGAGTACGACCTTGCGCTGGTCAACCGGGGCAACCTCACGGTGTGGTTCGACGCAGAAACGATCAAGGGTGCGTGGACGCCCGTGCCTCCCGAAGGCCGTGGCAAACCTTGGCTCTACTCCGATGTGGCGATTCAGACCTGCTTGACGGTCAAGACCTTGTTTCGCCTTCCGTATAATAGCCAACGCCATTCTGATCCAGTCGCTGCTTGCCACCGCGAAGGTCAACCGCCTCGACCCATGCGTGACTCACCGGCCCCTGAGAAACCGTCCGCATGGCCCAACAGCCGCATTGACGAGCTGCTGCCGATCAGAAAAGGGACTCCCGACGAGCATAGGGAAAGTGGCGCCGTCGGACGCTTACCCGAAAAGATAAGCCTTTACCACAAAGTTTCATAACATACAGCAGCCTTCAGTCCCTGTGTGACCAGGTTTTCTTCAGGAAAAACGTAGGAAAACTTCTTGTGAACGGCTTAGAGGACAATAGGATGCAAAAGCAGAAGACCTCAATGAATTGGGATGATCTACGGTTCTTTACCGCACTGGCAGAGTGCAAGACCGTAACTGCAGCCGCCAATCGACTGGGGGTAAACTATGTCACCGTGTCTCGTCGCATTGACCGGCTGGAAGATGCCCTCAGGCAAACTTTGTTTGAACGGCTGATAGACGGTTACCATCTGACGGTGGAAGGGGACATGCTCTATCAGAAAATTTCTCCAATTCAGGAAAGCATCGAACAGGTACCGCAAGTATTTGATCCCGCCCTGCGTTACAAGCGCAACGTGAAGCTATCCATGGTGCCATCGTTGGCAGAGTATCTGGTCACGCCCCATCTGGTCAGGTTACAGCAACGATACCCTGAGCTGAGATTGGATCTGGATGTGACTACCCGTAATGTCAGTATCGTGCGACGGGAAGCCGATATTGCGCTGCGACTCGATCTACCGGAATCCGGAGAGAGCATTGCCCGAAAGTTAGGAGAACTGAATTATCAGCTTTGTGGAACGCCGGAATGGGTATCACGATACAAGGCTGGAGAAAACGTGCCCACTATTTCCTATGGAAGTCATCTCAGCCATCTTCCCGAATCAAAATACATTCTGGCACGCTTTGGTAACCAGTCTGTGCGCTTTCAAACCAACGCAGTCACAGTACAGAAGAAGGCTGCCGAAAGTGGTTACGGATTGGCGTTATTGCCCGACTATCTGGTGGCGGACTCCCTATTGCAGACAATCGAACTAGAGGACCCGGTACGTCGTGAAATCTGGATGCTGGTACGAAAGAATATATCGCAACTTGCCAGTGTTCGTTTGGTAATGGAAGCACTGGTAGCGCTGTTCGAAAACAAATGAAAGGTGGGGCCGGAGCAGTCGGGTAGACCTGGTTGCTTACGCGCCCAGGGCCCCCACAGATCCGTACGTGCGCGATTGACGCATCCGGCTCTTCGGCTCACCTGAAGAGATCATCCTCGATCTGGACGCCACCGACGACCCGCTGCACGGCCAGCAGGAAGGACGCTTCTTCCATGGCTACTACGGCAGTTACTGCTACCTGCCGCTGCACGGTCAAGGGCAAGCGAATTTTCCCCTCCTGGTGGGGATTATTGGATTACCGCTGACACCGTACATCTTCTGCGGTCGACATCTGCTTGCCGCCAAGCTGCGCCGGGCCAACACGGACGCCTCGGCTGGTAGCGTTGAAGAGCTCGAACGCATCGTCACCCAAATCCGCCGCCACTGGCCCGAGGTGCGCATTGTGCTGCGTGCCGACTCGGGCTTTGCGCGCGATGCCCTGATTGAGCTGGTGCGAAGAGATTTCAGAACAATGCTTGTGCGAAAATTACCAAAGACTGGTCCACCTGCTTCTCGTAGGCTTGGTGCTCTTCACAAACGAAACCGAGGAGTCACTTATGAACACCCCTAAAACCCTTCTGGAAATAGCTGGAGCTCCCACTCAAGCCATCGACTGGTCCCAAGCAGCGGTGATTATGATCGACTTTCAACAAGAATACACAGACGGTGTTCTGGCTCTGGGAAACGGATCTGAACCTGTGATCAGCACAGCAGCCCGCTTACTGGAACACGCAAGACTAGTCGGGGCACCCGTTTTCCATGTGGCTCACCATGGCAAACCCGGTGGCGCTGTATTCAACCCGGACACAGATCTGGTCAAGCTCATCCCGACATTAGCCGCAGCAGACGACGAACCAGTAGTGGTGAAGAATCTGCCGAACGCATTCAAGAATACGAATCTTACCGAGCTGATTCAGCTATCTGGCCGTAATCAGTTGATATTTTGTGGGTTTATGAGCCACATGTGTGTCAGTACCAGCGTTCGTGCAGCTTTGGATCTGGGCTACAAAAACTTCGTTTGCAGCGATGCCTGCGCCACTCGTGATCTAGCCGACGAAACCGGTGAACTGATTCCGGCAGACACCCTGCACAAATCAGCCATGGCAGCACTGAGAGACCGTTTTGCAACAGTTTGTCGCTCTGACGCTTTGCTGCCTTAGAGCTTCTTGCAAAATTCGCCGGCGAAGAATGGTGCGGCACAGCAGTCGTGTCGTTCAAGCGAGTTTCGCTGATGTGTGTGGCCGGCGCTTTTCCGTCGGCCAAATATCATTTTCTTGACAATCCAGAACGATCTCCGCCCTGCACTGGCACATGCATGGGCCGGTGAGCAGGCAGACGGTGTATGCGGTCATTGTCGCCATCGCATCAGGCGCTCGGCCTCGGTTGCCAAGTGATCGCGCTGCCGAATGCCCGTCTTCCCGCTGAACGCCCGCCGTTCAGCGGGAAGCCCCCCGCCGCACGACACTAACCCGAGCCAGCGCCCCCTGCTCGGCAACCTCCACCTTCACCGGCAGAAAACGCGCGATCACCTCGGCATTGGTCCTGAGATGCGACGACGCATGCGGCGTGCTGAACACGCCGCCACCCGCCAGCGCCAGCGGCAGCAACAGCTGATCCGCCAGATGCGGCCCCACGCCGGCGCCGCTGTGCAGATAGTGGCCCGCGGCCTTTGCCACGCGATCGGCGACAGCCTCGGCCGGCAGCCCACGCTCGCCGAACGCGGCAAACACTTCGGTGACGTTCGCGTGTTCGACCCGCAACAGCACGACGTTGCCCGGCCCTTCGCGCGCCGGCAGTTCGCGTACCTGCCCCTCGAGCCCGTCGAAGCGCGATTGCAGGCGCTCAAGCTCGCGCGCGGCCACCGCGCCCGGCACCGCCGCGACACGGGCCTCGGCGCGCAGGCCGCGTACCGCGCCACGATCGGTCAGATCCAGTGGGGACAGTGCGGCAACCGGGGTCACCCGCGCGCGCACTTCACCACCACCGGCGGGATAAAAGCCGTGGCGCAGCAGCTCGATGTCCACCGGTGCGCCGAGGCGAGCCATCAGGGGCGCCCAGCTGTCGATGAGAAAATCGGCCGGAGGCGCAAACGGGTTGTGGGTGCCTCCGCTGACTTCGACCTCACTCGGACCATCGGCGTACCACAAGGCCGGCACCAGGGTTTGCAGCACCAGCGTGCAGCTGCCTGCCGTGCCGATAGCAAACCGGTAGGTGCCGCCACGGATCGGCCCGGGTACGAAGCTCAGGGTTTGCGAACCAGCCGTCGCCCCTTCCACCCGCGCGCCGCTGATCGCCTGCGCCGCCAGCACCGCGGTGAGATGCTGGCGCAGCAGGCCCGGCTTGCTGCGCCGCGCGCGAATGCGCTGGATGCGGAACGGTATCCCGGTAATCATGGACAGGGTGAGTGCGCTACGCAGCACCTGCCCACCGCCTTCACCCTCCGAGCCATCGAGTTCCACGGCTTCGACGGCTTCGACGGCTTCGACAGCTCGGGGCCGGGTTTCAATCGTATTCATGCCAACCATTCCATCGTCTCATCCCTTCACGCACACCACTTGACGCAGGGTATGCACCACTTCCACCAGGTCCGACTGCGCCGCCATCACCGCGTCGATATCCTTGTACGCCATCGGGATTTCATCGATCACATCGGCGTCCTTGCGGCACTCCACGTGGGCCGTCGCGCGCACCTGGTCATCTACGGTGAAGCGCTTCTTCGCCTGGGTGCGGCTCATGGTCCGGCCCGCACCGTGGCTGCAGGAGCAGAAGGCTTCCTCGTTCCCCAGGCCGCGCACGATGTAGCTCTTCGCCCCCATCGAGCCGGGGATGATGCCGAGCTGGCCCTTGTGCGCAGCGACCGCCCCCTTGCGGGTCACCAGCACCTCGCGGCCGAAGTGGGTTTCCTTCTGCACGTAGTTGTGGTGGCAGTTCACCGCCTCGACGTCGGCCGCAAAGGGCTTGGCGATCACCTTGCGCGCCGCGGCGATGACGTTGTGCATCATCACCGCGCGGTTGCGTCGCGCGAAGTCCTGCGCCCAACCGACCGCCTCGACGTAGTCATCGTAGTGCGCGCAGCCTTCCTCGAAGTAGGCCAGGTCGCGGTGCGGCAGGTTGGTGATGTGGGTACGCATATCGGCCTGCGCCAGTTCGATGAACAGGTTGCCGATGGCGTTACCGACGCCGCGCGAACCCGAGTGCAGCATGAACCACACCTGCTGGCTCTCGTCCAGGCACACCTCGATGAAGTGGTTACCGGTTCCGAGCGTTCCGAGGTGCTTGTAGTTGTTGGTGTTGTTCAGCCTCGGATACTTGTCGGTGATGCGCTTGAAGCCATCGACCAGCTCACCCCACATCGCGTCCACCTCGGCCGGCGGGTTTTCCCAGGATCCCCGGTCGCGTCGACCCGGCGTACGCCCATGCGGCACCGCCGCCTCGATCGCCGAACGCAGGCCCGACAGGTTGTCCGGCAGGTCGGCCGCGCTCAGCGTGGTGCGCGCGGCCATCATGCCGCAACCGATATCCACGCCCACCGCCGCCGGGATGATCGCCCCCACGGTGGGGATCACGCTGCCGATGGTCGATCCCTTACCCAGGTGTACATCCGGCATCACCGCCAGGTGCTTGTAGATGAAGGGCATGCGCGCGGTCTTCAGCAACTGCTCGCGGGCCTCGCTCTCCACCGGCACACCGCGGGTCCACATCTTGATCGGGGCGGCGCCCTGCGCCGCGAGGGTTTCATACTGCGTCATCTTCTTCTCTTCCATTTTGTTCTTCGCGCTACTTCGAAAGACGGGAACGACGCGGCGTGACCCAACCATGCACTGCGCCTGGGGGATTCATTGCGCTCAAACCCTCACCGCGTCGCCCGTACCTGTGCAGCAAACGTGCCAGTTATTGTCCCAGACGAGCAAGCAGCGCTTCATTCCCTTGTTTTATCTTGAAATCATTTGACAACACGAACGATGCCAAATGCAACAAGGTGAACTAGAAATCGATTTTTCTGATACTTTGATCTCGTCTCTTATCTTCATGGATAACACGATGAACCGGCGCACCATTGCCATCGGCTTTCTCGGCACCGTGCTCGACTACGGCGGGCGCGGCGCCCAGCGCTGGAGCAAATGGCGGCCGTCGGTGGGCTTGTGCCAGCAGGAAGAGCTGATCATCGACCGCCTGGAGTTGTTGCACGACGCGCGCAGCCGCGGATTGTTCGCGCGGGTGCGCGAGGACATCGCGGCGGTGTCGCCGGAAACCGAAGTACGAAGCGTGGAGCTCGAGTTGCGCAATCCCTGGGACTTCGAGGAGGTGTACGCCACCCTGCTCGACTTCGCCCGCGGCTACACCTTCGACACCGACGCCGAGGACTACCTGATCCACATCACCACCGGCACCCACGTCGCGCAGATCTGCTGGTTCCTGCTCGCCGAGGCACGCTATCTGCCGGCACGGCTGGTGCAGACCTCGCCGCCACGCAAGTCCTCGCCCAACGACACCGTCGGCGGCTACACGGTCATCGACCTCGACCTGTCACGCTACAACCGCATCGCCAGCCGCTTTGCCGAAGAGCGCGACACCGCCGTCTCCTACCTCAAATCGGGCATTGCCACGCGTAACCCGCGCTTCAACCGGATGATCGAGCACATAGAGCAGGTCGCGGTGCGCTCGCGCGCACCGCTGCTGCTGTGTGGCCCCACCGGTGCAGGCAAGTCCTTTCTCGCCCGCCGGGTGTACGAGATCCGCAAGGCACGCCACCAGCTTGGCGGCCGCTTCGTCGAGGTAAACTGCGCCACGCTGCGCGGCGACAGCGCGATGTCGGCGCTGTTCGGCCACGTGAAAGGCGCCTTCACCGGTGCGCAGACCGAACGCGCCGGGCTGTTGCGCGCGGCCGACGGTGGCCTGCTGTTCCTCGACGAGATCGGCGAACTGGGGCTGGACGAGCAGGCGATGCTGCTCAAGGCGATCGAGGAAAAGCGCTTCTTCCCGTTTGGCAGCGACCGCGAGGTGGAGAGCGACTTCCAGCTCATCTCCGGCACCGTGCGCGATCTGCGCCAGTGGGTGGCCGAAGGGCGGTTTCGCGAGGATCTCTACGCGCGCATCAACCTGTGGCGCTTCGACCTTCCCGGCCTGGCCGAACGCAGCGAGGACATCGAACCCAACCTCGACTTCGAACTCGAGCGTTTTGCCCGCGAACACGGCCAGCGGGTGCGCTTCAACACCGAGGCGCGACGCGCGTACCTGAGCTTTGCCACTTCGCCGGAAGCGCGCTGGAGTGGCAACTTTCGCGAACTGTCGGCGAGCATCTCGCGCATGGCGACGCTCGCCGACGCCGGCCGCATCACCGAACACGGCGTGGCCGACGAGATCGCCCGTCTGCGCGACGCCTGGCGCCCCATCGGCAGCCCACGGGACACCTTGGCCACGTTGCTGGGCGACGCCGCCGACCGACTCGACCTGTTCGATCGCGTCCAGCTCGAAGGGGTCATCGCCGTCTGCCGCCGCGCCCGCTCGCTGTCCGAAGCCGGGCGCATGCTGTTCGCCGCCTCACGCCAGGAGAAGGCCAGCCGCAACGACGCCGACCGCTTGCGCAAGTATCTGGCGCGTTTCGGGCTGGAGTGGGAAAAGCTGCAGGGCGCGGAAGGGCAGTAGGAATGTACCGACTCGCACCGAGAGCGACGTTCGAATCCGTTTCGACAGGCGCACGCGGGAGCCCAAACGCCGTGCGATACCCGTCACCTCCCTGTCACCTTTGCAACAACACCGCCACGAACAGGCCGAAAGACGTTCCCTCGCCCCCTGGCACCGCTCTTGCATGAGCACAACGACTCATTCCCCTGGAGCACCGCCATGCCCCCCGCCAACACCCTCACCTGGATCCGCAAGCTCGACAAACAGACGCCCGTACTCATCTACTGTTATCACGGCAACAGCAGCAAGGAGTATGGACGATTGCCGACGCTCAGCAACCTTTCCCGCAGTTGAGGTGAATATTCTTTATCAGCCATTGACCGCCCACCCGCTCCATCTGGGCGCGATTCATGGAGACGTAGTCGTTGCCATGCTCGGATGAATAAAGCACCTTGGCATTGTGTCCGCTCATGCTGCCGCCAACAATGGTTGGGTTGGTCGGTGTAAGGGCTGTGATGAAGAAGAAGGCTCGGTGGGGCTCCGCCTTGAGTTCGGCCCCAAGCTCCGGATGGGCCGCCGCGATGCGGTCGATGTCCTGGGCCTGGAGCGCCTCGAAGAAGCGCATCAGGGCTGCGCCGGGGGCTCCGCCACCAGGAGGAAGTTCATCCGCCATGGTCTGACCGGTCGCAAACAGACCGCTGACAAGCAGGAGTGTGGTGAAAAAACGGGTCATGAATCAAGTCCTTGGTCATAGTCAAAAAAACCGGAACTGCCGGGGTGTTGCAGCGATGATTCTGCCATAACACCCTATCCGCAAGGCTGCATTCTGCTTGGGGGTGTGTGGGTCAGGATATTTGGTGCTTCTGCGTCAGAAAACCCTCGCCATGCCCGGCCACCGGCCCCGGGCTGGTAAGATGCTGCCCCGCAGGCAGGATGACCGCTTCCCGATCAAGACCACCTGAGCGGGCCATATTGAACCAGACGCCACCCCCACACAGAGCATGGAAGACATCAAGCAGCGCAGACAAGGGCTTACGGAGGCCGACATCGAGCAGCACACTCCGATGATGCAGCAGTATCTTCGCCTGAAAGTACAGCACCCCGACATGCTCTTGTTCTACCGCATGGGGGATTTCTACGAGCTGTTCTTTGAAGATGCCGAGAAGGCTGCGCGCTTGATGGACATTACGCTGACCACACGTGGGCAGTCTGCGGGCATCCCGATTCCGATGGCGGGTGTGCCGCATCATGCGGTGGAGCAGTATCTGGCCCGGCTGGTGAAGCTGGGCGAGTCCGTCGTGATCGCGGAACAGGTGGGCGAACCGGGCACCACCAAAGGGCCGATGGAGCGGGCGGTGAGCCGGATCGTGACGCCCGGCACACTGACCGATGCGGCCCTGCTCGATGACCGGCGCGATGCCCTGCTGCTCGCGCTCAGCCTGCACCGGGGCGTGCTCGGGCTGGCCTGGCTGAACCTCTCGAACGGCGATTTCCGGCTCATGGAGTGCCCGGCGGAGCAGTTGCAGGCGCAGTTCGAGCGCCTGCGGCCGGCAGAAGTGCTGAGCCCTGATGGACTCTCCCTGCCACTGCTCGAAGCCCTCGCCCCGGTACTGCGACGCCTGCCCGATTGGCAATTCGAGGTGGATAACGGACGGCGCCAGCTGACCGGACATTTCGGCACGCATGACCTGGCCGGCTTTGGCGCTGAGGGGCTTTCAGTGGCGCTGGCCGCTGCCGGGGCTTTGCTTGAGTACACCCGCAGCACCCAGCGCCAGAGCCTGAGCCACATTACCGGCGTGCAGGTGGAGCGTGACAGCGAGTACCTGCGCCTGGATGCCGCCACCCGGCGCAATCTGGAGCTGACCGAGACGCTGCGGGGAGAAGCCTCGCCCACCCTGCTGTCGCTGCTCGACACCTGCGTGACCAGCATGGGTTCGCGCTGGATGCGTCATGCGCTGCACCATCCGCTGGCCAGTCCGCAGGCTGCTGCAGCACGCCATGCGGTGGTGGCCGATCTGATCGGTGAGGGGGACGGACGCATGATGGGTGCGGTGCGCGAGGCCCTGCGCACGGTGGCCGACGTGGACCGCATCACGGCCCGCATCGCCTTGCGCAGCGCCCGACCGCGTGACCTGTCGGCCCTGCGCAACAGCCTGCTGCGTCTGCCACAACTGCGGGCCGGGCTGGACGGCGCCAGCGCCCCACGGCTGCTCGCCCTGCTGGCAGCCATCGACATGCCGCCCGATGCAGTTGTGTTGCTGCAACGCGCAGTGGCCGAGGAGCCTTCGGTAAGTCTGCGCGATGGCGGCGTGATGGCCCCTGGCTACGACAGCGAACTGGACGAGCTGCGCGGCATCCAGAACAACTGTGGCGAGTTCCTGCTGGCCCTCGAAGCCCGCGAGCGCGAGCGCACCGGCATTGCTACGCTGAAGGTCGAATTCAACAAGGTACACGGCTTTTACATCGAGGTGAGCCGTGCCCAGGCGGACAAGGTCCCGGACGACTACCGCCGCCGTCAGACGCTGAAGAATGCCGAACGCTACATCACCCCGGAGCTGAAAGCCTTCGAGGACAAGGCGCTGTCTGCGCAGGAACGGGCGCTGGCCCGCGAGAAGCTGCTGTTCGAAGCCTTGCTGGAGCAGTTGACCGCACACATTCCCGCCCTGCAGGGGCTGGCCCGCGCGCTGGCCGAACTCGATGCACTGGCCGCCTTTGCCGACACCGCGCTGCGCTACGACTATGTGCAGCCGGTATTCGTGAAACAGCCCGGTGTCTCGATTCGGGGCGGGCGGCATCCGGTGGTGGAGCGTCAGGTGGACACCTTCATCGCCAACGATTGCGAGCTGGGTCCCACCCGGCGCATGCTCATGATCACCGGTCCGAACATGGGCGGCAAATCCACCTTCATGCGCCAGGTGGCGCTGATCGCGCTGATGGCCTGCGTGGGCGCCTGGGTGCCGGCCAGCTCGGCCGCCATCGGGCCGCTGGACGCCATCTTCACCCGCATCGGCGCCTCTGACGACCTGGCCTCGGGGCGCTCCACCTTCATGGTGGAAATGACCGAGGCGGCCACCATTTTGCATGGCGCCACGGCCAGCAGCCTGGTGCTGATGGACGAGATCGGGCGCGGCACCTCCACTTTCGACGGCTTGGCCCTGGCGCTGTCGATTGCCCGCCACCTGCTGGAGCGCAACCGTTGCCTGACACTGTTTGCGACTCACTACTTCGAGCTCACCCGGCTCAACCAGGATTTTCCGGAATGCGCCAACGTCCATCTGGACGCAGTCGAGCACGGCCACCGCATCGTGTTCCTGCATGCCGTGGAAGACGGACCGGCGAGCCAGAGCTACGGGATTGAGGTGGCGGCCCTGGCCGGCGTGCCGGGCAGCGTGATCCGCGAGGCACGGCGACGCCTGCGCGCACTGGAGAACCGCGAAATCTCGGCCGGTCCGCAAAGCGACCTGTTTGCCGACCTGCCGGACGAGCCCCCGGAAACCTGCAACCATCCGGTGCTGGGCGCGCTCGATGCCCTCGACCCGGATGCGCTGTCGCCGCGCGAAGCATTGGAGCAGCTCTACCTGCTCAAGCGCCTGGGCAATACACGGCAGGGCTGAACCCCACACTGAACACTGAATATTGCATACCACCAACCATGAGCACTCCGATCGACATCAGCGAAGAAGCCGGCGTACGATATCTGCACTTCGGTTCCGAATGGATTCAGGGCGCCATGCGCGTGCGCAAGCCCCATGCGCTGGAGCTGGCCTACACCCGCGAGATGATGGCCGGGCTACTGTTGCGCGAGGCCGGTGACTGGCCACGCACCGCGCTGCTCATCGGACTGGGGGCGGCTTCGCTGACCCGTTTCATTCACCATCACCTGCCCCACACACGAATACAGGTGGTGGAGATCGAACCCCGGGTGGTGGCGGCCGCCCGGCAGTTTTTCAAGCTACCTGAGGAAAGCGTGCGTCTGTCGATACACATTGGCGATGGTGCGCAGTATGTGCTGAACACCGAGCGTCAGTTCGATTATGTGCTGGTCGACGGTTTCGACCGCAACGCCCGCGCGGGGGCACTCGACACCCTGCCCTTTTACCAGGCGGTACGTGCCCGCCTGTCTGAGCGAGGGCTGATGTCGAGCAACCTGTTTGGCCGCTCGCGTGGCTACCGGGCCAGCGTGGAGCGCATCATCCAGGCCTTTGACAATCGGGCAATGGCGTTCCCGTCCTGCGACTCGGGCAATGTGGTGGCCTTTGCTGCGCAGGGCGATCCCGTTGCCCTGCCAATCGAAGCGCTGCGCCAGCGCGCACGCAAGCTGAAGGCCGACACCGGCCTGGACCTGTTGCCCACGGTGACCCGGCTGGAGCAGTCCGGCAGCGTGCCGGGCGGCGTGCTGCACCTTTGAGGGCGCGATGATGGAACGGGTGGATACGGTGGTGATCGGTGCCGGAGCGGTGGGGCTGGCGTGTGCCCGTGCCCTCGCCCAGGCCGGCCATGAGGTGCTGATTCTGGAGCGCGGACCGCGCTTTGGTGGTGGCGTGTCGAGCCGCAACAGCGAGGTGATCCATGCCGGGCTGTACTACTCGCCCGGTTCGCTGAAGGCGCGGCTGTGCGTGCGCGGCAAGGACTTGCTGTATGCGTACTGCGCGCAGCGCGGACTGCCGCACCGGCGCACCGGCAAGCTGGTGGTCGCCGAACATGAAACCCAGGTGACGGCACTGCAGGCCATGCAGGCACGTGCCCGGACCTGTGGCGTGGAAGACCTGCACCTGCTCGATGCGGCCACGCTGCATTCGCTGGAGCCGGCCCTGCAGGGGGCTGCCGCGCTGCTGTCCCCCTCCACCGGCATTGTGGACAGCCACGCCCTGATGCTGAGCCTGCTGGGCGATGCCGAATATGCCGGTGCCACCCTGGTGCTGGAAACTCCGGTGGTCGAGATGACGGTGCAGGAAGATGGGTTGATGGTCAGCACGGGCGGGGCGATGCCTACCCGTTTGCTGGCCCGCAGGGTGGTGAATGCAGCCGGCCTGGCGGCCCCTGCCCTGGCCACGCGCACCCACGGGCTGGACCCGGCCCATGTGCCACGCGCGCATTACGCCAAGGGCAGTTACTTCAGCCTGAGCGGCCGGGCTCCCTTCCGGCATCTGGTTTATCCACTGCCCGAAGCGGCAGGCCTGGGGGTGCATTTGACGCTGGACCTTCAGGGCCGCGCCCGTTTCGGCCCCGACGTGGAGTGGCTCGACGATGATGTGGGCACCTCCGAAGGTGAGCCGCCGGCCAGTGCGTACGCAGTGGACACCCGACCGTTACCGGCCTTCGAGGCCGCCATCCGGCGCTACTGGCCGGCCCTGCCCGAGGGGGCGCTGAGCCCCGACTACGCGGGCATCCGCCCGAAGATCCACCGCGCAGGTGAAGCACAGCCCGACTTTCGCATCGACGATGCAACGACGCACGGCGTTGCCGGGCTGGTGAACCTGTTCGGCATCGAATCCCCGGGGCTGACCGCCAGCCTGGCGATCGGGGAACATGTGGCCGAGAGGCTATCCCGCCGCTGAGTGCCCGGATGAGTGGCCGGAGCACGGTCGCCGGACAGGGTTCCGGCGGGGGCGCTGATGCCTATCCTTCCTGCGCCACTTGCTGTTCTTCGGCCGGCGGCAACCACAGGCACAGGCCCTTGTTGGCGCTGGCGATACCGGACAGCACGCGCTCGTGCTCGGCCAGTTCGTCTGCGGAGGCACGCAGCACACTCAGGGGCGGACGCGCGTCGTGCTTGATGCTGCCGGCGTTCGAAGCACCGGGCGCGGGCTCGTCCAGTGCCATGATCAGGCTCTCCTGCCCGCGCGTCATCGCCAGATACACTTCGGCGAGGATCTCCGCATCCAGCAAAGCGCCATGCAGGGTGCGATGGCCGTTGTCAATCTGGTGGCGCTCGCACAGCGCGTCCAGCGAAGCCTTCTTGCCCGGATTCTGCTCCTTGGCCATCTTCAGGGTGTCGATCACCCCGGCACACACCTGATTCACCGACGGCAGCCCCAGCAGGGACAGCTCATGGTTCAGGAAGCCCACGTCAAAACTGGCATTGTGGATGACCAGTTCCGCATCGCGCACAAAAGCCAGGAAGTCGTCGGCAATGTCGCGGAACTTGGGCTTGTCGGCAAGAAAGTCGAGCGTGATGCCGTGCACCGCAATCGCTTCGGGGTTGATGTCGCGCTCGGGGTGAACATACACATGGTAGTGCTGGCCGGTGAGGCTGCGGTTGAGCAGTTCCACGCAGCCGATCTCGATCACCCGGTCGCCATTGCGCCAGTCCAGGCCGGTGGTTTCGGTATCCAGAACAATCTGTCTCATCGGCCTGCTTCCTGCTGTTGCACATCGACTGCGCGGCCCTGCCGGCGCACCGCCTCGACGCCCTGGCGGGCCAGCGCATCGGCTCGCTCGTTCTCGGCATGGCCGGCATGCCCCTTCACCCAGATCCATTCAATCCTGTGCGCCGACACAGCCTTGTCGAGCGCCTGCCACAGATCCACATTCTTCACCGGGGCGTTGCTGGCGGTTTTCCAGCCGCGCCGCTTCCAGCCGTGAATCCACTCGGAAATGCCTTTCTGCACATACTGGCTGTCGGTATGCACCCTGATCGACACCGGGCGCTTGAGCATTTCCAGGGCGCGAATCACTGCAATGAGCTCCATGCGGTTGTTGGTGGTGGCCGGCTCGCCCCCCCAGATCTCCTTTTCATGCGTGCCCGAACGCAGGATCGCCCCCCAGCCCCCGGGGCCGGGATTACCACTGCAGGCCCCGTCGGTAAAGATATCCACCGCCTGCCCGCCATCATCGCCCTGCGCTGTGGCCACGGCCACTCGGGAAGCCTCGACGCCTGTACGCTTGTCCGTTCTGTTCTCAGTCACATCATTTCCATGTTTGTTCATTCGCACTTCCAGCCCCATGCCGGTCGGCACGCCTGTGCTGAAACCGCCCGGCCACCCGTTGCCCACCCGAGACCACGCCGGCCAAGCGCTTGTCGGCCGTCAGCCGCTCGCGCCACTTCGGTGTGATCAACCGCATGCCATGTACCCGCTTGACCGCCTGCAGCACATAGGCGCCGCCACACACCGGCCACCAGCGCGCGCCCATGCGATCCATGAAACGCCAGCGCTCCAGCCAGTCGGGCCCGGCCACGGCTGGCCGGTAGCAGCCATAATCGGCCGGGGCCGTCTCGAAGCCCAACAGCGCCAGCCAGTCGCGCAGGCGCGGCACGGACAGATAGTGCCCCCGCCAAGGATAGGCACTGCCCGAACGGGCCAACAGGCGACGCATCCCCCACAGGCTGAACGGATTGAAACCGCTGATCAGCACCCGGCCATCCGACACCAACACCCGCTCGACCTCGCGCAACACTTGATGCGGATGCGAGGCAAACTCCAGCACATGGGGCAGGATCACCAGATCCAGGCTGGAAGAGGCGAATGGTAGCGCATAAGTCTTGTTGATGACTTGTGCCGGCCCCCGTGAGGCGCAGGCAAAGTGTCGCGCAATCCGGCTGCTGGCGAGAAAGTCGAACTCTGGCAGCCCGACCTGAAGTGCGTTATAACCAAATACATCTGCCACCCGCCGGTCGAAACACGCTTGCTCCCATGCGAGCAGGTCACGCCCCTGAGGGCTGTCCAGCCATTCGGAAAGGTACTGATTTGCCATGAACGATACGTACTCCGCTACCCTGCCCGGTGACATCGTCCCCCTGCAGGCTTTCAACGACAATTACATCTGGCTGATCCGGCAGCATGACCGGGCTGTGGTGGTCGACCCCGGAGACAGCGTTCCGGTTCTGGCATGGCTGGATGCACAGGGTGTGCGGCTTGAGGCCATTTTACTCACGCATCACCATGCGGATCATGTCGGCGGTGTTGCAGAGTTGCTGGCACGCTTTCCGGCGCTGCGGGTGATCGGTCCGGCGGACTCGCGCATCGCGGGCATCGTCACCGAACCGGCAACCGATGGGGCACAGCCCATACTGTTCGACAATACGCTGAGCCTGCAAGTGCTTGCCGTGCCCGGGCATACCGAAACACATGTGGCCTACCATGGGCATGGCGTGCTGTTCTGCGGCGACACCCTGTTCAGTGCCGGCTGTGGCCGCCTGCTGGGCGGGCGGGCGGACCAACTGCATGCCTCGCTCCAGTCCCTGGCCGGGTTGCCGGACGAGACGCGCATTTACCCTGCCCACGAATACACCCTGTCCAACCTGCGCTTTGCCCGGGCGGCCGAACCGGTGAATGCCTTTCGCGATGCTTACCTTCTGGCATGCGAGAAGCGGCGCGCCAAGGGGCTGCCGACCCTGCCCTCCACCCTGGGTGTGGAACGCCGGATCAACCCCTTCCTGCGTCTGGACGCCCCCTCCCTGCGCGACACTCTGGCACAGCGATTGGGTGCCCCACCGACCGATGCGCTGGCCTGTTTCACCGCGCTGCGTGCATGGAAGGATGTTTTCTGATGCGAAGACCAAGGCTTGAGGAGAGGCACGCCTCCTTCAGCCCTCCACCTGCGCCACGCCATCGGCCGCGCACACCTGATCACGTCCGCTCCGCTTGGCCACATACAGCCCTTCGTCGGCCATCCTGATCAGCTCCGACCAACCCTGCTCGTTACCGGGCACCGGCACCACCGTGGCCACCCCCATGCTGATCGTCACGCAGCTGCCCGATGCCGAGGCCTGATGAGGAATGTCCAGCGCGCGAATCGCCTGCAACATGCCTTCCGCCACACAGCGCGCGCCCTGGGCATCGGTTTCAGGCAGGACGATGGCAAACTCCTCGCCACCATAGCGCGCAGCCATGTCGGATGAACGGTGCAGCGACGCCTGCAGCGTGCTGGCGACCCTTCGGAGGCAGTCATCCCCGGCCAGATGGCCGTAATGGTCATTGAACTGTTTGAAATGATCGACATCGGCCAGCAGCAGCGACATCGGACTGCCGCGCCGCGCAAGACGCCGCCATTCGCGCGACAGGGTTTCGTCGAAGATGCGCCGGTTTGCAATACCGGTCAGCCCGTCCACCGCACTCAGGCGACTGAGCTCACGATTGGCGTCATTGAGCTTGCGGGTGAGCAGCAGCAGCGAGTAGCGCATCTGCGCAATCCGCTGCATCGCCCGGATCTTGGCCTTCAGCACGACCTCCGACACCGGTTTGACCAGGTAGTCGTCCCCGCCCACCTCGATGCCCCGCTCCAGATCGGCATCGCTGGCCTTGGCCGACAGGAAGATGATGGGCGTCCATTGCCCATCGCTCTCGAGTTGGCGAATGCGCCTGGCGACTTCGAATCCATCCATGCCGGGCATGATGATGTCGAGCAGGACCAGATCCGGCCGCTCCTCACGGAACATGTCCAGGCCACGCTCACCATCCTTGGCGTGAACCGCAGTCAGCCCCATGCGTTCCAGCAGATGACAGATCAGCGTGGCGCTCGTGACCGTATCTTCAACGACGAGCGCTTTCATACGGGCAACCCCATGAATTGATCAATCCCTGTATCGTAACAAGTAATGCGCACCAGCGGACGATTGCCCGTCAAGGCGTGTGAAGGCGTGATTGCAGCGCAGGCAACAGGGCGTAAAACAGGCAGGCGCCGGAATTGGCCGAAGCCCTCATGACTGCTAGACTTCGGCACTTTCCTTCAGAAGCGGCCTGCCTCGTCGTGCGCCTTTCACTCAAACCCCTGCTTACGGCCCTCCTGGCATCCACGGCAACACTCGTGGCGATGCCCGCCCAGGCCGAAATCGATGCCATTGCAACAGACTCGACAGATACACTGGCGGGCGGCCTGCGCATCGCTCCCACCCAGGTCATCGAGCTGCCGATGCACCAGCCACGGGTGCTCAAGCTCGACCTGACCCGCACACCCGATGAAATTTGGGACCGGGTCCGCCGTGGCTTCGGCATTCCCGATCTTGACAGCGCACTGGTGGTCGAGTGGCAGGCGTTTTACCTGAACCGGCCAAAGTTTCTGCGCACCGTGTTTCAGCGCGGCGGGCAGTATCTGTATTTCATTGTCGATGAGCTTGAAAAGCGTGGCATGCCGACCGAGCTGGCCTTGTTACCGATGGTGGAAAGCAGCTACAACCCACTGGCCCGCTCCCCGTCGCAGGCCTCCGGCCTATGGCAGTTCATTCCTTCGACCGGCCGCAATTTTGATCTGACCCAGAACAGCTGGGTGGATGAGCGTCGCGACGTGATCGCCTCCACTCACGCGGCACTTGACTATCTGCAATATCTGTACGAAATGCACGGAGACTGGCAGCTTGCGCTTGCCTCGTACAACTGGGGTGAGGGGGCGGTGGGGCGCGCGATCAAGCGCAACCAGGAAGCCGGACGGCCGACCGATTACATGAGTCTGGAGATGCCGGAGCAGACCCGCAATTACATCCCCAAGCTGCAGTCGCTGAAAAACATCGTGGCCAATCCCGAACTGTTCGGTTTTGAACTGCCCTATGTGCCCAACGATCAGCACTTCACCACGGTGGATGTGCCACGCGGCATGGACCTGAAGACGGCCGCGCGCATGGCCGACATGTCATTGGAAGATTTTGTGGCCCTGAACCCCGGCTATAACAAGCAGGTGGTGCATGCCGAGGATGACTTTCTGGTGGTGCCGACCGACCGTGCAGAACGTTTTCGGCTGAGGCTGTCGGAATACAAACCCGAGCCGCTTCGCCCGCAGGCAGCGCAATCGCAGCCACAAACACAACAATCGCAATCGCAACTGGCTGCCTATCGGGTGCGTCAGGGCGATACCCTAAGCGCAATCGCACGCAAGTACGGCACGAGCGTGGCACAACTGCGTTCCATCAACAGCCTGGGCAACAGCAACCGGTTGAGCATCGGTCAGACGCTGCTGGTGCCGCGCGCACCGACGGCGACGGGCACCCGGCGCTGAAGCCCGCACCCTGCCCCATCAAGCGGCAGGGTCGGCGGTGCTCCGGTCAGTGATGGTGGCCACCGGCACCATGCACATGACCATGAGATACTTCTTCAGAACTGGCCGTCCGAACCTCGGAGACAGTCACGTCGAACAGCAGGGTCATGCCCGCCAGGGGATGGTTGCCATCCACCACCACTTTGCCATCGGCAATGTCGGTGATGCGGTAGATCATGTCTTCCTCGCCATTCTCGGTCACCCGCTCGAAGGACATGCCGACCTCGATGTTGTCGGGAAACTGGGCGATGTCCTCAAGCAGCACGAGCTCTTCGTCGTAGTCACCGAAGGCGTCATCCGGCTCCAGACGGATCTTCAGGTTTTCTCCCACCTTCTTGCCGTGCAGGGCCTCTTCGAGTGCGGGGAAGATGCCATCATAGCCACCGTGCAGATACACCAGCGGGTGCTGGCCATCGTCAATCATGTTGCCATCGGTGTCGGTGACGGTATATTTGAGCGTCACCACGGTGTTTTTAAGAATTTCCGTTTGCATGTTCCGTTTCCAGGTTTCTTACAAGGTTGAAGACCTCGGCCGCATGGCCTCGGGGTGACACATCGCGCAGAACGTGCCGGATCACGCCTTGCCTGTCGATGATGAAGGTTGTGCGGGACACGCCCGCCTTGGTGACGCCATCCAGGGTTCTGGTATGCCACACGCCATACTGGCGACACACCTCCTTGTCTTCGTCCGACAACAGCCGCAGGGACAGGCCATGCTGGTCGCGAAACTCTGCATTGGTGAGGCAGTCATCAGGGCTCACGCCGACGACGATGGCACCGAAACGGGCAAAGTCATCCTCATGGTCGCTGAAGTCAGCCGCCTGCAGGGTGCATCCCGGCGTGTTGGCACGCGGGTAAAAGTACAGCACGATGTTGTGTGAGCCAAGCTCGGAGGACAGGTCGAAAATGTCCATGTCCGAGTCCGGCAAGGAAAAAGCGGGGGCGGCATCACCGACTTGCAGCATGTAATCTCCCTGACGTCGCAACAATTCTAGCTGAGAGCCGATGACAGCACTACCCGCGCAGGCCAGGGCTCGACACTCGCCCATGGCACCCTGCCCGACCGCGCTGCCGGCCCGTAGGGGCGAAGCATAACCCAAGCGGCGCCGGCACAGAATGTCCGCCCACTCCAAGCCCCCCGATCATGCCGAAAATGACCGATTCAGGAACGATCAGGGCTTGCAGCAGAGGTGAAACTGTTCAAAAATATAGCGAACGGAGAATACAATATGAACAGCAACCTGAAGCTGACCGTTCGGCAGCGTGAAATCCTTGAATTCATTCGGGAATCCCTGATTACCCAAGGCCGCCCACCCACCCGGGCAGAGGTATGCACGGCCTTCGGTTTCAAGTCGCCGAATGCGGCCGAATCCCATCTGCGGGCCCTCGCGGCGAAGGGGGCGATCATTCTTGAGGAGGGACGGGCACGCGGCATTCGCCTGCCGCCGTCGATGAGCACCGACCCCGGGCTGCCCATCGTCGGCAAGGTTGCAGCGGGCGTGCCGATCATGGCGATTGAACACATTGAGTCGCACCACCGGATCGACCCGGCCCTGTTCGATGCCAAGCCCGACTTTCTGCTCAGGGTGTCGGGCATGAGCATGCGCGACGCCGGCATCCTGGATGGTGACCTGCTGGCCGTAAAACAGACCCATGAAGCCCGAAACGGCCAAGTGGTGGTGGTCCGGGTGAATGATGAGGTGACCGTGAAAACCTTTTCCAGGCAAGGGGCGCGAGTATGCCTGCTGCCAGCCAATCCGGAGTTCTCGCCGATCGAGGTGGATCTGCGCACGACCGAACTGAGCATCGAAGGCCGGGTGGTCGGCCTGCTCCGCAAGAACGTGCCGCACTGAGCAGCGCCACACCGGGGCCGCTGCATGGTACCTGCGTGACGACTCCGGGACGAGCGAAACCTCCGGACACTGGTACATGCACGGCTATTTTGGATAGACTTGCCGCTGTGCACAAAACAGGTCCGTCACAGGACGACATCCCCCTCCCGGAAACTCCGCCTCATGCCCCTGCTCCCTGCTCCCCGCCCCGATGAAGCCGCTGGCGATCTGGCGCGCCGTCGCACCCGCCGTGCTGGTCTGCTGTTCCTGATTCTGCTGCCTGCCACGATCTGGCTGTTCGCCGGCCTGGTACATGTCTGGCCACCGATTGCCGCCCTGGAAGGCGCCGCATTCATGATTGCCGCAGCCTTTCTGGGCTTGCTGCTGGCTGGCCTGCCTGTGGTCACGGTAGTCACCTTTCTGGTGGCTGTGTGGTACGGCGTACAAAGTGTCTATCGCCCTCACTCGCGCGAGACGCCGTTGACCGACAAATTTCTGGTGGGACTGGGGGTAGTGGTATGGTTTGCTCCCGCCCTGGGCCTGGTCGGCATGGTCGGGCGCGCCATACTGAACGGATCGATCGCCTTCAAGCGCCCGGACCGGGTGTACTTCATGGCCACTGACCCGATTGCCTTCTGGCAGAGCATGGGCTTTCTGCTCATTGTGGCTGCGGCGCTGGCCTACCCTGCTTGGCATTTCTGGCGCGGCAAGCTGAGGCAAGCCCGCTCAAGCTGAAGGAATACGGGGGATTCCTTCAGCCCTTCCCCTTCAACCGTTCCTCACCCGCCGCTCAGCCAGCCCTTGCGCAAGCGCAGGGCGGTGGCGTCCGCCGTCTCGCGCAAGGTCAGTCTGGCCTGATGGCGCGCAGGAGAATCCAGCTCCACCTCGAAGCGCATCAGTTCATCGCGGCGAAATGCGTGGATATCCACTTTCTCGCCTGGCGTGCGGCGCATCAGCATGGTGTCAAGCTCACCACTGCTCACCCGCAAACCATCCAGCGCAATCAAGACATCACCCGCTGACAGCCCAGCCCGCTGGGCTGCACCGTCATCATGCACCTGGGCCAGCTTCACCTCGCCCGCACCGGTGGCCAGTTTGACGCCCAGCGAGGGCGCGCTGGAGGCGGCCTCCATCTTGAGGTCCACGCCAAACCCACGCAGCAGGCGTACCAGCGGCAAATCCTCTGTGCCGGACACCATGCTGCGCAGCCAGCGGGCCAGTGGGCGCCCTGCACCAGGCGCCGCTTGCTCGGCAAGCTCGGCCACCAGATCGAAGATCGCCCCCTCCTCCACCCCAACCCCCGTCAGCCCATGCCGCTGCCACAGGATGCGCATCAAGGTGTCGAGGCTGACCCGCCCCTCACTGCCAGCGCGCAACTTCAGGTCAAGCGCGAGCGCGATCAGTGCCCCCTTGGCGTAATAGCTGACAATGGCATTCGGTGCGTTTTCGTCTTGCCGGTAGAACTTGCTCCAGGCGTCGAACGAGGAATCGGCCACGCTCTGCTTCAAGCGTCCGCTGCCGCTCAACACCCGGCCTATCGTCTTGCCAAGCAGCGCAAGATAGTCTTCGACACCGATCACCCCCGAGCGAAGCAGCGCCAGATCGTCGTAATAAGAGGTGAAACCTTCGAACACCCACAGCAGGCGGGTGTAGTTTTCCTCGCCATAGCGGTAGGGCACGAAAGCCGCTGGCTTGATCCGCTTCACGTTCCAGGTATGAAAGTACTCATGGCTGCACAGTCCAAGAAAGGAGGTGTAGCCTTCACTGCGTCCGCGCATGCCCCGGTAGGGCAGATCCTTGCGACTGGTCATCAGCGCAGTGGAAGCACGATGCTCCAGGCCGCCGTAGCCATCACCCACGACCATGGCCATGAACAGGTAACGCGACACCGGAGCCGGGGTGCCGAACAACGCGATCTGCCAGGCACACACCCGCGACAGGTCTTCACACAGCCTGGGCAGATCGCAATCATGCCGCCCGGTGAGCACGATTTCGTGACGCACGCCAGCCACGTCGAATGCGGCTTCGGTGAAGCGCCCCATTTCTACCGGGTGGTCAACCAGTTCGTCATAGTCTTGCGCCCGGAAGCGGCCAAATGCAGTGGCTTCATCCACAGGACAGGACGGATCGCGCGCCAGCGTGGTAGCGAGCTTCCAGTCATGCAGCGCGGGATCGAGCGGTGGCAGGATATCGACCGTGCAGGGCTGGTCGGTCTGCCCTTCGGCAGCCAGAAACACGCTGGTGCCATTGAAAAAGCCATGCGTGCTGTCCAGATGCGCTGCGCGCACCGACAGGTCCCAGGCGTACACCTCGTATTCCACCCGCAAACGCACTCCGGCGGGTACGCTGGCAGCCTGCCAAGTGTGCTTGTCAAGCTTGGTCAGGACCACCGGACGCCCCCCGGCTTCGGCACTCAGGGTAACGATGTTGCGTGCAAACTCCCGGATCATGTAACTGCCCGGAATCCACGCCGGCAACCAGAAACGCTGCCCGGCCGGGTCGGGCTGCGCAAGCTCGCAGCTCACCTTGAACAAATGCGCCCCGGGATGCGCGGGGGTGAGGGTGTAGTGAACCGGGGCGGGCAGAGAATGACTGGACAGGGTGTGCATGATTCAGCTCAGGAGTGCAGTGACGGCGGCGGCCAGGCGGTCAACTTCCTGCTGCGCTGCCTCGGCAGCACGTCCGAGCTGAAACACCGAGCTGCCAGTGACTGCGCTCTGGGCGTAGGCATTGCGCTGATACAGCGGGGTATCGAGCATGGGCAGGGTGAAGTCGCGCATCACTTCGAGGACGGTGCCCGACAGGGCGGTGCGTTGCACCCGGTTTGGCAGCAAGACCCCTTTCAGCGCCCTGTTCCGGTCCATCTGCTGCAGGATCAGGCGCTCGACCGCACGCGCAGACCACAGGTCGGGCGGACTCGGCACCACCGGCACCACCGCCAGATCAGCCAACTGCAGTGCCGCAAGCGCATGCGGATGCTCGATCGACGGCGGGCAGTCGAACAGTACGAAATCCCGCTTGCGGACAAAGTCGTTCAGGGCTTCGCGCAGCGCGTCCACATCACCCGTCATGGGCACGACAGTGGCCGGAAACGGCTTGTCCGGCAGGGCGGACTCGGCCCAGCGCAGGGCGCTTTCCTGAGGATCGAGGTCCACTACCCCCACCACATGCCCGCGCGCGGCCAAGCCTGCGGCCAACTGCATGGTCACCGTGGTCTTGCCCGCGCCCCCTTTCTGAGAAATCAGTGCAATCAGCTTGCAATGCCTGATCATCCATCCGCCTCCCCTGTGTCAGGCCGTCTATGTTATCCCATCGCCCGCAGCCCTGCTGACTGTCATGCGCGGCAAAATGAACTGTCAGGGCGCCGACCGAACCGTGTGCAGCATATTTCCGGCACTTCTTTCGTTATCGAATCGAGGCTCGCTATACTGCCCGGACCTTGGCTGGCCTGCGAGCCGGTCACTACCGATGAAGCTCCAAGGCATTCACATTCACCACACCTGAGGACATTTGCCGATGAAACTGGAAACCCTGGCCGTTCACGCCGGCTACAGCCCGGACCCCACCACCCGCGCCGTTGCCGTGCCGGTGTATCAGACCACCTCCTATGCGTTCGACGACACCCAGCACGGTGCTGACCTGTTCGACCTGAAGGTGCAGGGAAACATCTACACCCGCATCATGAACCCCACTCAGGATGTGCTGGAAAAGCGGGTGGCGGCCCTGGAAGGCGGCATTGCCGGTCTGGCACTCGCCTCGGGCATGGCGGCCATCACCTATGCGATCCAGACAATTGCCGAGGCCGGTGACAACATCATCACTTCCAGTACGCTGTATGGTGGCACCTACAACCTTTTTGCCCACACCCTGCCGCAGTACGGTATCGAGGTGCGTTTTGCCGATTACCGCGACCCAGCCTCCTTCGAGAAGCTGATTGATGCCCGCACCAAGGCAGTATTCTGCGAATCGGTGGGCAACCCGCTGGGCAATGTCACCGATTTCGAGAAGCTTGCCGAAATTGCCCATCGCAATGGCGTGCCGCTGATCGTCGACAACACCGTACCCTCGCCCTACCTGTGCCGGCCATTCGAGCATGGGGCAGACATCGTCGTGCATGCGCTGACCAAATACCTGGGCGGACATGGCAACTCGCTGGGTGGCATCATCGTCGATTCGGGCAAATTCCCCTGGGCCGAACACAAAGAGAAGTTCCGCCGCCTGAACGAGCCGGATGTCTCCTATCACGGCGTGGTATATACAGAAGCCCTCGGCGCGGCAGCCTATATCGGTCGTGCCCGGGTGGTGCCGCTGCGCAACATGGGCGCGGCCATTTCGCCCTTCAATGCCTTCCTGATCCTGCAGGGCATCGAAACCCTGGCGCTGCGCATGGACCGCATCTGCGACAACACCCTGGCGATCGCCCGCTATCTGAAGGATCATCCGAAAGTGGGCTGGGTGAATTATGCCGGCCTGCCGGACCATCCGGACCATGCGCTGGTGCAGCGCTACATGGGCGGACGTGCGTCGGGCATCCTGAACTTCGGTGTGAAGGGCGGGCGTGAAGCCGGTGCACGCTTCCAGGATGCACTGCAACTGGTGACCCGCCTGGTCAACATCGGTGACTGCAAAACCCTCGCCTGCCATCCGGCCTCGACCACGCATCGCCAGCTGGCCCCCGAGGAAATGGCCAAAGCCGGTGTGAGTGAAGACATGATCCGCCTGTCCATCGGCATCGAGCACATCGATGACCTGATCGCCGACCTCGATCAGGCGCTCTCCAAGGTCTGACACCCCTCACCCGCTTCGGCTGCCCATTGTGGGCAGCCGAAGCGGGCTTATGTTGACCTAGCGCAAGCCCCACCCTACCGGAAGCGCATACGATGCCCGGTTTCTTCCTGCTCTGAACGGGGTCAGGTCAGACGGCTTCCCGATGTCCCCAGTCCAATGAAACTGCGCAATTTCATCCTCGTCACTTCAGCCGTAGTCGGCACGGTCTTTCTCGGCGGCAGTTGGCTGGCGATCGGCAACACCTTTGAAACGCTGTTTCGGGATCAGGCACGTGACCAGGCCGAACAAGTGGCCCGCATCACGCTGGCCTCGATGTACGAGGTGATGAGCCAGGGCTGGACGCGCGATCAGGCCGAAGCCTTTCTGAGCAGCGTGCGCCAGCAGGCGGACGATCAGGAGTTGATCGGCATCGAGTTGTATCGCGGCCCGCTGGTGGAGGATCTCTACGGGCGCATCGATCAGCCTCAAGCAGAACACCCGGTGCGCGAGGCCTTCGCGACGGCACAGCGTTTTGATCAATTGCTTGCCGGCCGCCATGTGAGTGCAATACCACTGCTGGCCGAAGCGCGCTGCCTGGGATGCCATCAGAATGTACGCGAAGGCGATGTGCTGGGCGTGGTGGAGATTCGCCAGCCCTACGACCGACTGCTGCAGATTGCACGGGTAAGTTTTTACACCAGTGCTGTGCCCAGCCTGGCACTGGGCCTGTTGCTGGTGTGTGGCGCAGTGTTCTGGGTGGTGTCACGCATCTCACGCAGCGTGTCGGCGGTGGAAACCAATCTGGCTTCGATCAACAACCTGTCCGACCTGCGTCAGCTTGAGGTGCATCCGAGGACGCATTCCTTCAACGAACTGAACCGCATTCAGGACTCCATCATTTCTCTGGCCACCCGCCTGCGCTCCATTGCGGTGGACAAGGACATCTTGATGTTCGAGATCGGGTTGCTGGAGAAATTCGTCATCACCTCCGAGGTGATCCGTGACTGGCGCGAATATGTCGAGCAACTACTGCACGACATCAACAGCATTCTCAATGCACATGTATTGTTCTCGGTCTTTCAGATCGACGACGAATTGTTCGACATCGAGATATTTTGGCATCACGAACCCTCCATCGCTGCCAAGACACATGTGCAGGATGTGATCATCGACGCCTTGCGCCGCGATGGCCGGTTCAGCGATCCGGCCTCCCTCAACATCCACCACCATCACCCCGAATTTGCCCACGGTCCGACGGAGATCGATACCGACAGCTTCGCGTTGCAGGTGAAATCCTTCTTCGTGGACAGCCCGCGCATCGGAAGCATCGTCGGCATCGGCGTGCATTCCGACACCTTGCGCGAACCGACGCACCACTTGGTCCTCGACAGCATCCTGTCCACCCTGCTGAACGTAGTTGGTTCGATCAAGGCGATTCACAAGTACACCCGCGACCTGGAATACTTCGCCACCCGAGATCCGCTCACCGACCTCTACAACCAGCGCGTATTCTGGGAGCTGCTCGACTATGAGCTTGGCCGCTGCAAACGACACGGCACCAAGGCCACGCTGCTGATGGTCGATCTGGACAACTTCAAGCTGGTGAATGACCACTTCGGTCATGCTGTAGGCGACAGCTTCCTGCAGGCTTTTGCCCGTGCCATCGAATCCGCCCTGCGTACCGGTGATGTGTTCGCCCGCTACGGTGGCGACGAATTCGTGATCCTGTTGCCCGAAGCCGACCTTGAACAGGGCTACATCGTGGCCAAGCGCGTGCTCGAAGCCACCCGCGATGTCGTGGTCGAAGTCACTGGCGTCGGACGGGCCACGGCTTCGGCCTCGATCGGTCTGGCCGTTTATCCGGACCATGCACGCGAACCCAAGGACATGTTCCTGTTTGCCGATACCCTGATGTACAAGGCCAAGTCGGAAGGCAAGGAACGGGTCGCGCTGCCCAGCGAGGAAGACGTGATGGACGCCTTCCGCAACATTTCGGAAACCGGCATTGCGGTGATGGATGCGATCAACCAGCGCCGCATCATCCCGTTCTTCCAGCCCATATGCCATGTTGCCGGCCAGCAGCCAACAGCCGTGGAAGTACTGTCGCGCATCGAGATCAACGGCCAGTTGATGCGGGCCGATCAGTTCATCGAGATTGCCGAGAAGATGAGCGTGATCCACCGCCTCGATGCGCTGGTGATAGAGGCTGCACTGGAACAGATTGCGAACAGCGATTTCAAGGGACCGGTCTTCTTCAACCTCTCGCCGCGGGCCCTGGTGCTCGCCGAGTTCGTGCGCACCCTGCACACGGTAGTGCGCAACTCGGGGGTCGCTCCGGAACGCATCGTGTTCGAGATTACCGAGCGCGATACGGTAAAGAACCTCAGCGTGCTCGACCGCTTCTTCAGCGACTTGAAGTCCGAGGGCTTCGGGCTGGCCATCGATGACTTCGGTTCCGGTTTTTCATCCTTCCATTACCTGCGCCGTTTCCCCTTCGATTACCTGAAGATCGAAGGGGACTTCATCGCCAACATGCTCAACAACGAACGGGACCGCATCTTCGTACGCTCGATCAACGACCTGGCCCGCTCACTGAACATTCAGGTGATTGCGGAGTTCGTTGAATCCGAAGACGTCATGCAGATGCTTCGAGCACTTGAGATCGACTATGCACAGGGCTATCACATTGGACGCCCAGGGCGAAATTTGCCCAAACCCTGAAAGGGCTCACCTGCCGGGCGGCTGATGTGAGGGGTGAGGCACTGCCCTCCCTCCTATCAGCAAGGGCAACAAGGTCAGCACCTGCAACACCAGCAGCCCGCCAAATGCCGCTTTCAGTGCCGTGCTCATCTCCCAACCTTCTGCCTGCAAACCATCGAGCACGCCGCCCAGCCCCCACTGCACGGCAAATGCTCCAACAAACGCCATCAAATTGATGGCCGTGCTCACCCGACCAAAGGCTGCTTTCGGAAAGTGCATTGAAGTGGCCAGATAGGACTGGGCATTCACCGAAGACAGCAGGCCCAGCAAGAACCACAGCACGGCAAGGGGGCCGACCTGCATCAGGATCAGCACTTCCACCAACAGCATCAGCGAAAAGCCACCCTGCATCAGATTCAGTGGTGTCACCCCACGGCGCGCCAGTCGGGTCCCCAGGATGCCAATCGACAACTGCCCACCCAGCATGCCCAGATTCAAAATCAACAGATGGTTGGCGGCCTGGGTCAACGTAAGCCCATTCACATTCATCAGCCAAGGCACTGCCCACAGGCTTTGCAGGGCCATGAAACCACCGGTGAAGAAAACGGCAGAACCGGCATAGCGCAGGAATGAACGCGCAGCAAAAATCCTGCCCACCGAACGAAACGCCTGCCCGACCGACTCACCCGAGGCATGTGGCGCCTGATTGGGCAAAGAGATGAAGATGAATGCGGCCACGCCCGCCGCAATCACCGCAATGATCCAGAACACGCCACGCCAGCCCAGCAGAGGCAGCACCGCCTCAATCGGCGCGCTTGCGGTCAACGCCCCCAGTGCCCCGGCCGACATGATGTAGCCGGTCATCGAACTTTGCCGTTCGGCGGGATACCACATTGCAAACCCCTTCAGGCCGGCCATCAGACAGGCAGATACGCCCAGCCCAATCAGCCCCCGCGCCAGTCCAAGCTCGGTGAGGGAGTCCCCCATCGCAAAGGAGGCCGCGCCCAGTGCTGCCAGCAGCAGCAAGCCCCCCTCTACTTTGCGAGGACCGAAGCGATCCAGCGCAATCCCCAGCGGAATTTGGGCCATCGCGAAAGTCAGAAAATAGGCACTGGTGAGCAAGCCCAGATCTGCCGCTGACAGACTCAGATCCTGAGTAAGGTCGGGAGAAATCACCGCATTCACGGTGCGCAGCAGGTATGAAAGGTAATAGCCCAGCGCAAACGGCAGGAAAATTCCGATCCACGGATTGGGACGGTTTGAAGGGTTCATGGCAATTCTACCTGTTGGTCAGACGTCGAATTCTGCCCGCAAGCGGTCAAATATGAAAGGCGGAACACGCTTCAATCAGGCTTGATGGACATCAAGGATTCTGAAGGGATCACGCTCAGAATACACACACATTAATGGAGAAACTGAAATGTCCCTGATCACCACCCTCATGACCGACGACCACCGCGCCTGCGACCAATGGCTGGGCGATGCCGAGCAAGCTGCCGCCGAGGGTAACTGGTCAGCGGTCCAGCACGCAGTGAGACAGTTTCGTGACGCATTGCACAGCCACTTCGAGACTGAAGAGCAAGTGCTCTTCCCCCGCTTCGAAAGCGCTACAGGCATGACACAAGGCCCCACCAGAATGATGAGAATCGAGCATCAGGAACTTCGCGGCATGCTAGAAACCCTGCTGCAAGCTGCCCTGGACGAAGATGCGGAAGAGTTCGAGGGTGAAGCCGAAACCTTGCTGATCATGCTCCAGCAACACAACATGAAGGAAGAAAACATTCTCTACCCGATGTGTGACCAGCACATCGCCAGCGCTGAAATCGAACCGGAACTGCGCGCCACCCTCAAGGGCAGGCACGAGGGAGTGCCCGGATGAGCATCCCACTCGATGTACGCGGCCTGGAACCGCCTCAGCCGTTTGAATGCATCATGGAACAGTTGGCAGATCTGAAGGCCGGCCAAACCCTGGAAGTGTTGCTTGACCGAACGCCTTGGCCACTGTTTCGCATTCTCGAACGTGATGGACACACGCACAGGCATGTGGTCGAGCAGGACGGTACTGTGCACGTCTGGATCGAAGGACTATGAAACCGGGCGCCGCGCTGAGCTACGAAGCCACGCCAGCGTTTTCGATCCCATTACGTTTTTTCCTTACCGCCCCACTCTTTGGCATGCTGGCCGGCCTGCTTCTGATGATGGAGCCTGCTGCGCTGGCTTCCCGCTGGACCCCTGCTGCCCTGTCCCTCACTCATCTGATCACCGTGGGATTCATGCTGATGGTGATGACGGGGGCACTGTTTCAGGTACTCCCCGTGGTCGCCGGTGCAGCCATCCCGAGCGCCAGATATGTCAGTGCCGTTGTTCACTTGACCCTCACGCTCGGCGCGTGCTTATTGTCCTTGGGGCTACTATTGATGTCGCCCGGCATGCTGCTTGCAGCCGCCATGGTGTCAACGCTGGCACTCGGCATCTTCCTGATTGCAACCATCCTCGGGTTGTGGGCGACCCCGATCGGCCCACAGGCGACACCACGAGACTTGCAACTGGGCTTGGTCGGTCTGATGGTGACCCTGGCACTCGGTATTGCCCTGATTCTGATTTTGTCACGCGGTCAGCCCTGGCCCTTGCTTGAGTTGCTACGACTGCACATTGGCTGGGCATGGCTTGGAGGCGTTGGCCTGTTACTGGCCGGCACGAGTTGGCTGGTGGTGCCCATGTTTCAGATCACCCCCAATTATCCCGGCATACTCACACGTGTATGGTCACCCATCGCATTCGTTCTACTCTTCGTCTGGAGCGTTTGCACGCTCATGGGCTTGTCAATCCCGGCCACCGTCATCACCGCCCTGCTCATGCTGTTTTCGGCCCTGTTCCCAGTTACCACCCTGTGGGTACAGGCTCATTCCCGGCGTGCCAAACCCGACAGCATCTTCAGGATCATACAGTTCAGCATGGTGAACATATTGGTGGGGCTGGTTGTTGTGGCCGGTATTGAGTTGACACTGCTTGAGGGCACACACTGGCCATTGGTGGCCGGCATCCTGATCATGCATGGAGGTTTTGTCAGCTTCATCAGTGGCATGCTCTACAAGATCGTGCCATTCCTCGCCTGGCTCAATCTGACCCAGGCAGGCGTACGTGCCCCCAACGTCAAGAAATTGCTCCCGGAAATAACCATCAAGAGGCAACTGCTGGTACATGCACTCCTTTCCTTGACCCTGCTGGCTGCGGCAATCAGTGGAGACCCTCTGCTGATACGTCTGAGCGGCATGGGCTTGGTGGTGGAATTTGCGCTACTGCTCAGCAACCTGTTCAAGGTATTCCGGCGATATGGAGTGCAGCAGAAAATGCATTCAGGCTACAAGGAAATCGCTGAATGAATTGAAGCACTTGAGTCTGTTTTTGTGGACGGCATTGGCATGTACACGGCGAAACGCCGCTCGATTCATTGTTTGAATGGAGCGGCGTTTTTTTTGGGTTAGTCTGACGATGACCTACTTTCGCACAGGTAATCTGCACTATCATCGGCGCGGTCCTGTTTCACGGTCCTGTTCGGGATGGGAAGGGGTGGTACCGGGACGCTATGTTCGTCAGACTTTGACGGTTGTAACGAGCTGGAAGCGAAGATTTGGTGTTGGTGAGTTGTTGTGTGATTGTATTTTTGACGGTTACAGCGTGTTGTATCCAGAGTTATAGGATCAAGCCTCACGGGCAATTAGTATCGGTTAGCTTAACGTGTTACCACGCTTCCACACCCGACCTATCAACGTCGTGGTCTTCGACGACCCTTCAGGGGGATCGAGTCCCCAGGGATATCTCATCTTGAGGCGAGTTTCCCGCTTAGATGCTTTCAGCGGTTATCTCTTCCGCACTTAGCTACCCGGCGATGCGACTGGCGTCACAACCGGTACACCAGAGGTGCGTCCACTCCGGTCCTCTCGTACTAGGAGCAGGTCCCCTCAAACTTCCAGCGCCCACGGCAGATAGGGACCAAACTGTCTCACGACGTTTTAAACCCAGCTCACGTACCACTTTAAATGGCGAACAGCCATACCCTTGGGACCGGCTACAGCCCCAGGATGTGATGAGCCGACATCGAGGTGCCA
>WPCG01016526.1_pt1 | contig 88106 bp, 73 predicted proteins | sample 5403311 | NCBI WGS metagenome assembly WPCG01 (sample SAMN12869467, study PRJNA574797) | sludge metagenome | isolation source: wastewater treatment of Control | place: China:Beijing | collected 2019-05-17 | reverse complement strand
AATGATATCGCACTCTTTTATTGTATCTATAGGAAGTGATCTATCTATGGGAAGTACATTATACCCTTTTTCGCTTAAAAATAATTTTAAGTTTTTACCAATAAATCCATTTGATCCTACAATGCCAACCCTTTTATTCATTCTATTTATCTAGTTTATTAATCAGTCCTAATTTTTAACCCATCGTAAGCTACATTTATACCTTGTGGAAGAGATTTTTCTAATTGACTATGTAGTCCAATTTGATGAGATAAATGAGTCAAATAACACCTTCTTGCATTTGTTTTTTTTGCAATTGATATAGCCTCTACTAAACAAAAATGAGAAGGGTGTTTCTCTTTTCTCACAGAATTTATAATAAGAACAGACATATCCTCAATTTTGTTCAATTGATCTTGTGGAATATAATTCATATCAGTTATATATGCTAAGTTTGCTATTTTATAACCTAATACAGGGAGATTTAGATGATATCCTCTAACAGGAGTGATTTGAATATCATCAATATAGAACTTAGAATTGTCAATGATATGAATATTCATTTTTGGGGCACCAGGATATCTGTGTTCTCCAAATGCATAGCTATACTCGTTTCTTAATGATTTGGCAACTCTCTCTTCGCAATAAATATCAATTCCCTTTTTAGTTATATAATTAAGTGCTCTTACATCATCTAAACCACCAGTATGATCCCTATGTTCATGAGTGATAAGTATTGCGTCTAGTGAATTTATTTTTTCCCTAAGTAGTTGTTGTCTGAAATCTGTTCCAGCATCAATTAATATTTTTTTATGTTTATAATTGATTATAATTGAAGATCTAAGGCGATTATCTTTAGGGTCATTAGATTTACAAACTTCACATTCGCAACCTATCATTGGTACTCCAGAAGATGTTCCAGTTCCAAGAAATGTAATTTCTAACATTTTTAAAAATTTAGTTTAAAGATAAGAATTTTTTAACTTTGCAAAAAAAACATTGAAAGGCATATTATATCTTATACCCTCACCATTAAGTGATTGCGAGGTTAATCAGGTGATTCCGCAAGGAGTTTTAGACATTATTTCTAAAGTTGATATATTTATTGTAGAAGAGTTGAGAACAGCTAGAAGATATCTCTCTAGAGCTGGAAGGAAAGGAGAAATAGATAATTTAACTTTTTATTTACTTAATGAACATACTAAAGAAGACGAAATTATTGAATATATAAAAATTATTCAAAAAGGTTCAGATGTTGCTTTGATTAGTGAAGCTGGATTGCCAGCAGTAGCTGATCCTGGAGCAAAATTGGTTGAGTTAGCACATAATTATGATATATGCGTAAATCCTTTAGTAGGGCCATCGTCATTAATGCTTGCACTTATGGCTTCGGGAAAGAATGGTCAAAATTTTTCATTTATTGGCTATCTACCAATTAAAAGTTCAGAGAGAAGAGCTAAAATCAAAGAGTTAGAGATCTTGTCTAATACCAAAGGCGTTTCTAATATTATTATTGAGACTCCTTATAGAAATATCGCCTTATTAAATGATATAATTTCTGCATGTGCTGGATCTACAAAGCTTACAATAGCATGTGACCTAACATCGTCTGATTCTTTAATTAAAACAAAGAGTCTATCTTTTTGGAAGAGTAATATGCCAGATATTAACAAAAAACCGGCAGTTTTTATTTTATAAATAATTTTATAAATAATTATATGAATAATAGAGTAGAGTTAGTAGATATGGAGTTTTATGCATATCATGGGTGTTTCAAAGAGGAGAATATTATTGGGAATAAATTTATAGTAAATTTTTCTGCAAGTTGTGATATAATCAAAGCAGGAGAGTCAGACTTATTGTGTGACGCTTTAGATTATCAAAAGGTCTATACTATGATTAAAGAGCAAATGGATATAACCTCAAATCTCTTAGAAAATGTTGCATATAGAATATTAAATAGTATTGGAGATAATTTTTCTCAAGTAATTCATGCTCAAATTACTATTGATAAAATGAATCCTCCAATTGGTGGAAAGGTTAGATCTTCCAGAGTAAAAATGGAGAAATATTACAGATAGATGTATAAATATTCTAATAAAACAGTAGCTTTTATAACATTAGGGTGCAAACTAAATTTTTCTGAGACATCAACCTTGGCTCGCCAGTTTATAGATAATGGATTTTCAAAAGTGTCTCATAGTCAATCGGCAGATATTTATGTTATAAACACATGTTCGGTTACAGAGCACGCAGATAAAAAATGTAGAAATATAATAAGAAGGGTACACAAGATAAATCCAGATGCGTTAATTGCTGTAACAGGTTGTTATGCTCAACTTAAGCCACAAGAGATTTTAGATATAGAGGGAGTAGATCTCGTCTTGGGTGCTGATGAGAAGATGGATCTATTTAACAGAGTCTCAAAAATAGTTGATCTTAAGAATAGCTCAAAATACAAACAAAAAGAGGATTTTGTTTCTTGTGATATCACTCAAGTTGACTCTTTCTTTGCAGCATACTCTACTGATGAAAGATCTAGATCTTTTTTAAAGGTTCAAGATGGTTGTGATTATCATTGTTCATATTGCACGATTCCTTTGGCTAGAGGCAAGAGTAGAAATATATCTATTGAAAAAGTTGTTAACGAAGCCAATGAAATAGTCAAAAATGGAATTTGTGAGATTGTTTTAACTGGAGTTAATACTGGAGATTTTGGAAAGTCAACCGGAGAATCATTTTTAGATATGTTAATGGCTCTAGATAGAGTTGATGGATTGGAAAGAGTTAGAATTTCGTCAATAGAGCCAAATCTTTTAACTAATCAAATTTTAAACTTTATTAAAGAGAGTAGAGCTTTCTTACCTCATTTCCATATTCCACTTCAAAGTGGATCTAATAAAATTCTTGGACTTATGAGAAGAAGGTACAATACAGATCTCTTTAAAAGTAAAATTGATACAATTAAAGAGTTAATGCCTAATGCATTTATTGGCATTGATGTTATTGTTGGCTTTCCTGGAGAGGGAGAAGAGGAGTTTTTAGAGACATATTCATTTTTGGAGGAGGTACAACCATCTTTTATTCATGTATTTCCATATTCAAAAAGGGATAACACTCCAGCTTCTTTATTCAAAAATCAAGTAAAGGAGATTCATAAAAGAGAGAGAGTAATGGCATTATCTCAATTATCGGACAAACTATATAATCTATTTTATAAATCACAAATTGGTAGAACTGAATACGTTCTATTTGAAAGTACACAAAAGAAAGGTAAGATGTTTGGTTATACTAGAAACTATATTAAAATAGAGAGAGAGTTTAATCCTTCTTTAATTGGGAAAGTTTGCGAAGTAATTATTGATTAAATATTATTCTAAACCATTTTCTTTCTTTCTTTTTCTGCGAAAAATCTTATGCATCAGCTCTTTAAAGGAGCTGAATTCTTCTTGATATACCAATCCTATACCATTTCTTTGACTATTATCTAGATAGTTTGAGAATTGATCTGCTGAATGAGAAAATACTTTTGCTCTGAATCTTCCTCTATCGTCTAGTTTAATTTCTACGTCAAGATCACCTACTAATTCACCAGACTCTTTTACAAATCGAGAGTTGCCAATATTTCCATTTACTATAACCCTATTATTAAAAAGTTGAGCAGAAATTGCGGCATCAAATAGATCTCTTCCATTTTGTCCTGGCTGATAATTAAAACTTAAGTCTAATGGGATATCTAATTGAGTAAATATTTTATTAATTTGATTAGATAAAACCTCTGTTGCATTTGAGTATAGAATAGTAGAGTTATTGACAATACTAGATTGGATATCTGGGATAAAACTTCCAGTTACAAGTAGAGACATGACTTGACGAACAACCTTATCTTCTGTATTAAGTGCCGCATTAACTCTAGACTGAGTAACAGGATCAATATCGGGAATATCAATTGAAAAGTTAAGTCTTGGGTTCATTAATTGTCCGCTCATAATTATTTTACAATCTACATTTCTTCTGCTAGAAACAGAGCTGGTGTCTGCAATTAGAGTATTGATAGCAGCTTTAGTCCTGTATTTTGCTGTAAGATTTAGTGTTGTTTTATCGATATCTCCATTGAATCCAATGTATCCACCCTCTTCTATTGTAAAATCTCTTTCTAAAAAACCCTGTAATACAAATTTATAGGATCCACTAACTATATTATAATCTCCTTGAATATTAAAAATGTCTTTTGAAGGGTTTATATCCAAAGTAACTAAACCATTCCCATAACCTGTAATTATATCACCTACACTTTTATCAATCTCTATATGCATTGCTGCATCTTGAGTAATATTGGCTCTTAATTTAACTTCCAGTTCTGATTCTTTGTTGTTGATAGAGTTAATGTTGTGTAGGTTACTTAGATTCAGTTTATTATCGTCTTCTTGCTTCTCTTTAAATGTTAGAAGATTTTTATTCGATATTTCTGTGCTACTACTTAATGGGATATGAATAGAGGTACTTTTATTTGGAGTGACAAAAATATCCATTAAAATTTTATTAATAGGTCCAGAGATAGCCATTCTTCCAGTCCCAAATGCTGTCCCATAAAAACTAGAGTTGTCTGATTCTGTAGTTTTTAATATCTCTAAATTATTGTACATCAAATTTATATCCAATTTAATATCTTTGAAAAAATTGTGATTTATGCCCCCAGATACTCTTCCAATATTTCCGAATCTATCTTTAATTACACTATTATCAAAATTGATAGTATTTTCATTAATTGTAAGGGGCCCATTTAGCTTATAAGCTACATTTGTAAAATCAACAACAAAACTTAAGTCATTCATTTTGGAGTTATTTGAACGAATTTTAAGCATTTCTAATGGACCATCAATTGAGATGTCACCACTGAGACTTCCTCCAGTTTTAGATACTATTCCTTCTAAAAATGGTTCAAAATAGGAGACAGACATATTATCTAGATTAGCAGAAAGATTTAGAGATCTTTCTTTAGGTAGATAATATCCATTTACTATTAGTGGTAATCTAGCTTCTAAATGATTTATCAAACTTATATTAAAATAATTCTCTCTATTATTCCAGTTAGAATGAAACTCAATGTCACCCAAAGAGTGAGAGTTCATAAGAATTGAGTTTAAGTAAAGTGATAGGTCAAAGCTAGGATTATTATATAAATCAGATAAGAAAGATTTACCAGAAATAATACCAGATATGTTTAAAGGAGGTTCATTAATAAAGTAATTAATAGGGTTAATATCAATATTCTTTAGGTTAATAGCCAAAGTATCATAACGATTATTAGACACTATTCCATCAACTTTTAGATATTGATTTTCACGATAAATTGAAAAATCATGGAAAACTATTGTGCTATCTTGTTTAACAATTTTTGCTATATCAAAATTCCAATTTTCTCCATTTAAATATATTACTGATGGATTTATATTAATATCAATAATTGGTCTATTTGCAAACTCAACTTTAGTAAAGTTAATTAGAGAAGAGAAATTAAATTTATTTTTCACACTTCCTTTATTGGTGTATTCTGTGTCAATTTCAAGCGTGTTATTAGCAAGAGATAATATGAATTGTGTGCTATCTATATTTATCCCTGCTACGTGGAACTTGTCAGATATAAGAGATGCTGTAACTTTACTGTTATTGTTGTCAATTTTTAAAGAAGAGTTTTGTAAGTATGTATGATTATATGAAAGCTTATCAGTTATAAAAGAGATATTTAATATAGAAGAGTCTAGTGATGCATTAAATTTAGATTTATTGGAAATATCTAAGCCTGGTAAAATAATTTGTGCAAAAGGGGTAAACTCTTTAAAATTTATACTCAAATTATACTTTCCAGTATTAATCATATTATTATTGGATGTAAAGTAAGCGCTAAGGTGTTTGTTTAGAGTGACCTCTAGTACTTTGTCAATAAAATCTGTTATGAAACTATCTCCGTTAAAGCTTGCATCTGCAAAATTAGATTTTAGATCTATTAAGTACTTATCTTGAGAGCTTATAGATTTAATGTTTATATTTCCAACATTATATATTCCAGATCTATTTTTATATTCTAGATCACTTATTAAAATTGATCCATCTATATCACCCTTTGAGTCCTGAGTAAAGTTCGCGAGTGTTCTAGCTGAGACAGCAGTTAATGAATCTCTTTGGTCAAAATTAAGAGCACCTATATTTGCATAAATAATATCTGCATAAAAGTCATAGTAAGATTTTACACTCTGCTTTGAAGACATTCCCACAATTCCCTGAAAAAGAAGATTTAAATTAGGATCTCTGCATATAATTTTACCATCAAAAGTCTCATTAACATAACTACCAACCGATGTAATATTTTTATAAACATATTTGTTGAATTCAAACTCTTTTAAATATAGAGTATCTATATAGAATCTATTTCCACCATATTTTGAGTCTCTAAGATTGATTGTTAACCAGCTATTTAGTGTTAATTTCCCTAGTGTTTCGCTTTTTGATACTAGACCTAAATTAAAATTATCTGTTCTAATATTTCCTTTAATGTCAAAACCTTGATCGTTTTTTGAATTATTTCCTCTTAATAGAGCATCCATATATATATTACCTATACTGGAGTTTATTTGACCATTTGCAACAAAGTCAGTTAATAGACCAGCTAACCTTCCTTTGAATTGATATCTAACAAAAGGAGTAACAGACGATATCTCTTTTATTGGTGGATTACTATTAAGAGAGCCTATAACCTTAGCTAAATCTGTTGGAATTGTTTGACTTTCATAAATATCCACAAACGCCATTGTATATTCAGCTTCTGGCAATCCAGATATACTAGCTTTTAATTTTATATATGTTAATCCACTCTCGGACATTACAAATAAATCATCTGTTTTTATATTTGAAACAGAGCCACTAACATTCCCTTTTATAAAAAGAGTTAGATTATTTTTGCTTAAAGTTGGAGCAAATGGAGATATTGAGTTTAGATTTAATTTAGCATTGTCAAAATCTACATCAATTCTAACATTGCTTGTAAAGTCATTAAAATCGGAAAATGAGTTAAAAGTTAGATTTAGATGTTTAGCAATAAGATTGCTTTTGTTATCACAGAACTCAAAATTATTAATAGAAAGCTCTTTTTGTGACAGCACAAGATCACCTCTTAATCGATTTGATGTAAAACCACTTTTTTCAATAAATGAGATGTTATTTATTTTTGCTTTAAGTAAACTATCTGAGCTGTTGATCCCTTCTAAAGATAGATTAATATTACGTAAATTTAAGTTGCTAAAATTTATTTTAGAAGAGTCATTTGAAAAATTATGAGAGAACTTATTAACCAGTCTAAAATTAAAAGAGTTTAAAGAGAGCTTATTTAAAGTTAATTCTGGAAAAGTGAATGGAGAATCTGGATCATCCTCTTTATCTGAATCTCCAAATATTCTACTTAAATTAGATTTTTGTGGACTCTCTTGAATAATATTGAATTGTCCTGAGTTTAAGGATAATTTATTAACATTAATCTTTCCAGCTAAAATACTTTTAAGACTAAAATTGATGGAAATTGCTTCTGTAGAAAGAATTGTGTCATTTTGTCCATATGTGATATTAACATTTTTTAAAACAATTCTATCAAAAAATAGGTAATACAACTTATCAATATCAATCTTTGCATCAATTCTTTTGTTTATTATATTTATAGCCTGTTTAGCAGTAAATGTTTGTATTAATGGAATTTGAAATAGTATAGTCATTACTACTGGTAAAATAGCCAGAGTAATAATGATATATTTTGTTATGTTTTTTAAAGTTTTAATATGAATTTTGTATTTCTGGCAAAAATAATCATTTTTAAAATAGATTTTTGACAAAAATTGGCCAATTTTGCAACTTCTTAAAAAAAATAAAAATATGGGAATAAAGATACTGGCTATTGAGTCTTCATGTGATGATACATCTGCTGCTGTTTTGGATGACTCTACAGTATTGTCTAATGTGTTGGCTAATCAGGAGATTCATTCTCAGTATGGAGGAGTTGTTCCAGAGCTTGCTTCAAGAGCTCATCAGCAGAACATTGTTCCTGTTGTAGACAGGGCTTTGAAAATTGCTAATATTAATATAACTAATATTGATGCTATTGCCTTTACAAGAGGTCCAGGTCTTCTAGGGTCTCTACTTGTAGGAACCTCTTTTGTAAAAGGGGTTTCATTGGCTATCAATAAGCCTATAATCGATGTTAATCATATTCAAGGCCATCTATTGGCCCCATTTATTAATGAGCCAAACATGCAAAGTGATTCCCCTACATTTCCTTATTTATCGCTACTTGTTTCTGGTGGACATACTCTTATAGTTAGGGTTGATGATTATTTAGATTATAAAATTATAGGAGAGACTATCGATGATGCTGTAGGAGAGGCTTTTGATAAGTGTGCAAAGTTGCTTAATTTGGGATATCCTGGAGGCCCTATAGTAGATAGGATTTCCAAAGAAGGGGATGATTCAAAGTTTACTTTTGCAAAACCTCAGATTCCTGGCTATAATTATAGTTTCAGTGGAGTTAAGACATCTTTATTATACTTTTTAAGAGATTCTATTGCTGGGGATCCAGATTTTATAGAAAAAAATCTTGCAGATATATGCGCTTCGTATCAAAAAAATTTAATTGATATATTGTTAAATAAGCTAGTGAAGGCTGCAAATGAGAATAAAATATATAACATAGCTCTAGGAGGAGGAGTTTCGGCTAACTCTCTTTTGAGAAAAAGAGTTATATTAGAAGGTGAAAAAAGAGGATGGAAGGTGTTTTTGCCTGAATTTAAGTATACTACAGATAATGCCGCCATGATTGGTATTGTTGGATATTATAAATTTAAATATTCTCAATTTTCAAATTTAGATATAACCCCTGTCTCTAGATTGTTGGATTATAATGAGCCTAACAAATAAAATAGTAAACGGAAATAGAGAGGCTTTTGATAAAGTTTTTGAAAAATATTACTTAAGACTTGTCTCTTTTATTAATTCCTATATCAATAATATTGGCGATGCAGAGGATATTGCTCAAAATTCTTTTGTGATTTTTTGGGAAAAAAGAGGCGATCTTAAGGCCGATTCTCAAATAGCTCCATTATTATTTAAAATAGCTAAAAATGCGACGTTAGATTTTTTGAGACATAAGAGCGTAGTAAATAGACATAGTAGTGGAGTAAGGGATGAGATTCTATTTATAAATTCCCAACTCAGTACTATTGCTTTAGACGAACTAGATGAAAATAGATTTAATTACTACAGAGTTAAATCTCAGATAAAAACCATACTTATGTCCTTGCCCATTGGTGATAGAAAAATATTTATCTTAAGTAGGTTTAATAATTTAACTAATTCAGAAATTGCAAAATTGCTAAATTTATCTCCCAAAACCATTGAAAAAAGATTGTCATTAACAATTAAAGTATTTAAGAAACATTTCAAAATTATGATAATCTTTTTAAGGTAGTATTTTTTTTGTGTCGTTATTTATATCTCTACTCCATCTTTAGGTGTAGGGTTTTTTTTTGTTAAAACGTATATATTATAGAGAAAGATTTATATGAAAAGTTTGATTTTTAAATATTGTAGAGGAAAGGCTTCTGATGAGGAGATTATTGCTCTTTATAAATGGATTAATTTATCGGATGACAATAGAAAAAAATATATTGAAATTAAAAATTTTTGTGTCGAACGTGATGTGTTTAAGTTTAAATTTTTAGGTAGTAGGGTTGTAGAGAAAGGGCGTATACTGCTATATGAAAAATTGGGTTGGTTTTCTATCGGAAAAAAACAGTTGGTTTTAAACGGTATTATGGCTTTTAATGTTGCAAGTATCGCCCTTTTTGTCACCCTATTTTCTATTTATTTCTATAATTATCAAGTACACCAAACTAGAAAGATTGCCGATTTATATTTAGATGAAATTATAGTAAATAGAGTAGAAAGAAGAGCTTTGCTTAAATTAGCAACAGGTGAGACTGTTGAACTAGGTTCTAGTAAAGATATAAAAAGTGGTAATATTAAAGTTAATGACAAAGGTAGTAGTGCAATTATTCAATCAGATACTAGCTTTGCTAATCTTTCAAATGTTAATTATAATCTCAATATTATTTCTACAGATAGTGGGGGAGATTATGAGGTTATTTTACCAGATGGATCCTCTGTGCTTCTTAACTCCAAATCTTCAATCTCATTCCCTGATAGATTTTCTCGAGATCAAAGAGTAGTAATTCTCTCTGGAGAAGCAATATTTAACATTAAACATAATGAATCCTCTCCTTTTATTGTAGTATGTGAGGAATTTTCTACAAAAGTATTAGGGACAGAGTTTGTTGTGACATCGTATTCAGATGAGTTAATTTCTAAAGTTTCTCTTATTTCTGGAAGTGTAGAGTTTTTATCCAAAGACTCTTTGTTGTCAAAAGTTATTAATCCAAATTATCAGGTTACTTATTCTCAACAGAAGGGGGTATATCGATATGAAATTTTTGATTCTTATAAATATCAAGCATTAAAAGATGGGTATTTTTTCTTTAGTCAAAGTAGTATTAGAGAGGTGATAAAGGAGTTAGAAAGATGGTATGATATAAAGATTAATCTTTTAACAGACAACTACGATAATCTAAGATTTAATGGAAAGATATCTAAGGATAATTCTCTTTTAACAATTATAAATCAATTAAATACACTGTATGACTTTAAGTATTATATTAAAAATGAACAACTAATGATTAAATAATAGAACTAACCATGAAACTTAAAACTTTGAAAACTCTGTTCTTTATTTTTTTATCACTTCTTTACATTGAAGGTTATTCTCAAAGTAATGAAAACATAAAAATAAAGATGAAAAATGCCTCTTTAGAGAATGTTTTGATGGAAATTAATAAAACATCAAAATATGAGGTGAGATTTATATCTGAGGATGTCTCAGAGTATAAAATCAATGAGATTGATTATAACTCACCTGATATCCAACTTTTGATTAAAACGCTTCTTATTGACACAGACTTATCTTTTAATCAAACCGGAAAAGTAATTAACATTATTAGAAGAAAAGGGGATCTTCCAACAAAAGTATCTCCTAAAAACTATTCAATCGCAGGTAGGGTGGTAGATAGTTTTGGAGAACCACTTCCTGGTTCAACAATTATTTTGAAAGAGAAATCTCTACTACTTGCAACAACCGATGCATTAGGTAATTTCTCTGCAAAATTCTCTTCAGTTAATCCTATTATTTCTGTCTCTTTTATTGGTTTCATAAAACAGGATATAAAAATAGATGGAGATAATTTAAATTTGAATATAGAGTTAAAAGAGGATGCGCAAATGCTAGATAATGTTGTAATTACAGGATTTCAAAATATACCAAAAGCAAATTTTACGGGTTCTTCTGTAAAAGTGAAAAGTGATAACTTACAAATTAAGGGTGTATCAGATCTAAGCAGAATGATTGAAGGGCAGGTTGCTGGTGTTACAATTCAAAACGTTTCTGGAACATTTGGTGCGGCTCCCAAAGTACGAGTTAGAGGTGCAACTTCTATTAATGGAGAGAATAAGCCTTTGTGGGTGATTGATGGCGTAGTTCATGAAGATATAATTAATATATCTAACGACCAGCTTACAAGTGGAGACCCCTCAACACTTTTAGGTTCAGCTGTTGCTGGACTTAATGCAAATGATATAGAGAGTATTGATGTCTTAAAAGATGCATCGGCCACAGCTCTTTATGGTGCAAGAGCAATGAATGGTGTAATTGTGGTTACCACAAAAAGAGGACAAGAGGGAAAGCCTATTATTAGTTATTCTGGTAACTACTCTCTTCAATTAAAGCCAAATTATTCTAATTACGATATAATGAACTCTGCCGATCAAATGTCGGTCTATGCAGAGTTAGAGAGAAAAGGATATTTAAATACAGATTTGATTAACAGATCTAATTATGGTATATATGGAAAAATGTACTCTTTAATAAACACTTATGATCAAACTAGTGGAAAATTTATGTTGGAGAATTCACCTCAAGCTCGTAAGGCTTTTTTGGAGAGATATGCATATGCCAATACTGATTGGTTTGATATCCTTTTTAGAAATTCAATAGTTCAAGAGCACTCGGCAAGTGTTTCTGCTGGTAGTGAAAAATCTAGATCATATGCATCTTTAAGTTTTTTAAATGATCAGGGATGGACTGTGGCTGATGGAGTAAATCGATATACAGCAAATTTAAGAAACGATTATAAGCTATCATCCAAAACAAATCTCTCTGTTCAAATTGTAGGTTCAGTAAGAGATCAAAAAGCTCCTGGTAGTTTATCTAGAAGAAGTAATACTGTTGAAGGAAGCTATGATAGAGATTTTGATATAAATCCATTTAGCTATGCATTAAATACTAGTAGAGCTTTAACTGCATTTGATCAAGATGGTAATCTAGAGTATTTTACTAGGAATTTTGCCCCATTTAATATTTTGAATGAAGTCAAAAATAATAGTATCCATTTGAGTATTGTAGACCTTAAAGGTCAGTTAGAGGCTGGTTATAAGATATCTAATAATTTAAGATGGGATTTTACTGGAGCAATGAGGTATGTAAAGTCAGATAGAGAGCATCAAATAAAAGAGAACTCAAATATGGCAATGGCTTATCGTGCGGCAGGGAACTCTACAATTAGATCTAGAAATAAATTTTTATATAGCGATCCTGAATTTCCAAATGCCGAACCTGTAGTGGTTTTACCTTATGGTGGTTTTTATAATAGACAAGAGGATCTATTAAAAAGTTATGATTTTAGAAATAGTTTTGTATTTAATTTAGATAAAGGCGACCACTCCTTTAATGCTTTGGCTGGTCAACAAGTGAAGTTTGCCGATAGACAGCGTTTCTCTATGACTGGTTACGGATATCAATACGATCATGGAGGTGTTCCATTTATAGATTATCGTATTTTAAAACAGATGGTTGAGAGTAATTTTGACTATTATGGAATGAGTAGAAGTTATGACCGTTTTGCAGCATTTTATATCAATGGAGATTATTCATATAAAAAGAGATATGTATTTTCTGCAACAATGAGGTATGATGGATCAAATGGCCTTGGGAAAAACGCATCTGCTAGGTGGTTGCCAACTTGGAATATAAGTTCAAAATGGAATTTATCTCAAGAAGATTTTATGAAGAGCTTGGATTATATAACTTATGCATCTTTAAGAAGCAGCTATGGATTAACAGCTAGTATGCCACCATCTGCTAATGCATCGGCAGTTTTTTATAATGGCAGCTCCAATAGACCATACGCTAGTGAAATTGAGTCAATAATAAGGTTGTCTAGTTTAGAAAATGCAGATCTAACATGGGAAAAAGGTTATCTCTTTAATATTGGATTAGATGTCGCTCTATTTAATAGAAGAGTTGATTTTATTTTAGATTATTGGAAAAGGAATAGTTTTGATTTAATTAGTATTATTAGAACTTCTGGGATTGGTGGCGAGACTAACAAATTGGCTAACTATGCAGATATGAGTTCTTATGGTATTGATCTGGCTATAGGATTAATCCCAATATCATTTGGAGATTTTGAATGGAAGAGTAATTTCACATATGGCTATAATAAAACAAAAATTACTAATGCTAAAAATAAACCAAGAATTTTTGATATGGTCACATCTTCTGGCGGAAATATAGAGGGTTATCCAGTTAGATCACTATTCTCAATAGTTTATGAAGGGCTTGATTCAGATACTGGCATCCCTCTCTTTATTGATGAGAATGGTCAAAAATCCAATTCGGTGTATTTACAAAGTACAAATTTGGCATATCTTAAATACGAGGGACCCACTGAACCTGTACATGTTGGAGGATTATCTAATAGTTTTAAATACAAAAATTTATCTTTAAATCTCTTTTTAACTTTTCAAGGGGGGAATAAAATTCGCTTAAATCCAATTTTTAAAACCACTTATTCAGATCTGGATGCAATGCCAAAATCATTTTATAATAGATGGTTAATGCAAGGAGATGAGAATATTACCAATGTTCCTTCAATTGTTGATGCATATGTAGCATCATCGGAGCTATCTGGTAGATATCCTTATAATGCATATAATTTTTCTACAGAACGAGTTGCAAAAGGAGATTTTGTGAGATTAAAAACGATATCAATAACCTATAGTTTACCAAAGCACTTAATACAAAAGCAGAGTGCAATTAGTAGATTATCTATGACTATTGCAGCATCTAATCTGTTTCTATTATATTCAGACAGCAAGCTAAATGGACAAGATCCAGAATTCTTCAATTCAGGAGGTGTTGCACAACCTCTTCAAAAACAATTTACAGTAGCTCTTAATATTGGGTTTTAATATTTTGTAAAATGAAAAAAATAGATATTATATATATATTTTATGGAGTTCTAGTATTATTATTACTAGGTTCATGTGAAAAGTTCCTGGATAAAACTCCAGATAATAGAACAGAAATTAATTCTGTAGAAAAGATCTCTCAGTTATTGGCATCATCCTATCCACAGGCATCATATGCGGCAATGTTAAATTCAAGAGTTGATTTTGTTAGTGATAAGGGTCCAGGTTTTAGAGAAAATAGCTCTAATAGTGATGCCTTTTTTTGGAGAGACATTAAAGATGTATCGCAAGACACGCCCGATTATTTCTGGAGTAAGTGTTATTTCTCTATAGCTCAAGCTAATCATGCTATCTATGCTTCAAACAATGTAACTGGAGAGAATAAAGAACAATTTATTGCAGAGGCACACATAATTAGAGCATTTTCACATTTTTTGCTTGTAACACTATACTCTAACTTTTATGAGTATAATGGAGCAAATCAATCTCCTGGGATACCATACGTTACAGAACCTGAGAGGATTGTTATTCAAAAGTATAAAAGAGAGACCGTTCAAAAATGTTGGGATAAAATTGAAGAGGATATGCTATATGGTATATCTAATTTGGGAGGAGATTCAAAATATAAAGTGCCAAAGTATCACTTTAATCAAAAAGCAGCTTGGGCTTTTGCCTCAAGATTCTATTTATATAAGGGTGAGTGGCAAAAGGTAATTGACTTTTGCAGTAATGTAATTCCAAATACATCCAAATTTTTAGCTAATGGAAATGTGGCTGTTGATGATCCTGCTAATATATATGCTGCTAATAATTTTCAACCATGGTTAACAGAATATGCAATATCACCAGGTAGTGTTGAGATAAGAAAAAAGTATACAATGGCATCAAATCCATCTAATCTATTATTAACAGAGATGAGTTCTAGAATGTCAAGGTATGTTAATACATGGAGATATGCTACAAAGAAAGAGGATACAGATGCAACTGTCTCTTCTTCTAATGTAACAGGAGGGTCTTGGGCATATCGAGTATTTAAGAGTGGGGATAGTTACTATGTTCCTAAATATGAGGAGCTTTTTGTTAGGGCTGATATAAATGCTTCTACAGGAACTATTTATACAATCTTCCCATATTTTAGAAATGAAGAGGTACTATTAAATAGAGCAGAGGCTTACGCTATGACAGATAGGCTTGATGAGGCAGTTGCCGATCTAAATATTTTTGCTAGGCAAAGGATTAAGAATTATTCAGAAACCAGTAATATAATTACTATAACTAAATTGTTATCATTCTATAATTCAATTCTTAATAATCAAGAACATTATTTCAATAAGTATAATGCCTATGGCTCTGCTTCATGGAGTAATGAGAAGAAAGCAGTGATTTCGGCAATATTGGAATTTAGAAGAAACGAGTTTATGTGGGAAGGATTAAGATATTGGGACCTAATAAGATATAAGATTCCAGTAAAGCATACAACATTTTTTGGAGAAGAGAATACTCTTTTCCCTGGTGATGATAGGTGGGTTTTGCAGATACCTGAATCGGCATCACTTTCGGATATAGAGCTAAATCCAAGAACAAATCTATTAAGTAAAGAGTGGTAAAAAAATATATTATGAAAAAGATATTTATTTTAACGTCATTAATAATAATGTTATTTACCTCTTGCACAAAAGAGGATAAAATTCCCTCAAATACGCAATTTCTCAATTTGGGAGGAGAACCTTATACAGATTCACAGACAGATGTTTGGTTATATGATAATTATGTCGTTCCATATAATATGGAGGTTAAATATAAGTGGGATCAATTTGAATTGGCCTTAAATAGAACTTTAGTACCAGTTTATGAGAGTTTAGTGATTCCAATTATGAAGACAATAAAAGGAACTTGGATTGAGCCATACGAACAAGTTGCAGGATCTACTTTTATTAAAAAAATGAGTCCTAAAAAATTTATCCTTGTTGGTAGTCCACAGTATAATAACGGTACTATTACATTAGGAGAGGCAGAAGGAGGAAGAAAAATTGTAATGTATAGATTAAATTGGTTCTCTGTAAATGATATAACACTTATTAGGCGTATTATGAAGACAGTACATCACGAATTTGGACATACAATGCATCAGACAGTAATGTATCCAGAAGAGTATATGTATATTACACCTCAAGCTTATACCTCATCTTGGAATAATGTATCTGATATGGATGCAATGAAGCTTGGTTTTATTAGCTCATATGCAACGGCTAGCCCAGACGAAGATTTTGTAGAGATGCTCTCAATCATTGTTGTTTATGGAAAGGAGGCGTTTGATAATAGGGTACAGGAGGCTACAAGAATCTATAACGACCCAGAGCTTAATGGAGGAATGAAGTATGATCCTGGTGCTGCTCTTAGGCAGAAGGAGGCAATACTTATAGCCTATCTTAAACAAGTTTGGAATGTTGACTTGTATGATCCATCACCAGGTGTTAAGGGGCTTGTTTCATTGGTCCAAGATGCTCTAAATAATATAGAAGAGATTGTAAATAAGTAGTTTAAAAAATTGATATTATGAAAAAAATAAATATAATTACGCTTTTTACCATTCTATTGTTTTCTATCTCTTGTGTAAAAGATCAAGAGAAACTATTTCCTCAAGATCCAGATACAAGATTATCAGAAGTACTTGATACATATCAGAAAGAGTTACAAGAGAGTACATATGGTTGGATAATGACTATAGAAACAAAAGTTGGAGGTGTTTATAGATTATGGATTGCTTTCACCGATAGTTATAGTGTAGAGATGTTGTGTGATATGGATGCAACATGGCATACAAAGGCCGTTACTTCAAAGGTAGTATCTCAGAGTACATATAGATTAAGAGCTATACAAACTCCAGTCTTAGTTTTTGATACTTATAACTATTTGCACTTAATGGCAGATCCTCAAGGAACAAATTCATCCTATGGGGACATTAATGGAGGTGTAAATGGGGTTGGACTAGCTTCTGACTTTGAGTTTACTATAGATAGTTTAAAAAATGGGAAGTTTTTTCTAACAGGTAGATATAATAAAGTTAAGGCTTTTATGTCAAAAGCCACTATGAAAGAGGAGATCTCAATAAAACAAGGGGCATTAAAGTCTGTACATACAAAATTGGGTAACTATCTTGCCGATGTAAAATTCCCTGTATTAGATATTGATAATAAGCTATACGATGTAAAATTAGGAGGAAGATCCAGTCAAGTATCATTTATGAATAATGATGCAGTTGAAAGCGTTAGCGTTGGCTCTTATTTAGATTTATCTGATTACTCTCACGATAATATTTCTAACAACCTTTTACTTATAGATCCTCTAAAAATTAATAATTTAGTGATTAATAGTTTTGTTTTTGATGGTTCTGATTATTTTGTTCAAATTGGATCTAATAAATATTATATAAAAGATAATAAAAAGCCGTCAATCCCTCTTAATTTAGGTTATAATAGAGATTATACTCAACTTACAATAGATGATAGCCGTTTGCAAGGATCTATGTCAGAGTCATTCTTTAACAATATTTACTTAGAATCTAGACAAAAACTTTTTACAAATGGAAGAAGACATATGCAATATGCATATATAGACTTCATTATGCATCCTGTTACTTATCAGCCAGTTATGCAATTGAGTATAAGATATAATAATAGCTCTGGTAGCGTTTTTATAGCTCGGTGGAGATATAAGTATATTATAAATGAAGATAAATCAATTACTTTCTTGGAGAGGGAGCAGACAGGAAGTAGTAATGAAAGGCTTCAAGAGCAGTATCTTAAATCATTTGTAGACTATTTTTGCGAGTTAGAGTATCAATCATATTCTACTTCTTCATGGAATAACACTATAATTTCTAATACAATTCCTAAGACATTTATAATTGATTGGGTTCAAAATAATACCCAAGGATCTATTGATATGTTAGGAGCATTTATTCCGATTAATAATAAAAATAATTATTGTGTAGGAATTTTGGCTAAATAATTCAAAACTAAAACAATTTGACCTCTGTTTTTTTTTATTTGAAAGGTGTAAGGATAAAAAAGATTTTATTTAAAGAAAAACAGATTATATTTGCGACATTAAACACAAAAGTGCACTTATTTATTAACTTAAAAATTGTTACATGAGAAAATTCAGTCTTGTAATTGCAGCTCTGTTTCTCTTTATCTCTGGGGTAGTTAATGCTCAGACGATTAAAGTGAGCGGAACTGTAACAGAAGCGGGAGTGGCAGAGACTATGCCATTTGTAAGTGTTCATGTTAAAGGAACAACTACATCAACAACAACTTTGAATGACGGTACCTACGTTATCAATGCACCTGCCAATGGAACTTTGGTATTTACATTCATGGGTTTTAGGACCTTAGAAGTTCCAGTAGAAAATAGAACAGTCATTAATGTACAGATGGAGTACGATGCAGTAGCTTTGGGCGAGGTTATTATGGTCGCTTATGGAACTGCAAAAAGAGAATCCATTACAGGATCAATTGCAGCTGTTAATACTCAAGCTATTGAGAGAAGACCAGTATCCAGCGTTTCTGGAGTATTAGAGGGTCAAGCAGCAGGAGTTCAAGTAAATAATACCTATGGAGAACCAGGCTCAGATGCTTCTATTCGTATTAGAGGTTTTAGTTCTGTAAATGGATCAAACAGTCCACTAATTGTGGTTGATGGTGTTCCATTTGGAGGTAATATTTCTGATATGAATCCTCACGATATTGAGAGTATTTCTGTGTTAAAAGATGCTGCTTCAGCAGCCCTTTTTGGAAATAGGGCATCTAATGGTGTTATTCTTATCGCTACCAAAAGAGGAAAGAGTGAGAAAACATCGGTTAGAGCTAATATCAGTCAGGGTGTTTACAATAGAGGTATGGCCGAGTATGATAAGCTAGAAGCAAAAGAGTTTATGGAGGTAATGTGGACAGGTATGAGAAATCAACTAATGTTATCACAACCCGATAAGTATCCTAATGCTTTACTAGCAGGAGCAGAGGCGTCAGCTAATTTAATTGATACTTACCTTAAGTACAATATCTTTAACAAGCCAAATAATGCTCTATTTGATGCTAATGGTAAATTGGTTTCTGATGCTAAGATTTTGCCAGGTTACACAGATTTAGATTGGTTTAAGCCAATAGAGAGATTGGGTTATAGACAAGATTATGTAGTAAGTGGTGATGCTGCTTCGGAGAAAAGTACATACTTCTTCTCTTTGGGGTACTTAGATGAGAAAGGATATGTAAAATCTTCAGATTTTCAGAGATATACTGGTAGAACTAATATTACAGTAACTCCTAAATCTTGGATGAAAGCAGGATTCTCACTTTCTGGTTCTCACCAAGTTTCAAATAGCACAACTGGAGATGCAGATAGTCATACTACAATTAAAAATCCTTTTTATTTTGCTAGAAATATAGCACCTATCTATCCTGTTTACCTTCATGATATGGCAACTGGTGATTTTATTCTAGACGAAGATGACAAAAGGCAGTATGATAGAGGTTTTATGCACTCACGTCCTCAACTTTTAGATAGACATGCTATTTGGGAGAGTGAGTTAAATATGGATAAAACATTTAGAAATACTTTAGCTAGTCAGGCATTTGTAGATATCGATTTTCTAAAGGACTTTAAATTTATTGTTAAAGCAGATGTTAGTTTAAGAAATACCGAAAATCAATCATACGACAATGCTACAATTGGTGACGGAGCGGGTAATAAAGGCCGTGCTAGCAGAACTTGGTATAGATATAAAAACTATACTTTCCAACAGCAATTAATGTATAATAAAGAGTTTGGAATGCATAATTTAGACTTCTTATTAGGTCATGAGAATTACAGTTGGAATAGATCTTACCATAATGGTTATAAAACAACAGAGACCTTCCAAGGAGGAACAGAGTTAATTAATTTCACTGAGATTACTAGATTAAATGGTTATCAAGATAACTATAACTTGGAGAGTTACCTATCAAGAGTTAGATATAACTACGATAACAAATATTTTGGAGAGGCTTCATTCCGTAGAGATGGTTCGTCTAGATTCCATCCAGACAATAGATGGGGTAACTTCTGGTCACTAGGAGGTAGCTGGACAATAAGTAAAGAGCCATTTATGGCGCCTTATTTAAATACTATTAATGTGTTGAAACTACGTGCATCATATGGTGAGGTTGGAAACGATGCTGGAGTTGGTTATTATGGCTATATGGCTTTATATGAAATGCAACAAAATGCAAATTTAGGAGCTGCATATAAGAGCCAAAACGAGGCAAGGGATATTAAATGGGAGACTTCAAGCTCATTTGGTATTGCATTAGAGGGGTCCCTTTATGACAGAGCAAACTTTACAATTGAGTATTTTGACAAGAGATCTCAAGATCTACTATTTGACGTTAATCTACCATTGTCTGCAGGTGCTACATCAACTAGTAGTGCAGAGGCAACAATAACTAAAAATATTGGATCAGTTTCTAATAAAGGTATTGAGTTTGTATTTGATATAGATGTAATTAGAAGCAGAGATCTAAAATGGAATGTAGGTTTAAATTTAACTCATTTTAAGAATAAGATCATAAAACTACCAGAAGAGAATAGAGAAAGTGGTATTTTATCTGGAACAAAAAGGTATGTAGAGGGAAGAGGTATCTACGATTTTTGGATGTTTAAGTTTGAAGGTGTAGACCAGATGACAGGTAACTCTCTATATAGACCAGATTTCGATAGATTCTTTGCTGGAGATCCAGAGGATGGAAAGACTGCAATCCCTGCTGAGTACTTAGTTCAAATAGGAGACAACTACTATACTACTCATACTACATATGCAGGTAAAGATTGGGGAGGAAGTGCTATACCAGATCTTTTTGGAAGTATTTCAACATCTTTGAAGTATAAGAATTTTGATTTAAATGTTTTATGTACATACTCATTAGGAGGTAAAACTTTAGATAACTCTTACAGAAGTTTGATGGCAGTATCTGCTAATCCTAGTGCATTACATAAAGATCTATTAAATGCCTGGAATGGTATTCCAGCAGGAATGGAGATTGATTCACCAAATAGAATAAATCCAAATGGTATACCAGTAATTAATTATGATCTTTCTAATCTTAATGATGCTAGCTCTACAAGATTCCTACAAGATGCTAGTTACTTTGTTATTAAGAATGTATCCTTAAGTTATACATTCCCTAAGAATACTTTAAAAAAGATCGATTTAAGTGCTTTATCTGTTAATCTCTCTGTAGATAACCTTGCAACTTTTACCTCTCTTAAGGGTATGAATCCACAGCAGTCATATTCTGGTATAAATAATAATGCATTTGTTATTGCAAGGGTATTTTCACTAGGAGTAAATGTAAGATTATAATTAACCACACAGTAAAATAAAATTAAATATGTTAAATATTAGAAAAACTATATATCTGTTGGTTGTTGGTCTGGTAATGGCTTCGTGTGCTAAAGATTATTTAGATACAGTTCCTACCTCATCTACGGCAACACCAACTATTTTTGAGACCACAGAGAATGCAAATCTTGCAATAAATGGTCTTAATAAATTGATGACGCGTCAATATTTAGGCTCTCAGGGTTTTAATGGAGAGGGTACAATAAAAATGTATTATGGCGAATACCCAGGTAACCACTTTTTCGTTAACCTTCCAGGTTGGGCAAATGTAATTAATGGTAATTTTAGAGAGAATGTTAATAGTATCTATCTATATTATCCATGGTACTACTACTATATGTTAATAGGTAATGCAAATGCAATTATTACTTATATTGACGATGCTAGAGGTCCTGAGTCAGATAAACAGTTTATTAAAGCTCAAGCCTTAACTTATAGAGCTTATAGTTACTTTATGTTAACTCAGTTGTATAGCAAAAGATGGATGGACTCTAATAATGGAGCTTCAGAAGGAGTAGTTTTAAGAACGGATGTTTCTACTGGTGATATGCCTCTATCTACTCTAGCTGAGGTTTATAAACAAGTATATGACGATTTGGACGAAGCTATTTCTTTATACAGTGCTTCTGGAAGACAAAGAAAGAATAATTATGATCCAGATATTAATGTAGCTTATGCTGTTTATGCAAGGGCCGCAGTTACTCGTCAAGACTATCCTAAAGCAGCTACAATGGCAGCAAATGCAAGAGAAGGGTATCCATTAATGAATAATAGTGCATATAGAGCTGGTTTCTATACTCCAACATCTGAGTGGATTTGGAGTAGTTATGGTGCAAGTGATGAGACACTATATTTTTATTCATATTTTGCTTATATCGCTTATAACTCAAGTGCGTCTGCAGTTAGAACATATCCTAAATGTATAAGTAAAGAGTTGTATGAAAAAATTCCTGCAACAGACATAAGGAGAGATCTCTTTTTAGATCCTACAGGTTATTCTTACACAGTTTCAACTGGTTTAGCTGGAACAGCTTTAACAGCAAAAGCTAGACAGATGTATCCAGATCTATTCTCAACAGCAAGAGCATATGCATTTATGCAGTTTAAGATTAAAGCAGAAGATCTTCCAGGAGTAGGTAATCTAAATCACTTCCGCTCATCTGAGATGTATCTAATTGAAGCTGAAGCAAAGTACTTTATGAATGATGCACCAGGAGCTAGACAAACTTTAGTTAAACTTGTTAAAGATTCTGGTAGAGATCCACAGTTTGCAACAGATAAGAGTGGTCAAGAGTTATTAGATCAGATCAAATTCTATAGAGCTATAGAGTTATGGGGAGAGGGCTTTGATTGGTTTGATCATAAACGTTGGGGCGACCCTATTAAGCGTAAAGCTACTGATCAAGGAGGTAATTTTGTGTCAGTGCTTGCAGTTAATATTCAGCCTAATGAGGGTAATAACTGGGTATGGATGGTACCATCTAAAGAGACAGATTTCAATAAAGATTTGTAGAAATCAGTATATATGTTAATATTGAGAGGCCTTCTATATAGAGGGCCTCTTTTTATTTAGTTACACATTTTTATAAAAAAAAGCAGATCTTGTGGATCTGCTTTATAAAATTTAAAATAATAATTAACATCCACCAGAACAACCAGAGCATGAATCACTACTACATGAAGATTTTTTTTCTCCAAAAAGGCCTTCTGATAATTCAACCTCTGTAGCTTCTCTAACCTCAACTACTTCACCTTTAAAGTGAAGTTCTGAGCCTGCTAAAGGGTGATTAAAGTTCATAGTAACTGTATCTTCATTTATCTGGTCAATAGTTCCTTGGAGTCTATTTCCTTGAGAGTCTTGCATTGGAAGAGTATTGCCTAAAGTAAGTAACCCATCTTCAATTTTGCCGTCTACCATAAAAATATCTTTAGGTAGCTCAACAATAGCCTCTTCATTAATTTCTCCATAACCCTCAGATGCAGAAAGTTTAAAGTCAAAAGAGTCTCCCACTATTTTTCCAAGAACATTCTCTTCAAATTTAGGAAGCAAGTATCCTGTGCCAAAGATGAATTTCAAAGGGTTATCTGCGTTTACTGTCTCAATTACATCACCCTCAACAGTAAGAGTATATGATAGAGATACAACTGAATTTTGATCGATTTTCATTATAAATATGTTTTGTAAATAGTATAATCTTTACAAAAATAGTGCTAATTATTTATTATATAAAGATTTTTTAATTTTATAACCTGTGAAAGCAACTATTATTGTTATAATTGGAGTAATGATATTAAAAAAACAATACGGAGCGTATGCCAAAGTAGAAACATTTAATACGCTCGATTGTACCACACCACATGTATTCCAAGGTACAAGAACAGAGGTTACTGTGGCAGAATCTTGAAGAGTTCTACTTAGTAATCTATTTTCTAATCCCATTTTTTTATATGAATTAGCAAACATCTTTCCTGGAAGAAGAATTGCCATATATTGGTCAGACAAAGTCATATTAAAGAATATTGTTGTTCCAACTGTTGAACTAACTAGGGAAACAGTGCTTTTCATATAACTAACAATTCTTTCTGTAATAGTATTAATCATTCCAGAGGCCTCCATTACTCCACCAAATGTTACTACACATAAGATTAACCAGACAGTATTTAGCATTCCAAGCATTCCATTTGTAGAAACTAGCGAGTTAAGCATTGTATCTCCAGTTTCAATAGTTACATTGCTAGATAGAATTTTGAATGAAGCATATATGCTTTTTTCTATAACACTTTTATCTAAGTCACATATTTGATTAATAATTTGAGGCTGAAATATAGAAGCTGCAACTACCCCTAAAATAGCTGAAATAAACAGTGTAATAAAAGGGGGTATTTTCTTAATAATCATAAAAACTGTTATTGCTGGGATAATAAATAGAAATGGAGATATATTAAATGTAGATGAAATAACATCAAGTTGATTATTAATATTTAGGGAGTTTTCTACAGGGATAACAAAGCCTGCAATAGAGAAAAAAATTACTGAAAGTATAAAGCCGGGAATTGTTGTAATTAACATGTATTTAACATGTTCGTATAGATTAACCCCTGCAACTGAGGCCGATAAATTTGTAGTATCAGATAGAGGGGATATTTTATCACCAAAATATGCACCAGAAATAATAGCTCCTGCAAGCCATGGCGCAGAGAAACCTACAATTTGTCCAGCCGTTAGCATTGCAACACCAATAGTAGCAATTGTAGTCCATGAGCTCCCTGCCATTACAGAAACTAATCCAGATAAAATAAAAGCAATAAGTAAAAATATGTTAGGATGGATTATTTTTAGTCCATAATATATCATAGAGGGAACAATTCCACTAATCATCCAAGCACCTGTTAATGCGCCAATCATAAGAAGAATAAAGATAGAAGATCCTGTTTTTGATAGATGATCTAAAATACCTTTTTCCAACTCTTCCCAGCTCAATTTAAGTTTAAGCATAGAGATAATAACTGTTATTACACTTACGCTTAGAAGAGCAATTTGAGATGGACCAGCTGTTACATCTTCTCCAAAAAGATAGACAGCAATAAAAATCATTAAAATCAATATAAGAATAGGTATTAATGACAGTGCAAGGGATGGTCTTTTCATTTATTTAAAATTTATTTTATAGTCCGTTAAAATTAACACCGCTAAACATTACTGATGGTAAAATCCACTTCCCAGACTCTCTATAATCTGTGCATACCATCTCTAAGTTACTCCAGAGCTCTATTATATTGCCAGTAATATTCATTTCATTTATGGGGTGTTTGATTATCCCATTTTTAATATAAAATCCGTTTATGCCAAACGAAAAATCTCCAGATGTACTATTGACATTACCACCATTGAACCCATTAACCAGAATAGCCTCATCTGTCTGAGAAATTAATGTTGGAAGGTCCAAAGATAAGCCTGATTTCCACTCTAATGTTGGAACTGATGAGCTTTCTATTGTAATGGGCATATTCAATTTTTTAGAAAAGTAGCTGTTGATAAAAAAGAGGTTTACAATACCATTTTCTATTATATATCTTTCTGTAGTTTTAACTCCCTCACTATCAAAATACCTAGATCCAGATCTTCTCTTTTGATGTGCACTATCAAATATGTTAAGTTTATCAGAAAATATCTTTTTCCCCAATGAGTCAATTAAAAAAGAGTTATTCTGTTGAATAGATCCTCCATTTAATGCCGATAAAATAGGGGCAATTAGCCTAGATACAACAATATTCTCTATAATTAGATTGTATTTTTTTGATTTAACCTTCCTTGAATTAAGCCTTGAAAGAGCTCTTTCATAAGCTTTTGTACATACTCCTTCTTTTTTTAAATCGGTGTAGAAAATAGATGACTCACTCCACCATCCTTCTGGCCTGCTATCATTTTCTCCCTTAATTGAGCATTCTCCGTTTATAAAAAAGTTAGAGATTTTACTCTCTCCAATAAAACCATTTGTATCTGCAATGCATGAGTACTCTTTATAGTCACTAAAATCACAATTAATTGAAGTGATTATAGAGTTAGATAGGTCAACTTCGCTACAGCTATTTATCGCATTTTCTATTTTCTCTTCATTAGAAATAGAATCGATAGAGTTATCATACTGGCATAGGTCTACATACGTTTTGTCACCTTTATAGTAACTATCTATATGAGGGAGATCACGGCACTCATCTGTGTTGATTAATTTAGTTATACTTAATGCTTTATCAATAAAGTTATCTAAATCTATTAGAGATGTTTTATTAGTAGAAAAAGCGCCATATTTACCGTTATTGTATAATTGAATATATAGTGATGTGCTTTCTGAGTTTTGTAATCTGTCTAATTTAAGGTCTCTTACAGAAAAGAGCGTTTGTTTACCTTGACTTAGTGTCACACGTGCATTCTTGCACCCTTTGCTAGATATTATATCCAATGATTTTAAAACCAAGTCTTTATTATTAATCACTATTCAACTCCTCCTACAATTAAATTATTAACCAAAATAGACGGCATTCCACAAGAGACAGCGCAATATTGCTCTTTACCACATGTCCAAGTAGAATTATCTATTTTTAAATTATTAGCAACCCCAAGTATATCCGAAAGAGCTTGAGGGCCGTTGCCTATAATATTTATATCCTTAATGGGTTTAGTCAATTTACCGTTCTCAATAAGAAACCCCGATTTTACATAAAAAGTGAAATCTCCAACACCAATTTGTACTTGTCCATTAGAGAAATTATCTACATAAACCCCTTTTTTGACTTCTTTAATTAGATCCTCCTCTTTACAATTGCTATCTTCCATATATGTAGTTGTCATTCTGGGTAATGGCATATGCCTAAATGACTCTCTTCTTCCGTTGCCCGTAGGCTCTGTTTTATAAAAATCGGAACTAATTTTATCATGCAGATACGATGTTAATATACCATCTTTGACCATATAGGTTTTCTTTGCAATATTTCCTTCATCATCAATATTAAGTGAGCCACGATTGTAAGGGATAGTTGGGTCATCCACAACTGTAATATAATCTGGGCATATTTTTTTTCCCAATTTATCGGAGAAAATAGAAGTATTAATTCTATTAAAATCTGCTTCAAAAGCATGCCCAATAGCCTCATGAAGCAATATTCCAGAACTTCCACTTCCCATAACAACACTCATTTGTCCACCTTTCGGTTGTGTTGCCTTAAACAAGAAAGAGCATTTAGTAATTACCTCATTAATTATTGAATCTATAAGATTATCGCTTATAAGTTCTACTCCTCCTCTAAAACTTCTGGAAACAGATGCATTTTCTGTTCGAGAGCCATCTTTCATAATAACAGAAACTGCAATAGAAAACATAGGTCTACAATCAGAAAATGAAACACCATCTGAGTTCACAAAAAGAACCTTAGATTCTGAATCGGAGATCCTTGCAATAACCTTTACAACTCTACTATCTGCTAAAAAAATCTGTTCGTCTATTTTAGAAAGTATGTATTTTTTATAATTAACAGATAAGGAATCCCAAGTTACGATTTGTGAGTATCTACTATTTTTCTTAAAACTGTGTATTTTATTAATATTTACAGGCTCAATAACTGTTTTGCTATTAATGGCAATAGAACTTGCAGTATAAGCAGCATTTTGCATTTTTTCAAATGTTGTCTCTTCTGTATATGCATATCCTGTTTGATCGCCTTTTAATACCCTTACACCCATACCATAATCTACATGATAACCAGCAGAAGAGACTGTTTTATCTCTTAATGAAATCTCATTTGAAGAGCTTGACTCAAAATAGAGATCGGCATAATCACCTCCTTTGCTTAATGCACATTTTAAAATGCTATTAATTTGTGTTTCAGATACTCCAAAAAGATTTAAATAACTAATATCTATACTATTCATGTGACTAATTTATACAAAGTAATTGAAAAATGAGTAAATTAGCAAATGGTAATTAAATAAGGGTTATAACAATGGATCAGCCAAAAATTGAGAGATTACTAAGATTAATGTTGTTAATGTCAGATAAGAGTAGATTGTATTCGGTTATTGAATTAGCTACTATGCTTGATATTTCTGAGCGATCAATATATAGGTATATTGACACTTTTGAATCGGCAGGATTTATTGTCAAAAAAGTTAATGGCAAAGTTTGGTTGGCAAGAGAGTCTGATATGTTTAAGTCAATAAGCGAGTTGGTCTATTTTACAACAGAAGAGGCTCAAATTATTAAAGATTTAATTGACTCTCTAGACTCTGCAGATTATTTTATAAATGGAATTAAAAATAAATTATACTCCATATATGACTTTAAAAAGATAGTAGATTTTAAGGTTGATAAAAAATACTCAAAAAAGGTAAAAACAATTATTGATTCTATTTCAAATAAAACGGTTGTTTGTTTTAAGAATTATAGATCTTCAAACAGTGGGGTTATTAAAGATAGATTAGTAGAGCCCATTGAGTTTACTCAAAATATGAAAGAGATTCTTTGTTATGAAGTTGAGACGGGTTTATGTAAGTTTTTTAAAGTTTCTAGAATTGAGGAGGTACAGCAATCTATAAATAGTTGGTCCTATGAACATTTGCATAAAAACATAGGAAGAGATCCATTTGGATTTGCTGGGATTGATAAACTACCAGTCTCTATTGAGTTATCTATGTTAGCTGCTAATTTATTAATAGAGGAGTTCCCTAATACTTTCGAAAAAGTTGAGAAGATTAGCTCTAATAGATATAGGTATTCTGATATTGTATATAATTACGAAGGAATATGTAGATTTGTTTTAGGCCTTTGTAATGAAGTGAAAATTATAGAGTCTAAAGAGTTTATCGATTTTGTAAACAAAAAGAGAGAACGTTCTTTAATCTAATTCTATTCTTTTACTAAAATAAAACTATTGATAATATCTCCTGTATATTCAGATCTATATTTGTACTTGAACTTGCCCTTTTTATTATGATTTATTGTGTCAATTAGCTCCCATCTATTGGTTGTTTCAGGAAAAACTTTATTATTTTCACCTGTATTCCATCTGTATAGTCTGTATCTCCCTTTTGATAGAGAATTAACAACAATATCTAATTTAGATTCAGAGTTTAAAGCAATGAAATAACTCTTACCATGATAAACTTTGGAAGGGTCATTCACAATTGATTTATAACCTTTAATATTTCTAAAATTATTATAGTTTAGTATTTTTCTTGAATCACCTCCAATGGATAGATAATCGCTGATTGCTAAAATAGAGGAGTTTGCTAATTCCTTTAGATTTTCTAAAGAGACCCATTCTCCATATTTGTCTTCATTGTAATAGGTGTAAGGAGTTTCAAATGTTATTGCCATAGTGGAATCAGCAAAATTGTCCCAAATCCATCCTTCTACATACTTAGAAGAGACATGAGAGAATCTTTGATCTTCTGGTCTATAATAAGGAGTGTGATTAATTGTTAAGGAAGATAAAAGCATTTGATCTTTAAGAAACATGTCATTTGTAGATTCTGCAGTGTGTATCCAATAAGTAATTGAATTTGCTATTTGAGAGTGCATATTCAATAAAAGATCCAAAGGTGATTTTTCTGTAAGTTGAATTAATTTAGCTCTTAGACTTTTTACCTCTGGCATTGTTAGAGTGTCTGGTCTATCCCAGTTAATCTCAATATTTACTCCTGTTGATGAAGATCTAGAATAACCACCTATAACTCCATCGGGATTAATAATTGGAATGATATAAAATACTGTATTTCTAAGTAGATCTTTGCTTAAAGGATTGTTAGATACAAGATTATCTATCATAAATTCTAAGTGCCAACTAGATGGAGCTTCGCTAGGATGAGATCTCCCATGTATCCAAACTCGCTTTTTCTCAGAGTTATCTATAGAGTTATCAGTAATTGTTAAAAGATCGATAGGTATATTATTACTGCTAAATCCAATATGTTCATGAGTAACATTTTTATTAGTCTTCCAATCACTAATTTTATTTTGATGTCTACTATATGTATATGGCTTAAAATGTGAAATATATACAGTATCTTTTGAAAATATTGTTGTAATAGTATTCTTAATTCTATTTTCGGACAGGTCAAATCTATTAAAATTTATACCATCATACGAATAAAATGGTCTTATTGCCTCAGAATTATTAATATATAAAGTTATAAGTTTGTTTTTAACACCTTTTAATTTAAAATAGTACCATCTTGCACTTGGAGCAAGAGAAGTATCTACAGGGTTAAATGGATCAAATCGTGAATTTATTAAAAGTGAATAGGAGATTAAAGAGTCTATGTTGTTTATTTTTATAATATTGGAGTCGATAATAGACATAGAACCTAAACTTCCAGATTCAAAATTTGTGGAGACTCTAACTTGAGCCAATAAAAAACTACTGCTTATTGTTATTTGCAGTAGTATAATAATTAGTATTTTCTTAAATAACATAATAATAAATTAAAGTTCGCTTGCTCTAACTTTTACAATTTTACCTTTATTAGAAATAGCCAATTCTAAATTATTCTTTTTTTTCTCCTGAATTAGGCGATGAAGGGCAAGATTCAAACCATTGAGAATATTATCTCTTAGTTCTTTAGTCTCTAATTCGCTCATAATTTGCAATTTTATTGTAGGTAGGTTTGTTATATATTTTAGTTTCGCAGTTTCTACCTCCCTCTGCTATAAGTTCTTGAGGGATCGACGAGTTGTTTATAATCATCCAATATTCACATAGCGGAATATAAAGCGAAAATAATAGTTTTAATCCAATTTCGTATCGTCTTCTTATTGTTTTTTCTTCAATATTGTGTCCTCCTGAAGCAACTCTCATTTTAACTCGTTCAACGGCAAGACTTGGCATATTTAAGAAAAAAAAGACCAACGTAACTTTATATCCATTTTGCTGTGCTATTTTTATAACATTGGCGTGTGTCTTTGTTGCTAACGTAGTTTCAAGGGCAAAATCTGTGCCATTAGCGATTAGTCTTTTGATTCTTTCAAGCATAATTTTTCCAGCCTGTATGGAAACTGCTTCCGGCTTAAATGGAGATATTCCTCGCGCTATTTCATCGGCATTTACAAATTCTGTACAAGATAACATTTCAGGAAGAATGGTATATGATGCTGTTGTTTTACCAGCTCCATTACACCCAGATATAATATATAGATTTGCCATTTTTACAGATTGAGAAACTCTTTCTCAAAGTTAATATTTTTTTTGCCAATATGAGCAGCATAAGCAAATAAAGCAAAATCTCCTAGTAGGGGATCATTCGGGAAAATTGATTTAAGAAAATTTGTAATCTCTATTGCTGTTATTAAATTAACGGACTTTCTGGAGGTGATCTTTAATTCTATTGAAGATCTATGAACATGAATATCTAGTGGTATTATTAAGTCTGCAGGTTTAATGTTTTTCCAAATACCATAATCTATAATATTGTCATTTCTAACCATCCATCTTCTAAACATATGAATTTTCTTATTAGAAGCATTTAGGTCTCTTTTAGACCCAATAATTTTCTCTCTAATGTCATCTACTGATAACTTTTCTAAAGAGTTATTATTATGATAATACTCTTTTAGGTTATAGCATATTTTTGCGATATCACTCCATTTAATGGTTCTATGAATACTAACGTCATCTTGTCTATATAATCCTCTTCTTATATAATCATATGGCTTCCAATCCATATGATTTAAAAGACGAGTACAATCCCTTACTATAAGATCTCTTTTCCCCCATGCTAAATGAGAGCATAGAAGAGAGGCTACCTCTATGTCTTGTAGAGTAGCCTCATTTTTAGTATATTTTTTTAAAAAAAACCGACCAAAAATTACTGGATCATTCTCAAAATAGAGAGGATTGTTGTATTTTTTAGCCAGCTTAATTATAATGTCTTTATTATCAATCATTTTCTATTCTCTTGGAAAAAGATACCAATCTGCATCCTCTTGACCAAATGATTTAGACCAGGGTAAAAATCTTGGGTAAAAGTCTTTTATACTTACAGATTCTGGAGGTATTCTAAATACACCAGGGATTAAAATGGCAAAAGGCATATTATCGTCTGAAACATAATATCTGCCAATTAAAGGGTTAGATTTATCATTATATTTACCTAAAATAGATTTATCTGCTAGATCTGTTGGGGGATGGTTTGGTAGATGTACTTCCATGCCCCTTCTAACATTAACAACAATAAATGGATTATATGGAGGAGTGGTAAGCTCTGTTATTGAAACAGGTGTTGTAAAAACAACCTCAATATTGTATCTCCCATCTTCTATTTTATTCCTTAAATTTAATTTAGTATAATCATCTACAACCATTATGGTTGCTTTTGATTGCCCATTCTCTGTTCCGTTTGCTGCAACATTATAGCGTGTAGATATTGGATATGGAGATGTAATATTAACTCCTGCAACTCTAGAACTAGCGACTCCTAATTGATATCCAAAACCGACATCCAAAACACCTCCTGACCAAATAGGCTCAAATCTATCAATCGTTTTTATCACTTGATTCTGATTGTTTATAAAATGAGTAGAGTTGTAACCGATAACAACGTCATTCATATCGTAATCACCTCGATTAGGCCATAAGTCCTCATAAGCAATTGTATAGTATGTATTTTCGGCAGGGTAGTGCCTAGTCAAAACAATATTAGCATCATTTGGAAACTCATCTCTGTCGTCTGGTATACCATCACCATCGCTGTCATTACTTTTTTTAAGAAGAGGTAGGTCTGTGTATTGTATTGCAGTTTCAGGTGTTGCCGTCGTGTAAAAAACTAAATCATTAAAATCATTATCAGATCTCTGCTCTCTATTTATATCTTCAAAACCAACTATGACAATTTTTCTGTCAGGATCGTAAAGGAGAACATTATGAGGTTTTAGAGCAGGGTTTACTTCTGGGTTAAATTGTTCAAGAGAATAGAAATGTGGTTGAGTGGGTGAAATAGTCTCATTTCTAAATCCATTCGCAATAATAAACCATCCAATACTAACTCCTGGAGGAAATATTTCTTGAAAAGAATTACCATCCCAATATTTTAACTCAACTCTGCTTCCAACCTCTAGATTACCTCCACTACCAGGAAGTGATGCATTAGGAAAAGCTATTATTTTATCTATCTGATCTACAGATGTTGGAGGAGAGTTTGTTGGGTAATGAAAGTATCCCAATACATTTCTAAAAGAGGCTCCTTCGTGAAGAAAAACTATTTCAACTCTAGCATTCTCAATAATATGAATAGCAGATTGAACTCCATTTGCAATATAATGAGGATTATGTACAGGAACTGGTTTGCTCTCTGGTAAAGATTCGTTAATATCATTAATAAGTGAGGCTGGAATTGATACTTTTGGACTCTTTAGATAATTTGGTACACCTTGATTATCCCAGTCTCCTAGTAATCTATAGTTTTGAACTGCATTATTATTAATAAATGCATTAGAACTCTTTACTAAAGTATTATAAACTACATGATTATTTGGATCTGTGGGAGAAACTGATATATTTACTGAGTTTATATTAGCTTTAAGAAGTTGAGGAACCCCTAAAGTAGAGCTATAGATATAAATCTCTTTAACTGCTTTTTTTATAGAAATATCCCCGGAGAATTTACCATAATTCTGTGTTAATCCTTTAAAGATAGGAGGTATTTCTAGATTAAGTATCTCTGCTCCATTTTCTATTGTAATAAATGGATTTTGATCGTAGACATAAAATAATATTGGTGTATTATAGTCTATCTTATAGTCTATAGTTAATTTAATATTTTCTATTGTTGTGAAGTCAAAATAATCATTAAGATCTGGTTCAGGTGGGTGAACAACATTTGATTTAACGCAAGAAAAAGAGACTATAGCTATAATAGCTGATATTAATATTCTTGTTTTCATATATGTAGAATTTTCAATTTTATCATTATAGTTTTAAACAAACTATTTCATATAAAGTTAAAAAAAAAGTGTCAAATATTTAAATATTTGACACTTATTTTATCTTTAAAAAATGCTATTTTTTTGCATTTTTGTATCTGTTCAAGAATTTATCAACGCGACCAGCAGTATCAACTAATTTCATCTTACCAGTATAGAATGGGTGAGACGTATTTGAAATCTCTAATTTAATTACTGGATACTCAATACCATCTACCTCAATGGTCTCTCTAGTGTTTGCACAAGAGCGAGTAATAAAAACATGATCATTTGACATATCCTTGAAAGCTACAAGACGATAGTTTTCGGGATGGATTCCTTTTTTCATTTTTATATATTTATTCTAATTAGGAGCGCAAAATTATCATTTTTTTTTAATAAATCAAATTATTAATCTCTTCTTCCTGCAAATTTAGCTAATAATTTGAGGATCTCTAAGTATAGCCATATTATAGTAACCATAAGTGCAAAGGCACCGTACCACTCCATGTATTTTGGTGCTCCCGAATATGATGCCTTTTCTATAAAGTCAAAGTCCATCAAAAGGCTAAAAGCTGCAACGCCAACAATAACGAGACTTATCCCAATACTTAATGGGCTACTATTATGTAACATTGTTAAATTCACCCCAAAGAAAGAGAGTATAATGGATATTAGATAGTAAAAAACAATAGAGCTAATTGCAATAGTCAATATTTTTCTAAATTGAGAGTTAACCTTAATTAGATTAGATCTATATATAGTTAACATAACTAAAGTTGTAACAATTGTCAGTAAAACCGCATTAATAACTAAATCAGGAGCTGTATGGCTAAATGCTTCATTAAAGAAAGCAGATATTGCACCCAAAAACAGACCTTGTAAAACTGCATATACTGGAGCTAAATATTGAGCTAATTTGGGGTTAAAAGATATAATTATAGCACTTACAAAACCACCCAATGCTCCACCGATCATCCATGGACGGACAACAGAAGGGTCGAAGCTCATATAAAACTCTCTCCAAGTATATGAGGCACCAAGTAATACCATAAATGTTAGAATAAGAGATTTTATAACAGTACCTTTAATTGTCATTGTTGCTTGACCATAAGAGGTAGTTGCTTTGTCAAAGACTCTATTAGAAAGAACAGGATTTGCCATATATTAATATTAGTTAGTTATTTACATCTAAAAAGAGGGTCCTGATACAAAAGAACTTTTTTGGTTTTACGAATCCATTTTTGTTCTTCAACCTTAATATGTTCTTTAATCTGTTCCCACTCAACTGTGTCATTTTTTAAATAAGCTAAAATAAGGGAGTCGCCGACTAGTAATTCAATAGCACTTTTATCGTTACCTGCTTCATAAACTCCCTCAAGGAACTTAAACTCATGTATGTTTGTATGTACAAACTTAATAAGTCTCAAATTGTGTGCCAATGAGTGATATATTGTTCCAGGAAGGGGATGTAATTGAAATCCATAACATATTTGATTAGCATATTTATGAAATACAGGAATAAACTTAGTCCATCTTAAATATACAGAAGAGTCATAAATAGGATTAGATTCTGAATTCCAATTATTATAATTGTTTTTGCTATTATAAGAGAGAAGTTGATCTAAATAAGGAGCTCCAAATAGTTCGAATGGTCTAGTAGTTCCTCTTCCTTCGCTTATATTAGTCCCCTCCCAAAGGCATTGTCCACTATAAAAATGAGAGGTAAATAGTCCAGGGAAGTTGGGTGATGGAGGAATACTCCAAGGTAACAAATCTTTGTTATATAAGTGAGCTTGGTAAGAGATAATATGAAGAGGGAATTTAGCATTTAATTCATTATACATCAAATAAGAGAACTCACCGATTGTTAAACCATGCCGATGTAGAACACCTTCAATTCCTATAAACGAACTATATTCTTTCTCAAGCATTGTTCCCTCAACTTGTCTCCCAGCTGGGTTTAATCTATCAACAATATATACAGATAGATTAATGCTAAACTTTTTTAAAGTTTTGAAAAGATTATAAATGGTTGTGTTAAAAGTGTAGTATCTGCATCCAACATCTTGTAACTCTATGATTAATGCATCCAAATCTTCTAGTTTGTTCTTCTGTGCAAAGAGCGACTCTTCTGAACTACCATATAGAGAAACAAACTCACATTTATCTAGTTCCAAATTATTATAGACATCTGTATTGTCTAGTTTTTGTTGATCTTGTAGTTCAGCAAAAAGACCATGCTCTGGCATGAAAACTCGTTTGAGATTTCCCTTTTTATAGAAAGTTTCAAAGATATATTCTCCATTCTCTGGATGCCATGCTGTTTGATTGCACAATATCCCTACTTTTCCCGATTTTAATACTAAGTCGGGTTGATCCCATATTGGTGTTGTTCTGAAAGAAAACATGTCTCTATTTAGTTAAGTCTGTAATAATTTGCTTTGCTAGGTTATCTGCACTATTAAAATCAGGAGCTTCTGCATAAATTCTTATAATAGGCTCGGTATTAGATTTTCTAAGATGTACCCACATCTTCTCCTTTTCAAAATCAATCTTAACACCATCTATGTCTGTTATTTTATAATTAGCATATATCTCCTTTATTTTAACAAGAAGAGCATCTACATTTGTATCTTTTGATAGCTCTATTTTGTTTTTAGAAATTTCATATTTGGGATATAATTTTTTTAATTCAGATAAACTAATCTTTTTATCAGCTAAATGACTTAGCATTAATGCTACACCAATCAATGCATCTCTGCCATAATGTAAATCTGGTACAATTATTCCTCCATTTCCCTCTCCACCAATTACAGCATTTTCCTCTTTCATTACCTTTACAACATTAACTTCTCCTACTGCCGATGAGTAGTATTTTTGACCATGTTTTTCTGTTATATCTTTTAATGCCCTAGAAGAGGAGAGATTTGAAACAGTTGAGCCAGGTCTTCTCTGTAAAATATAATCAGCTACGGCAACAAGTGTGTACTCTTCTCCAAATGGCTCCCCATTTTCATCAATAAAAGCTAATCGATCCACATCGGGATCAACAGCTATTCCCATATCTGCATTTTCTAATTTAACTATCTTGGAAAGCTCTGAAAGATTCTCTGGTAGTGGCTCTGGATTGTGAGCAAAATCTCCATTTGGTTCAGAATTAATGGAAATAACATTTATACCTAAAGACTCTAATAGAGGCACTATAGAAATAGATCCTACAGAATTAACTGAATCGACAACCACCTTATAGCCTTGACTATATATTTTTTGAGCGTCAACAAGTGGATATGATATAACAGACTCAATATGTCGATCGATATAGCTGTTGTTGTATATTTTTCCAATACTATCCACATCTACATAATCGAACTCATTTTTTTCTATAATATCTAAAAGTTCAACACCACTATCTGCATCTAGAAATTCTCCTTTATTATCTAATAGTTTTAAAGCATTCCATTGCTTTGGATTATGAGACGCAGTTAAAATTATACCTCCATCGGCATTTTCAAACACAACAGCCATTTCCACAGTTGGTGTGGTTGCAAGGCCAGCAGAGACAACATCAAAACCGCACGAGATTAGTGTGCCTTCTACTAATTTCTCTACCATCTCTCCAGATATTCTGGCATCTCTACCCAATACTACTTTATAGTTGGTTTTATTAGGATATCTTCTTTTTATTAGTTTGGAGTAAGCCGATGTAAATTTAACAATATCAATTGGGGTTAGTGCATCGCCAGGTTCTCCGCCAATAGTACCCCTAATTCCAGATATAGATTTTATAAGTGCCATATTATTAGTTGTTTATGCTTATGTCTTAAATGCAAAATTGAGTGTTAAGGTAGTAAAATATACCCTAACACCCAAGATTATTTTGAAAGTATTAGAAACTAGAAAGTTATGATGGAAGAGCAAGAAATGTTGCAGCAAAAGCTAAAATAGCATATAATTCAGGGAAAACACCCAAAATCATTGTTTTACCAAAAACATTATTACCATTACTCATCTCTACAATACCATTAGCAACAATAGATGATTGTTTAACAGCTGAGTAGATACCAACAATACCTAATGCAATACCTACAGCAAAAACAGCTAATCCTTGATTAAGATTTAAAACACTAATTGTGCTTAATCTGTCTAACATTAGAAAAAAACCAGCGAACCCATAAAGCCCTTGAGTAGAAGGAAGAGCACACAGAATCATTGATTGTCCAAAAATGTCTGGATTTTTCTTAAGTGCGCCGATTGTTGCGTTTCCACCAACAGTAACACCAATTGCACTTCCAATACATGTTAAGGCAAGCATAACTGCCATTCCGACATATGCTAAAATTAGAGGTAATGTTTGTTCCATAATTGTGATTTTTATTTATTAATTAATTATTTATTGTATTTTTCTTTGATAACGGGTTATATGCTCTACCACCACCACCGAACTCTGCGTTCTTATAGAACTCAACAAAAGTAAGACGCATAGGATGTACAAAAGCTCCCAAACTAGATAATAGAAGTACTGCAACATGGCCAAAAAGAAGCATTATTATTGTAAAAATCCATCCTACATATGGGATTCCTGTCATACTTAATGCAACAGAGTTTACCACCATACCTAATATAGCTCCAGCAGTTCCAAGTCCAAACAATCTGATATATGAGAGCATATCTCCAAAAATTGATGTTACATGATATAAAGCTATAGCCCCCATTCCCAATCTAGCAAATGGATTCTTACTATCAGATGAGAATAGAACAATCATAAGTAGGGCTATTAATGCTACATAGTTGTAAAATTGAGGAACATTTAATGAATCTACCATTGTAGATGCATATTTAAATCCACCCCATATTATCAGGATAATCCATCCAATACTATTAAAACCATATGTAAGACCTTTGTTTTTGATTAGATCAATAGCATTGATTAGTTTTGCTACAACAATTTGAAATAGACCAAAAATGATTGCAAACCAAAACATTTTTAAATCAGAAAAGAAGATGTTTTTGATATTATCGGATAGTGGTAGAATTTCATTAATCTTTGTTCCAAAAATAACCCCTGGAAGAGCAGCCATCAGTACAGCTCCTAATCCTAAAAATTGAATTAATGTTAAATAATTCCTATACTCCTTGAATTTAAACTTTGCTAAAGTTGCACCAATTAATAATACTAATCCATATCCCATATCACCTAAACAAAGCCCAAAAAACAACATATAAAATGGTGCAAAATAAGGAGTTAGATCTCTTTCTCCATATTTAGGCAACATATATAATTCTCCAATAGGCTCATACAGTCTGGCAAAAAATCCATTTTTTAATTTAACCGGAGGATTATCCTCCTCCTTAGCTTGGTCAATAATGTAGTATGCTCCAGTTGAATCGATAAAATTTGTAACATTTTCTCGGTTTTCTGTAGGAGCAAAACCTGTTAAAATAGCAATGTGTCCTTCTGCCTGAGAAGACGAAGATTTAGAAGCAAGATATAGATCTAACTCCTGACTAATCTGGTTTTGTTTTTGTGATATTGCATCTGCTTTTGAGAATAGAAAATTAATAACAAGTTGATTCTCTTGTAATCGTTCTCTGTTTTGCTTAATTTCTGATTCTATAATTGAGTGAGATTTTGTTGGTTTTTTACTCTCCGGAATGGAAAATATTAACTCTTGATCTTTGGGATACAAAATAATAAAATATATCCTGCCATTGATATTATTTAATATTTTAAGGATGTATTCATTCTCCCAAGATGAGTTAAACTTTTTTTCTGCAATAGAAAATAATCCAAATGTGTATCCAAGAGATTCGATTTTATCTATATCATCTTTGTTTAATTCTCCCCAAACTACACTATCTCTATATTCTCTTGATAAACTATCTGACTCCTGTGTAAGTTGTTCTCTTTCAGTTATAACTTTTTCACAAAAAAGAAGTAACTGATCAAATGACATAGAATCAATATCTAAATTTAAGCTAGTTTCAGAGTCTTGCTTATCTTTTGATTGTGCAGATAGTTGTGAAATTTTCTGAAAAGCTCTTTTATATCTAGAAAGATAATCAAATACTTGAGATGAATGAGAGTCTATTGCTCTGTTTTCTCTATTAATATCTACCATTCCAAGATCTTGAAGTTTATTTAAAAACTCAGGGACCTCTTGGTTTAGTAAAACTAAAGAGTATTTATCCATTTTGGTTATCATATGCTCTCCTCCTCAGTTTGTCTTTTTTTAACAATTTTTTGTGAAGCTTTAGAGAGGTTCTCCTCATCTTCCATAAATCGTTTAATTTTTAAAATTGCCTCATTATATCCAGGAATTTGCACTTTCTCATAAAGATTAACTTTTTGAGTCGTCTTTTTTCTAGCAAAATCTAATAGTCTCATTTTTTGCAAATAAATCTCTGACTCTATTCCTAGTTGAGCTAAATTTTTCAGGATAGTTATTCCGTCATAGTACCATATGGGCTTTTTAAATAAATCATATGGCTCAACTTTATAAATTACCTCCTTTAAAGAAGGAGTTTTTACTCCAGCTATTTTAACGCTTTCTAATATTACATCATCTACTGAAATAAGACCAGGCTCAAATTCGTTCCAAAGACCAGATAGATATTCATAAGAGTTGATTGCTTGATTCAACTTTTCGATAAGTTCATCGGACCTGTTTTTTGCCCTTTTTACCTCCATCCTCAAAGCTGATTCTTTATTCTTGAGTGTAGGCAAGGCTTTAATACGAACTTTTAATTGCTTATTTAGTTCGTTTAAAGATGTTTTATTAAACTGAAACTTTATTGCCATACCATATTATTTAGAAACCCAATACTTTTGAGTAATTTCCTCTTTGATACTAACCTCTGCTTTACTGTAAAACTTAGAGAATAATTCCCATGCTGTGTCTAACATCTCTGTTGTGTTGATATTAACATCTATGGATAGTAATCTATTGGAATAATCCTTTGCAAAATCTAAGCATCTATTATCATAGTCGCTAAGGTCAAAACCATTCTCTAATTTTGTTTTGGCATTAGCAGCATCGGCATATAACCTTACTGCTGCATTCATTACATGGTTATGATCTTCTCTGGTTTTTTTGCCAATAACCAGCTGTTTTAATCTAGAAAGAGAGCGGAATGGATCTACTATAACCTTACCTGTATCAGAGTCTTTTCTTAAGAAAAGCTGCCCTTCAGTAATATAACCAGTATTATCTGGAATTGCATGTGTGATATCACCTCCACTAAGAGTAGTTACAGCAATAATAGTTATAGACCCTCCATCGGGTAATTGAACCGCTTTTTCATAAATTTTTGCAAGATCGGAATATAGAGAACCAGGCATAGAGTCTTTTGAAGGAATTTGGTCCATTCTATTACTAACTATACTTAATGCATCTGCATATAGAGTCATGTCTGTTAAAAGCACCAAAACTTTTTCATTTTTATCCACAGCAAAATATTCTGCAGCAGTTAATGCCATATCTGGAATAAGAAGCCTCTCTACCGGGGGCTGTTCTGTAGTATTTACAAAACTTATGATTTTATTTAATGCTCCAGCGTTTTCGAATACCTGCTTAAAATATAGATAATCATCATTTGTAAGTCCCATGCCACCAAGGATAATCTTATCTACATCTGCTCTTAAAGCAACTTGAGCCATAACTTGGTTATAGGGCTGATCTGGATCGGCAAAGAATGGAATTTTTTGACCAGAAACAAGAGTGTTGTTAAGGTCGATTCCAGCAATTCCTGTAGGGATTAATTCTGATGGTTGTTTCCTTCTATAGGGGTTAACAGATGGACCTCCAATATATCTTCTTTCACCATCTACCGCTGGCCCTTTATCGATTGGATCTCCAAATGCATTAAAAAATCTACCAGAAAGATCATCACTTACTCTAAGTACAGGAGGTTCTCCAAAAAATACAACCTCGGCATTTGTGGCGATTCCCTCTGTTCCTGAGAAAACTTGGAGGGTGATAAGATCTCCTTTGATTTTAACAACCTGAGCAAGTCTGCCCGATACAGTTGCCAACTCCTCATTTGTAACTCCTTTTGCTTTTAGAGAAACAGTTGCTTTTGTGATTGATTGGAGCTGTGTATATATTTTTTGAAATGCCTTACTTGCCATTGTTTATCTCCTTTTTAAGTTGATCTAAATATTTATTAAAATCATCGCTCATATAATGAGAGTAATTCATCTGCTTAAGAATGTTAATTAAGTTCTTATAGAATGTTGAGCATTCTTCAAAATCCTCAAAATCAAATTCTTGATGACATATATCTAAGACTAGATCTAACATATAACTCTGTCTTTCCATTGGACAGTTTGCATCAATTTTGTCAAAAGCATCTTGCTGTAAAATAACAAAATCTATAAGCTCAGATCTCCAATATCTCTTGTGATATTCAAGAGGTACTCCATCGTCCCCTAGGATATTTATCTGCTCATAAGCCTCTTTACCTCTAAGAACTATATTTTTACCATCTAATACTCTACTAACCCAATTAGGATCAATTTTTTTAGCAAAGTCTTCAATAATTTCTGGATATTCTAAATATTTAGAGTAAGAGTCAATAGGGTCAACTGCAGGATATCTTTTTCTATCTGCTCTGTTTTGTGATAGAGCAAAGAAACAACGAGCTGCTTTTTTGGTTGATTCTGTTACTGGCTCTTTGAGATTACCACCAGCTGGCGAAACGGTACCAATAAATGTGACTGAGCCAGTAGATCCATTATTTAACTCAACGATTCCAGCCCTAGCATAAAAACTAGAGATAATTGCAGGAAGGTCCATTGGGAAGGCATCTGCACCTGGTAGCTCCTCCATTCTATTACTCATCTCTCTTAATGCTTGTGCCCATCTAGATGTTGAGTCGGCAAGCAGAAGAACTTTTAACCCCATTGATCTGTAATACTCACCAATTGTCATTGCTGTATATACCGATGCTTCGCGGGCAGCTACTGGCATATTTGATGTATTACAAATAATTGTTGTTCTTTCCATTAGCATTCTTCCTGTACGAGGATCTTCTAACTGAGGAAATTCTGTAAATATCTCTACAACCTCATTAGCTCTTTCTCCACAGGCGGCAAAAATAATTATATCAGCTTCTGCTTGCTTAGAGATTGCATGTTGAAGAACGGTTTTACCACTTCCGAATGGTCCAGGTATAAAACCAGTTCCACCTTCGGCAATTGGGTTAAATGTATCAATAACTCTAACCCTAGTCTCCATAATCTTATATGGTCTAGGTTTCTCTTTGTAATTTGTTATGGCAACTTTAACTGGCCATTTTTGAGTCATTGTAACATTAATCTTATTTCCTTCTCCATCAATTAATGTGGCAATTGTCTCTTTAACTGTATATTCTCCCTCCTGAGCAATACTCTCAACAGTATATTCTCCTTTATAAGAAAATGGAACCATGATTTTATGTGGCAACCAACCCTCTTTTACCTCTCCAAGCCAATCGGCAGCAGTAACAATATCTCCTTTTGTTACAATTGGTTTAAATACCCATTTTTTCTCATAATCTAAAGCAGATGTATACTCTCCTCTTTTAAGGAATACACCTTCCATTGTCTCCAAATTATTCTGTAGACCATCATATATACTAGTAAGGAGACCTGGACCAAGTTCTACTTCTAGCATGTGTCCCATGAACTCAGCAGTATCTCCAGATTTAAGACCTCGTGTACTTTCATATACCTGAACAAAAGCCTCACTTCCATTAACCTTAATAACCTCTGCCATCAATCTTGTTCCTTGAACATCGATGAAGCAAATTTCATTTTGAGCCACTGGACCATCCACCTCTATTGTAACGAGGTTAGAAATGATCCCTTTGACAATACCTTTTGTTTTCATATATTAATTATTATTTTCCAGATTAAATGATCCTCTTACCTCTTCTATCAACTTTTTAAATATTTCTGTTCCCTTTTTCTTATCTAATTCGCTCCATCTCTTAACTAAGCTTGCTTTATATATAAACGATAGTATGACATTTATGTCAAAGTAATTATATAAGCATATTTCGTTGGCTTTATTCCATTTTAAAAGATCTAGTTGTTGCTCTCTCTCTAAAATATTTGGATTATTGATAGCTGCAATAATTGAGGGAGCATCCTCTGAGACAAGTGAAAGTCCAAAGTCTTGAGATTTAGATGTTGAAAGTTGTTCAGTCACTTGATTATTGCCCACCAAATACTTAGAAATATCTAAATTTGATTTTCTAGCAATAAATGCTGCTTGAATATTCCTTATTTCTAAATCATATTTAAAGAATTCTCTAAGGAATCTTATTTTTGATTTTGCAACTTCTCTATAAAAATGATTTGAAAGTTTACTCTCCTCTATACCAAATAACAACCATTCAATAGATCGTAAATCCTCCTCATTTTTTAATGAAAACTTGATATGATTAAGCAGATTATCGAAAGAGTACCCACTATTTTCATACTCAAGAATCATGTCTGGTAAGCCAGATATAATATAATGGTAGTTTCCCATAACACCTATTCTCCAAAGATTAACTCTTTGCTCTTAGGTTTAAGATATGCAGAGAACAACTCTTCAAAGTCAGTATCGGTGAAGCTAATGAAGTATCCATCATTCTTATTCCCAATCTTAAATCCTGAGCCAATTTTCTTAGTAAACGAAATATCTAACCCAACAGAGAACTCTTTTTTAATATCGTTAAAGTAGGCTTCGTCTAATTTAGTTTTTAGAGCTTCTGGTAAAAGAACTTCTAATTTTATCGCCTCATCTTTAGGGTTAAATGACTCTATGGCCGATTTTAGCAATGTTTTTATAAAATCGCTATCAACCATAGCATTACTAATAGGTTTTGATAAGATGTTTTTTAATAAGGACTCTTCAATTTGCTGCTTAATTGTGGCAATTGATTGACGGCTAACCATCTTAAGTTCATTCTCGATTTTCAGTTTATAGTCAGCAGCCTCTTTTTTAGCTTTTTCCAAAATTGAATCATACTCCTTTTTGGCATTTTCTACTATTTGATTGGCCTCTTCCTTAGCCTTAGATACTATCTCCTGAGCCTCTTTTTGTCCTTTAGATAACCCCTCTGAGTAGAGTTTATCTGTTAGCTCTTGCAACTTATTTTGCATATCGTCATTGTTTTTAGTTTCATCAAAGATATAAAAAAAATAAAAGAGGAGTTGTTAATTGAGTCACTTTTTTATCCAGTTAATGTTCAACTTTTAGCACTTTAAAAATATTTTTTCTATTGTTCCTCTTATAATTTTTTTGAAAGGACTCAATATATATTAAAATGAAAAAGGGAACAATAATAAATTGTCCCCTTTTATAATAATATATAATATTAACTTAACTTAAGAAGCCAAGTAGAATACCTGCTGCTACTGCACTACCAATTACTCCAGATACATTTGGACCCATTGCATGCATTAGTAAATAGTTTGATTTGTCATATTCCAATCCTACACTATGAGAAACCCTAGCAGAGTCTGGAACCGCAGAGACTCCAGAGTTTCCAATTAGAGGGTTGATTTTATTTCCTTCTGTTAGGAAAATATTAAATAGCTTCACAAAAAGAACCCCAGCTGTTGTTGCAATTACAAACGAACCTGCTCCTAAAAGGAAAATATATACTGAGTTCCACTGTAAAAACTTATCTGCTTGAGTAGAAAAACCTACAGTAAGTCCAATTAAAATTGTTACTACATCAATTAGTGGACCACGTGCTGTTTCTGCCAATCTTCTTGTTACTCCACTCTCTTTAAGGAGGTTACCAAAAAATAGCATACCTAGTAAAGGAAGGCCAGATGGCACTATAAAGGCAGTAAGAAGGAGCCCAATAATTGGGAATAGTTTCTTCTCAGTCTGTGATACTGCTCTAGGGGCTTTCATCTTAATTAATCTCTCTTTATTGGTAGTAAGAGCTCTCATAATTGGTGGCTGAATTACTGGAACTAGAGCCATATATGAATATGCCGATACAGCAATAGCACCCATTAAGTCTGGAGCCAATCTAGAAGATAGGAAGATAGCAGTAGGGCCATCAGCTCCCCCAATAATACCAATTGCTCCTGCCTCTGCTGGAGAGAATCCAACAGCTAATGCAATAGCATATGCCCCAAAAATACCAAATTGAGCCGCTGCTCCAATTAGCATTAATTTAGGATTAGATATTAGAGCAGAAAAATCTGTCATAGCACCAATTCCTAAGAATATGAGGGGAGGGTAGAATCCTTTTTGTACTCCTTGATACAAAATATTAAAAACGGAACCCTCTTCATATACACCAATGTTTAATCCTGGGAAAAGAGGAATGTTGCCAATTACTATACCAAAACCAATAGGAATAAGTAATAGAGGCTCCCAATCTTTTTTTATTGCCAGATATACAAACAGAAGACCAATCAATATCATCAATATATGACCTGGAGTTGCATTAGCAAAACCTGTATATTGAAAAAATGTTGCAAGGTTATCTGTAATTAACGAAAAAATTCCTTTATTATCCATTTTATCCAATAATTATAAGCGGAACTCCTTCTAAAACAGAGTCTCCTTTGTTTGCTTTTACACTTACAACTTTACCATCTGCTGTAGCCTCAATAACATTCTCCATTTTCATGGCTTCAAGAATCATTAATTTCTGGCCTTTTTGAACAGCATCACCTTCTTTTACAGCTACTTCTAATATTACTCCAGGAAGAGGAGATGAAACTACAGTCTCTGTTCCAGAAGAGACAGGTCTAGTTATATTTGCCTCAACTTTTGCTGGTTTATTAATTTTTGATAATGGAAGAGACTGTTTCTTAGCAGGACGTGAGATCTCAACTTTAAATGGAGTTCCATTTACCTCAACCTCAGCAATCGTATCTTCTACATTAGTAATGGTAACAGCATAGTCATTACCATTTATTTTTAACTTGTATTCTTTCATATCTTGTGATAGATTAAAGTCTATTTTTTGTTTGGTGTTTCTCTAAGGGTATAAATTTTAGAACTCCATGGAGAGTAGTTCTTTGTTACTTTTTGTATGGTCAGAATTGTATTCTCAATATCATGAACCTCTTCATCTTCATAAAAAGAATGAAGGGCAGTGGCAATCGCTGCATATACCTCGGCAGGTGTCTCTTCTGTGCTAACAACTTTTTTGTCAGATTTAGTAGAAACAATTCCAGATTTCTTTCTGCTTAATGAGATATTATACTTACCAACATATTTAAATAATAGATATAACATAATAAGAGCAGTAAATACTATAGACATTGCAGTGAAAGCCATTATTCCACCGTATGGATCTACCTCCATAAAAATCAGGCTAGTTGGAACAGAGTCAACACCACAGTTATTAGTGCTAGGTGATGTATGTTCCAAAACAACCCATGTGTTTTTATGGTCGACTGTTTTTTTATCTAACATTACATCTTCACCATCTTTAGCTCTACCAAAAGATATATTTTCACTTAAAAGTTGGTGAGGGATAGCTATCCTATCAATTATAGTTCTACCATCACTACTTACCAGAATAATCTCTTTCGAATCCTCAAGTTTAAAATTGAGGTGAAATGTTCCTCTTCTAGGCATACCATCTGCAAAAAAGAGAACGTGTTGTCTTGGTCTAACTTTAGTTAATATATCCCCCCTAGGGATCATATATTTGGTTAGATTATCTGCATCATTGGTTATATAACATCCTCCAATATCTACAGTACCATAGGAAGTATTGAAAAGTTCAATCCACCCACTTCTATTACCATAGCTATCCACAAAATCATCAGTATTGGTTACCAAAATCTCGTTGATACGCATATCACTCATATTTTGGGCATTAAGATGATAATTGGCAGATAATAAAACCAACAACAAAAAGACTATTATATTTTTTTTCATTATTTGTTGATTTTAATTTATAGTGGCAGATTATCGTGTTTTTTAGCTGGATTAGTCAACTTTTTAGTTGCTAATTGTTGTAGAGCACGTATAATTCTAAAGCGAGTATTTCTTGGCTCAATTACATCATCGATATAACCATATCTAGCGGCATTATAAGGGTTGGCAAAGGCATCTCTATACTCTTTCTCTTTTTCAGCAGCCAATGCTACTGGATTTTCTGCTGCTGCAACCTCTTTACTGTATAATACCTCAATTGCACCAGAAGGACCCATCACAGCAATCTCAGCATTAGGCCAAGCATAGTTTATATCTCCTCTAAGATGTTTACTACTCATAACACAGTATGCTCCACCATATGATTTTCTAAGAGTAACTGTAATTTTTGGAACAGTAGCCTCTCCATAAGCATAAAGCAGTTTTGCTCCATGAAGAATAATTCCGCCATACTCTTGTTGTGTACCTGGTAAGAAACCTGGTACGTCTACTAAAGTGACTAATGGAATATTAAATGCATCACAGAATCTAACAAATCTTGCAGCTTTTCTAGAAGCATTGTTATCTAATACACCAGCTAATACTTTAGGTTGATTGGCAACAATACCTACAGAAACACCGTTAAATCTAGCAAAACCAACAATGATGTTAGTTGCATAATCTTTGTGAACTTCTAAGAATTTACCATCATCTACTAATGCACCAATAACCTCATACATATCATAAGGTTTGTTAGGGCTATCAGGAATAATTTCATTTAGAGAGTCTTCAAGTCTGTCAATAGGATCTGAAGTAGGAACAATAGGAGCCTCTTCTAGATTGTTTTGTGGAAGAAAACTTAATAGATCTCTAATTATTTTTAGTCCCTCCTCCTCTGTATCAACAGCAAAATGAGCTACACCACTTTTTGAAGCATGAACACTAGCACCACCTAGTTGCTCTTGAGTAACATCTTCTCCAGTTACTGTTTTAACAACTTTTGGTCCAGTCAAAAACATGTAACTTGTACCCTTAGTCATTATATTGAAGTCTGTAAGAGCAGGGGAGTAAACGGCTCCTCCAGCACATGGGCCAAAAATTGCCGATATTTGTGGAACAACACCTGACGCTAAGATATTTCTTTGGAAAATTTCTGCATATCCAGCAAGAGCATTAACTCCCTCTTGAATACGAGCTCCACCTGAGTCATTAATACCGATAACAGGTGCTCCCATTTTCATAGATTGATCCATTATTTTGCAAATTTTCATTGCAAAACTCTCAGAGAGAGACCCGCCAAATACAGTAAAGTCTTGGGCAAATACGTAGACTAATCTACCATCTATTGTACCAAAACCTGTTACAACACCATCTCCAAGAAATGTGCTTTTTTCCATTCCAAAATTTGTACATCTGTGTTGAACAAACATATCAAATTCTTCAAAACTACCTTCGTCAAGTAGCATAGCGATTCTTTCACGAGCGGTATATTTACCTTTTTGGTGTTGAGAGTCTATTCTCTTTTGACCCCCACCTAAACGCGCTTTTTCACGTAATTGGATTAGCGCTTTTACCTGTTCTAATTGTTGGCTCATTGTTATTATTATAAACGATTATTTAATATGACCAAGTTAATTATTGTTTATTTGGATCTTCACAAAGTTCTGTTAATACACCCATAGTAGATTTAGGATGAAGAAAGGCTATATTCAAACCTTCTGCACCTTTTCTAGGTGATTTATCGATTAACTGAACACCTTTTGAGTCTAGCTCATCTAGACTAACTTGAAGTCCTTCTTCTGTGGCAAAAGCAATATGATGTACGCCCTCTCCCTTTTTCTCTATAAATTTACCAATTGGACCATCAGGACTGGTGCTTTCTAAAAGCTCAATCTTAGTTTGACCAACCATAAAGAATGCAGTCTTTACTTTTTGATCGGCAACCTCCTCTACAGAGTAGCATTTTAAACCTAATTTCTCTTCGTAGAATGGTATAGCAATCTCAAGTGATTTAACTGCAATACCGATGTGTTCAATATGCGATATTTTCATAATAATATAAATAGTGAATGTTTATTTTAAATATATCCCACAAAGTTATGAAATATAAAAGATGATACAAAAAAAAGTGATTTCCAAGAAATCACTTTTTTCTTATAATTTTTAAGAATTGTTGGTTCTAATGTTCCATAGTGTGATAAACATTCTGAACATCATCGTCATTTTCGAATTTTTCAATTAGTTTTTCGAGTTCAGCTCTCTGTTCTGGGGTCACACTTTTTAATTCTGTATTAGGGATTCTTTCGAAACCACCAGTTATTAACTCAAAATTATTCTCTTCAATATATTTTTGGATAGCACCATACGCCTCAAAAGAACCATAAATAACTATCTCGCTCTCCTCCATAAATAACTCCTCGGCTCCATAGTCAATTAGCTCAAATTCAAGCTCTTCTAAATTTATCTCTTTGTCAGATTTTACTTTGAAAACAGATTTATGATCAAACATAAACTCCACACTACCAGAAGTTCCTAAAGAGCCTCCAAACTTATTGAAATAACTTCTAATATTTGCGACTGTTCTGGTAGTATTATCAGTTGCAGTCTCAACTAAAAAAGCAACCCCATATGGACCATATCCCTCATATACTACCTCTTTATACTCTGAGTGATCTTTTTCCACAGCTCTTTTAATTGCCCTTTCTATATTGTCTTTTGGCATATTTTCAGAGCGAGCTGTTGATATTATTGCTCTTAATCTAGGATTATTATCGGGATCAGGACCTCCACCTTTAGCTGCAATTGTAATCTCTTTACCCAAGCGAGTAAAGATTTTTGACATATTTCCCCACCTTTTTAATTTTCTCTCTTTTCTAAATTCGAATGCTCTTCCCATTTGATCTTAATTTACAGAAAATAGACCCTGTTATTGGTTTATTTTAATTCTTGCAATGTATTTATCGGCTTCAAAACCCTCTAAAGTTTGAGGATATTTAACTTTAATTTCTTCGTATACCTTTAATGCTTGGTCAAAATTTCCCATCTCCTCATACAATAATGCTGCTTTTTGCATATAAGTAGCAGCAAAAATATTGTCTGCATGTGAAGCTGCACGATTATAATAATTAACGGCCTCTTTAAGATTGTTTAGTCCAACATAAGCATCACCGATATTACAAATAGCTCTAGCTTGGAAAATAGGATCTTTTGTTTTGTATCTTTTTAAAGAATTGATAGCCTCTTGGTAGTTCTCTAAATTTAATTGAGCTACGCCAATGTAAAAATCAATTGATTTAGGAGCCGCCGACCCAAATTTCTGTTTAATTTGCAAAAAACCAAGAGCATTTCCATCTCCATTAAGAGCTAATTCAAAAGAGTCTGCCCTAAAATACTGCTCTGCAACAAATGTTTGAGCAACAGCCTCTTCTTTTAAAGGTTTTCTGTATAAATTTTGATAAGCAAAAATAGTGGCTGACAATCCAATGATTGCAATTACTGTATAGATTGCAGTATTTTTGTGTTTTTGAACGAATTGCTCAGTCTTACTAAGAGCAATTTCTACACTCTCTTCAGGATCTTGATGATTAATTTTCTTTGACATTTGATCATATTTTTTAGCAGGATGCAAATTTACAATATTTTATCTAATCTCAAAGCTTAAAAGAAGAAATATAGTAACTTTGTAATCTAGATTCTATTTAAAATAAAAATTAATGTATTTACATAAAATTGAGATAGAGGGCTTTAAAAATCTAGAGTCTTTAAAACTGAGTTTTGACCCAAAGATAAATTGCATCACAGGTTTAAATGGCTCTGGTAAAACAAACTTATTGGACTCGATATATTTTCTATCTATGACAAAGAGTTATTTTAGCGTTTTAGATAGTAACTCCATTAATTTTAATGGTTTGTTTTCAAGAATAAGTGGTTCTTTTGCTAATATTGATAATACAATAGACACTATAAATGTTCTAATTAGGAGAGATTCTCAAAAAACAATATCTAAAAATGGCAAAAATTATAGTAAGCTATCTGACCACATTGGATTGTATCCAATAGTAATGGTGTCACCTTTTGATACATGCTTAATCAATAACTCTTCGGAGGAGAGAAGAAAATTTATGAATTATATCTTGTCACAAACAGATCGAGGTTATCTTGCAAGTGTTCAAAGATATAATTCTATACTTTCACAAAGAAATAAGGTTTTAAAAGATAATAAGCTATCTCTGGATGCCAGTCTTCTTGATATATATGAGCAAAAAATGTCAAACATATCTGTTGATATTTTCAATGCTAGAGATGAGATGATATCTCAAATTTCTCCAATAGTTAATAACTATTATAACATATTATCAGACAATAAAGAAGAGGTTAGTATTATATATAAATCTGAGTTATATAAGAATAGTTTATCAGATCTTTTCCAAAAGAACATAGAAAAAGATAGAGCACTTGGATTTACTACATCTGGAGTTCATAGAGATGATATGATATATCATATGAATGGACAAAGTTTTAAATATTTTGCGTCTCAAGGTCAACAAAAATCTTTTTTAGTTGCTTTAAAGCTTGCCCAATATCAGTTAATTAGAGAGAGATTAGGCGTAAAACCAATAATGTTGCTAGATGATTTATTCGATAAATTAGATATTAATAGAGTAAAAAATTTAATTAAAATTGTTTCATCTCAAGATTTTGGGCAGGTATTCATAACAGATAGTAATAAGTTAAGAGTTAATGATATTTTTCAAAATCTTAATTGTGAATTTAAAAGTTATGAATTTTCTAATGGATCACTATCAATATGAAAAGAGAGAATTTTAAAACAATAAAAGATTTAATTGATATTTTTTTGGATCAAAATGGACTCAGAGAAGGTCTTTTATCAGTTGATATTATTAAGTCTTTTCATAAAAATATAGGTTTAACATTAAGTCAATCTATCATTAATGTTAAATATTCTAAAGGTAATATTTTTTGCAAAGTAGAATCTTCTGTGTTGAGAAATGAGCTTTTTATGTCTAGAGAGTCAATCAAAAATAAAATAAATAGTGATTTAGGGGAGGAGTATGTTAAGCATATTATTATTAAATAGTTTGTATTATGATTAAAGTAGTTGTAGATAGAGATATCCCTTTTTTAAATGGAGTCCTAGATTGTTATGCCAAAGTTGAGTATTGTAAGGGTACAGAAATAAATAATAGTATAATTAAAGACTCTAATGCATTAATAATTAGAACTAGAACTATATGTGATAAGGAGCTGCTAGAGGGTACTTCAATAGAATCTATTTACACTGCAACCATCGGCACAGATCATATAGATAAAGATTATTGTGAGAAGCATGGAATTGCGATTTATGATTCATCTGGGTGTAATGCATGGGGAGTTGTTCAATACGTTATTAACTCTATATTTAGTATTTATACAAATCAAGGTGTTGATATTAAAGGCAAAAGTATTGGTATTATAGGTTGTGGGAATGTTGGTGAGAGGTTAGCTTATATTGCTAAATTTTTGGGGTTCAATGTTATTAGACATGACCCTCAAATTCAAGAGTTGCTAAGATCAGGAGTTGAAGTTGATTCACCCTTAGGATATAAAAGAGACAAAGATGACTACTTTAGTCTAGATTATCTATTAAAAGAGTCTGATATAGTATCACTACATGTTCCTTTAAATAATTCTACATATAAGATGTGTAATGATACCTTTTTTACTAAAATTAAAAAAAATGCTCTTTTTATTAATAGTTCAAGAGGTGCTGTTATAGAAGATTTATCAATTATTAAATATAGAGAGTTATTGTCTGGTGTAATTATGGATGTATGGAACAATGAACCAGCTATTAACCCTCAATTGCTATCTATAGTAGATATTGCTACTCCTCATATTGCAGGTTATTCTTTAGAAGGTAAAGCAAATGCTACTCAGATATGTGTTAGAAACTTTTCGAGACACTATAAAATACTTGATTTACAAGAGTTTAAAATATCGCTACCGTCGGTATTTGAATCAGATATTATTGAAGATAAGGCATTATCGACAATGTCTTATGCAAATAATATTGTCTCTTCATATTTTGACATTTTAAAAATAGACAAATTATTTAGAGAAGATTTTACTAAATTTGAAAGAATTAGAGATAATTTTGATTACAGACGTGAAACTCCAATGTCTGTTTATTTAAAATTATCCAAATTGTTTAACACTATTATATAACCTACAAAAACTTAGAAAGATGTTTAGTAAAGAGGATTTAAAGCAGATTAGTGATAGAGGATCTGATTTGGATTATATTAATGAACAAATCAGTTTTTTTATTGATGGATTTCCAGATATTGATATTGTTGCCCCTGCAACAGTTGGGAGTGGTATTATTGATCTGTCTGATGAGCATATTTCACACTATCAGAGAATATACGTGAACTTTGAAGGGGATATTGTGAAATTTGTACCAGCTTCTGGAGCTGCCACTAGAATGTTTAAAGACTTATATCAAGCATTGGAATCTATAAAAGTTAATGGAGAGTCATACTCAGATTCAATTATTGATACTTTATTTAATAATCTAGAAAAATTCCCTTTTTATAAAGAACTCACTAGTATGTCAAATATAAATAGAGCTTCAAAAGAGAGTATTATAAAGGGAATATTGTTTTCTGATGGGTTGAATTACAGCGAATTGCCAAAAGCATTGATTAAATTTCATAAATATATTAATTTTGAGAGGACCTCTTTTGAAGAGCAGCTTGTGGAGTCAACAAAGTATTGTAAAAGTCAAAAAGGTTCTACAAATGTTTATTTTACAGTTTCAGACAATCATCTTGACAAATTTAAAGAATTAGAGAAAAGGGTATTATGTGGGCTTCAAGAGGAGTATTTAACATCATTTAATATAAACTATTCTGTCCAAGATAAAGTTACTGATACAATTGCGGTAAACTTAGATAACACTCCATTTAGAGATAATAATGGCAGTTTGCAATTTAGACCTGCTGGTCATGGTGCTTTACTTAAAAACTTAAATAGAATTAATTCCGATGTTATTGTAATTAAAAACATTGATAATGTTTGCAGAGAGAATCTTTCCCAGGATACAATTCTTTGGAAGCAAGTATTAATTGGTATTTTACTAGAGGCTAGAGATATGGTTTATGACTACATCAATAAGTTGGACTCCAATAATACAGATATCATAGATTCTCTAGTAATGGATGAAATAGAAGCTTTTTTAGAAAGTAGATTTTCAATCGTAATTCCTCCTTTGCCAAAGGAGATAAGAGCAGCTTATTTGAAGGAGAAGTTAAATAGACCGATAAGGGTGTGTGGAATGGTTAAAAATACTGGAGAGCCTGGTGGAGGACCATATATTTGCAAAGATTTTGATGGCTCAACATCATTACAAATACTAGAGTCTGCTCAATTAGATAGCTCAAATTCAAAGATTAATGAGTTAGTGAGTAATGCTACACATTTTAATCCAGTTGATATTGTGTGTTCTATAAAAGACAGAGATGGTAAAACATTTGATTTGTCAAAATTTGTTGATAAACAAGCTGGATTTATATCAATTAAAAGTATTAATGGAAAATCAATTAAAGCATTAGAGCTACCTGGGCTTTGGAATGGGTCTATGAGTCAGTGGAATACTATCTTTGTACAAGTTCCATTATCTACTTTTAATCCTGTAAAGACGATATTTGATTTGTTAAAGCCTGAGCATAATAGCTAGATTTTTATATATAAAAATAGGCTGACTAAAAAACTTATTAGTCAGCCTATTGTGTATTTACTCAGAATATATTTAAAAATTATTCAGGATCTTGAAGCAAAAGACCACTTCCCTTTGTTCCATTAACAAATAGTAATGAGTGGTTTTTACGTTCTCTCTTTTCCCAATCTTTTTTATGATAAGCGTAACTAACTATTAGAGGCACAATAGTAGTTGCTTCTGCATATACCATCTGCTCATGTGCAGTATCGACTTTGCCCCAAGAGTTAGCCTCTTTTAATGTAGATGAGGAGCATGCACCGTCTCTAACATCGGCAACGGTAATTTGAACAGCATATTTATGCATTGGAACGTCAAAACCTAAACACTCAGCACAAACAACGGTGTCTTGTGCAAAATTTTTAGGAACACCTCCACCAATCATAAATAATCCACTACTTTTTGCTGCCATTTTAACCTCGGTCAGTTCTCTAAAATCTGCAACAGAATCAATACTTAAATATGGTTTACCCTCTTTTATCCTTTCTACTTGATGCATTACCAATCCAAAACCTGCACTACAGTCACTAAAGGCAGGAACGAATATTGGAATATTTAATTCATATGCTGTTTGAATTAGAGAATTTTTCTTTTTAGAATTTGTAGATAGCCATTTACCAATTTCAAAAATAAATTCCCTAGAAGAGTAAGGCCTTGGTTCAAGTGAGTCCGCGATTTGTTTGATTGTTGCATCACAGAACTGAAGCTCTTCCTCGTCGATATAAGTGTCGTAAATTCTATCGATATAATTATTTCTTAAATGAGTATCATCAATAAATTGAGATCCTTTATAGTGCTTAAAGCCTAAAGCCTCAAAAAAGTCCATATCTATTATAGAAGCACCCGTTGCAACTATTGCATCAATCATATTAAAACGGATCATATCTACATAGGCCTGCATACATCCACCAGCAGATGTGCTTCCTGCAAGGATTAGCCAATTTGTTGACTCCTTATCATTTATCATCATCTGTAAAATATCTGCAGCTGCAGCAGTATCTCTTGACGAAAAAGACATTTCACGCATTGAGTCTATAATATAGGAAGAATCAAATGCAGTTATGTCAATGTGTTTGATAGTCTCTTTAAGGAGATCTTGTTTATTCAATTCCATTTTATAAAATATATTTAATTTTTTGCAAAGATATATATTTTAGGATAACTACAAGTAAGAACAAGATTTTTACTATTTTTGCCAAAAATTATTATTGGCCTGATTATGTTTGATTCTTCAACTCTTAAAAGATTCTCTACACTAGAGACACCATTTTATTATTACGACTTAGATCTTTTGAAAAAATCATTAGATTTATATACTAACGAGTTGAATAAGTATGGTTTTCACGCTCATTTTGCATTAAAGTCAAATGCAAATCCTAAAATTTTGAATATAATAAAAGGATATGGTTTAGGAGCTGACTGCGTAAGTGGAAATGAAGTTGCTCTGGCATTAAAATTAGGATTTGACTCAAAAAAAATAGTATATGCAGGGGTTGGAAAATCAGATAAAGAGATAATTACGGCATTGAACGGAGATATATTTTGTTTTAACTGTGAGTCAATTCCTGAGATTCAAGTAATAAATCAACTTGCATTAAATCTAAACAAGATAGCAGATATATCTCTTCGAATCAACCCAGATGTTGATGCTCATACACATAAATATATTACAACAGGTAGATCTCAAGATAAATTTGGTATAAGTCATTGGATGTTTGATGATATTATTCAAACAATTAAAAGATGTAGTAATATAAGATTAACTGGATTACATTTTCACGTTGGTTCTCAAATCACAGATTTAAATGTTTTTGAGATGCTTTCAAAAAGAGTGAATGAGATAGTCTCAATATTTAATGATAAAGGGTTTTATATATACAATATCAATATGGGTGGGGGTCTTGGAATTGATTATTCCGATCCAGACTCTAATCCAATCCCAGATTACAAAGCATATTTTTCAATTATTGATAAAAATCTGAAAAGGAATCCAGATCAGGCTGTACATTTTGAACCAGGTAGAGCAATTGTAGCTCAATGTGGAACGCTCATATCTCGAGTATTGTATGTAAAGATGGGAAAAGGTAAAAAATTTGCAATACTAGATGCTGGAATGAATGATTTAATTAGGCCTGCACTATATCAAGCTTCTCATAAAATTCAGAATCTAAGCTCTTCCGGAAGATTATTAAAGTATGATGTTGTTGGCCCAGTGTGTGAATCGAGTGATAGGTTTGGTAAAAATATACTTCTACCTAAAACATCAAGAGGAGATTTAATTGCTATAAGATCGGCTGGAGCATATGGTCAAGTTATGGCAATGAGGTATAATCAAAAGGAGTTAGCTCCAGAATATTATTCAGAATAGTAATAATTAAAAGATAATACTATGGCAAGATTGAGTTCTAAGGATTTGTATATTACAAAAGTATATGATCTTTTTAGGAAAAAAGGTTTAAAGTTAACAATGGAAGAGATTGCGACATCTCTTAAATTAACGAAAAAAACACTTTATAATAATTTTTCTAGTAAAGAGGAGCTAATGCGTACTGTTATGCAGTATGTTATAGAAGATATAGAATTTAAGATTAATCTTGCATTGAATACTGGTAAAAATGCAATAGAGGCTCTTTATCATACAAGTGAGATGATGAACAAGTCATTGGAACAGATTGGGCCATTATTAATGAATGATTCTGCTGAGCTTTTACCAGATTTAAAGGTTTTAGATCATGCAGATAGATTAAGTTTCTATCATAGAATAATCAAAGAGAATTTGATTAGAGGTGTTGAGGAGGGTTTATATAGAGAAGAGATTAATGTTGAATTGGTTACTCTCTTTTTTACCTCTGCAATGGCAAAGATATACTCATGGAATGGATCGTATTTATATCTTAGAGACCCCTATTTGTTTCATTCGGAATTAGTAAGATATCATTTAGAATCAATAGTAAATGACAAAGGAAGAGAGGTTCTAAGATCCTATGTTTTAAAATAAAATAGAAATAGATTTTTTAATATGTTTGATAATTTAATAGATAGATTAGAGAGTTCTTTCAAATTACTCAAAGGAGAGGGGAAGATCACAGAAATTAATGTTGCGGAGACGCTTAAAGATATAAGAAAAGCGCTATTAGATGCCGATGTTAGTTATAAAATTGCAAAGAGTTTTTGTGATGATGTTAAAGAGAAGGCTTTAGGTCAAAATGTTCTAAAGGCGGTAAGGCCAGGACAAATGATGACAAAGATTGTCCACGACGAGCTTACTCGTTTGATGGGTAGCGAAGCACAAGACATTAATGTTAAAGGAAATCCTGGTGTTGTTTTAGTAGCTGGTCTTCAGGGATCAGGAAAAACCACATTTAGTGGAAAACTAGCTTTAAACTGTAAATCTAAGAGAGCGTTAAAAACAATGCTAGTAGCTTGCGATGTATATAGGCCTGCAGCTATTGAACAATTAAAAATTTTAGGAGAACAAATTGGAGTATATGTATATACCCAGCTTGAATCTAAAGATCCTGTATCTATTGCTACCAATGCTATTAAATATGCAAAACAAGAGGGATATTCGCTAGTTATTATTGATACTGCAGGTCGTCTTGCTATTGATGAGCAGATGATGGATGAGATATCGAGAATAAAGTGGGCAGTAAATCCTACAGAAACACTATTTGTAGTTGACTCAATGACGGGTCAAGATGCTGTAGAGACCGCTAAGGCTTTTAATGATAGATTAGATTTTGATGGTGTTGTTTTAACTAAGTTAGATGGAGATACCAGAGGGGGAGCTGCCTTATCAATCAAAGCAGTAGTAAATAAACCAATTAAATTTGCTTCATCTGGAGAGAAAATGGATGCTCTAGATGTCTTTCATCCAAAAAGAGTAGCAGATAGAATCTTGGGAATGGGTGATGTGGTCTCTTTAGTTGAAAAAGCTCAAGAGCAATTTAACGAAGAAGAGGCTAGAAAACTCCAAAAAAAGTTAGCTAAAGATCAGTTTACTTTAAATGATTTTTACAAACAGATTCAGCAAATTAAAAAAATGGGTAATATCAAAGACTTAGCATCTATGATTCCAGGAATGGGAAAGATGATAAAGGATGTTGATATAGATAATAGTGCTTTTAAGGGAATTGAGGCTATTATTCAATCTATGACAGAGCAAGAGAAGGAGAATCCATCTATTTTAAATGGAAGTAGAAGAAAGAGAATTGCTGATGGTAGTGGAACATCTATTGCAGAGGTAAATAGGCTGGTTAAGCAGTTTGAAGATACTAGAAAAATAATGAAGAATATGGTGGGTGGAGGAGCTACAAAAGCTATGAGAGCCATGAAATCTATGAAAAGAAGATAGTTATGAAAATTTTGGATGGAAAAGCAACCGCAGATTCTATAAAATTAGAGATTGCTCAACAAGTAAAAGAGATTGTTAATAAAGGAGGTAAAAAGCCACACTTGGCTGCTATTTTAGTTGGAGAAGATGGTGCCTCTCAAACATATGTTGGCCATAAAGAGAAATCATGTAACCAAGTTGGATTTAACTCCTCTGTATTTAGATTTAAAAGTGATATATCGCAAGAGGATTTACTTAAAGAGATTGAAAATATTAACTTAGATAATGATATAGATGGTTTAATAGTTCAACTTCCTTTACCTAAGCATATAGATGAGCAGAAGGTAATTGAGGCTATTGATCCTAAAAAAGATGTTGATGGTTTTCATCCAGTAAATGTTGGAAAAATGTTACTAGGTCTTCCAACATTCATATCTGCAACTCCTGCTGGTATAGTAGAACTTTTGAAAAGGTATAATATAGAAACTAGTGGTAAGCATTGTGTTATAATTGGTAGAAGTAATATTGTCGGTAGACCGATGGCTAATCTTCTTTCTCAAAAATCACAACCTGGTGACTGTACTGTAACCATTTGTCATAGCCGAACCTCTAATTTAAAAGAGCATACCAAATCGGCAGATATTATAGTTGCAGCCTTGGGTATCCCTGAGTTTTTAAAAGGTGATATGGTTAAAGAGGGTGTTGTTGTTATTGATGTAGGAATAACTAGGGTCGAGTCTAATAATAAATCTGGTTACAGACTTGTTGGTGACGTAGAGTATGATAGTGTTGCTCCTAAGTCTTCTTATATAACACCAGTTCCTGGTGGAGTAGGGCCTATGACAATTATATCATTACTCAATAATACTCTTATTGCATCTAAAAATAAATAGAAAAGTACAGGGTTAATTCCCTGTACTTACTCTTCTACTCTCCTCTATATTTCCAACTCTTCTTGATTTTTTAGCTTTATTATTTTGACCAAAGTTATAGGTAAATGATACTGCTACTCTTTTTGAGTTGTATTTTGATTTAAACTCATAAGATTTAACATCAATATCTTTAACTCCTATCTTATTTCTATTTGTACCAAGAATATCGGTTGCCATAACAGTTAAAATAGCTCTATTTTGCATAAAGTTCTTCTTTAATGCCATTGTTAAATTGCTTTGAGCCTTTATGTTAAAAGAACCGTATGGGGCATTTGTAACAGCCCATGAACTAATTTCTAATTTATAATCCAAAGGTAACAGGATTGTATTATTTAGATTAAGCTGTCCAACAATGCTACTCTTGTAGTAATCATTTGATATGCTCTCCATATAAGAGACGTAAGTGTTAGCACTTAATGTGTACCATTTGCATATAGGTAGCTCAGTTAAAGAAATATTTATACCAAAATTATTGTTTTTACCAAAGTTATCCCAAATAAACATCTTTTCTCCTGTTTGATGATCAAATGATGGCATTTGAATAATTTGTTTTCTTGTTAAATGGCTATTTAAACTAATGTTTAAGTGACGTTTAATCCCAATTGAAAGACTAAGTTGGTGAGTATATTCTGGGGAGATTTCTGGATTACCCAATCCAAAACTTGTTGCATCTATATAAAACCTCTGAGGGTTAAGTTCTTGGAAGTTTGGTCTTCTAATTCTCAATGCGTATGAGAGCCCTAATCTGTAATTACTATTTAAACTGTATCCAGCATATAATGTAGGAAAAAGATCTACATAACTTTTAGTGGTTACCGTATCTGCACTTTTCCAATCTCCTCTTGAATTAGTATATTCTGCTCTTAAACCACCTTTAATGTCAATCAATGATTTTATTCTAGATGCAACAGAAAAGTAACCGGCCAATATATCTTCTCTATATTCAAAATTTGAACTTAAATCCGAATTTGTAGTCCATGAACTATTAATCATATCTTCCCATAAAAGATCATTATCTGTAATACTTCTTGCCCATTTTAGTCCTGCCTCAACTTTCCCAACTTTATCGATGCTGTTTTCATAATCTATCTTTAATGATCCTATATTTATTTTCTGTTCGGAATCACTTCTAAATATTGATTTTAAGTTTTGATTGATAAAATCATTATAATCATTGCTTTGATAGCTGTCTCTTCCTAATTTATATATAAAGTAATCTCCATTAACTGTTATTTCTTGATTTTTTGTTGGAGTATAGGTGTAATTAATATTTGATGAGAGATTATCAAATGAAAAGTTATTATCAATAACAGTAAATGCATTTTTAATTAATTCTCCATTTCCATTAAAAAACATGCTTCCTGTTTGATCGTCTGTTTTTTCTTTAGATTCACGAGTTATTCCAGTAATTCCAAAACCGATTGTGTTTTTACTATTTAAATAGAACTCAGAGCTAAACATTAAGTTATGAAAGTCTGTATTTCTGTTCATTTTAGTGTAGCTATCAATCAGATAGTTACTCTCTAAAATAGTCTTTGTCTTCATCGTTTGAAAACCCTGATTATATCTAGGAGAATATGTAATTGAAGAACTGCTTTTGTCTGTTCTATAATTTAGATTAAGACTACCATCGTAATTTTGATAACTTTTTTGATCATATCCAATTCCATATCCACCTTTAAGGGATCCATTCAGACCTAATCGAAAATTTCTCTTTGTTCTAATATTAATAATTCCACCAGATCCAGAAGCGTCATATTTGGATGATGGGTGTGCCATAATCTCTATTTTATCAATAATAGATCCATCTGTTCCATTTAATAGGTTTTCTAAATCTGCACCAGATAAATTTGTTGGCTTTCCATTCATCCATATTTGGACAGCCTTACCATTAAGCATAATATTACCAGAAGGATCTAGTGAAACACCTGGGGCAACTCTTAGTAGCTCTAAGGCATTATTTCCATGGGCTATTGCAGATTCAGAAATATTCATAACCAATTTGTCCATTTTTTGTTCAACTAGAGGAACTTTTGCTGTAACAATAGCAGAAGATAGTGTTATATTGTTAGTTGCCAGATTTATCTCTCCAATATTTATGCTATTATCAATAATTTTTGTGAATTGTGAAATATTTATGATTGTATCATTATACCCTATGAATGAAATTTTAATCTCATTAACATTAGAATTTTTGCACTCAAGAATAAATGATCCCAAATCATTAGCAGTTGCACCTGCAACAACTTTTTTAGTATGATCAAATGCACTTATTGTAGCAAATGATAGAGGCTCTTTAGTCCCTTTCTCTAGAACAACGCCTTTGATTATAAGATCTTTGCTTTTAGCAAAAGCAGAAGTATTTGTTATAAAAAAACAAATTAGAAATAGTCCAATTAATGATGCTTTATTGTTTAACATAGTTGTGTGATATTTTAAATAGTTTGTATAGCAAGGTTCCTTTTTCACACATTTAGACGAACAACGTCGGTGAAAAGTTGCACAAAACCTATGTTATTTTATGTTATTATAGAAATTAAAGGTAGATATTACCAACCCAACATATTGATATGTCAGAAATTATAAGAGTTATAGGGCCGTGATTATTGAATACAAATTTATAATCATCTATCAAAAAATGAGAGATAAATACTATGGAGTTAGGATTGTATTTTAAAGTGAATTCTCCATTATCGTTGCTCATACAGATAGATTCAAGATTATTTTCTGAATCAAGTATGGTTATAAGAGCATAAGTAAGAGCTTCATCTGTTTTTGTGTCAATTAATCTACCTGTAATAAGCATATTTTCAGTAGAGAATAGATTAATACTTATCAAAGATGCCAGTAAAATTATTGTGATTTTTTTCATGATTATAACTATTAATTTGTAGTGAATTTGCACTATTTCACAATACTTTTAATAATTATATTTTTATATATTCTCTTTATTAAGATTCTGTTAGTAGATTGATGTCAATATTTAATAATCTTATTTTCTTTTTTATTAGTGGGAGTTCATTAGTAATAAACTCGCTTCTTAAAAGATCTATAACAATGTTTTTTGCATCATCAGATAAAAAATACCCAACACCTCGCTTGTTATAAATAATATTATTCTGTTGCAGATAGTCGTAGGTCCTCATTACAGTATTTGGATTAACTCCATATAAAGCACCTAATTCTCTTACAGATAAAATTCTCTCATTAGCTGTTAGCTCTCCTTCAAGAATTTTCTCAAAAATTCTATCTGAAATCTGTAGATATATTGGTTTATGATCGTTAAATTCCATATGTTTAGTATTGAAGAGTTTTTATCTTTCTATATGAAAGAGCTAAAGATGTTACTGGAATGATAATATAATATATTATAGAAAATAGGTATAATGTAAACTTAAGCCAAGGCATTTGATCATACATATCTAAATAGTTCAATTTATCTAAATCATTTAGATTGACACTCATATTAATATGCTTAATTTCATTGATATTACTCCAGAATAAAAGCTTAAATGTGATTACAAATAGAGTCATAAAGGAGATTACTACACCAGAAGTCATCAATAAGGTCTTCACAACTTTCTGTTTTTTAAAATATATATTTCCTAATAAAAATAGTGATGGAAATGTTATATATTCTCCAAATGATGTATATGATAATGATCCAAATACATTATGATTAAGTAAATTGAATGGATGGGCTGCTGGATATATTGAGTTCAAAAATGCACTTATTATTGTTAAAAATGATATTAAAATCATGGGAGTAATAACAAATGAAACTATAGTTATTGAAATAAATTTCTCTAATGCAGATGCGGGTAACATAATAAAATCAATACCACTTTTATCTTTATTGATATTATCATAAAGTAAAATAGGGGAAATTATGGTAGTCAATGATATGACTATAGTTGTGTAATATTTCCAAAAATCTATAGATGTTACAAAAGGTAGTGAATTATTAATATAATTAGTAATAACAAATACTGCTATATAGAATATTGAGATAGTAAGAGATAATTTTAGTATTATAGATATCCTCTCTTTTAAATCTTTATTTAAGACTTTTATAGTTCTATTTATACTTATCATTGTTATTAATATTTTAAAATTGATTTAAATGCGTCTTCATTTTCGGTATAACCATTAAATAGGGCTTCGATATTAACTTTTGATTCAATTTTGTCTAAATTTTCTTCGATAGTTAAATAACCACCTAATAATTCTTGGCAGTATAGAGCATTCGATACTTTTTTACTATACAAGTTAAAACTAAAGAATTGGCCAATCTCATATGTGCTATGATTTAGAAGAATCTCCTTATTGCTCATTATTATTATTGGATCAATTATATTTTCTAAATCTCTTACTTGATGTGTAGATATCACTATAATAGATTCATCATTACAATACGTGGTTAGTAATTTTCTAAAAATTGATTTAGATGGAATATCTAAACCATTTGTAGGTTCGTCTAATAATATCAAATCACAATTAGTCGATAGTGCAAAAGAGATCATTATCTTTTTCTTCTCTCCATATGAGAGCGCTTTGAACAGCTTTTTACTATCAATCTTCATTTCATATAGTATCGAAAAGAATTTGTTTAAATCGAACTTAGAATAGAATTGATATCTATTATTTACATATCTTTCAATAGTGCCCTCTGGGGTAAAACAATCTTCTGGTAGATAATATATATTATCTAAAAATTTAGGGCTTCTATTAAATGGGATCTCTCCAAATATTTGACAAGATCCACTTTGAGGTTTAATAAGACCACTCATTAATTTAAGTAAAGTGGTCTTTCCAACACCATTTCGGCCAAGTAGGCCATAAATATTTCCAGGAGCCAAATTAATACTAATATTATTTAATACAGTATTATTTCCATATTTGAAACTAACCTTATCGATATTTACCATAATTTTAAATTGAATTAGTGTATTAGTGAAATAGTGCACTGCAAAAGTAGTGATATAAATTAAAAATCCAAAAAAAAAGTGATTTTTTTAAGAAAAAAATAATAATATCTTTGCTAACTAAACAAAATATAGTGCTATGACCAATATAAAATATCTAGTTTTTAAGGCGTTATTATTATTATCTATATTATATAGCAACATTATTCTATCTCAAGTATACACTTCTAAAGATAGTCTTTACAACTATACTAGATTTTTATCATCAAAAGAAATGAGCGGGAGGTTTCCTGGCACAGATGAGGACTCAATCGCCATTCAATACATTAGTGAGAAATTTAAAGATTATGGATTAAAAAGCATTATAGGTGACTCTTATATTCAATACTTTAGTATTCCATTACATAGAGTTCCGTTAAACACTTCTGAGTTGATGATTAATGATATAAAATTACGTTTTGGAGATGAATTTTATATCTATCCTAGTTCACCAAATACTGAATTTAAGAGAGGAATTGGAGTTTATTCTCAAGAGAGTATTAATAGTAACGATAGTACAAATTATATAAAGATATTAAAGAGAGGTGTTGATTCAATCCCAAATATAGCTTCTAAATATTTTCATCAAGGCTTTAAAGCAGTAGTGATCGTTGCAGATGATAGTACTTATAGCTCTCTAGAGAAAACAGTTACTACATCATTTAAACTAACTATCCCAGTATTTATTATTCCCAATTCTTTATTTGCTGATTGTTGCTCTGACTCCATTAAAATAAATTTTGTTTCTAAAACAGATATATTAAACGCTAATACCGCAAATATAATAGGTGTAACAGAAGGGGATTATGATAACTATATTGTTGTTGGTGCACATTATGATCATTTAGGTTCAAATAAAGAGTTTATTTATTATGGGGCAGATGATAATGCTAGTGGTGTTGCATCTCTTTTAGAATTATCAAGAATAATTACCCCATCCAAAAACTTAGGAGTAATTTATATTGCCTTTGGTGCCGAAGAGAGAGGTCTTCTTGGATCTAAGGTGGCAGTTGATGCTTTAAATGATATGGGTATTTTGTCAAAAATTAAATTGATGATTAATTTAGATATGGTTGGAAGAATGCGAGATGACAAGCTTCAGATTGCAGGAGTTGGCTCATTTTCTTTATCGGACTCATTAATTAATACAGTAAATAATAAGTTTAATTTATCCATTTCAAAAATAAGAGATGGCTCAGGAGCATCAGATCATGCAAGTTTTTACAATCAAAATATTCCTGTACTATTTCTTTCTACAGGAGTACATTCAGATTATCATACAACAGGTGATACATACGATAAAATAAATTATCATGGACTTAAAACGGTAACTGAATTTACAAAAGATATTATATATAAAGCATCAAGTAATCATTTTGTAATTGATTTTGTAAAATCAGATGTGCCAAATATGGGAAGAGCCTCATTTAATGTAACTCTTGGTATAACTCCAGATTTCACTTATGATAATGGAGATGGTTTTAAGGTTGGGCCCGTTTCTAAAGGCAGGCCAGCAGAAAAGGGTGGGGTGCTCCAAGGAGATATTATTACAAAAATAAATGATTTTACTATTAAAAATATATACGACTATATGGAGGCTCTTTCAAAATTAGAGAAAGATGATCGAGTCATAATACATATTAAAAGAGATGAATCTATTATAGTGTTAGAGTTTGGTATTTAATTAATGTTTATATGAAAAAAATTCTCTATTGGATTTTTGCTGTTTTACTTACATTGTCTGCAGTAGTATATCAAAGGTATACAGGTCCAACAAAACCAAAAAGATTGGTATTTGAACTCAATGGAAATGAATATAGAACAAGTTTTCCACGGAGTTTGGAAACATCTTTAGCCATAGACTCATTTAATTACTCATTGGAAGAATTTATTAATAAAGGATATGTTATTGATAACTCTTTTTCTAAAATTAATTTTAAACTTAATCCAGTTAATGATTCGTTAAATATAAAAGTATATGCAAGAGCTTATCCTTCTGGAGATTCGTTAGTTGTTCTAGAGACTACAAGAGACTCCTCGGGATATTATCATTTTTTAATACCATCACAACCACCAGCTGGTAAAATGATATACTATCCTGTTTTTCAAGAAGGTGATTCTTATATTAATCCCACAGAACATTATGGCATAATTGTTAGATTTAAATCACAAGTGCCAGCAGGTATATTAATACCGCATATATTGTTTATGTTTTTAGCAATGTTTATTTCTAATTATATATTAATATCATCGCTATTATCAAATAATGATCTTTTTAAAAAGGGAATTATTGTAGTTGCGTTTATAACTATAGGAGGGCTTGTTTTAGGGCCATTTGTTCAAAAATATGCATTTGGACAGTATTGGACAGGATGGCCATTTGGAGAGGATCTAACAGATAACAAAACTCTTTTCGCATTTTTTATTTGGGTGACGGCTCTCTATTTTTATTATAAAAATAGAACTAAAAGATGGATATTGCTTATTGCATCAATTATTATGTTGCTAATATATTCTATACCTCATAGTACGGCCGGAAGTGAGTTTGATCACTCAAAAGGAGAGGTGATTACAGGACGAAAGTAATCACCTCAGAATACCTTTAATAACTATGAGAATCTGGGGAGTTTAATTCATCTAGATCTATTTTCTTTTTTGTTAAAACCCTCCAAACATATACTACATATGCAAATACAAACGGGATAAATAACGATGCATAAGCCATAACTTTTAAGGTAAATTCACTAGAAGAGCTATTGTATAGTGTAAGAGACTGCTGTAAATTAACAGTCGATACAAAGAAGGCTGTATTATTAAAAGCAGCACATATTAAAATACTCCAAACTGCAAGGATAACACCAATACCTGTTAAATAAAAGCTAAATTTACCTTTTGAAAAAATTGATGTTCCTAAACCATATAAAACTAAAATAACTCCAGACAATAGCATTACTGCACTCCATTTTAGTTCTATCATATTGAATAGATATTTGTATTTAATAGGTGTAATAATCCCATTTTCTGGATTAACAGAATATCCAGTAAGAGTAAATAAATAGTATAAAAATAGGACAAAAAGAAGAACAAATGCAGTACCAGTAATTCTAAGCTGTATTTTTGATTTAGCCACTAATTGGGGCATGTTTAATTGCTTTATTATATACAAAAGAGCAAGAGTTCTAGAGCATAAAAAAACCACTATTCCTAATAATAAATTGAATGGATTAACTATTGCATCTAGGCCATGCCACCCATTTGTCCAATATGAGATGGTAGGTTGATTATAATCTGTAATGCTTAATCTGTCCATGACAAATGCTCCTCCAGTAAAAAATGTTCCAACAGCTACACCCAAAAGAATCGGCGCAAATGTTCCGTTCAAAAAAAGAAATAATTCATATCCTCTCTTTCCTAAAATATTTCCTGGCTTACTCCTGTATTCAAAAGATACAGCTTGGATTACAAAGAGAAATAATATAGAAAACCATAACCAATATGCTCCACCGAAACTAGTAGAGTAGTAAAGAGGGAATGAGGCAAAAATAGCACCTCCAAATGTCACTAGAGTCGTAAATGTTAGCTCCCATTTGTGCCCTAATGCATTGATTAAAACAGTTTTGTCGTCTTTGTTTTTGGCTATTCCAAAAATTAGTGACTGACCCCCTTGAACAAACATTAGAAAAACTAATAAGGAGCCTAATAGTGTGACAACTAACCACCAATAGTGTTGTAATATATATAACATAATATTTTAATTTAAAGTAAGAGGACCTTTCTTAATAACCTTGTACATTATAGTTAATTCCGCTGCTAGTAATATAGTAAACAGAGTAAAAAACATAATCAGAGTTGTTAATACAGCAGAGGGGTTAACGCCAGATAATGAAGCATTTGTTGTTAATAGATTTTGTATTGTCCAAGGTTGCCTACCAACTTCAGCTACAATCCAACCTGCCTGAGAGCATATATAAACTAGAGGAATAGAAATTATTGCTAAATATTGAAAAAGCTTATTATTAGAGATAATACTCTTTTTCTCTAAAAATATAGCCCAAATAAATAGAAAAATAAAAAGAGTTCCCAATACAACCATTACTCTAAAAGCATAAAATGTAAGAGCTAAAGGAGGAACAATATCTGTAGGCTTCTCTAAATATCCATATCCAAAATATTCAAAGTTTGACTTTAGATTACTTAGAGCAATATATGTGCCCTCTTCATCTCCTGCTTTTTTGGCCTTGTGATATAGAGCTAACGATTCTATTGCCACTTTGCCTCTCTCCATCTTTTCCTGCGTAGAGAGTGCTGTTTTAACCTGACCTTGCTCGTTAAGATAGGTGTATCCTCCATATAAGATATCTTCTATTCCAGGCACAAATGTCCCCTTTTTTCTATCTACAAGAAGAGATAACCCATTAGGTATAGATACATTAAATAAATATGGGTTTTGACTACTATAGTTATCATAATTACTCTCTATTTCAGATATTTTTTTGTTTGGGTTTAATATGGCCATTGCTACAATTGGTGTTCCATGCTCTCCTTTGTATAAACCCTCCATAGCTGCTAGTTTCATGGGCTGCTTTTTAGCTACGTGATAGGCCGATCCATCACCAGACCAGATTAGAACAACTATTGATATTAATCCAAAAATTGAAGCAATTTTTATACTTTCTCTAGCAAATTTCTCCTCTCTATTTTTTAATAGATACCAACTAGAAACTCCAATAACAACTACTGAAGCCAGAACAAAACAGTTTGTAACAGTATGTACAAATTTATTCAAAGCTATAGGAGAAAGAGCAACAGCCCAGAAGTCAACCATTTCATTTCTAGCGGTATCTGGATTAAATTCCATGCCAATTGGATATTGCATCCAAGCGTTTGCAACTAAAATCCATAACGCAGATAAAACGGTTCCGATTGCAACAAGCCAAGTAGAAAGAAGATGAACTCTTTTACTAACTTTATTCCATCCAAAAAACATAATAGCAAAAAAGGTACTCTCTAGAAAAAAAGCAAAAATACCTTCTATAGCCAATGGGGCACCAAAAATATCTCCAACAAACCAGGAGTAATTACTCCAGTTTGTTCCAAACTGAAACTCAAGAATTATTCCTGTAGCTACACCTATAGCAAAATTTATTGCAAATATTTTCATCCAGAATTTAGTGGTTTTTTTCCAAAACTCATCTCCAGATAAAACATACTTAGTTTCCATTATGGCGATTATAAAACCAAGTCCAATAGTCAAAGGAACAAAAATCCAGTGAAACATTGCCGTAAGGGCAAATTGAAGTCTAGAGAGGTCTAGTAGTGTGTAAGTTATCATAGATTATTAGTGTTGGTTAGTTTTTTAATTACATGTTGAGATTTCTCCTCTTTTGATTTATAATGAGATAGTTCACTTTTAAAAAAAAACAATTTTAAAACAAAAAACATAATAAAAAGCTTAATCAAAATTATAATCCAAAGAGTTTTACCCAAGGTCATACTTTTAAATCCTTGGTAATAAAAGAGCCATACTTTTATAAATATATTATTACTAGACATATATAATTGAATAAATATTTAACTAATATAACCATTTTATCATTTATATGTGATTATACAGGATTATTTTTATAAAAAATTATCTTTGTAAAAAAAAAAGCGATGAAAAGACGAGGGTTTATTAAATCGGCAATTTTTGGTGGAGTATCTGGAATAATAGGTATTGCTGCCAAACCTGTTCTATCAAAAGAGATGGAACTCTACTCCAACCAAGATAATGATCTTGTTGCAGTTATTGGAGGTGAACCTAAAGAGATGTTTAACAAAGCAATAGAAGAGATGGGTGGGATGGCTAAATTTATCAAAAAAGGAAGCAAAGTTGTTGTTAAACCCAATATTGGATGGGATAAAAGACCTGAATTTGCTGCAAATACTAATCCAGACCTTATAGAGGCTATTGTTAGCAGTTGTTTGAAAGCTGGAGCATCTGAAGTAACTGTCTTTGATAATACTTGTGATGAGTGGCAAGCTTGTTATAAGAATAGTGGAATTGAAGATGCAGTAAAAAAAGCAGGAGGCAAAATGGCTTTCGCTCACGATGAAAGATATTATAAAAGTGTATCATTACCTTTGGCAAAGCGGTTGAAAGAGACCAAAATTCATGAAGCTATATTGAATTGTGATGTATGGATTAATGTTCCTGTTCTAAAAAATCATGGCGGAGCGAGAATGACAATTGCGATGAAAAATTACATGGGAATTATTTGGGATAGAAGGTATCTACATGGAAATGATCTTCAGCAGTGTATTGCAGATTGTTCTACATATGAGAAAAAACCCGTATTAAATATTGTAGATGCATACAGAATTATGACAAGGAATGGACCTAAAGGCAAGACTGTTGAAGATGTACAGCTCTCTAAAGCTCTATTTATTTCTACAGATATAGTTGCTGTTGATACTGCTGCAGTAAGATTTTTTAATCAATTTGTTAAAATGCCATTAGAGGATGTATCTCATATAACGATTGCAGAACAAATGAATTTAGGAACAACCAATTTAGATAGTTTAAAAGTTAAAAGAGTAAGAATATAAGTTATGTACCGTTTTTTAAAGATAGCCCGAGTTTTTGTTTCTCTGTTTTTTCTAATCTCTATTACGCTCTCTTTTATTTATTTTATAAATAGAGACACTTTGTTCTTTTCTAATTTTCTGAAGCTTCAATTTGTTCCTGCCTTTTTAGGAGTATTTAGTGGCACTGCGCTATTTTTTTTGATAATCCTATTAATAACTTTACTTTTTGGAAGACTATACTGTTCGACACTATGTCCTTTGGGTATTTATCAAGATATAGTTTCAGCAATATCAAGAAAATTCAAGAGCAAAAAAAACAGACGTTTTAAATTCGATCTTCCTAAAAATAAATTGAGATATTCGATTCTCTTATTTATAGCTATTCTATTTGTATTTGGAATAAGTTATCCATTAGCAATTTTAGACCCTTATTCAAATTGGGGGAAAATTTCTAACGAAATTATTAGTAGATCTGAGCAATTAATTCATAATATAGCATCTGGCTTTTTCCCAGAAACTATATATTATAGACCGTATGCTCAATTTTCTGTTTTGTCTTTCATTTTTGCAATATTATTTTTTGCTATAGTTACTATTTTTAGTGCATTCAGAGGACGTTTATACTGTAATACTATTTGCCCTGTAGGTGCTTTTTTAGGACTTTTTTCTAAAACTTCACTCTTTAAGCCCACTATTAACAAAAGTATGTGTACTAGCTGTCATCTTTGTCTTTCCAATTGCAAGAGTCAATGTATTGACTTAAAAACAAAGACCATTGATGAAAGTAGATGTGTGGCATGTTTTAACTGTATGATATCATGTACTAATAGCGGAATCTCTTATAAATTTAGATGGACAAAAGAAGATGCCCAGAACAATCAACAAATGGTTTCAGATAGTAGAAGAACAGCTCTTATAGCTTTTGGTGCTTTAGGCACTGCTCTAGCTGTTAAGGCTGCAAACTTAAAACCGATCCTATCTTCAAAACATAAAAATAGTGCAATAGCTCCTCCAGGTGCGCAAACTATTGAATTATTTAAGAAAAATTGTACAGCATGTCATGCATGTATTTCTGCTTGTCCAAATAATATTATCAAACCATCAGTTGGAGAGTATGGAATAGAGGGAATATTATTACCTGTATTAAGTTTTGATCACCATTTTTGCAGTTATGAGTGTAATATATGTTCTACAGTATGTCCAAATAATGCACTAAAGAAGATTTCATTGGAAGAGAAAAAATTAACGCAGATTGGTGAGGTTCAATTTGAGCTAAAAAAATGTATCGTTTATACAGATAGAACAGATTGTGGAGCATGTGATGAACATTGCCCTACTAAAGCAATAAAAATGATTCCTTATGAAGATGGATTAGTTATTCCAAGTATTGAGACATCTTTATGTATAGGATGTGGTGGTTGTGAATATATCTGTCCAGCAGAACCAAAGGCTATAGTAGTTCATGGATTACCTATTCAGACTATAGCCAAAAAACCAGAAATAATCGAACAAAAAAAGATAGAAGTCGATGATTTTGGATTCTAGTATACTAAAATAGTAGATTTTGCAGATTAATCCTCTTTTTTTAAAAGATGAGGTCTTAATTTAAGAGTTCTTTCGTATGATTGATTATCCTGCCAATCTTTAATGAGTTTGGGGTTACCAGACAAAAGAACGTCTGGTACCTCCCATCCATTAAAAATAGATGGTCTAGTATAGACTGGGGGTGCTAATAAATTATCTTGAAAAGAGTCGCTTAGTGCCGATGTTTCATCTGATATAGCACCAGGAATTAGACGAATAATAGCATCACATAATATTGCAGCAGGTAGTTCACCTCCGCTCAAAACATAATCTCCAACAGATATCTCTTTGGTGATCAGATGCTCTCTAATTCTGTGATCAATTCCTTTATAATGACCACATAAAACTATAATGTTCTTTTGGCAAGACAGTTGATTGCATGTAGCCTGATTAAGAAGATCTCCATCTGGACTCATATATATAACTTCATCATAATCTCTTTGAGATTTAAGTTCACTAATAATTTTATATATTGGCTCAATCATTAAAACCATACCAGCATCACCCCCATACTGATAATCATCTATCTGTTTATAATTACCCTTTCCATATTCACGAATATCATGAATATGGATCTGTGCAATATTCTTTTCAAGAGCCCTTTTTACAATAGAATGGTTGAGTGGGCTGTATAGCAGTTCTGGTACTGCAGACAAAATATCTATCCTAATCATGGTGCAAATTTACATAAATCATTATGTTAGCAAAGTTTTTTTGTATATTTGCGAGTTATTAACCCTATTTTGCCTTTGAATTATGATTCAAGAAATTAAAAACTCTGCTTCTATGGAGCAATTCAAGGATGATAAATCCCTTGAAAATATGGAAACTAAAGATTCTATGCAGGAATATTCAAATTTCAGCTTAAAAGAATTAATTAAGACATTTGAAGATCTACTCCAAAAAGGAGATCAACAAGAGATGTATAAACATGCAGATAATATCAAGGCTGTTTTTTATAAAACATTAAAAAAAGAGAAGATAGCTGCAGGGATGACTATATCTGACCAAATGTCCATCAAGGCAAATGAAGAGGATAATATATCTGACAATGATATGGAGGAAACTACTGATACGGAGTCGGATAATAATGATTCTACTTTGGATAAAATTTCTAAAAATCCTTTTGCAGAGATGGAGAGAGGTTTTAAAGAGTTATATTCTAAATATAAAGAGATGAGAACTCAATATGTAGAAGAGATGGAGAGACAAAAGGAGATTAATCTAAAAACCAAGTTAGATATAATTGATGAGTTAAAAGACCTTATTGATAAACAAGAGGATATTAATACCACTTTCCCTGCTTTTAGAGAACTACAAAATAGATGGAAAGCATCTGGGTCTGTACCACCAGCCAGAAACAAGGATTTATGGGAAACATATCAATTTCTTGTAGAAAAATTCTATGATTTTGTTAAGATTAATAATGAATTGCGAGATTTAGATCTAAAAAAGAATCTAGAACTAAAAGTGGAACTTTGTATCAAAGCTGAGCAGCTTCTAGAGAACTCAAATATTGTTGAAGCATTTAAAGAGCTCCAACAGCTTCATGATGAGTGGAGAGAGCTTGGTCCAGTTCCCAAAGATCAAAGAGAAGAGGTTTGGGAAAGGTTTAAAACAGCTACATCTGCAATTAATAGAAAACAACAACAATTTTTTGAAGGAATAAAGGCAGAACAAAAAAATAATTTAGAGTTAAAAGCAAGGCTTTGTGAGAAAGCAGAGAGCATAGCAGACTCCAATAAAGATGATAAAGATTGGAATCAACTCTCAAAAGAGATGGAATCACTACAAGAAGAGTGGAAAGGAATCGGCTTTGCTTCAAAAAAAGAGAATCAAAAAATTTACGATAGATTTAGAGCTGCTTGTGATAAGTTTTATGACCAAAAAAGAGAGTTTTATGCCAATTTCAAAAGAATTATGCAGGAAAACTTCGACAAAAAAGTTGCTTTATGCGAACAGGCAGAATCTTTAATGAATAGTGATGATTGGAAGAAAACGACAGATCAATTAATCTCTTTACAAAAGAAGTGGAAAGAGATTGGACCTGTTGCAAGAAAACAATCAGATGCAATTTGGAAGAGATTTAGAGCTGCCTGTGATCAATTCTTTAATAAGAAAACAGAGTATTTTAAAGATATCGAAAGCTCATATGAACAAAATTTAGCTCAAAAGAAAGAGCTAATAGAAGAGATAAATGCATTTATAACAGACAAAAACAAATCTGACAACTTTGAGGCTCTAAAAGATTTTCAAGCAAGATGGAATAGTATAGGTTTTGTTCCGTTAAAGGAGAAGGATAAAATTGTTGCAGCATATAGAAATGCGATTGATCAAAAATTCGCAGATATTAAAGATTCCGATAATGAGCATAAATTTATAAGATTTAGGAAACATATTAATGAACTTAAAGGCAGTCCTAAATCGGAAAAGAGTTTGAAGTTTGAGAGAGATAAACTTTTACAAAAATTCAGACAAATAGAGCAAGATATTGCTTTGTGGGAAAATAATATGGGCTTCTTTACGAAATCTAAAAAGGCAGATTCAATTCTAACAGATATTGAGAAAAAAATTGAAAAAGCTAAAGAGGAGCTTCTACAAATTGAAGAGAAAATTAAGTTAATTGACAAACAATACGAATAGAACTACAAGATGAATAAAAATTCCATTTTAGGTTTTGTATTAATCGGAATAATACTAATTGGGTTTAGTTGGTATAATACAAAAATCTATAATCAACAGGCAGAAAACAGTGGGTCGCAAGAGAAGATAGAGGCCGATAGCAGTATATCTAGTAAAGAAATTGCTAATAAAATTCTGTCTGAAAACAATATAATTAATAGTATAGAGGATACACACTCTATATACAAAGACTCTTCATTAATACTTGCAAGTAAAAAAGAGGAGGCTTTTCATGTATTAGAAAATAAAGTAATTAAAATTGAGTTTACCAATATTGGAGCTCAACCAAAAAGTGTACAGTTAAAGAAATTTAATACTCACGATAGCTTAGATTTGATGCTAATTAAACCTAAAGGAAGTGAGTTGTCTCTAAATTTATTTACTAATCAACAGATTTCTACTAGTAATTTTGGGTTTGACTTATATAATATTTCGTCTAACTCTTTGACATATAGGCTTTATTTTGATTCCTTATCCTATATAGAGTATAATTATATTTTAGAGGAGGATGGTTACCTACTAGATTTAGATGTTAAGTTCATAGGAATGAATAGACATATTCCTAGAAATAGCAGCTCTCTAGATTTAGAGTGGTCCCTAGACATGAATAGACAAGAGAGAGGTTATGATAATGAAAAGAACTACTCTACGATTGTCTATAAATATCCTAATACAACTTCGGTAGAAGATCTAGGTCTAAGAAAAGATGAAGCCAAAAATGATATTAGAACCAAAGTTAACTGGGTAGCTTTTCAACAACAGTTTTTTTCTGCAATTGTAGTATCAAAGGATAACTTTAATTCTGGATTAGTATCATACAATGTATATCCAGAAGCTGACCCAGAAAGGAGATTAATGAGATGCTATGCGAATATGCAGGTTCCTTATAGTGACTCTAACGAATTCTCTATTCCTCTTGAGTTATATTTTGGTCCAAATCACTTTAAAACCCTTAAGTCTTATGATATGGGTTTTGAAAAAATTGTTCCTCTAGGCGGTTGGTTAATTGGTTGGATAAATAGATATGTGATTATTTTAGTATTTGATCTTCTTGGAAGTTTTATAGATAATTACGGTATTATTATTTTAATATTAACAATACTAATTAAACTTGTAATTTCTCCACTTACCATAAAATCTTATCTATCCTCAGCTAAAATGAGAGTTCTTAAGCCAGAAATAGATAAAATTAATGCTAAGTATCCAAAATCAGAGGATGCAATGAAAAAGCAACAAGAGACAATGGCTCTTTACAGTAAAACGGGGGTTAATATGTTTGGAGGTTGTTTACCAATGCTTTTACAGTTTCCTATTTTATTTGCAATGTTTAGATTCTTCCCTGCTTCATTTGAATTAAGACAGGAGGGTTTCTTATGGGTAAAAGATTTAAGTACGTATGATTCTATTTTAAATCTACCATTTACTATTCCATTATATGGAGATCATGTCAGCTTATTTGCCCTTTTAATGGCAATATCTATGTTTTTCTACTCTAGAATGAATATGGATCAAATGAGTGCTGGGCCACAAATGGCTGGAATGAAGTTTATGTCTCTATACTTTATGCCAGTTTTCTTAATGTTTTTAGGTAACAATTTCTCTAGTGGATTGAGTTATTACTATATGCTTTCCAACCTAATTACTATGGGACAAACTTGGATTATTAGGAGATATTTTGTGGATGAAGAGAAAATATATGCTAAACTTAAAGAGAAAGCAGCTGCTCCAAAGAAAAAATCTAAATTTCAAGAGAGACTAGATGCTGCATATAAGGCTCAACAACAGATGAAAAATAAAAAATGATAAATACAGATTTTTTAAATAAACTAATTAATGAAACTCTGCCATCAACAACCAAGTTGGTGGCAGTTTCCAAATTTAAGAGTATCTCTGAGATAAAAGAGGTCTATAATCATGGTGTTAGAAATTTTGGTGAGAGCCGCCCACAAGAACTTAAAGAGAAAATGGACCTTCTTCCCAAAGATATTATTTGGCACTTCATTGGACATCTTCAACGTAACAAGATTAAAATGATCATCGATAGAGTAGATCTAATTCACTCAGTTGATAGCATTAAACTCTTAGATGAAATTAATAAAATAGCTCTAAATAGAGGAGTAATAAAAGATGTATTACTTCAACCATATATAGCTCAAGAGGATACTAAACAGGGTTTGGAGATAGATGAGCTGTGGAGTATTATTAATAAAAAAGAGAGCTACTCTGGTGTTAGAATTTGTGGTCTAATGGGAATGGCTTCAAACACCGATAATATTTCGATAGTTGAGGCGGAATTCTCAAACCTTAAACAATTATTTGATATTGCTAAGGAGCGTTATTTTGCTCAAGATAATTATTTTAAGGAGATATCTATGGGAATGTCTAATGACTACCAAATAGGGATAAAACATGGAGCTACATTAGTAAGAATTGGATCTCTTATTTTTGGAGATAGATAAATAGATCACCAAACTATTTGTTCAATACCTTTTGATAATAGAAATTCATTTGCTTTTGAAAAATGGTTACATCCAAAAAAAGCTCCTCTAGCAAGCGGTGATGGATGAGCGGCCTCTAAAATTAAATGCCTAGATGAGTCGATTAGTTCTCTTTTTGATTTAGCGAAATTACCCCATAGCATAAAAACTACATTATCTCTATTTTCTGAGATAATCTTTATTACTGAATCAGTAAAAATATCCCATCCAATTTTGCTATGAGAAGTTGGTTGGCCAGCACGAACGGTTAAGATAGAATTTAATAGGAAAACACCTTGTTTAGCCCACTCTTCTAAATTACCAGAAGAATATTTTACTTCTCCAATATCTGCTACTATCTCTTTATATATATTGATGAGAGAAGGAGGTGTCTTTACATTATTAGGTACAGAGAATGACAAGCCATGTGCCTGACCTATACCATGATATGGATCTTGACCTATAATAACAACTTTAATCTGGTCAAAAGGAGTTAAATTAAAAGCATTAAATATAAATTTACCTTCTGGAAATACTTTTATTCCAGAAGATAAATCTGCTTTTATGTGATTTACAATAGTTCTAAAATAATCTTTAGAGAACTCATTTTGTAATATGGCTTTCCAACTTTTCTCAATTTGAACATCCATTAAAATATATAGTTAATAACCTCAGAAATTGAGTTTACGTAAACAAAGTTTAGACCTTTTATATATATATCTTTAATCTCATTAACATCCTTCTTGTTTTCATTTGACAGAAGTATTGTCTCAACGCCTGCCCTTTTGGCAGCTAGTATTTTCTCTTTTATCCCTCCTACTGGTAATACCTTGCCTCTTAATGTTATTTCACCAGTCATAGCAATACCAGTTTTAGGAGCCATATTTTTAAAAGCTGATGCCATTGCACATACCATTGTAATACCTGCAGATGGACCATCTTTAGGGATTGCTCCCTCTGGTACGTGAATATGAACATCTTTTCCTACAAACTCCTCATGCTCCAATCCTAAAAGAGAACAGTTAGATTTAAGATACATGTATGCAATTGTAGCTGATTCTTTCATAACATCTCCTAGATTACCAGTAGTTGTAAGAACTCCTTTGCCCTTACTCAATATACACTCAATAAATAGTATATCTCCTCCATTTTGAGTCCAAGCAAGACCAGTAATAACACCTGCAGCTTCATTGCCTTTTTGAATGTCAGGCTGATATATCGGTAGTCCAAGTATTTCTCTCACCTCATTTGATCCTATTGTTTTAGGCCGATCTTCATCCGTTGCAATTTTTTTTGCAGTCACTCTAGCTACTTTTGCTATTTGCTTGTCAAGCCCTCTAACACCAGACTCCCTTGTGTATTCATCAATGATGGTATCTATTGCATTTTTATTGATTTTTAAATCAGACTTTTTTAGGCCATGAGCCTCTATTTGTTTTGGAATTAAATAGTCTTTGGCTATTGACCTTTTTTCTTCTGACAAATATCCACTTACATTTATTAGCTCCATTCTATCTCTCAAAGCAGGATGAATAGTAGAAATATTATTTGCCGTTGTAATAAACAGAACCTTAGAAAGATCGTACTCTATATCTAGATAATTATCATGAAAGGTTGTGTTTTGTTCTGGATCTAAAACCTCTAATAAAGCAGACGCGGGATCTCCTCTAAAATCGCTACTAACTTTATCAATTTCGTCAAGAACAATAAGAGGATTGGATGACCCAGCCTTTTTAATAGTATTTATTACTCTTCCAGGCATTGCCCCAATATAGGTTTTTCTATGACCTCTTATCTCAGACTCATCATGAAGTCCTCCAAGAGATATTCTACCATAATTACGACCTAGTGCTCTAGCTATAGATTTCCCTAGAGAAGTTTTACCAACACCCGGAGGGCCATACAAACAGATTATTGGGGATTTCATATCTCCCTTTAACTTAAGTACAGCAAGAAATTCAATAATCCTATCTTTAACTGTATCAAGGCCATAATGGTCCTTATCTAATATTTTACGAGCATGAATAAGATCTAAATTATCCTTAGTGGTCTCATCCCATGGAAGCTCTACTAAAAATCTTAAGTATGTTAACTGAATATTAAACTCAGGAGAGTTTGGATTAGTTCTTTCTAATCTTTGTAGCTCCTTTTCAAAAGTTTCTGCAACTTTATCATCCCATTTTTTTTGGGATGCTAGATGTCTTAACTCTGCAAACTCTTGATTATTGGAGTTAAGCCCTAACTCTTCTTGTATAGTTTTAAGTTGATTATTTAAATAGTACTCTCTTTGCTGTTGATCTATTTCTATACGTACTTTTTGTTGAATATCATCTTTTAACTTCAAAAGATCTATCTGTCTATTTAATATCTCTAATAATTTTAAAGCCCTGTTTTTTAATTTATTCTCTCTTAGTAAAGCAACCTTATCACTTATATTCTCTATATCCATACTTGTAGATATAAAATTTATAAGAAAACTATAACCTTCTATATTTTTAATTGCAAAAGATGCCTCTTGTGGAAGATGTGGAGAGAGCTTAATAATTTGAAGGGCATAATCTTTAATAGATGCAGTTATAGCTTCTAGCTCTTTTGTTTGCTTAGGAGTTTTCTCTTCGGATAAGTATTTTACAGTTGCCAAAAAATAGGGTTCGCTGCTGATATATTCTACAATATTGAACCTTTTTATACCTTGTAATATTATAGTTATACCACCATCGGGCATCTCAATAATTTTTATAATTTTAGCTAATGTTCCAATATCATATAGATCTTGAGTAGTCGGATCTTCTTGTTTAGCCTCTTTTTGAGTTACGGCGCCTAATATTTTGTTATTTTTATATACTTCTCTTACTAGCTTAACAGATTTCTCTCTACCTACAGTGATAGGAATTATGGTTTCTGGAAAAAGCACTGCATTCCTCAAAGCTATAATTGGTAGAGATTCTGGATACTCCATATCACTAAGATTACTCTCACCCTCCAAACTCATTACAGGAATGATGTTTACCTCATCAGTAACTGAGTGTTGCATAAAAAGATCGGAAAATTTCATATTTTATAAATACTTTAATGTCATTTTGTCATACATCTGTTTCGCATTTGTAACAGAATCATTATAATCTCTAATTGTCAATGATTGTGCCAAACTAATCTTTATCTTAAAGGAGACTTAAATGAAAAGAATAACCCAGTTTTACCCATATGATTTAATGAAAAGTCTAATGACATAGTAATATCGTAGTATGTTACCAGGTCTAAACCAAAACCAGCACTAGCAAGTAACCGATTAGATAAAGAGTTATTTTTGCTTTGATAACTATTATATGAATATCCAAAATCGGTAAAGAATTTACAATAAATAGATACAAATCCAGTGTTGAATCTAGGTGCAAATGGCAAAAAACCAAGTTTAAAAAGATGTCTAGGAATTAATGAGTATTTTAAACTATGACTAAATGTGGTATAATGCTGACCATCTGCTACATAGAATTCATAGCCTCTTAATAAAATATTATCATAGCCTATTGCTCTATCAAAAATATAGGCTTTCTCATTTTTAAATGACACTCCAAGCTTATGACTAAAACTACTTCCTAAACGTAAGTTATACATCTTATGAAATTGTGTTTCAGATTTTAAAGATATGTATTTAAAAGATACATCGTCACTTACATTACCAGATAGCGATAAATAAATATAGTAGCCATTATTAGCATATTGTTTATTATCTCTATAGTCCATAATCAAATCGTAAGTAAGAGATAGTGATCTTCTTTTAGTATCATCTCCGCCCCAATAGTGTGGATTAAGCTCTAAAATTGAGGAGTCAATTTCTGTAAAATCAAATAAAAAAGTGAACTTATGTAATAGACGAATTTTTTGTCTATAATAATAACAAATGGAAGCACTATAATTATTGGTTAAATATGACGAGTCAGACTTGTGAAAATAAACTTCATTGTTGGTGGAGTATAGATTTAAAGATTTTGAATAGTTTCTATTTAAGGATATCCCCATAAAGTTTTTTCCTTGATTATCTAGCACAATATTATCGTATTCAAATTTAAACCCTTTATTATAACCAAAAGAGTGAATCGCAGTAAGACTTTGATTTCTGCCAGTAATATTAAATATTTTCCCACCTAATTCAAATGTAACTTTATCAGTAGATGGTTTTTTTAACCAGTTACTAAAATTTCTATCTTCTAGGTTTATCCCTATTATTGGCCAATAATACCACCTTTCAACAACTTCAATAATAATATCTCTTTCTATATAGTTGGACAAATAGTTGATATTCATATCGATATGCTTAATAGAGACAATATTAAAAAGAGATGTTCTAATTAGATTAGATTCAGAAAAAATCTTCTGCTTTTCAAATTCTTCATTATCAACAATATCGCCGATTTTAAAAGAGACTTCTCTTAAAATAGTCTCTTTTTGTGTTTTATAATTGCCAACTATGTAAATATTTGATATAAAGGTGTATTCTTGCGAATATCCATGTGAACAAATTGATAAAAAGAGTGTTATATATATTAGATAAAATATTCTTTTCATATTTCAAATATAACTATAATCTAGTATTGAAATGTAAATAAATAGATTATCTGCAAAAAAATGGTTCAAAGTTTGCATATATCAATAAAATAGTATTATTTTTGTTCGTCAAAAAAAGACTAACCCTTTAATTTTTATTATCATGACAAAAGCGGATATCGTAAATGAAGTTGCAAAAGCAACAGGAATGGAAAAAATTGCTGTTCAAAACGTAGTTGAAAGTTTTATGGACAGTGTGAAAGATGCTCTTTCAAAAGACAAAAATGTATATCTTAGAGGTTTTGGTAGTTTTATCGTAAAAAAACGTGCTAAAAAAACAGCTAGAAATATATCGAAAAATACTACATTAGTTATTCCTGAACATTTTATACCAGCATTTAAACCTGCTAAAGTATTTATGAACAAGGTGAAAAATAATGTAAAAAAATAAATTTTATTAATTAAACAGTTCAAATTATGCCTTGCGGAAAGAAAAGGAAAAGACACAAAATGGCTACTCATAAACGTAAAAAAAGATTACGTAAAAATAGACATAAAAAGAAAAAGTAGTAGTTTGTAGTCTTTAATGAGTGAGATAATCTAAAGCAAATCGAAAGGTTTGCTTTAGATTCTTTTATAAGAATGTAGATGGATAAAGATCTAATTATTGATGTAGGTTCCTCGGAAGTCTCAATAGCTCTTCTAGAAAATCATAGATTGATAGAATTAAACAAAGAGCCAATTGATGGAAATTACTCTGTTGGAGATGTATATTTAGGAAGGGTTAAAAGGATTATGCCAGCCCTAAATGCAGCTTTTGTAGATATCGGAGACGAAAAGGATGCTTTTATTCACTATCTAGATCTAGGTTTATCTTTTAAATCCCTAGACTATTTTACCCGAAATATTGGACAAAATAAAAAGTCCTATAAAGATTTTTTTAGTACATTAAAAGTTAATGATATATTAGAAAAAGAGGGTAAAATAGCAGACATACTAAAAGTGGGGCACCACATTATTGCTCAAATAGTAAAAGAACCCATCTCTACAAAGGGTTCTAGATTAACATCAGAAATATCTATCGCTGGCAGAAATATGGTTTTGATACCATTTACAGACAAGGTTAGTATTTCACAAAAAATCGTAAATAAAGAGGAAAGAAAAAGGCTAGAAAGACTAGTGTACAGTATTTTACCTCCAAATTATGGGGTAATTATCAGAACAGCTGCAGAAGGTAAAAGAGCGGCAGTTCTAGACGGAGAGTTAAAATCTCTAATAAAAAAATGGGAAGACTCGTGGCATAAGATAGCAAAATCTAATCCTCCACATCTTCTTTTTTCTGAAAATAGTAGAACGACTACAATATTAAGAGATTTGTTAAATGATTCATTTTCAAATATTTATATAAATAATGAATCAATATATGACGAGGTAACAGATTATGTCTCAATCATATCACCTGGTCAAGAGAAAATAGTTAAACTGTACAAAGGGTCTGAGCACATTTTTGATCATTTTGATGTTAATAAACAGATTAGAGGGGCTTTTGGAAAAGTAGTTCCAATAAAACAGGGAGCCTATCTTGTAATTGAGCATACAGAAGCCTTACACGTAATTGATGTAAATAGTGGTATAAGAGCTAAGTCTGGGTCTGATCAAGAACAAAACGCATTTGACGTCAACATGCATGCTGCCGATGAGATATCGAGACAGCTCAGATTAAGAGATATGGGGGGTATAATTGTGGTTGATTTCATTGATATGGATGAGAATGAACATAGAGTTAAATTGTTCAAACACATGCAAATGTTAATGGAAAAAGATAGAGCAAAACACAATATATTGCCACTAACTAAATTTGGGCTTATGCAGATTACTCGTCAAAGAGTAAGGCCAGCTACTGAGATAAATACAAGTGAGGTATGTCCCTCTTGTAATGGAACCGGTAAAATATCAGCTTCGGTAATCGTAGATGAGGTAATCGAAAGAGAACTCGCCTACTATGTAAAAGAAAAGGGTTATAAAAATATAACCCTCAGACTAAATCCTATTGTGGATGCATACTTAAACAAAGGCTTTATAAGTTTTATTAGAAAATGGTCTTTTAAGTATAAATGCAAAATCAAAACAATAAGTAGTGTAAATAACTCGTTACTAGAAATTGTTTGGTTAAACGATAAAGGAGAACGGATTGATAGATAGGCTAAAAGTTATTTAATCTTTTACAAATCAGAAGCTTTTTTGAAAGATTGATTGTACAACCAAATATATATATATCACCACCATCATCTATTCTTAATCTTTGTTTTAAAGATTGTGAGTTAAATGGTAAGTTTTTTGATATAATATTAGCTTTTGGGTAATTTTTATAGAGGTTATTGATATTCTTTGATTTGAATTCAATAACCTCTTCTATTTTGAATATTCTTCCAGGAAAGTCAGATATGTAATTTTTCGAACTATAAAGATGAGTATTCTTATCTAGCTTTTCTATAGAAAATAATTGAGAAATAATTTTAAATCCACCTGATTTTAAAATAGAACTATTTGGGTCATATAAATAATGTTCTAGAAGTGATTCATCTGACATGTATTTCACTATTGCCTCTCTCTCTTGATAAATAGAGAATTCTGTAACTTGCTTGTATTCAGGAGTAATATTTATGGCAGATAGAAGTAAATTGTCATATTCTTTGGAAATGGGATTAGAAATAAATAAGAGCAGCTCTTTACATTCATTATTAACAGATACTATATCTATTTTTTCTATTGATGGTAAGGAGTTAAAAATAGTGCTTATATCCTCCATCGGAGATATTTTAACAATAATTTTATCAGAATACTTATAGAGGATCTCCAAAAAACTCAATATATTGGGTTCATAATCCTCTATGCCTTTTAATCGACAACCAGTTTTGGCTCTTCTAGCAGGGTCTATATAAACAAAAGGGATTTTGGAGATGCTATTATCTACACAGATTTTTAATAAATACTCTTCAATATTCTCTTTGTCTATGGACAAAGAAGAGAAGTTTACATTAAAAATATTCAGTTTTTTAAAATTGTACTGAGTTGCTTGCATTAAATTGACATCTCTCTCATTATAATATATAACTCTATTATTTAGAGAAAAAAAGTATGAGTCAATACCAGTACCTCCTGTTAAATCAAGAACAATTGAATCTTTTATATAATTACTTTTATGCTCTGCTGTTTGAAAAGAGCTACTCTGTTCAGAAGAGATAGAAGAAATAAAGATTAGTTCTTCATTATTATACCATTGAGGGAATTTATGTTTTAATTTTGCTTTAGCTTCAATTAATTTACAAGCATATTTTAAATCAAAATCTAACGTATCAACCTTTGTATGCAAAAGAATATTTGATATCTCTTTATCTCTATTATTCTTAACAAACTCTAATAGACTAGATCTATATTTATCTTCCATATGTTATTGTAAATTAGATTTATAATTAATCAATCTAATAACCTTATATTTAGCAAAGACTCTATTATTTACAGTAATATTAATTGAAGAAGACTCTTCTACTTTTTCAAAATTTCTTATAATAGAAGATAAATCAATATCATTTGCAATATTATAAATAAAAAATGCACTATCTCCACTCTTTAATGCTCCTCTATTTTTAGTTATTTGATGATATTTCAATGTGTTAAGATAGCTTCCAATTGTTTTGACATCGATATTCTTTCTATTTTTTGACAAAAAGAAATCAATTTTAGAAGCATTAAAAGGATCAAAATCTACTATACATGCAAATCTAGAAATCTTCCCTTTATTGATGTCTTCTTCTATGATAGTAATTAACTCTTTTGTTAAAACATTCCATTTACCGTATCCAAGAACATAACTCTCTTCTATATTAATATATTTTGTAAATTTTGAAAAGTTATTTTGAATAAGTGGCAAATTAGAAAAAAAGTATATACATATAAAAACAAATACTGTAAATAATTTTCCTCTTTTAATAATTTTAGAGAATTTTATTGACGAAATATTGGGATATTTTTCTGCTAAAATAGAAGATGCTGGAAATATAAAGAGTAGAGATGATAGAGATAAAAAAGAGATATATTGCGAATTTAAAATAGA